>PVMK01142537.1_pt1:0-100000 | contig 113885 bp, 95 predicted proteins | sample 1853481 | NCBI WGS metagenome assembly PVMK01 (sample SAMN08533507, study PRJNA380276) | Marine sediment metagenome, whole genome shotgun sequencing project.
ATTTCATTTATTCGACGAAAGCCAAACCCCGGTTTCGCGGTGGGAATTATGCCCCACGCGGGCTGGATTCCGCCACCATTTCGGCTCCCAGCCCCAGTTCCGTCGTCAAAGCCAAGCATAGCAACAATTATCGGTTTGACAAAATCGAAGCCCCGTCCCGCGCAGCTGTGTTGTCTGGTCAATTCTGTCGCACCGAGAAAAGTCGAGTTGGAACTCCATAAATTCGGCTTGTTGCGAGGGGCCAGCAAATTGTTGCGGCAGATTTTAAGCGTCAGGCGATCAGCGCCTCGTACATGTTGGCGCCGCGTTGCTGGGCAGACAGTAATTCGTGAAAAGCTGCTGCAGTCATGGGTTCGCCAAACAGCAATCCCTGCACCAGGTTGCAATTTAATTTTCGCATGACTGCGAGTTGTTGTTCGGATTCCACGCCCTCCGCTACCACGTCAATGTTCAGCTTTCGACCCATCTCAATGATTGCTGCGACGATCGCGGCATCGTCAGAGTCCATTGCAGCATTGAAAACAAATGACCGGTCGATCTTTAGTGTATCGATCGGGAATTGCTGAACTGCACTAAGTGAGGAATAACCGGTGCCGAAATCATCGATTGCGAGGTGCAGGCCGAGATCGTGTAGTTCTCTGAGCACTTTTATTGTTCGTTCGCTATCGTCCATAAGAGTGGTTTCAGTGATCTCCAGTTCAAGGCAGGATGGTGATACCCCGTTTTTGCGACATATGTTGGCGACTCTTCCGACGAAATCGGGTTGGCGTAGCTGAAGCAATGATAAATTGGCGGATATTCGGCCAGGGATGGCAAGCGATTTCTGCAAGTGCCTGTAATCTGTGCAAACCCTTTCCAATACCCATTCTCCGATCTGCAGAATCAGCTTGGTTTCCTCCGCAAGCGGGATGAACTCGGATGGCAGCACGATCCCCTGTCCTGGCAGATCCCAACGCACCAGAGCCTCGGCACCAATAATACGCCCGTCGCGTATATCGACTCTCGGCTGGTAGTACAGTAGCAATTCGTCATTCTCGAATGATTGTCGTAGTTTGCTCTTAAGAAAAAGACGTTTCGCCACCTCATCGTTCGTATCCGGATCATAGAACGAAAAATCATCACCGCCACGGCGCTTCGCATCGTAGAGAGCGAGATCCCCGTTCCGGCTAAGGTCCATTGCCCGGGCACCATCCTCCGGATATATCGCTATACCGATACTCGCGGTCATATGGAGGTGATGCCCATGGATTACGAAAATCTCCCGTAAGTTGTTGACTATCTGACGGGCGATCGTTGCCGCGTTGTCGTGAGCCTGCGCTCCCGTAGCGAAGCCTTCCACGATAATTGCAAACGCGTCGCCGGCGAATCGTCCAATCAACGCCCCATCAGGAAGAATACCCGTCAGTCGTTCCACCACTGCTTCAAGCGTCGCGTCTCCAGCCGAATGCCCATAGGTGTCGTTGATATCCTTGAATCGGTCTAGATCAAGCTGAAGCAGTGCCAGTGCCTGCTGCTCCCTGCGCGCCCGAGCTATCGCGCGGCGTAACAAATGATGAATCTGATTTCGGTTGGGGATTTTAGTCAGCGCGTCGGTCTGCGCAAAATCGCGAATACGCTGTTCATCCTGCGTGCGGTCCTCAATATTTCGGAACACGATGATCAGAACAGGTTGAGACTCATTGGGCCCGCTAATCCTTGAGAAAGTATATGAAACGGGTACCTCACCCCCACCACGCGTCTGAAAACTGGCCTCCCCGACTTTTTTCGGGTCGCCAGAAATTCCATCAAACTGTTCAGAGGATCTCGAAAAGAGAACGTTGAGTGGCTGCCCAAGCAATTCTTTCTCGTCGTAACCGAGCAGCGTGGATGCCGATCGGTTAATGCGTACGATGGAGCCATCTGACGTTGACATGACTACCGCATCGGTGACGTGACCAAGAATTTCATCGAGGTAGACTCCTGCTCCTTCGTGGCTGAGCGATCTGAATATGGCTCCGCGCCGCGTTGCAATCCACCCGCTAACTCCGGCTCCGAGCAAAGCAAGAATCAGCGCGATGGCAGTTAAATTCACTCCAAAGACCGCATACAAAACCGCACCAGTGAGTCCCGCTGCCACAATCGTCAAAATGACCGCGACTAGAAAGGCTCTGTTTACGATTGGTATGGATTTCATCTTTCGACCGCCATCAGGCGGTGGGTTTGCGGCGGATCTCGCTTAGCGGGTTTGGGATAGCGCCGCTGGTTTAGCCGGGAAATTGCTATATTTGGTTTGTACTGTCCGGCCCTTGGTCCTTAGCATTACCGAGAAGTCGCTGGAGTACAAGAGCGACCGGGAATTTCCCGTTCGAAAGGCTGTCTCCGTATACCGGGCAGCTTTTCCATAATAGGTTTTTTGCTGATTTATTGCGGAACGACATATGCCCGATTCGGGGACAATCCAAAGTCAATTTGCACCGCCGGCGCTCCTTCGCGGGCGCCACCGGCAATCGATACTGGCAGGATGGCCACCGAGGCGGCCATTGGTCAAAAGGCGCGCCAAGGAATTTCTGGAGGCGTCCAGTGATGTCATCGTTGACTGCGGCGAAGGCGTTCGTTTGCTGACTCATCAGACCCCCGCTGTGAAAAACAATTGCCGCTCGCTCGCCGTTTTTATACATGGTTGGGAGGGTAGTGCCGACTCTATGTATATACTCTCTGCGGCCAGCCGATTGTGGCGGGAAGGCTACGACGTGTGTCGCCTAAATCTTCGTGATCACGGTGATTCACACCACCTGAACAAGAAATTATTTCACTCCTGTCGTTTGCGGGAAGCAATCGGGGCAATCGCATCATTACAGCAACGGAGCCCTAAGCAATCGTTGAATCTCGTCGGGTTCTCCCTCGGGGGAAATTTTGCACTGAGGATTGCCGCCGACGGACCGTCGGTGGGGTTGAAGCTTCAGCGGGTTGTTGCAATTTGTCCTGTTCTCGACCCTGCGCAAACTATGGACGCGCTTGAGAACGGCTGGTTGGGTTATCACAATTACTTTATCAGAAAGTGGCGTAAATCCTTGGTCAAGAAAATGAACGCCTTTCCGGATACATATAATTTTTCAAACCTGACGCATTTTCGCTCGCTGCGGGACATGACAGATCATTTTGTAACCACCTATACTGAATTTCCAGATCTTCACACCTATCTGCGAGGCTATGCATTGACCGGCTCCAGGCTTGCAGGATTGGAAATTCCGTCGACGATGTTACTCGCCGAGGACGACCCGGTCATTCCGATCGCGGGACTTGATGGCGTAGCAAGAGCGCCCGGCCTGACTGTTGAACGGAGTACTTTCGGCGGTCATTGTGGGTTCCTTGCGGACTATCGGATGCGAAGTTGGCTGGACGAATACGTTTTGCTTTCTCTGCAAGGATGACTCCGGCACGTTTGCTTATTCGCGATATCCGTAGCCCAGGTGGCGAACGTCGGTCACGATGCCGTTTTCGAAACGGATAACGCGCATCAATTTTCGTGGACCAAGGTTATATGTCCACTCTTCGATTAGAACTTCAACAAATGATCTGGTGGAGATTAGAATTTCGTCGTCCCCCAGCGCTTCGCGAACGCGCCTACTGTCAGAATGTCGGCTGGTGAATTGCCGTGTGGGCCCGGAGCGATAAATCGCTCTTTGCAACATATGGGTAGGGTCGCCACAGAATCGCAATATTTTTGCCTGGTGATCGCCTTTGAGCACTAGTTTATTTCCGCAACGCATGGCCATAGCACGCTCACCCATAGACATGGTGGCAATCAGTACAATAAAGGCCGCCAATGATATTTTTTTATGTTTTCCCATCGGTCTTTGCAATATGCTAGCAACAAGGCAGTGTGTCTGGAATTGGACCACGTCGAATCGAGTCAGTTCCAGGCAAACTGCCGGCGTGACTGGTAACGGCCGGTTGCGACACCACGGGTTGCAGGAGGTATGGGCGTGAAACGTGTCTGCGAATGTCCACAGCAGACCCCGCTTACCCTGCCGGTCAGCCGCTGATGAGTGTTTGTCATGGGTAATTGTAGAACGTGAGCCGGGGGTTTCAGATTCGCACTCGCGAGTTGTCACAGGGCAGCCGGGCTGCAGATTTACGTGGCGGTCCGCGCGGAATAGAGAAGGAAAGCCTACGTGTTAATCCGGATGGGTCTATGGCTCTGACCCCTCACCCCGAGACCCTGGGATCCGCGCTGACCAACCGCTATATCACCACGGATTACTCCGAAGCTTTACTCGAGTTCGTGACGCCGCCCGAGGATAGTCCATGGGGGGTGCTGCAGTTTCTGTGCGATATACATCAGTTCGTTTACGAGGAAATCGGTGACGAGTTGTTATGGGCATTCAGTATGCCTTGCAGTCTTCCTGAAGAAAGCGAGATCCCGCTGGCACGCTATGGCGATTCCAATATAGGGCAAATGAAAACAATTTACCGACGCGGCCTCGGCTATCGGTATGGGCGGTACATGCAGGTAATTGCCGGGTTACATTTCAATTATTCGTTACCCGATTCATTTTGGGAAACGTATCGCGAAATCGAGAAATGGACGAGTGATTTGATTCAATGCAAATCCGACGCCTATCTCGGACTCGTTCGAAATGTTCGCCGGTTGGATTGGCTCTTGCTGTATCTGTTTGGGGCATCACCAATCGTGTGCAAAAGTTCCATTGCCGGAGAGGAGGTCAATCTGGAGGAACTTGATAGCAATACGTATTTCGGACGGTACGCTACATCACTACGTATGAGTGACCTTGGATACCAGAATACGAATCAGGCAAGTCTGCAGGTATCAGCCAACAGCCTCGACGAGTACGTGAGGGATCTTTCTACAGCTATTAACACCCCGAACCCGGATTACATGGATATTGGTCTCAAACGCGATGACCTACATCTACAACTCAATGCCAATCAACTGCAAATTGAAAATGAGTACTACAGTACGATACGTCCGAAGCGAGTCGCTCGATCAGGTGAGCGCCCGACCAGCGCTTTGCAGCGCGGTGGCGTTGAATACGTAGAGCTGCGGGCCCTGGATGTTAGTCCATTTGATCCGGTCGGAATCAATCAATCGCAAATCCGGTTTCTGGAGGCATTTCTTATTTACTGCCTGCTGCTCGATAGCCCACCAATTGAGGAAAGCGAACTGCGCGACAACAAATTTAATAACGCAACCACGGCCAAAAGCGGTCGTGAGCCAGGCGTCGAACTAAGGCGCAGCGGAGCGCTGATTTCTTTGAAAACCTGGGCGTTGGAAGTTTGTGATCAAATGACCTCTGTCTGTGAATTTCTTGACGGTGGCTCCGAGGGCCCATATGTCGACGCGCTTAGGTTGCAAATGCTTGCGGTAGAGAATGTTGACCGGACGCCGTCGGCTAGATTAATCGCGGAAGTTGGCCAATCGGGAATGCCTTTCGTACCGTTTGCACTGCAGGTTGCGCAGGACTACCGCGACTATTTTCTCGACCTGGCGCCTGAGCACAATGGCCACCGTTCGCTACTGGGCTCAGAACAGACAGAGTCGCTGCAGCGCCAGCGGGCCATAGAGGACGCGGATGATGTCTCGTTTGATGCATTCGTGGCAGATTATCTCAGCTAATGTCAGGCATAGCTGGTAGTGCTTGTTTGGCGAAGAAGCCGAGTTTAATATTGCGCGGCGTACGCTCCGGCTAATGTGGGTTCGGCATTGAAAAGTATTTTCTTCGCGGGTTTCCTGTCCGCCTTTGCACTGGTGCTTGTCGTCGCCGGATTTTATCCTCTTCCTGCGCATGTTCGATACGTATCAGAGACCATCGCCCTGCCAAATGGGGGAAGGCAGGAAACCTTTACGATCGAATTACCAAGCGACCGTATCGCGCTACCGAAATTTGCTCGTACTGCGCCCTATCCGCGGCAAGGATTTTCACCCGACGGTCAGGAACGCGTAACTGCTGAAATGTATCGGCTAAGGAATAGCACGGGCACTGTTATCGGGATAGCCAGTAAGATGATCGGCAGAGTACCGGGGGCGGCGCCGAGATCTGCATGGGTCAGCGACTGGATACTGCTGCTGCCGAGCCGGGGTGCTTTGCTGCTGAACCAAATCAATGCGCGGCGAACAGCGCAAGCCACTACTACCACGCCGAATGAAGTACAGGTCACAGCAGGACCGGGTCCGGGGGGCGCTGGGGTCTTGATTCGCGGAACAGACGAGTTTGCGGGGTTGATCGGTACATATAATGAAACGCTGCGAGTGGAAGACATTGACGCTGGAGGCGTAATGCACGGGCACATCAAATTGGTGACGCGCCTGGAGAAGGAATTGTAGTGAAGGCCCTTGTTGGAATTTTGGGAATTCTTATCGGAATCGGCTCCGCCGTAGCCTTACTTCTGTTGAACCCTTTTTACCCTCATATTGAACGCAGTGGCAACGTTCAGCGAGGAGCGATGGTTTTCAACTATTCCGCCGCGGAATACCGCGGCATCGCAATGACGCCACTATCGTTTTTCGGCATCAGCAAATTTTTTGGCAGCGGCGATGAATTTCACAGCGACGGTATACGTCACACGGCTGCAGCGGTATTGCTGCTTAAAAATCAAGATGGGCAAACGGCTGCGCTGGCGACCAAGCTTACTGCCGTGGCAGAGACGAGCGATTTGCTGGTTGGCGATCTCGGTATCGACAGCTACTGGAACGTATTCTGGCCCAATTCAGGCAGTGTATTCCTGGTTGGGCGAGAGAATTACTGGCCGGTCATCACAGACGTGTTGATTGCGGGTTTACGTGGAGAAGGTCCACTGCCGACCGGCGAACAGTATTCGGTTACGGTGCGGCCGGAGGGCCGCCGCGTGCGCGGAATCTTAGGCTCCAGCGGAAAGTTTACAGGCGCTACGGGCTTGTTTCAGGACGACTACACTAGTCAGCCGAATAGCCCAAGCGGGGCGGTCGGCATGGTCACCATGCAGATCAACGTTGAATGACCCCGTGGATCGGGGTTGCTGTGAGGAACTAATTCTTTTCGCCTGCAGCGGCCAACGCTTGTTGAGCGAGCTGCTTGAAATCTTTGTTTGTGTCACCGAGATCATCGGGGCGAAAACAAATTCCCTGGGCAACCAACTTTTTGGCAATCATGAATTCTCGCGGCCTATTGACCGCGTCGACGGCCAATAATCGACCATTGGCAAGATAGAATACGGCGAACGATTCAGACTCGGGATCACCGCGCAGGATCGTCTGGTCATAGCCTTCTGCCAGGCCCACGATTTGCAATTTCACATCGTACTGGTCTGACCAGAACCATGGTGCATGGATTTCGGGCGGGGGCTTGCCGCAGATTTTGGCCGCCGCAATCTTGGCCTGCTCAAGAGCGCTGTGCACCGATTCGAGTCTCGCCCTGCGACCAAGGACAGCATTCGGGTGACTAGTGCAGTCGCCAGCGGCCAGAATGTGTTGATCCTCGGTTACGCAGGACTCATCGACGACGATTCCGTCGTCGCAGGCCAGTCCCGCCCGCTCTGCCAGTTCCACGCTCGGCCGGATGCCGACACCTACGATCACGAGATCTGCTTCGAAGCGCTCGTTTTCCTGGCAGACGACGGTGCTTACTGATTTGCTGCCTTCGAAGGACTCAACCCGGTACCCAAATCGTAGGTCTACGCCTGCGCGTCGGTGAAGGGCGGCAAAAAAATTGGATATCGCCGGACCGACAGCTCGCTTCATCACTCGGTTTTCCATTTCGAGTACAGTCACGTTGATGCCTTGCGATACGCTTACTGCGGCCACTTCCAGGCCAATGTAGCCCGCTCCGACGATGACGAGGCGTGCTCCTGGGCTAAATTTTTGCCGTATGGACAGCACATCTTCGATGCTCCGCAGATACCGAATACCGTCAAGGTCACTTCCCGGCACGTCCATCTTGCGCACCTTACTGCCGGTCGTCAGCAACAAATTGTCATAGTGAATGTTTGTGCCATCACTTAGCAGTAGGTTTTGCCCAGCCCGATCAATTTTCTCGGCACGGGTTGACAAGCGAAGCTCAATATCGTGATCCGGGTAGAATTTTTCCGGCCTAAAGTACAGCCGATGCAGATCCAATTCACCAGCCAGGAACTTTTTTGATAACGGTGGGCGTTGGTACGGCACATGGGGTTCGTCACCGACCAACACAATACGGCCGCTATAACCGCCCTGTCTTAGCGAAGCAACCGCCTGGCCGGCTGCATGTCCGGCACCCACGATGACTGTGGTTTCCTTTATCAAGTTAATTCCGCCAAGTGGAGACTGCTGCTGTTATTTCTTTCACTGAGCAGCTGCTCGAATAGTTGTGCCTTTCCGGAGCGGATTATACTGGGGTTCTTCCGAAAGACCCCGGTTCGGCCGCGATTGTTACCCGATACTCGCCGCAAACTCGGTGGGCTGAAGCGGCCAGAACAAGGGGAGCAGCAACATTACGACGATGAATACAATGACCGTGAGTGGAATTCCAAGCTTGAGGTAATCGGAAAAACCGTAGCCACCCGGTCCCATTACTAGCATGTTCGCTGGGGACGAAATTGGGCTCGTAAAACTCGCCGAAGCGGCCATTGCGATCGCCATCATGGCCGTCTGTGGTGCGATCCCCATGTCGGCGCTCGCCGACAAAACGATCGGTGCCATTAACACCACCAATGCAGCGGTCGGTATGATCATCGTCCCGATAGCTGTTACGACGTAAAGCCCCATGATCACGGGCCAGGGCCCGAAATCTCCGAGCGCTTCCATTACCCGACCGGCAAGATACTGCGCCGTGCCAGTTTCCTGCATTGCGATTCCAAGGGGGAGCATTCCGGCAATCAGAAACACTGCACGCCAGTCTATTGCGCGATACGCCTGCTCCATATTCAGGCAGCGAGTCAGGACCATAAGGCTTGCGCCGACGATAGCCGCTATTTCGATCCGCAACGCGCCTGTCACAACAGAACCGACGACGCCGAGCATGATCAAACTAGCTAAAGGCGCGCGCTGAGTATCTGGCGGGCTCGTACCGATCGGTGTCAATGCGAGAAAATCCGGGTCGTCGCTAAAAACCGCCAGCTTCTTGCGCGGGCCAATTAACAGAAGGGCGTCGCCGAACTGGAGCTGCAGGCGATCCAGGTCTGACCTTATCGCCCGGCCGGAGCGCCAGACTGCGATCAACTCCAGGCCGTGCTTTTCGCGGAAATTGATTTCGGCCATTGACGTTCCCGCCAGCGGCGAATGAGGTGCCAGCGTTGCCTCCAGAACGGCCAGCCGGTCGGATTCGAAATTTCCCAGTTGTGGCGACACGCGGTTTTCGATTTCCAATTCCTGGAGACCGCGTAATTCGTCGAAGTCCTCGGGGCGTCCCTGCAGCAGTAGCAGGTCTCCCCCCAGAACCAGCTCGTCCGGTTCCGGCATCAGTTGAAGCATACCTTCCCGAAACGTGGCGAGCAGTCGGAAATCGAACGCGTCACCGAGGCGGCTTTGCGCCAAAGTCGAACCTCCAAGGCGCGATCCCTTGGGAATCCTAATAACGAAAACACTTTCCTGCAGGCGGTAAGTTTCCATCAAATCGTCTTCGCTGACCGGCCGGATCTCTGAGAATTCTTTCGACCGTTCGAGTTTAGTGAGCGATTCTTCACTACCCTGCAACAGTAGGAAGTCGCCACCTCGCAGCGGCACATGCGAAATATTGACGCGCCGAACAAGATCATTTCGACGAATAGCCAAAACGTTTGCCCCGAAGCGGCGGCGAAATTCTGTGTGATGCAGAAGTTCTTTGACCATAGCTGAGTCCGTTGCAACCATGACTTCGACCAACTTGACCCGGTCGCTGACCAGAGATTGCAGCAGCGGTGCTTCCCGTTCGATAACCACTTCGCTCCATCGGCGAAGTTCCTCGAAGCGGTCCAAGCGACCCTGCACAAGTATTTTGTCGCCGCCCTGGAGAACCGTCTGGCGTGATGGCAAAGCCTCGATACGGTTGCCGCGATCCAGCGCAATGACGATCAGCCCGACCGCAGACCCAATGCGGGTATCGGCCAGGGTTTTGCCAATCAAGACCGACTCCTGCGGTATCCGCATAACGAAAGTGCGTTCCTGTAACCCGTAAAGCGTTCGCAGATTGCGCTGGCTGCGCAAATTCGAGGCGCCACTGGGGTCCTTTTGCGGAAGTATCAATCGACCTACCAAGGCCACGAATAGTGTGCCAACCGCCAAGGCACCCAGCCCTACCGGCGAAAAGTCGAACAATTGGAAGGCCCGCGCGCCGCTCTGCGTAAGTGCATCGCTAATGAGCAGATTAGGCGGGGTCCCGATCAACGTGGTGAGTCCGCCGAGCAGGCACCCATATGCCAGCGGCATCAACAGGCGTGACGGTGGAGTCTCGGTGCGCCTCGCTATGTTCACGACCACCGGCAACATCAAAGCGGCTACCCCAATGTTATTCATGAACGCTGACAGGCCGCCCGCCGTCAGCATCACCACCAGGATCAATGATATTTCGCTGCGCCCGGACACCCTGAGCAGCTGCTGCCCCAAAATATTAGCAATCCCAGTGCGGGTCAGGCCTTCGCTAAGAATGAACATTGCCCAGACCGTGATGACTGCCGCGTTGCTGAAACCCGAAACAGCTTGGGCGGGGCTGACCAAGCCGCTGACTCCCAGGGTGCCGAGCACCAGTAGCGCAACCAAATCCATGCGCAATACTTCAGTGACGAACAAAACCAATGCGATCAGCAGGATGCCGAGAACCAGCGCGATTTCTATTGTCACGACGGCCTCACCGGTGCCCCGTAGCCGCCACCACCCGGTGTCTCTATCACCAGTACATCACCGGCTTGAACCTCGATGCATTCCGTTGAACCGAGTTCTACAACGGTGCCGTCGCGACGGGTGATGTAATTTCTGCCGAGTTCACCCGGCTCGCCGCCATCAATTCCGAACGGCGCTACGCGCCGATGGTTGGAGAGAATCGCAGCGCTCATCGCCTCGCGAAATTCCAGCTTGCGCACGACTCCGTTGCCGCCGTTATGCGCGCCACGTCCCCCCGAGTTCGAACGGACTGAAAACTCACTGATCAAAACCGGGTAACGCGCTTCTAATACTTCTGGATCGGTTAATCGGGTGTTGGTCATGTGAGTCTGAACTGCATCGGCCCCATGGAACGTTTGGCCCGCTCCCGAGCCGCCGCCAATCGTTTCATAATACTGGTAGTGCCCATTACCGAATGTGAGGTTGTTCATGGTTCCCTGAGAGGCCGCGAGGATCCCCAGCGCACCGTATAGCGCATCGGTTACGCATTGAGATGTTTCCACATTACCGGCGACGACCGCCGCTGGATATTGCGGATTCAGCAGACAATCCGATGGAATGATGACCTTCAGTGGCCTGCTGCAGCCAGCATTCAGCGGGATGTCGGACCCTACCAGCGTTCGAAAAACGTACAGGACCGCTGCTCGGGATATCGAAGCAGGCGCATTGAAATTGTCCCTGGACACCGGCGAAGTGCCAGTAAAGTCGATAATCGCGGATCGACTGTTGCCATCCAGCGTGATATTGACCCTGATCCAGTGGCCCGGGTCCATTTCGTATTCAAATGTTCCATCGTGCAAGCGTTCGATCGCTGCGCGCACGGACTCTTCGGCGTTGTCCTGCACGTGCGACATATATGCTTTCACAGTATTTAGGCCGTAGCGGGCTACCATCTCAAACAATAGTTGGCTACCGCGCTGGTTTGCGGCGATTTGTGCTTTAAGATCGGCGATATTCTGTGACGGTTGGCGCGCCGGATAATCGCCAGCCGAAAATGTGTGCCGCAGATGCTGCTCCCGGAACTGGCCATCGACCACCAGCGGAATATTGTCGAGGAGTATGCCTTCCTCGCCAATATGAACACTGTCCGGAGGCATAGAGCCTGGTGAGATGCCCCCCACGTCAGCGTGGTGCGCCCGCGAAGCCAACAAAAAAATAATCGAGCGCTGTTTTGCGTCAACTACTGGCGTTATCACGGTAATGTCGGGCAAATGCGTGCCGCCGTTGTAGGGGGCGTTGGAAACGAATACGTCACCCGCGATCAGCCGCTCCCGATTCGTACGTAGTACAGTCTGTACGCTGTCGTCCATGGATCCAAGGTGCACCGGCATATGTGGTGCGTTGGCGATCAGTTGTCCTTGCTGATCGAATAGCGCGCATGAGAAATCAAGTCGCTCTTTGATATTGACCGAGTGTGCTGTGCTTTCCAGAACGACGCCCATTTGTTCAGCAATGTGCATGAAATGCTGACTGAACACCTCGAGCATGATCGGGTCCGCCGCGATGCCAACGGTCTCGGATATGGCCAGCGGTTCATTTCTTGTGAGCAATATCTGTAAATTAGCGCTGACCTCGGCGGTCCAGCCTGGTTCGACGATGATTGTCCCGGTCGATTCAACAATGATTCCGGGTCCGGATAGCGAAAACCCGGGCGAAAGATCTTCGCGTTTAAACACGGGTGTTTGGTGCCATCCGGTGTTGAAAAAGGCTCTTACTTTGCCCTTGCTGCACGCAGCTGGGGTATTCGGCCGATGTACGTTTTCGGCAGCAAGCGGCGCTCCAGTTTCACCGGTTGCCTCGACGCGCAGCGACTCGATGATCAAATCGGGCTCATGCGGAGAGAACCCGTAGCGCTGTTCATGTATCAGAGCAAACTGCCGTACGATGTCGCCGTGCTTGCCCCAGGGTATCGCTACAGTGGAATCAGTTCCGGCAATCTTCACCTGCACAATGGTACGGGCGACGATTTGCTTGGCATCGATTCCCTGCGATTCGACCTCGTCAAAGCACGCCGATTCAAGCACCTTGACTGTTGGCTGCAGTTCCCCGGTGGTTGAATGGCTCACGCGCTTCTCGACCGTCTGTTGTCGGTAGGCGCGGATTGGAGCGACGCCAATTCCGTATGCCGATAATACTCCCGCGAGCGGATCGATCATGATGCTTTTTATTCCCAATCGATCAGCGACCTGACAGGCGTGTTGACCGCCGGCGCCGCCAAAGCAGCAGAGCGTAAAATTACCCGGGTCATGGCCACGCTGCACTGATACTTTTTTGATCGCGTTTGCCATGTTTTCAACGGCAACCCGAATAAAGCCCTCGGCAACGCAGGCCACTGACACGTTCTTATCTGTTTGCCGCCCGATATCATCGGCTAGCTGGTCAAACAGGTCGGCGACGCTCCTGCTGTCGAGCGTCTGGTCACCGACCGGGCCAAATACCTTGGGGAAATAATCCGGCAGGATCCGGCCCAGCAAAACATTCGCATCAGTCAGGGTTAGTGGACCTCCGCGACGATAACTGGCAGGTCCAGGATCTGCCCCTGCCGACTGCGGACCGACCTGATAGCGGCCGGCGTTGAAACCAAGAATCGAACTCCCACCGGCCGCAATGGTGTGTACACGTAGCATCGGCGAGCGGAGTCTTACCCCACCGATTTCGGTGCAATCAACAAATTCATAGGTCTCAGAAAACAGTGAGACGTCCGTTGATGTGCCACCCATGTCAAAGCCAATGAGTTGGTGCAGACCGGCACGCTGGCCCTGAACTGCCATTCCGACGACGCCACCGGCGGGTCCGGACAGGACACCGTCCTTGCCACGAAAGCGCCGCGCCTCGACCAGCCCTCCATTACTTTGCATGAAAAGAATTTCATCGCAGTCGATGTTTGCCTTACCGAGCTCGTGCTGAAATTGGTGGACGTACTGTTGCAGTATGGGAGACAGGTATGCGTCAGCGACCGTTGTGTCGCCGCGGCTAACCAGCTTCATCAGCGGGCTGACCTCGTGGGACATCGAAATCTGCTCGAACCCCAGATCAGCTGCGATTTGCCCAACCTGTCGTTCATGGTCACTGAACCGGTACGCATGCAGAAAGCACACCGCGATGGATTTGATTCCCTGCTCTCGCAGTTCCTGTAAAGCAACATGGATACCGTCACGGTCAAGTGCGGTCAGGATTTTGCCATGGGCGTCTACGCGTTCATCGGCTTCGGCGACAGCCGAGTAGAGCGGCGAAGGCAGTTGAATGTTGAGAGCGAATATATCCGGCCGATTCTGATAGCCGATGCGTAACGCATCGGCAAAGCCCCGGGTTGTAATCAGCGCGGTGGGCAAGCCTGCCCGCTCGAGTAAAGCGTTGGTCGCCACGGTCGTGCCCATCTTGACGGTGTCAATCTGTTGGGGCGATTCGTGTTCGCCCAGGATTCTGCAGATACCTTCTACCGCAGCATCGGCATAGCGTTCGTGGGCCACGGACAGCAGCTTTTGGACAATGGTCGCACCGGACGGCGAAAGGCCAATGACGTCGGTGAATGTACCGCCGCGATCGACCCAGAATTGCCATCCCTTATCGGCCATATGGAGATCCCATTAACAAGGCAATGAATTGGGTAGGGTGATTGTATTCAAGCACGCGTTCATTGGGGTAAACCTTTTGCGATTCGCAGCGTCAAAGGAGTACCTAGGCCCTGACCGAAATAGAATATATGCGACCGTTATCCTATGCTTTCGCGATCGCCTGCCTGCTGCAGAGTTTGCCGTCAACAGTCTCCGCTACAGAGAAAATGAACGGATTCAACCTGGAGAATGCGCTGGTCCCGGTCGATCAGATCCACAACGGGGGCGTACCGCGCGACGGCATCCCTGCCCTGTATACGCCTAAATTTGTCGACGCGTCTTCCGCCGATTTCCTGTTGGACAGTGACCGGGTCCTGGGTGTGCACCGGAACGGCGAAGCCAAGGCGTTCCCAATCAAGATCATGAACTACCATGAAATCGTCAATGATGATTTCAACGGCGCCGGAGTGGTCGTGAGCTTTTGTCCGTTGTGCGGGTCCGGCATCGCTTTCGCGGTTGATGTCGAGCGCGGTGGCTTTGGAGTCTCCGGGCTGCTTTATAACAGCGACGTGCTGATGTATGACCGCAAGACGGAGTCGCTGTGGTCGCAAATCCTCGGTAAAGCTATCAGCGGCCCCGCCAGAGGCGCGAGTCTCGAAGCCATTCCGATCAGCAATACCAATTGGGAGATCTGGCGTCAGCGGTATCCTGGCACGAAGGTTCTCTCGCCGGAAACAGGGTACGGCCGCAACTATGACCGCGATCCTTACACAGAATATCGCCGTTCCGGCAGGCTATGGTTTCCGGTTGTGGCTAAAGACCGGCGCTTTAAATCAAAAAGCATGGTTGTAGGAATTAGCTTTGAAGGCCGGTTCAAGGCTTACCCGCTGAATGAACTGCCGGACGCTAAGACGAGTATTGACGATTCGTTTGCCGGGCGCCGGCTGACGGTGCAATACGATAAAAGCTCGGCATCCGCCGACGTGTTTGACGCGTCTGGAAGGGAATGGCCATCCGTTACTCTATTCTGGTTTGCGTGGGTAGCATTCCACCCAGATACTGAGGTCTACGTTTCACCGGACGAGAAATAGTCTGGCGAGTGTCAACGGTCGGATTTTCGGTCGCCGGTCCTGCCGGTGCACCCAGGCAAATTCTCCATGTCGATATTGCATATGCTGTCAGACTAGTGAGAATGACGCGGGGATTCGACCGTAACAAACATCATGACTGAAACGCAGTGGCTGTCCGTCACGCTGGCCGGTTACGTGGTCGGCATGATCGCAATTGGTCTTTGGGCATCGCGGCGCACGCGCAACCAGCAGGACTTTTTCCTTGCGGGCCGCCAGCTCGGGCCGTGGATGGCCGCTTTGAGCGCGTCCGCCAGTTCTTCATCGGCCTGGTTCTTGCTCGGGGTTAGCGGTGCGGCCTATACCTGGGGCTTGTCTGCTATCTGGTTGCTGCCCTCTGCGTTGCTTGGTTACCTTATTGCCTGGCTGTGGGTCGGGCCGAAGTTGTGGCGGCTGGCGCAGCAAACCGGCGCGGTTACGCTGTCCGAATTGATGTTCGGGGACTACGAAGTTGCCGGGAAGAACGCGGTTATTCGGACCGCTTCGCTCATCATTTTGGTTTGCTTTGTATTTTACGTAGCCGCCCAGTTTCAGGGGGCCGCACTGGCGTTTAGCAGTACCTTTGGTCTTCCGCCGGCCATCAGCATCGGTATCGGCGCCGCGATCGTTTTGCTGTACACACTACTCGGCGGATTCTGGGCTGTTTCGCTGACGGATACCGTACAGGCATTGCTGATGTTATTCGTCGCGGTGGTACTCCCGCTGATATGCGTCGCCGCCGTCGGCGGTTATGGTGAGATCTGGACACAATTGCAGTCCACAGGCGCGGCGGCTGAACGCGGCCTGTTCGGGCCTAATGAAGGCATCATGGCCGCGGGCTTTGTCATCGGGATGCTCAGTATCGGCGCCGGCTATCCCGGTCAGCCGCATGTTATGAATCGATTTATGGCGTTGCGGGACATGGACAGCCTTCGCCAAGGCCGCTATATCGCGATCGGCTGGATGATCATCGTGCTGTCAGGGATGCTTACCCTGGGGCTTTGTGCCCGTTCACTGACCGCGGGAATCGCTAACCCCGAACAGGTGCTATTTGTGATGAGCCGGCAAATGCTGCCGCCGGTTCTTGCGGGCCTGATGACCGCAGGAGTCTTGTCCGCCATCATGTCGACCGCGGACAGCCAGTTGCTGGTCGCAGCGTCATCGATTTCGCGCGACTGGAACCTTGAGCAGAGCCGACGGCATAGCCAAGTATTGACCACGTCAAGAGTGGTCGTCACGCTGGTTACGCTGCTTTCGTGCCTGATCGCAATATTCGCCCCGCAAACGATTTTTGAGCGGGTGCTGTTCGCCTGGCATGGCGTCGGTTCGGCCTTCGCTCCGTTGCTGATCGTGCGAGTCTGCGGATTCCGGGTCAATGGCAGATACGCGATTGCCAGTCTGTTACTCGGCTTCGGGCTTACCGCGATTCTGCATTGGTTTCCGGATACCCCCGGTGATATTGCCGAGCGTGCCATGCCCTTCCTCATCGCACTAGCCGTCGCGATCATGGGCGCCCGTGTCGGTCAGACGAAGTGATCGCGGCCGGTTGCCACCTAGGCGCGGGGCCGGCCTACCGCTCGGGTGGCCGAAAGCGTTCCTCGCCTAACCGCAGCTCGACCCCCCGGAGGGGCCGCATGCTTAATCTCGCTGTGCCCTCCCTGGCGCCGATCTGCCCGTAGCCAGGGACGGCGTAGGGCATCTAAGCGTGGCTGCCCTTCGGTCACTCGCGCCCGGTGACGCGCCGGTGTGTGCGCGCGGGTCACGGGTGGCTACACTTGCGGCATGGGTACTGACGGTCGCTATCGTCGAATCTGGAACCAGGTCGCAATCATTCCGCCGGGGAAGGTGGCAAGTTATGGTCAGATAGCGCAGTTGGCCGGTATTCCGCGCGGAGCCCGAATGGTTGGTCGGGCTCTCGGGCGAGCGCCGGCCGAGCTTAAGCTGCCGTGGCACCGCGTGTTGAATGCACAGGGCAAAATCGCGTTACCACCCGACAGTCGTGGTTATCAGCGGCAGCAAGAGCAATTGCAGCAGGAAGGCATAGAGGTAAAGAGCGGGCGAGTTGACCTAAACCGCTTCGGGTGGCGCCCTACACTGGACGAACTCGTTTGGGGCCCTGGAATGCTGAGCGATTTGGACCCCGGCGCCTGACCGGAGAATCCGGCGAGCAACGGCTTGTTCTCGGTACACATGCTCAGGAGGAGCGAACATGCACAGGTACGTGAGTGGAATCGTCGCTGCGATCGCGCTGCTTAGCGTGATCGGCTGTGGACCCAGCAAAAGTCATCACGCAGAAAACAAGTCGGAGGCTGAGCGCGCAGAAGCGCTCCGGTCTTCGACCTTCGGCCCGATGGTTGGAACCATGGATCGAGCTGCCGGTGTAGAACAACTGAACCTGGACCGCAAAGGGCGTCTGGATCGGGCGCTGGAGGAGTCAGAACGCAGCGGACGTTAACCGCGGGTGCCTCGATATAGCGACAATTTCTAAATAAAAAAAACCCGCCCCGAAGGGCGGGTGGATGGGCGCGGAAATCTTATTGTTATAACTAACCCTGTAGCTTGTTGTCGGAGGGCCTCTGGTGGGCCCTGCACTTTATTCTTATCAGCTGTTTGTGCTCGTCCCCAACGGGCGGCACGTCTGTGTCACCCGTATACAATGCAGCTTCCGTGCCAGATTGCCTGGAAATACAGTTTGGTTTAACAGAACTTTGAGAGTCGCCCGGATAGTGTGAGCCCCGTCACACTATCTGCCACGAGACGGGCTCGCGATTTTCGACAATTTCCAATTTCAACGCGATGTTGTTAATTGGTACGACACTATCTCGCGTTCAAACTGTGCGGCAGTTCACGCGCGCAAAAATAATAGTTTAACAATCAGGTACTTGGTGCGATCCAGGAGGTGTAAGCATCTCCGACATCGAGGCATCGCGAAGTTTGATTTCGGTTCAGTTCCGGGCGCCGCCACACCAGGCTGCATCTGCCGGCCGCCATTAGATCCCGACCTTTATGGTGGAACGAAAACAAGCCTTGAAGAAGCTTGAGCTCTTCGATGGCCGCTGCGTCTGCAGACCGAATCAGGCGTTCAGGTCCGGTATCAGTTCGCTCTCTAAACGGGCAATCATGTCTTTCATTCGGAGCTTCTGCTTCTTCAAGCGGCGAATTCTCAGCTGGTCGACATGTGGATTTTTTACCAGTTCGATGATGGCTACATCGAGATCTCGATGCGCCACCCGGAGCTCTTTCAGACGGGTACGGCTGCCTAAGGCAATGATTTCTATGTTTTCAATCATCCTCGATGAAAGAGTCGAAGGCACAGCCATTGATGCAATGCTGGCTCCGGTGATTCTAGCAGGACTGGTGCGTTTCGGCAGGCTTGCTTCAGCTGGCGGCTTGGGCGAGGTTCCTGGCTCGCTCAGGCGTAGTCTGTCCAGTCGCGGGAAACATCACCAAAAACAATGAAATGCGGATTCAATACATCGCTCTTGGTGTTGTACTGGATAGCCTGCCCGTCCATTCCGGTGACGTGCCCTCCGGCGCAGTCGACAACCGCGTGCGCAGCAGCGATATCCCATTCCGACGTTGGTCCAAGCCGCGGGTAGACGTCTGCTTCTCCTGCCGCCACTAGACATAACTTCAATGAACTGCCCATCGGAACCATGACGTGATCGCCGAGATTATTGAGGTAGCGGTCCAGCGAGTGGGCTCGGTGGGATCGGCTGCCCACGACTCGAACGGGAGAATGGGCTTGGGTTGTCACTCGGATTTGTCGAGGTAACTCCTCAGCATCGCGTTTGAATGCCGCCACTCCCTGGTGGCCAAAATAGTCCTGGTCCCGTGCGGGCACATGCACGACACCCAGGACGGGTTTGTGATTTCTGATAAGAGCGATATTGACGGTGAATTCGCCGTTCCTAGCGATAAATTCCCGGGTTCCGTCGAGCGGGTCAATAAGCCAATATTCGTCCCATTTCGAGCGTTCCGCATAAGGAATCTCAATCGATTCCTCCGACAGGATGGGAATGTCCGGCGTCAGTTTTTTGAGCTCGCACACAATGATGTTGTGCGACGCTTTATCCGCAGTGGTCAACGGAGAATTATCGGCCTTGGTCTCAATCTGGAAATCGGTCTCGTAGATATCCATGATGCGGGAACCGGCATCCTTGGCGATGTTGACCGCCGGCGCGATCAACGCTTCCAGCTCGCTTTGCATGCATCGCCTCCGCCGCTTAGCGTCTACCGGGGGGCTTCCGGCCCGGAGGCTTGCCTTTGTTGCCCCGCCCTCCGGAGCGTTGCGAGTGGCCACGCGGATTAGGCCGCCGGCGTGGTGGTGGAGGAATCTCTATGTCGGCAAGCAATCCCGAATCGATCGTGCCGACCGGTATCGCATGGCCTAGGAAGGATTCAATGTCCGGGAGTGAAGCCGCATAACTTTCGCAGGCAAAGCTTATGGCATCACCGCTAGCTCCGGCGCGAGCAGTGCGGCCAATTCGATGGACATAATCTTCCGGATCGAAGGGCAAGTCGTAATTGACCACATGGCTAACGTCGGGTACGTGCAGGCCGCGCGATGCGACATCCGTGGCTACAAGCACCGGGAGCTCTCCTGACTGAAAGTTTCGTAACATCGACAGACGCTTTTTTTGGGGAACATCGCCCGAAATGGCTTTAGCACCCATACCGTTGTGTTGAAGTATCTGCGCAACCCGGTCTGCGTCGCGCTTCATATTCACGAACACCATGGTTCGCGTTGCAGCTGCACTGCGGAGGAGGTTCATCAGCAACGGAAGTTTCTCGTCATTACTGGGGAAATAAACGAGCTGGGTTACTCGATCAACGGTCATTTTGTCGGGCTCGATGCGAACAACCTCGGGATCATTCATATGTTCGTAGGCAAGTTCGATGACCCTGTGGCTGAGAGTCGCTGAGAACAGCATATTCAGGCGGCGCGTAGGCGGCGGCAGCCGCCGAAGGACGTAACGAATGTCGCGGATAAAACCCAGGTCAAACATCCTGTCAGCTTCGTCCAGCACCATGACCTGGGTATTTTTGAGGCTGAATACCCCTTGCTTGAAGTAGTCGATGAAACGTCCAGGCGTACCAATCAGAACGTCCACCCCATTTAAAAGTCTTTGACGTTGTTCCTCGTAGTCGGCTCCTCCGTAAACGACCTGGCAACGAAATTCGGTGCTACTTCCGAGGACCTTGGCGTCTTCGTAAATTTGGATGGCCAATTCGCGTGTTGGGGCTAGCATGACAGCACGCGGACCTTGCGAAGGCTCGCCGGTACCGTTTTTTAGGAGGTAATTAAAGCATGCCAGCAAAAAGGCGGCTGTTTTCCCCGTACCCGTTTGGGCCTGGCCGGCGACATCTTTGCCCGCTAGAGCCAGTGGCAGAGTTTGGGCCTGAATTGGTGTGCAGTGTGTGAATCCGGCCGTACGGACTCCCTGCCGGAGTTGTTCGGGGAGCTCAAGCGCCTCAAAAAGCGTCTCTGTGTAGCTAGTCATTATCTGGGGTATTTGTAAGGAAACGCGGAATAAACACTTGCAAATCTTCTCAGGAACGGTTCAAATTACTCAAAATCTCTGCGGGATTTACCGCGTCTCCCTAGATTACTGCCAACACGCTGCCCTTAATTGGTCTGACGGAAGCTTTTTTTACGTACCCTTGAATTGTGCCTTATTGGGCCTGCAGCTTCACGAGGAGCAGCGTCAAATTGGGTTTTTGAGCGCTGCAGCGGCGGTCAGGTGTTGGTAGTTTCCGGTAGCAATACATCAAGAATATAGCAATGAGCATAGCGCATATTAGCGACGACACCTTCGATTCGGAAGTTCTTCAGGCAAATAAACCTGTGCTGGTGGACTTTTGGGCAGAGTGGTGCGGTCCATGCAAGATGATCGCACCCATGCTTGAAGAAGTCTCGACGCAATTTGAAGATCGTCTGACCGTCGCCAAGATCGATGTCGACGGTAATCCGAAAGTACCGCCGCAGTATGGAATTCGGAGCATCCCGACTCTAATCCTGTTCAAGAATGGCCTGGTCGAAGCACAGCAGGTCGGAGCCGTTTCGAAGAAACAGCTTGAGAAATTTCTGGAAGAAAACCTGTGAGAGGGTATCTCGGAAATTCTGCTCGTTCGCGGACCAAGTCCAATGGCCGTGGCAAGTCCGGTGAATCTTCATCAAACAAGAAGCCCCGTCGTCGCAGGCAGGACGCGGATGAAGCCGCTACCTTTACCGACGATGACATCATTCGCAAAAGCGACCTTGAGAAGGGTGACAAGCTTCTCGATCTGACTGAACTCAAGAACAAACCTCCAGCGGATCTCGTCGCTCTCGCTGATTCCATGGGCCTTGAAAATCTGGCGCGATCGCGCAAACAGGACATAATTTTCGCGGTTCTCAAAGCCCATGCGCAGAATGGCGAAGACATCTACGGGGACGGCGTGCTTGAGATTCTCCAGGACGGATTTGGCTTTCTTCGTTCTGCCGACAGTTCCTATCTCGCCGGTCCCGACGATATCTATGTTTCGCCCAGCCAGATCCGGCGCTTTAATCTTCGCACCGGCGATAGTGTCGGGGGATTGATACGGCCGCCGAAGGAAAGTGAGCGATATTTTGCGCTGCTGAAGGTGGGCGAGATCAATCTGGACGAGCCAGAGAGCGCTCGCAGCAAGGTCCTGTTCGAGAACCTCACGCCGTTATTTCCGACTGAGCCGCTCGGGCTGGAACAGGGGACCGGGAGTACCGAGGACCTGACCTCACGAATCATTGACATGGTGGCGCCCATCGGCAAGGGGCAACGTGGATTAATTGTCTCCCCGCCCAAGGCCGGCAAAACCATGTTGCTCCAGAATATTGCTTCGTCTATTGCGGCCAACCACCCTGAATGCGTGCTCATGGTGCTATTGATCGATGAACGCCCAGAGGAAGTTACCGAGATGGCGCGATCGGTACGGGGCGAGGTCGTGTCGAGTACATTCGATGAGCCGGCGAGTCGCCATGTTCAGGTCGCCGAAATGGTGATCGAGAAAGCCAAGCGGTTGGTCGAGCACAAGCACGACGTGATTATTTTGCTCGATTCGATTACGCGGCTTGCCAGGGCTTACAACACCGTTGTTCCGTCGTCCGGAAAGGTTCTTACCGGCGGCGTCGATGCAAATGCTCTCCATCGTCCGAAACGCTTTTTCGGCGCCGCCCGGAATATTGAAGAAGGCGGCAGCCTGACTATTCTGGCGACTGCCTTGATTGACACCGGCTCGAAGATGGATGACGTTATCTACGAGGAATTCAAGGGGACTGGTAATCTTGAAATTCACCTGGATCGTCGGATCTCGGAAAAGCGTGTCTATCCGGCGATCAATATCAATCGTTCCGGGACTCGTAAAGAGGAATTGCTTACCGAGCCGGATGAACTCCAGAAGATATGGGTGCTAAGAAAAGTCCTGCATCCAATGGATGAGTTGGCAGCCGTAGAATTCCTGCTAGGAAAGATGCAGGACTCAAAAACGAACGCGGATTTCTTCGAGGCAATGAAACGCTAAGAGGTTTCTGTCAGCCGAAAAGCTGCGCTACTCCCGCTCGCGGCCAACTGCCCTGTATCCAATGTCCTTCCGATAATAGAGACCATCCCAGCGAATCTCGCCTGCCAATCCATAGGCTTCCCGTTGAGCTTCGGTAACTGTGCTGCCAAGCGCTACGGTACACAGGACCCGGCCGCCACTGGTTACGATAGTATCGCCGTCCCGAGTTGTCCCTGCATGAAATACCTTTAGGTGTTCGGGCAAGTTTTCCGGGATACCCTCGATGACGTCCCCCTGGTGGTACTTACCTGGATAACCGCCGGCCGTCATCACGACTCCCAGGGCGACTCGCGGATCCCATTCAGCCTGAATGTTTCCCAGCCGCTGATCCAGCGTGGCGTCGATCAGCGCAACGAGATCGGATTTCAGGCGGAACAGTAACGGCTGAGTTTCCGGGTCGCCCAGCCTGCAGTTGAACTCAAGAACTTTCGCTGTTCCGTCCGGGGCGATGACCAGCCCGGCATACAGGAAGCCCGTGTAAGGATCGCCCTCCTTTAGCATTCCTTCCACGGTCGGCCGCATGATGTCGGTCATGATTCGTGTGGCAACCGCCTCGGTGATAACCGGCGCCGGTGAATACGCGCCCATCCCTCCCGTGTTTGGCCCACGATCCCCATCGTCGCGCGCTTTGTGGTCTTGTGAAGTTGCCAATGGAAGCAGGTTGTGGCCATCAACCATTGCGATGAAGCTTGCCTCCTCGCCTTCCAGAAAGTCTTCGATGACAATCTTTTCTCCGGCAGCACCGAAGGCGCCTTGCTGCAACATCTGGCGAACTGCTGATTCGGCTTCATCGGGGTTTTGGGCAATGACAACACCCTTGCCCGCCGCTAACCCGTCGGCCTTGATCACAATTGGTGTTATACGTCGCTGCAGGTAGTCCAGCGCCTTGTCTACTTCGGTAAAACTCTGGTACGCCGCTGTTGGAATACCGTGACGTTCCATGAACTCCTTGCTGTAGGTTTTGGATCCCTCGAGCCGTGCGGCGGCGGCGGTGGGCCCGAAACAGCGCAAACCGGCAGCCACAAAACGATCCACGATGCCATCTGCCAGCGGAGCCTCTGGTCCAACGACGGTTAGGCCGATCCCCATTGAGCCGGCGAATTCCAGCAGATCGTCAATATCCGTGGCAGCGATATCGACGTTCTCGACGCCGAACTCGCCGGCCGTGCCGGCATTCCCAGGAGCAACAAACACTTGATCCGCTTGGGGGGACTGGGCCAGCGACCATGCCAGCGCATGCTCTCGGCCCCCGCCTCCAATCACAAGAATCTTCATATACTGTTGGTGCTAATGACGAAAATGGCGCATTCCGGTGAACAACATTGCAATGCCGTGCTCGTTAGCTGCTGCAATGACCTCCTCGTCGTTAACCGAGCCGCCAGGTTGGATAATGACCCCTACTCCGTGCGTGGCTCCAGTATCTATTCCGTCGCGGAAAGGAAAGAATGCGTCGGACGCCATCGCCGCGCCCCGCAGCTCGAGTCCGCCTTCCGCGGCTTTCAACGCAGCAATTTGGGCGCTCATAACGCGGCTTGTCTGCCCTGCTCCAATACCTAAAGTTGCACCGTCTTTGCAATAGACAATCGCGTTGGACTTGACGAACTTGGCAACATTCCACGCGAGCAGAGCATCGATTACTTCCTGGTCAGTTGGCGCCCGTTCGCTAACGACAGTGAGTTCGGAACGACTTACTGAAGCAAGGTCTCGGTCCTGCAGCAACATACCGCCGGTAATCTGGCGCAATTCCAGGTCCCAACTGGGGGTCCGTGGAAGGTTCCCGCTCTCCAGAACCCGAATTTTCTGTTTTTTCCGAAGTGCCTCCACGGCTGATTCATCAAAGCTGGGCGCGATGATCGCCTCGATAAACCGTTGATCAATCATCGACGCGGCGGTCGGTCCGTCGACAGCGCTGTTGAGTGCAATAATGCCGCCGAACGCCGACTTCGGATCAGTGGCATACGCTTTGCCGTAGGCTTCCAGCGCCGTTGCTGCGATGGCAACCCCACAGGGATTCGCATGCTTGACGATGACACAGGCCGTTGGATCAAGCGTTAGCGCGCACTCCATTGCCGCATCCGCGTCGGCAATGTTGTTAAACGACAATGGTTTTCCCTGTAGCTGTCGAGCCCCGATAACAGCTCCTGTGCCACCTGTCAGCGCGGTATAGACGCCTGCCCGCTGATGCGGGTTCTCTCCGTAGCGCAAATCCGAATGTTGGCGCAGACCTACGGGATATTCTTTTGGCAGCGTCTTATCGTCGTCGCTCGAACGCAGATATGCCCAGATTGCCGCGTCATAACAGGCAGTGTGCGCAAACGCTTTCTTGGCAAGATTAAGACGGGTAGCCGGCGTCAGGCGACCGTCCCCACGTTTCAGTTCACTGATAACCGCTTCGTAATCCTGTGGGTCCACCACAGCGGCGACGCGCTCATGGTTTTTAGCCGCGGCGCGGATCATTGCCGGCCCCCCAATGTCGATATTTTCTATCGCGTCGGCAAACGTGCATTCCGACTGCGCGACCGTTGATTCAAACGGATAAAGATTTACAACCAGCATGTCAATCGGGTCGATTGAGTGCTCTTCCATGGTGTCATTGTCTACTTCGAGTCGGCCCAGTAGCCCACCATGAATTGCAGGATGGAGCGTTTTAACGCGGCCATCCAGGATTTCCGGGAAGCCGGTGACCTCTGAAACTTCTTGGACCGCAATGTTGGCCGATCGCAAATGCGAAGCGGTGCCACCCGTCGAAATAATATTGCCGCCGATATGGATCAATGCCTGGGCAAAATCAACAATGCCCGTCTTATCAGAGACGCTAATCAGAGTTCGAAAACGGTGACTCATGGCCTGGTCAGCCTGCCGGGCATGTCAACATGGTAGCGAGTCCGAATGAGGCGCGAATGCTTTAGCCCAGCAGGCGGTACATCTTCAGCTTTTTGTGCAGGGTCGCCCGGTTAATTCCGAGAATATTCGCTGCAAGCGTTTGATTTCCCTGAGTGTAATCCATCACCGTTGCAAACAAGGGGGGCTCGACTTCACCCAACACCAAGCCGTAAAGTTCGGCGGGTTTGTGGCCATTCAAGTCCTTCAGATATGACCTTAAGGCTTCTTCAGTTAGGCTTCTAAGTGGTCGGTTCTTGACCTGTACCGGGTGATCCTTCTTGTTCGTTCCAGATCCAACGGATTTTCTTGTCGAAGCTTTTTTGGTTCTCGTCTTTGGCACTGGTCGGGCACTCCCTCACGTGAACGCTTTTGCACAGCCACCCGTCCTTGTTCGTCGTAGCGATCGAAAAATTCCTTGGTTAGACGCTTCTGTTCACTGACCGTTTCGACGCGCACAAAAATATCGCGAAACCGGCCCGCCTTTTCTAAATACCGGCAGTACCATGACAGATGCTTTCTCGCTACTCGGACGCCCCGGTCTTTTCCGTAAAGTTGGTACAGGGCGTCGAGGTGTTCGAGAATGATATCACGTCGGATTGCAATTGAGAGTGGTTTCGGCAAAACTTTTGTTTGCAGGAAGCTAGAGATCTGCTGAAAAATCCAGGGTTGTCCCAGTGCGGCGCGACCGATCATGACGCCATCGGCTTTGGTTTGATTCAGAATTCTAGCTGCATCGGATGGTCCGCCAATGTCGCCATTGGCAAAAACCGGAATCGAAACAACGGATTTGATTGCCCGGATCGTCTCAAACTCTGCATTACCGCGAAACATGCATGCTCGCGTTCGCCCGTGAACGGCGATGGATTTAATTCCAGTCGATTCAGCGAGTTTCGCAATTCCCACGCCGTTGCGATGGTCCGGGTCCCAGCCGGTCCGCATCTTGAGCGTTACCGGTACTGAAACGGCATTGGCAACAGCCTCCAATATGTCTCTTACGAGGTTCTCGTCTTTCAATAGCGCTGATCCGGCCAGTTTTCGGCACACCTTTTTCGCCGGACAACCCATATTGATGTCGATAACGTCGGCGCCGAGCTGAACCGCGGCTTGGGCTGCGGATCGCATTTTATCGGCGTCGGCGCCCGCGATCTGGACGATCTTCAGTCCGTTTTCCGAAGTCAGCATTAATCGCTGACGGCTCTTCTCGGTCTGCCACAATGTCACGTCTGAAGTAGTCATTTCAGTTACCGCGAGCGCCGCCCCAAAGCGTCGGCAAATTGAGCGGAAGGGTTGGTCTGTTAGTCCAGCCATCGGTGCCAGAACGGCTTGACCATTTACCGGGTGCGGTCCGATTTGCAGTTTCGCTGTAGTCATCGTTCCGCTTTCCGGTCGCACTTCAAACCCGCATAGCGGGTCATGACGCAAAGATCGATCTCGTAACCTTGAGCTGCGTCGCCGGGGTCTTCAACAGTGACGCCGATTGGCAGCAGATTTCCCGGCTGAAGCATCGCACCGGCCGATGTTTGGTCACTCCGATACTCGGATGCACTGAAAACGCCGCGTGCAACCAGGTTGGCCCACCGGTCGCGCAGCACGATGCGCAAAAGGGGTTCGCCGACTGCTTCTGTACCGTTGATGACCATCTGCGCCCGGATATCGAGAACCCCAGCGCTGGAGTCTCCGGATACGGCTTCCGAGCCACGGATTTCGTAGACGCGCAGATCCCACTCCGGATATAACGGCAAGCGAATCAAAGAGTAGAGGGTCCGGATAGCTTCCCCGTACCGGGCGTGGGTGGCCAGAGCGTCCCGGTTATCGTGCACCAGCTGCACGATCAGGGTAATCAATAATATGACGCCGCTGATCGCCCACCATCGATTGTTAACTGTCGCTCCGTTACGGAGCGTATCCCTGGTGTCCGATGTCGGGGACAGATCCTGCCAGCCGGGTATTCCTGGATCAGCGGTCTCCCCGTCTGTAACGGTATCGGTTTGCGGTAACGAATCCTGGCTGTATTCGGCGAAGTCCTCAGGTTCCGTGGCATCGTCCCGGCCGGCCCCGGTGTGATCAGCCGCTTCCGCCCCTTTCTCGACATCGTATTGCGACTGGCTCGTGCTAGAGGATTCCCCTTCAACGATAAACACGGGCCTGTCGTCATCGGCCTCATCGAAAATTTGTCTGAGCCATTCGTCTTCACGCGTGGTACCGGTATCGTCATCCGTCTCGTCCGCGGTTTCGCTTTCGGTGCTGATCTGTGTGTCTGGTTCGGATTCAGAGAACTCCGCACCGGACTGGAGTTTCGGCAGGAACGGCACCGTCTCTTCTGCCGCCGCCGGGCTAGACCCATCTGAATCTTCTGGTTCCTCTGGTTTGTTTGTTTCGCCAAAGTACCCGGACAGTTGACCGCTCAGCCGATCGTAGTCGACAGATTCGATTGTCGAGGCGTCCCCGGATTCACCATCAGCCGCACTGTCTTCGGTGGACTCGGGGGCGCTCCGCTCGCCTTGACCCTGGCCCACCACGTTATCGGGCTGATCTTCGCTGAGTGTCGTCAGCGCGTCGAAGACAGCCTCGCAGTTTCCGCAACGCACGGCGCCCTGCGCCAGCCGCAGTTGCTCGGCTGTCACGCGAAAGGACGTGCTGCATTCAGGGCATCGGGTCAGCATCGGATGAATTAGTGGGCGCGTGCGCCGGTAAGCAAAACCCAACCATTCTGCTCATTTTTCACAGACAGTTCGAGCCAGTTAGCGTATGCAAGCCTGACCCCTTCGGACTGATGATCGAGGATACCGCTCAGTATTACGTTGGCACCTGGCGCCGTGATCTTACTCAGCGTTGGAGCAAGATCAATTAGCGTTGCGCTCAATATATTGGCCAAAAGCACATCATACTGCGCATTCGTCGGCAGATCCGAGAGTGCTAACACTCGTAGCTGGTGGTCACAGGCATTTCGGCTAGCGTTAGCGCGGGTCGCCTGCAGGGCTTGATCATCCCGATCGACGGCGACCGCACTGCGTGCGCCCAGAGCCAATGCGGAAATTGCCAGCACGCCGGAACCGCATCCGAAATCCAGCACAGTTTTCCCTTCCAGCGGCGTGCCGGCAAGCCACTCAAGACACATCGCGGTGCTCTCGTGCGCACCGGTACCAAAAGCCAGGCCCGGATCGAGAACGACCTCGGCCCAACCGGTCTCTTGCTTCTTCCGTGTTGACGGGCAGACCCGCAGGCGCTTTCCAAAGCGCATGGGATGTGCGTGCCGTTTCCACTCCTGCTGCCAGTCGTAATCCGGGATGACCGAGAATTCCAATGAGTTGAAATCGGCTCCAGTCAGTCGCGTTTGAATTTCATCGGCCACCGCGTCGCTGCGAAGGGATGTTGGCAGAAGCGCCGACACGCGTGTCCTTGCCCAAAGCGGCGTAGATCCGGGCGTCGGCTCGAGTACGGGATCCGATCCGGCATTACTGAAAGATATCGCGACAGCGCCAATCGACTCCAGTACGTCCTGCAGGGTTTCGGGCTCGATTCGACCCAGGTTCATTGCAAGTTGTAGCCACGGCATGTGCGCTGCCCGTCAACGACGGTATCGTCGCGTACTCACAAGCCCAGTCGCTTCTCGAGATAGTGAATATCAGTTCCACCCGCCTTGAAAGCCGCATGCTGAAAGATTTCCTGGTGTAAAACAATATTGGTCTTAATGCCGTCAATGACCATCTCGTTCAACGCGGTCCGCATTCTCGCAATTGCTGATTTGCGGTTATCACCACAGGCAATGACCTTGGCGATCATAGAGTCATAGAATGGCGGCACGGTATAACCACTATATAAATGGCTATCAACACGGATTCCCGGTCCGCCGGGCGGGTGCCATAACTCGATTTGCCCGGGAGATGGGGTGAAATCCTTCGGGTCTTCGGCGTTGATTCGGCACTCAATGGCGTGACCCCGCAGTGATATGTCTTCCTGCGAAAAGCTAAGCTTTTCACCCGCAGCGATTCGCAATTGTTCTATAACAAGATCGACGCCGGTAATCATTTCAGTAACGGTGTGCTCTACTTGCAGGCGGGTATTTACTTCTATGAAATAGAATTGACCGTCCTGGTATAGAAACTCAAAAGTTCCTGCGCTCGCGTAACCGACTTCTCGACACGCTTCAGCGCAACGCTCGCCCATTTCTACGCGTTGTTCGGTGGTAATTCCGGGTGCCGGTGCTTCCTCGATGATTTTCTGATGTCGACGCTGCATCGAGCAATCGCGGTCATAAAGATGAACCGCGTTACCGAACGTATCCGCAAGAACCTGGAATTCGATGTGCCGCGGCCGCTCGAGAAATTTCTCCATATAAACCATGTCGTTGCCAAAGGCGGCTTGTGCTTCTGATCGAGTGACTGTAATCGCATTAAACAGTGACGCTTCGGTGTGCACCACGCGCATACCCCGACCACCGCCTCCCCTGGCGGCCTTGATGATGACCGGATAACCGATATCGCGAGCGATTCGGATATTTTCGTCGGGATCCTCTTCTAAAGGGCCATCAGAACCGGGCACGGTTGGGACGCCCGCTTCCTTCATCACTTTAATTGCGGAAACCTTGTCCCCGAGTAAACGGATAACTTCAGGTGGAGGTCCAATGAAGGTGAATCCACTGGAGGCAACTCGCTCGGCGAAATCCGCGTTCTCGGACAAAAATCCATAACCCGGATGAATTGCTACAGCGTCGGTTACCTCAGCGGCGCTGATTATCGCCGGCATATTAAGGTAGCTGTCCGCTGACGGCGCTGGTCCAATGCAAACTGTTTCGTCGGCCAACAGCACATGCTTCTGATTGGCGTCCGCCGTTGAATGGACCGCAACGGTTTTTATTCCCAGCTCCCGGCATGCCCGCTCGATACGAAGGGCGATTTCCGCGCGGTTGGCAATGACAACTTTATCCAACATTATCGAGTTACCGCGTCATTCGGCGAAGAACACCGTGTTGATGCCCGGGGCCCAAAGCCAGCCGGTCAACCGATAACAAACAGCAGTTGGCCGTATTCGACCGGCTCGCCGTTTTCCGCTTTGATCGATAGAATGCGACCCGCGACGTCGGCTTCTATTTGATTCATCATTTTCATCGCTTCGATGATGCAGAGAGTGTCACCCGCATCGATTCGATCTCCGACACTGACGAAGGGATCAGCCGTGGGCCCCGAGGCGCTGTAAAAAGTGCCGACCATTGGCGCCAGGACCCTATGCCCTTCTTCGTCAGATTCGTCAGGGCTAGCTGCCGGAAGATCGGCAGCGGGTTGTTTTGGCACCTCCGATGCAGCGGGCGCGGGATGAGCTGGCGCTGCGGCGGGCGCCGCCGCTGCTGGCGCCGAAGTTGGAAACCGGCTGATTCGGACCGCTTCCTCACCTTCGGTGATCTCAATCTCTGCGATTCCCGATTCTTCCAGCAGTTCAATCAGTTTCTTTACTTTGCGAATGTCCATGGCCGGTTTCTTGCTCGGTGCTAGGCAGGTTGATCTTGCAGGTATTGGTGAGCTGCGTGTAATGCCAACTCATAGCCTTGTGGTCCCAGCCCAGTGATGGTGCCCACGGCGATGTCTGAGTAATACGATTGTTTGCGGAAATCTTCGCGGCCGTAGATGTTGCTGATATGCACTTCGACGAACGGAATACCAACCGCCAGCAGCGCGTCGCGCAAGGCAACGCTGGTGTGGGTAAATGCTCCGGGGTTTAGCAGGATGAATTCGACGTGGCCCGCAGCGCCCTGAACTCGATCGACTAGCTCGGCCTCTGCGTTGCTCTGGAAGGCCTCTAAGCTGTGGCCGAGTTTGCCCGCTGCTGCAGCCACGGATTTCTCGATCGCTGCCAGCGTCGTGGAACCGTAGACGTCCGGTTCCCGTGTGCCCAGGAGATTGAGGTTCGGGCCGTTCAGAAGAAGTATTGTCGCCATCATTTCGCCATTTTAGCCGACGATCCCGGCATGTTAGCGGCAAGTTAAACGAAAATAGGCGCAAAATAAAGACATATGCCATGCTTCGGCATAGGCCATCGGGTCCGGTTCCCTGCCCTCTAGAGCGTCTGAAGGCGTTGGCGCGCGGCGTCCACGTCTATCTCGCCGGCCCCAAGCTCGGCCATCACGGCAAGGATCAGCTTCAGGTCCGCCGCATGCAGCTCTCCCAGCTGGATTTTCAGGATTTGCCCGGCTTCATCCACCAGCACGGAGAACGGGAGGCCGAGAAAGTCCAGACCAAAGCCGTCCGTGACTTCGATGGCATCCTCCTGTCCTACGAGTATCGGGTAGGTGATGCCCGTCTCCATCGTGAAGGCGCTGACATCGGGCGCCCGGTCGATCGCTATGCCGATTACCTGGAGGCCGTCGTTACCGGATTCTTCATGCAGTTGTTGCAGCAGTGGCATTTCGCGTCGGCAGGGCGCGCACCAGGTTGCCCAGAAATTAATCAACATGGGTTGGCCGGACCAGTCCGATATCGGACGAGGGACGCCATTCAGGTCCGAAAGTACGAAATCCGGCAGCACAGTCGCGGCTTCGGTCAGATCGGGTTGCGGGATTGTCCTGCCGGTATCACCGATGGACAGGCCCAGGTTCCGGCCGAAGTACAGGCCAGCAGCCAGGCAGGCGACCATGAGTAGCGTCCAACGGACGATTTGGATATTGCGCCGCATTGCTGCGCTAGTTCATCACAGTTTTCAAATGCACCAGGAATTCATCGGGCGGCACGTAGCCGATGACCCGACCGGTTCGAACTTCGGTACCTTGCCGGTCAAAGAAAACAATCGTGGGTGGGCCGAATATTCCGAAACGCCGCATCAGGGCCTGATCAAGCTCATCGTTAGCGGTCACGTCAGCCTGCAGCAGCACGGTCGCGGATAGCGCTGTCTGCACAGCCGGATCGGAAAAGGTGAAGTGTTCCATTTCCTTGCAGGACACACACCAGTCAGCATAGAAATCCAACATAACCGTTCGCTCTAATTCCGCTGCGCGTTGAAGTTCGCTGTCGAGGTCGGAAACCGACTTTATGCGTTTGAATTCCAGTTCCGGAGTAGCTACCGACGTACCGCCGATTCGCTGCAGAGGCTGCAGCGGATTCTGCGCACCAGTCAAGGCGCCGATTAGCAGCGTGGCGCCGTATAAAACGGCCAGCAATCCGAAGCCCTTGCCAAGTTTATGCGATGGACCGGACGGTTCCGTCAGAGGCCGAAAAGCCCCGAGGAAAACTCCAGCCATAAAAACCAACAGCGCCCAAAGGCCCATCGTTATCTCGCCTGGCAGAATCCGGTCCAACATCCACACGGCCAGGCCCAGCAGTAAAAATCCAAATGTGCCTTTGATCCCGTTCATCCAGGCGCCCGCCTTCGGTAAGAGTTTGCCGGCCGACGTTCCGATGACGATCAATGGCAAGCCCATGCCCATGCCGAGCGCAAACAATGCCAGCCCGCCCCTCAGCATATCGCCGGTCTCCGCTACGACAGTTAGCGCCGCCACCAGTGGAGGCGCAACACAGGCGGTGACGACGAGCGCCGATAGCGCGCCCATGAAAATCGTACCGACATAGGTTCCGGCTTTTTGCTGGCTACTGATCCCAGTAAGACGTGTCTGCCAGGCAGCGGGCAACTGCAATTCGTACAGCCCAAACATTGACAGGGCGAGTACGACGAACAACGCGGCAACTCCGACAATGATCCACGGGTCCTGAAATACGGCTTGAACTTGCTGTCCGGCCAGCGCGAATAGAGCGCCGGCAATGGAATAGGTGATAGACATGCCGAGCACGTAGGTCAAAGACAATAAGAACGCTCGCTGGGTCGTGACGTCCGCGCCCTGACCGGCGATGATGCCGGAAAGAATGGGAATCATGGGCAGCACACAGGGCGTGAATGCCAATAACAGGCCGAAGCCCATGAACGCGGCCAACACGGTAAACAGATTGCCACGGGCGATCATTGCAAACAGGCGGTCTTGCTCGGACTCCGGTGGTGCTATCGAGCGAGGTCGATCGGCTGCCGTCGCGATTGGCAGTTCCACGGACATCAGTCGGACCTGCGGCGGATAGCAAATGCTGTCCTTCTTGCAGCCCCGGTATTCGATCTGAACGTCAATGGTTCTGGGTTCCGGCGTAGCCCGCGACAGCGGTACCGTTGCAATCGCCTCGCGATAAAAAACCTGCGTATCGCCGAAATATTCGTCCGATTCGGGCGTACCAATCGGCAGCAGCAACGCACCAATCTGCACACCATCAGCCTCGGTGGAGACCGAAATGCTGTCCCGGTAGAGATAATAGCCCTCGGCAATGACCCAGGTGACCGTTAGGTTGAATGGATCGCTTACACCGATGAATGGCCGGAAAGCGCGGTCGGGAGGCAAAAGTTGGTCATCTGCTCGAGATGTTGAATTCAGCCACTCGCGCAAATCACCGGTATCTTGCACGGACGCGCGCGAGGGTTTCGATGACGCCAGGGGAAGTGTAGTGGTCCATTTCTGTGGCGGGTAGCACAATCCAAAATCCGCACAGCCTTGCAACCGTAGCTCAAGTTCCAGCTCGTCCGGTGCGCCCTCGCTGCGCTTGAATGGGATTCTGACTACCGCTTCGTCGCGGTAGATTTCCATTTCCCCAAAAAATTCATCCGCGTGAAGTTCACCTTGCGGAAACACAGGTTCACCGACTTCGATGCCCGGCGTCAGGCCGCTGACGCCCATGCGATCCCGATACAGATAATGCTCCGGTTCAATGATCCAGCGGACCAACACCTCGTCGCCCTGGATTTCTGTCTGGTAGCGGAATGCCTCTTCAGGCCGCAAAACGTCCTGCGCAAATGCGCTCGAGGCGACCGTGATTAAGACAAATCCGGCGGCCATTACGCGCCGCAATGTATGGAAGAATTTCTGGAACATTAGCCTACCGATTTAGTTAACCAGTCCAGATATGGAGCAGAACCTTGGGTAACAGGGACACCGATGATTTCGGGAAGTTCATAAGGGTGAAGATCCGAAATCGCGTCTTCAACTTCGCTAAACGCAACGGCTGTGGTTTTAATGAGCAGCAGTACCTCCTGATCCCTCTGAATGGTGCCCTCCCAGCGGTACAGGGACTCAACCCCCTCGATCCGGTTGACGCAGGCGGCCAGCCTCGCTTCGAGCAAAGCGGTGGCGATTGCGTCAGCCGCCGAGCTGTCAGGGCAGGTACACAGCACTATCAAGGGAGTGGTTTTCATTCGGCAGCCTTAGTCCAAAGCGGGCCCAAGAATACCCCGGTGCCGATTCCCGTGTCATTGAACTCGGTCGCGCCCCTTGAAATCTCCAGATCCGCCGCTATTATTAGCACTCTGTTTAGGCGAGTGCTAATACAAACTTCGGGTAAGTAATTGATTCAAAAGACTAACCCGTCAATCCAGGAGGTTCACACAATGAAAATTCGCCCACTTCACGATCGCGTCATTGTCCGGCGCATGGAGGAAGAGCGTACTTCTCCGGGCGGCATCGTAATTCCCGACACGGCCACGGAAAAGCCCATCAAGGGCGAAATCATCGCCGTGGGTAAGGGCAAGGTGCTGGAAAACGGAGAAATCCGCCCGCTAGACCTTAAAGCCGGAGACCAGGTTCTGTTCGGAAAGTACAGCGGAACTGAAGTCAAGGTAGACGATGAAGAATTGCTGGTCATGAAAGAAGACGACGTCATGGCGGTAATCGAAAGCTGATCACTGAGTATTTCAATATCAATCCAGACATGTTCTGGAATTTTTTATTTTTAGAAGAGGAAAAGACTAATGGCTGCTAAGGAAGTCAAGTTTAGCGACGACGCACGCCAGCTGATGTTCGCGGGGGTTAACACACTCGCGAATGCCGTAAAGATTACCCTTGGTCCGAAGGGTCGCAATGTAATTCTCGACAAGAGTTTTGGCGCTCCCACCGTGACGAAGGACGGCGTGTCGGTTGCGAAGGAAATTGAATTAGACAACAACTTCGAGAATATGGGCGCGCAGATGCTCAAGGAGGTTGCCTCCAATACATCGGACGTTGCCGGTGACGGTACGACGACGGCGACGGTATTGGCCCAGGCCATTCTGCGAGTCGGACTGAAGTCAGTTGCGGCAGGAATGAACCCAATGGACCTGAAGCGTGGCGTCGACAAAGCGACGGTTGCGGTCGTTGCTGAGCTGGAAAAGCTGTCCAAGCCCTGTGAAGATAACGAGGCGATCGCCCAGGTTGGCACGATCTCCGCCAATTCAGACGAAGAGGTTGGCGAGATCATTGCCGAGGCCATGGGCAAAGTGGGCAAGGAAGGCGTAATTACCGTCGAGGAAGGCTCGGGCCTGGAAAACGAGCTCGACATCGTCGAAGGTATGCAGTTCGATCGTGGTTACCTGTCACCATATTTCATCAGCGATCCGCAAAGCCAGAGCGCCGAACTGGAAAATCCATTTATACTTCTTTACGACAAGAAGATTTCCAATATCCGGGACCTCCTGCCATTGCTCGAAAGTGTAGCCAAATCCAGCCGTCCACTGCTGCTGATTGCAGAGGACATCGAGGGCGAAGCTCTCGCTACGCTGGTGGTCAACACCATCCGTGGAATCGTCAAGGTCGCAGCCGTTAAGGCTCCGGGCTTCGGTGATCGTCGCAAGGCGATGTTGCAGGATATCGCTATCCTGACCGGAGGCCAGGTGATCTCGGAAGAAGTTGGCTTGAGCCTGGAGAAAGCGACCCTGGAGGATCTGGGTGAAGCCAAGAAAATCCAGGTCACCAAGGAAAACACGACCCTCATCGACGGCGCCGGCACGAGCGACGACATTAAGGGTCGCGTGGAACAGATCAACAACGAGATCGAGGAATCAACGTCTGACTACGATAAAGAAAAGCTCCAGGAGCGAGTCGCAAAGCTGTCTGGCGGTGTTGCAGTAATCAAGGTTGGTGCAGCCACCGAGATCGAGATGAAGGAAAAGAAGGCCCGTGTCGAGGATGCGCTGCACGCAACGCGCGCCGCGGTCGAAGAGGGGGTTGTCGCTGGTGGCGGCGTTGCTTTTATTCGCGCCCAGAGTGCATTGGCAAAGCTCAAAGGAGCCAATGACGATCAGAATGTTGGTATCAATATTCTGCGCCGCGCCCTGGAAGAGCCGCTGCGTCAGATCGTTGCCAATGCTGGAGGCGATGCGTCCGTGGTCCTTAATCAGGTCAGCGAGGGCGAAGGCGATTATGGCTTCAATGCCGCGACTTCGGAATACGGTGACATGGTGGCAATGGGCATCATCGATCCGACCAAGGTCACGCGTTTTGCTCTGCAGAATGCCTCGTCGGTTGCTGGCTTGTTGCTGACAACGGAGGCGATGGTCTCGGAACTCCCCAAGGATGATGTACCTTCTGCACCGATGCCCGATATGGGCGGCATGATGTAAGCCATCCGATAATCCCTTACGAGCCCCGCCTTTTGGTGGGGCTTTTTTTTGCCCCAGCTATGCTAAACACCCTATGCCCGGTCAGGACGGCTCCTTTTCAGTGGTAGTGTTGTCCTCATAGTTACGGGGACATAACTCGTCAGGTCGATTGATATAATGCCGATCCCACATTCCCCTTACAAAAGGAATCCAGAGGTGCGAGAAACGTCGGGCGACGGCACGGAGCAGCTGATTCAGCCAAACGCCGAGAATCATTACAAGGTCCGGCGCGAGGATGTGCCTCTTTCCTGTCCAATGCCGGGCATGTATCTGTGGAATTCGCACCCTAAGGTTTACTTGCCGATCGAGGCAAGCGGTCAAGCCAAATGTCCCTACTGTGGCGCAAGTTACGCTCTGATCGATGGCGTTTCCGGCGACTAGCGGAAATCGGCTCAAAGCGAACCACGAATTCGGTTGACTGAATCAAAGATGGCAGAGGTAACCGGATGATCATTGTCACTGGCGGCGCTGGCTTTATAGGCAGCAACCTCGTCAAGGGGCTAAACCGGATTGGCGAGAAAGACATCATTGTTGTCGATGATCTTAGCGATGGACACAAAGTTACAAATCTCGCGGATTGTGAAATAGCCGATTACGTTGATCTCGAAAATTTTCTAGCTGTCGTTCAATCGGAACAAGACGCTTACGGTTCAATCGATGCCGTATTTCACCAGGGAGCCTGCACAGACACGACCGAATGGGATGGTCGCTACATGATGCGGCTAAACTTCGAATATTCGAAAATCCTGTTGCATTTTTGCGTCGCTCGTCAGATACCTTTCATATATGCGTCGTCCGCCTCGGTATATGGTAGCGGACGGGAGTTTCGTGTGAGCCCCGAGTGTGAGCACCCGATCAACGTCTATGCTTATTCCAAGCTTCTGTTTGATCAATACGTACGCCGCCGGCTGGGCGCAGCTAAATCACAGATCGTCGGGCTGCGATATTTCAACGTGTATGGTCCTCGCGAGCAGCACAAGGGCGGTATGTCCAGCGTCATTTATCATTTCAACCAGCAGCTACTCAGCGGTGACGATGTCCGGCTTTTTGTGGGCAGCGACGGTTATGCCGACGGCGAGCAAGTACGCGATTTCATTTATGTTGACGATGTAGTGGATGTGAATCTGTGGTTTCTAAAAAACAGCGCCCACTCGGGGATTTACAACTTGGGTACAGGGGAATGCACAACGTTCAATGCAGTGGCCCGCGCGGTAATAGCCTGGCATGAGCGTGGTGGAATTCAATATATCCCCTTTCCAGAAAGCCTCGTTGGCAGTTACCAGAGTTATACATGCGCGGACATCAGCGGGCTCAGAAAGTTAGGCTATAGCAACCAGTTTGTGAATATCGACGAAGGCGTTCGACGGTATCTCGATTTTCAAGCGAGCGGATCGCGACACCCTGTCGCGTAGGCGATTTGCCTGGACGGCCCGGGGCGATGTTGGAGAGGTTGGTTTCCCGGAGACGCCGATGCGGCCGGACTCAATGCTGAATGCGCAGAAACTGCTGGTGGTTGGACCGTCCTGGATCGGCGATATGGTCATGGCCCAGTCGCTCTTCAAACTGCTTAAGCGACGTGAACCGGAAATCAGGATCGACGTGCTTGCTCCGGCTTGGTCAGAGGCGTTACTTGCCCGCATGCCCGAGGTGCACAGTTCCATAACGATGCCCGCTGGCCACGGCGAACTTGCGCTGGCCAAGCGTTTCGCGCTCGGTCGCCGATTGCGGGACGAACAGTACCAGCGAGCGATTGTCATGCCTCGCTCATTTAAATCTGCGCTATTACCGTTTCTCGCCCGAATACCGGTCAGAACCGGATTCAGAGGCGAGTGGCGCTACGGTTTGCTTACCGATATCCGACCCCTGGATAAGGCGTACCTCGATCAAACAGTGAAACGCTTTCTTGCCCTCGGGGTAGAGTCCGGCGAGTCGCTGCCCTCGCCACCATTACCCGCCCTGCGCGTCGATGAGACAAACCGTGCGGAATTGTTGCAGCGTTTTAACTTGACGACTGACCCTGCCCCGGTGGCCCTGATGCCCGGCGCTTCGTTCGGGCCTGCCAAGTGCTGGCCGCTGGAGCATTACTCCGAACTGGCACGCCAGGTGCGAGCACAGGGGCGACCGGTCTGGGTCCTCGGCGGAGAGCAGGACCGGGCTGCCGGCGAATTGATCCAGGGAGAAAATGCATCTGAAATCCACAATTTGTGTGGACTCACTCGCCTCGAAGATACGGTGGACTTACTGTCTATGGCCGCTGTGACCGTGACTAACGATTCCGGGCTTATGCATGTTGCTGCGGCCACTGCGAATTACGTGGTGGCAGTCTATGGATCCACGAGCCCGGAATTCACCCCGCCCCTGACGGAGCACAAGACGATTCAATATCTCGGATTGGATTGCAGTCCCTGCTTCGAGCGTGTATGCCCACTCGGGCACTTCCGGTGCATGAATGACATCAGCCCGGCCGCCGTTGCGGCCGCCGTCGAAGCGGCGCTTATGACGTCTGGCGAAGAATATTAAACGGCGCCAATTCCGGATGCCGGCAATTACCCAGTGGAACCAAACAGGTCAGGGTCAGCGCGTGCCTTCCCGACAGGCAAGCATGACTGACGGCGTCAGTTAGTACCATCCACGCCGAATACGGCGGGAATCTATACTCCTGGCGACTGGTAAGGTCATGTTGGAATTCGGGGGAATCTTTCATGAAGTTATGAAACCTGCGCATCGCGCGGTCATAAGGACTGCTGTCGATGACTGTCGCTTGCGGCACGCCAAGGTGACTTAGTCCCTTCAGAATCGAAGTGCGCAATTTGCCCATCGCGCTTTTGTCAAGGTGCCCCAAGTCATTTCCTGTGCCGCTCAGACCGGCTTGCTCGCCGTATTCCTCGAATAGCTGCCGAAAACTACCCTTGCTTGCCCAGACTCGGTCAACGGCGGGGTTGACGTTTACGAAGAAGCGGAGAATTCGGTCTCCATTGGTTGCTCCATAAGCACCGGCGTCGACGTGGATCAATTCGTTGCTTGCGTGCGGTTTCAGATTTCGCCCGCGCTCCTCGAGAGGGCGCAAGCTGCTCGTACCGATTCTGACGTCGCGAAACAAATCTGGCATTGCTTGATTGAGGAAGTCACTTACCACGCTGCTGTGATGCTTCAACACGCGGCGTGAAAGGGTTTGGAGTGACGTACCTTTCCGTAAGCCACGGACCTGATCGCTTTCCGGATAGTAGCTGGCATTTTTTCGCTCTAGCTGTTCGGGCAGTTGTTCCCGGAGATTATCCAGATCAGTGGCATCAGGCAGTTCAACGGGGCATTCAGGAAAATATACGATTTTGGCGTTTTCCAGCGCGTCCGACATTTCGTGTGGACCCGCTGCCTGAAGCCGTGATTGACTGAAAGTTTCCAGCATCGTCGAGTCGGGAGACATGGTGGCGTCTGAGCGCCCCTTTTTGCGCGTTGACTAAGGCTGTTGTCTTGCTTACAGCCTCTTAATCACTATTGCCAGACAGACTATCCGAACGGAGAACCATGTCAATCTTTGCCGTGACGTCCTGTATCCTGATCAGGTCCATGGCATCCGGGTCGCGTACCCGCTGCCCCCAGCGCAGGGAACTCACCGGTTTGCCAAATTCCCGGTTAACTGCCTCCGGGTAGCGGTCGACGACAAGATCCTGCGAATTATACGGACCGGTGCGCCCCGTGTTGGAGGTAGCAAAAAGGCCGATAACTGGCGTGCGGACCGTGGTTGCCATGTGTGCGGGACCGGAATCGGGACAAATCAGTAAATCGGCTCGGTCAAGAATCGCCAGAAGCTGTTTCAGGTTCGTTTTGCCGATCAGGTTATTTACCGGCACGCCGGCCTCGGCAGTTATCGCCGCGCCGTATTCCTGCTCGATTCGTGTCGCTGCTCCGGTCAGGACAATCTCGGCGCCATAAGTCTGATGCGCATATTGGGCGACAGCTGCAAAATTTTCAGCGCTCCAGTTACGATAATTTCGAAACCTTTGACTGGTACATGGGCTGATGGCTAAGATCGACTTTGCTTTCCCGACTGCATCACTCGCAAACTGGCGGTCAGCATCCGGAATCGGGATATCCCATCGCAGGACGGGTTCTGTCAGGCCGAGATACTCGGCAAAACCGAACAACCCGTCCATTACATGTTGTTCCGGGCGCCAGGGAATTCGCTGATTCGTAAACATCCATTGGTAGTCTCTTGCTCGCTGTTTATCGAAACCGATACGAATGTCTGCCGGGATTGTGCGGCTAACGAAATTAGCGCGCATGGAAGCGTGCATGTGGAGCAATAACGGAAATTTCTTGTCCCGCATTCCCGCCCTGATCTCCCGCAAGCTCTGAATGCTGCGGCGTTTGTCGAAAATGATAAAATCGACGCCGTCCATACCATTCATCAAACCGAATTCGGTTTCGCCTATGACCCACGTGATTCGGGTTTCCGGCCAGGCCGTCTGTATGGTTCTGATGACGGGCAATGTGTGGCAGCAATCCCCAATTGCAGAAAGCCGGATAACGCAAATTGACTCCGGTGGTGATTGAATCGAGAGGGACATACGTAGGTGACAGAACGTACCGAGAAACTTGGGGAGAGCGTGATCGTATACGATGATTCTCTAGTCGACCAAATCAGCGAGGAGTTATTCGATCCACTGAGCTGGGACTCAGCCGTTCCGGTGCCCGGCGTCGCTGGCGGGAGAGGTACAACCCTGTTCGTTCAACATGACGAACAGGAATGGGTTCTGAGGCACTATCACCGCGGTGGCAGGGTAATGAAAATGCTGCGGGATCGATTTCTCTGGACGGGCTGGGAGTCCAGTCGTCCGTTCCGGGAATGGAGTCTTCTGCGCAATTTGCAGAAACTAGAGTTACCTGCTCCGGTGCCCGTAGCTGCCCGTAGTGTTAAACATGGGAATTTCTATTCGGCGGACCTGATTACCCAACGCTTGCCCGGAGTCGTGCCATTCTCTAGCCGGCTACAGCAGGACGGGATCGATGACGAACTATGGCACGCAGTCGGAAGCTGCATTGGGCGTTTCCATGCAGCGCGGGTCTTTCATGCAGACCTTAGTGCCCACAACATTCAGGTTGATGCGGCAGATGGCGTATACATTCTGGATTTCGATCGCGGGCGAATAATGCGATCGGCGGGCCGATGGCGTGACAGCAACTTAGTTCGCTTGCAAAGATCGCTGCGCAAGATTCGCGATAGCAGCGAAATAATTTTTGGGCCTGGCCAGTGGCAGTCTCTATTGGCTGGTTATCGGCAAAACTCCGCTACCGTGCGTCAATCAGAGTAAGGATCGCTGTACTCGGCCGGTCGGCCTTTGAATCGGCGGTGCACCCAGTAGTATTGATCTGGCGCCTTTCGAATTTGATCTTCTAGTAGGCGGTTTATCCGAGCTGCATCAGCAGCCGGGTCATCGCCGGGAAAGTTCTCGAGAGCGGGCAACAGGTCCACGATATAGCCCGACCCGTCTTCCAGTCGGCGGGGCAAGCATGGAACGATCGCAGCCCCGCTGATGCGCGCTATCTGACTCGTTGCCGGGCTGGTCATAGCGGCCTCGCCGAAGAACGGCGCGATGACGCTGTTTTTGCCGCTGTAGGCCTGATCCGGCGAATACCAGACGATGATGTTGCCGCGCAGGGCACGCACCAGCTCACGGATCTTGTCTTTGGCGATCAGGTAGGTAGCTGACCGGTTGCGACAGCGCCGAATCAGTTGGTCAACCAGGGGATTGCCGCTCGGTCTGTACATCGCTCCCAATGGCGGCAGCATTGAACATAGCCCCCTGGCGGCGATTTCGTTGCACGTGAAATGACCGCTGAGCAGCAGCACGCCACAGCCTTGTTCAAGCGCAGCGTGCACGTGCTCGATGCCGTTGACTTGAATTAAGCCATCCAGTTCGCTGTCGGTCGCCCACCACGCCAGCGCAAGCTCAAGAACGAACATGCCCAGCGCATCAAAATGGCGCCGCAGTAAATTGCGTTGCTCGGTAGCGTTGAGCTCTGGGAAGCAAAGTGCAAGATTGGCCCGGGCAATATGGCGGCGCTTCGGTAAAACCACTCGTAGAATACCGCCGATGCGGCGAGCGACCCACAACTGGCCGCGGCGTGGCAGCATGACAACCAGGCGCAGCATTCCAACGCCGAGCCAGATGGGCCAGTATCGGGGCTGCCAGAAGTGAAACAGCGGCGTAACAGCGTCATCCATGACATACAGTCCGCTTGGTACGGCCCGACGCGTTTGACGACCGGCCGGACTTTCTGCTGACGATTGCCTTCAAGCGCCTATGTGAGCGCAGTGACCGTCGCGTGAGGCCCCAACGGCGCAGGCTTTGTAACATAATGTCCTCCGGCTTGGCCCGTTTCCGCGCCCCGAACGGATATACCAGTGTATGCCCCGGCGTTGGTTGCCTGTGCTCGCGGACGATAACAATTTTTGGCATACTTTGACTGACAAAAAGCTGCCGTAAGTCTACAGAATATAGAGATATTCTTGCAGATACGCTCAAAATAAGAGACATTTGCGTGGCAAGCTAAACTGGCACCGGGCGGGGTAGCGGACCAGGGTCGGGTTTTCCCGAGGCGGCGGCACAAAAAATGCCGTAATTGCGTGTCCATTATGTGAAATGCGTCGCCCTCGCTGGTTGAATTCCCGAAGTATGCTCGGCATACCGGCTTAATAGTATCGATGGACTGATCTGACAGCCTTGGGCAGTGCCCCGGGCTGTGCCAAAAAACACGGAGTAGGGACCCGAGAATCCGACTGAGATGGCTTTGAAACCCGTCAGAATTCTTGCTGCCTTAATGGTCTTGCTGACGACCCCGGCAGTTGCGTCGGACCTGCTGCCCAGCCCTGCAGGCCTGCAAACGGAAATAACGTTCTGGAAGCGGATCTTTGCCGAGGTTCCGTCGACTGAGGCATTGGTGCATGACAGCCGTTATCTCGGAGTTGTTTACGAGGTTGCGCAAATTCCACCTGGCACCAGTCCATCCGGGCGGCGACGCATCGCGGACCAGGTTCGCGGAAAATACCGGAAGCTGTTGAATGAGCTTGCCCAGAATTCGCGCTCGAATCTCAATCGAGAGCAACAACGCGTGTTGGCTATGTGGCCTGCGAATGTTTCCAGTGACGATTTGCAGCAGGCGGCACGGCGAATCCGTTTCCAGCAGGGATTAGCCGACCGATTTCACGATGGAATGGTGCGTTCCGGAGCCTGGAAGCCTCACATTGTTGCGAGTCTGCAAGCTTCTGGTGTCCCAACTGAGTTGGTTGCTTTGCCTCACGTAGAATCTTCATTTAATCCCGAGGCGCGCTCGCATGTGGGCGCTTCCGGCCTATGGCAATTTACGCGCTCGACGGGCCAGCGATTTATGCAAATCGACCATGTGGTTGATGAGCGTCGAGATCCATTCCTGTCCAGCGAAGCGGCCGCCAAGCTACTCGCTTATAACTACTCCATTCTGGAATCATGGCCGCTTGCTATCACCGCCTACAACCACGGTGTCGCTGGGATGCGCAGGGCCGTGAAGAAGCTGGGCACCAACGACATTGAAGATATTATTCGAAACTATGATGGGCGGACGTTCGGATTTGCATCGCGGAATTTCTACGTTGCCTTTCTTGCAGCTCTCGAAATCGATCAGAATGCGGAGCGCTATTTCGGTCCGCTGTCCCTGGACGCGCCGGGCAAAGACATTCTGGTCAAAACTCCTGACTATGTTGCGGCCACTACTCTGCAGATAGCATTTCGCTTAACCGCGTCAGAGCTGCGGTCATACAATCCCGCGCTTATGCCCTCGGTATGGGACGGGACAAAATATATTCCGAAGGGATTTCGACTAAGGCTTCCGGAGTATGCCGTTAGCACCGGCGCGACCCGGGTATTTGCTGCGATACCCGACAACAAGCGCTTCAACGGGCAGACGCCCGACCTTTATCACAAGGTGCAGCGGGGGGAGAGCCTCTCGGTGATTGCCGCACGGTATGACACAAGCATTCAGGAATTGGTCTCGCTCAATGGCCTGAGGAGCAGGCATAGAATCAGATCAGGTCAGACTTTGCGCCTGCCATACACCGGACAAACCATTGGCGCCGGCGTCGAAACCTACGTCGTGCGCAATGGGGACTCGATTAGCAAGATAGCCACGCGCGCCGGTATGAAGGAAAGAGACCTCGTCGCGCTGAACTCACTGAGCAATCGGAATCGGATATACGCCGGGCAGGTGCTACGACTGCGTGGACCGGAAGTGTCCGCGATGGTTGCGCCAGAGCCTGCAGAATCCGCTGTGCTTGCGCCAGAGCCTGCAGAACCGGTGCCGCTCGTGGCTCGTGACGTTGTATACGAAGAAATGTCTGAGCCGCTTGTCGTTGGTGTCATCGAAATCGAGACTCAACCGATGGTCACGGCTGCCATCGTACTGAATGAATCGATTATCGAAGAGATTGACGTTGGAGTTACGCCGATTGGAGAGGAAGCTCCGATAGGCGATGTTCTGCTGGCTGATCCCAGCGACTATGTTGTGGCCGATGACGGCACCATAGAGGTACAGGCGGCAGAGACTTTGGGGCATTACGCCGATTGGCTGGAGATACGCACACAGCAACTTCGGGATTTGAACGGTTACTCATTCAGACAGCCTTTGGTTATCGGCCATCGCTTGCGACTCAGTTTCTCCGAAGTGAACCGAGAAACTTTCATGGCCCGCAGAATCGCCCATCATCGGGAGATTCAGGAAGCATTCTTTGTTCGATACCGTATTACGGAAACAACCGCCCACAACTTGCGCAGAGGGGAGTCGGTCTGGGATTTGACGCGACAACGCTACAAAGTCCCGGTCTGGCTGCTTCGACAGTACAATCCAGACCTCGATATCGGACGTGTGAAGCCCGGCATGCAGGTAGTGTTTCCGCAAATTGAGCGAATTGAAATGGATTCATCTCCACGCGGTTCTCTTGCCGAGGCCTCGTAACACATCAGTATCGTATCGAAGCCAGGGAAGGATCGATCAGTGACAAAAGCCAAAACACCGACCAGTAGAACCGGCTGGGGTGGTTCCGTTAGAAATGCCAGTATATTCGCTCGTATAACTGCTGCCGTTGTGATTGCGGTGTGCGCTCAGAACCTGTCAGCCGCAGAAATAAGGTTCGCGGATGCCGTGATCGTAAAAAAGGCTGAGCGGAAAATTTATCTCGTCACAGGAGGGCAGGTTCTCAAGTCCTTCAAAATCTCTCTCGGCCTGATTCCCGATGGTGACAAGATGCAGGAGGGAGATTTCAGGACTCCCGAGGGACGCTATGAGTTGACCGAGCGAAACGCAGACAGCGATTATTTTATGTCGATCCAGATTTCGTACCCGAACAGGCTCGATGAGGAGCGTGCTGCGCAGTTAGGTGTATCGCCAGGCGGTCAAATCATGATTCACGGTCAGCCAAACAGGCCTCGTTATTCCAAGGCTTACTATGGCAATTACGACTGGACCAACGGCTGCATCGCGTTGTCGAATGCAGACATGATGGATCTCTGGCGGATGACGACCCCCAAAACTCCTATATACATCGTCCCGTAGGATTGTCTACGACAAAGTCCTCTCGCTTTGGGCCAGCACCAAGATGCCCTCTTCTTCAACAGGCATTTGACAAAATATCCGGATCTTCGGCGCCGATTCGAAGCAACGCATCAGCACAGGGCCCGTTTGGAATTTGTGGTGAACGGGAACTTATGAAAAACAATGAATACATTGCTTGCATCTTTTGTCGAACAACAACGCATGTGCTTGCACCGAAAACTATACGCCGCACGCTTCCGAATTGGCAGTTTGACAATACGTTAAATGGCCGTAACCTATTGAATAATAAGGCTGTTAAATCAATTCCCCTGTGATGCAGTTCCTAGCGATATTGCACTTAGCTGCGTAAGCTTTCGCCTGAACTTAGAGGAAGGGAATTGTCCAGATGAGCGACGTAAAGACACCACGGCATCTCAAGCAGATGTCCGGCGGTTACGAAAAAAAGCTCTCGCGTGTCCATGGACAACCGGGCTACGATACGGCGCTAAAAGAACGCCGAAATGCCGGTATAGGTAGCGGAGACAGCAAGAACGCCGGTAGCTGGGATGCTTACCGAAATTGGCTGACCAAAGTGCAGGCACCGGAGAAGCGCCGCACATTGCCTGACCCGGCACTGTTTAGCTGGAAAGGCTATCGAAGTTGGGCAGAGAAAATTCGCCGTAACTGGGACGAAGAAGAACAGTCCTAAATCCGATCCGGTTGTTTACTTAAGTCCGGCGACATTACCGTCAACAGAAGCGTTCGTTGGCCTGTCGATAGATACAGATTCATAGTTTCTTAACGAATACTGATCGCGGTATCGAATAGACGCGGGTTGTGACGTTTTTCACGGCTATTGGTTCAGGGAATCGCTATAGTGGATCTTCATTCAGCAGTTAGTGGGCAAAACCGGCGCAAGACTATGTCAGATGCAAAACATAGCGATACGATTATCACGAATGAGGGCACGATCCAGCGCCGTGCGTGGATCGAGTCTGCATTAAACAGTGTAAGGGCGCGAATGGGGTTTATTCCCGAGACCGAATTCTCTGAATCAGCGGACGAGTCGGGTGAGTCACCGAATTTGTACGTGGCATACCCGGATCGGCGCTTGCCGCTCTCAGACCGCCGGTCCACCAGCTCGGACCGCCGGCGCCGCTCTGGCGCCTGACGAAACGGATTCGGCGCCCGGACATAATGCCCGGATCGGGTATAGGGTTTGTTCCGGTAAAGAAAATCGGTCGAATTCTGTGTGGTGAGCTTTCGGGGCCCACCGTATAATCGCGGCCGGCGGTGGCCGGACGCGGAATCCAATAATCATCGTTCTCCAGGCCATTCCATGGTGCGTCGCGCCGGCTGGTTTGCGGCGTGGCCCACCCGCTTGAAATCTACCTCAGGAAGCCCCATAGATAGGCTTACTGTGTAAACCGGTGTGATACTGACAAACGACCATGACTACGAAGTCCAAGAAGACCAAGACATCCAAGAAGGCCAAAACGACTAACAAGGGCAGAAAGTCCGACAAGCAGACACTGGGGTTTCAGGCCGAGGTGAAGCAGTTGCTTCACCTTATGATCCACTCACTCTATAGCAACAAGGAAATCTTCCTGCGGGAATTGATTTCCAACGCTTCAGATGCTGCCGACAAACTTCGGTTCGAGGGAATCTCTAACCCGGATTTACTCGAAAACAATCCCGAGTTCAAGATCCGCGTCGATTTTGACAAAGATGCCGGCACGATAAGTGTTACCGATAATGGCATAGGCATGTCGCGCGACGACGTAGTGGAACAGCTCGGGACTATCGCCCGATCCGGAACCGCCGAGTTTTTGAACGAGTTGACCGGCGATCAGCGAAAAGATGCTGCACTTATCGGTGAATTTGGTGTGGGGTTCTATTCATCGTTTATTGTTGCTGATCGCGTGGAAGTGTATTCACGACGTGCCGGCCTGTCTCCGACCGACGGCGTTCGCTGGGAGTCCAACGGTGAGGGTGAGTTTACGATTGAGCCGGTTGAAATTGCCGACCGCGGCACCCGCGTGTTATTGCATCTGCGAAAAGATGAGCAGGAGTTCGCCGATCCGTATCGACTGCGAACGCTGATCCGAAAATATTCGGACCATATTGCCTTCCCGGTGAAGATGCCTGTTGAACAACTGGCCGAAGGACAGGAAGGACAGGAAGGACAGGAAGGACAGGAAGGACAGGAAGGACAGGACCAGGTCGAGCAGGTCGAAGACGAGACGGTCAATGCGGCAATGGCATTGTGGACGCGGCCGAGAACAGAGATATCGGAGGATGAATACAAAGAGTTTTACAAGCACATTTCCCACGATTTTAATGATCCAATCGTTTGGGGACACAACAAGGTCGAGGGAAAGCGCGAATATACAAGCCTGATATATATCCCACCTAAGGCGCCGTTCGACCTGTGGAACCGGGAGGCGCCAAGGGGGCTGAAGCTATACGTTCAACGCGTATTTATAATGGATGACGCGGATCAGTTTCTGCCGCTTTACCTTCGCTTCGTCCGTGGAGTTGTCGATACGAATGATCTGTCGCTGAATGTATCGCGAGAACTGCTGCAGCAGGATGCTAATGTCGAAGCGATTCGCACAGCACTTACCAAGCGCGTTCTGGGCATGCTATCTAGGCTTGCAAAGGATGAACCCGAGAAGTATCAAGAGTTCTGGGATGAGTTTGGGCGGGTGCTGAAAGAGGGACCCGGTGAAGATTTTGCCAACCGTGAGAAGCTCGCCAAACTGTTCAGATTTTCAACCACGCATACCAATAGCGAAAACCAGAACCAGAGTCTTCAAGACTACATTGGGCGCAAAGCAGATGGTCAAGATAAAATCTACTACATAGCGTCCGACGGCTTCAATGCGGCGAAGTCAAGTCCTCACCTGGAGATATTTCGGGAAAAGGGTATCGAAGTTTTATTGTTCGGTGATCCCATCGACGAGTGGTTCATCGGACATCTGGGTGAGTTCGAAGGGCTGCAGTTTCGGGATATTACCCGAGGCGAACTCGATCTGGCCGACGTCAAGGCAGAGGAATCTGACCGAAATAAGGATCAGCAGGCCGACGAACACAAGGAGCTGCTGGAACGTTTGCACAAGGAACTGGACGGTAAAGTTGCCGAAGTCCGCCTGACCAGGAGACTGACAGATTCCCCGGCCTGTCTGGTGTTGGGAGAATTCGACATGGGCGCGCAAATGCGGCGTCTCATGGAGGCCAGCGGCCAAGCGGTGCCATCTGCCCTGCCGATTTTTGAACTCAACCCAGACCATCCTTTGATACACCGATTAGCGGACGATTCCGATGTTCAGCGGTTCGAGGACCTTGCCCGGGTATTGTTCGATCAAGCGAGTCTGGCAGAGGGACGTCAACCGGAGGACCCAGGAGCTTTCGTTCAACGGCTGAATCGATTGCTGCTGAGCTTGAGCGGGTAATTCTCCGAACGGCGGTTTAATCGTCGGTGCAGGTTTGCTGGCAGGCAAGCGCTTCATCGCCTTGTTCGACCTGCACGGTCGAATGATTAATCTGAAAGCGTTCCCGCAATTCCTGGGCCACTTGAATAAGAAAGCGATCATCCGCGCCCCCGGACGGCATCGTTAAATGGGCCGTCAGTGCGGTCTCGGTCGTGCTCATAGCCCAAATGTGCATGTCATGCACTGCTTTCACTCCCGGCAGGCGACGCAGATACTCGCGGACTTGGTACGGATCGATCGCCTCCGGTACCGCGTCGACTGCGAGTTTGAATGAGTCCCGGAGCAATCCCCAGGTGCCGATCAATATGACGCCAGTGATTGCCAAGCTAATTGCGGGATCCCACCAGGTTTGTCCGGTCAGCAAAATAGCGATGCCGCCAACGACGACGCCCAGCGATACCACGGCATCTACCGTCATATGAAGAAATGCCGCCTTCACGTTTAAATCGCGCTTGCGTCCGGATGCAAACAGCAGTGCAGTGACGGCATTAATGATCGTTCCTGCGGCGGCGACGGCAATAACGGTGCGTCCGTCGATCTCCAGCGGCGCGGCGATGCGTTGCACCGCTTCCGAAGCGATTCCTCCCACAGCGACTAGTAACAGAATTGAACTGAGCAAGGACGCAATGATGGTTGCTCTGCGAAATCCGTAGGTATAGCGCGCCGTAGGTTTGCTTGTCGACAGTAACGACGCTCCCCAGGCAAGCAGCAGGCTTAGGACGTCGCTAAGGTTGTGCCCGGCGTCGGCGATCAGTGCCAGTGATCCGGCATAGAATCCGTAGCTGGCCTCAACCAGCACATAGGCCCCGTTGAGCAACACGCCCAGGGCAAAGGCTTTGTTGAAGTTGCCCGGTTCATGCGCATGAGCCATACGTTGATCTCTTGCCACGGCGGGGGATCCATTATTGACTGATTCGAGCCGAAAATCGCTGCTCGAATCGCGTTTGAACTCCTGGGACCGCATCCGGCCCAGCTGAATTGACCGAACCTCAGCGCTGGTGTCGGGCCGACGTGGTTGCGCCTCTCCGCGGCCGTCTCTACCATGTCGTGTAATTCGTCAACGAAAGGTCCGGACAGATAGCATTAAACTGCTGCCCATAGCTGATGCTCACCAGAAAAAAGAACTACGACAGCATCGGCACCCAGACCTCGGTCACCCAGCGGCACTGCAGACGTGTTCTGCAGTTGGTCGCCATGGTCTGTGTGCTGTGCTCGCCCGCCGCTGGCGCCGGCCCCTGGGGGACCAATCCCTGGGTTGAAGTGGGTCGGTCGGGGCTGCGCAGTGACATTCAGGTGCTGGCAGACGCTGGCGTTATAGAAGGGCCGGTTTCGGCCTGGCCACTTGCCTGGGGAGACATTGCTCCGCAATTGAACATGGCCCCGGAGATGACGCCTTATCAGGCGGCGGCGCTCAAGCGAGTGCGGGAAGCGGCTGACGTGGCTACCGAGACCGGGTTTATCGATCTGCATACGCGCGTGTCGATTGGTTCTAATCCGATCCAGATCAGGAGCTTTGAAGAAATCCCCAGGGATGAGACCGAGATACAAGCCGGATTGGCGTGGACAGGCCAGCGTTTTGCGCTTCGCTTGTCGGCCACCTACGTCGATGATCCGATCGACGGTGACGAATGGCGGGCCGACGGTTCGTATGTTGGTGTCGCTTTGGGTAACTGGATGCTGGCAGGTTCGTTTCAGGACCGATGGTGGGGTCCGGGCTGGCAAAGCAGCCTGATTCTCTCGAGCAATGCACGGCCCATTCCCGCGTTGACGCTGGACCGAAATTCCACGCATGCGTTCGAATCCAAGTGGCTGAGATGGATCGGACCGTGGGATTTGTCCGTGATGTGGGGGGCTCTGGATGATGATCGGTTCATTCCGGATTCACGTATTTTTGGAATGCGGTTCGACTTCCGTCCATTCAAAAGCCTGGAAGTTGGATTAAGCCGTACCGCGATCATGTGTGGCGATGGAAGGCCGTGCGATTTGGAAGCTTTCTTCAATATGCTGATTGGGAGGGATAACGTCGGCGACAACGTGTCCGCCGAAGATGAACCCGGTGACCAGAGGGCGGGGTTTGATGTGCGCTGGAGCGGTCATCTGGCTTCCCAACCATTAGCGCTATATACGCAGTGGATTGGTGAAGACGAGGCAAACTTTTTTCCGACTGCCTGGTTGGCCCAGTATGGTGCTGAAACCTGGGGCCAGTGGGATCGACTCGGAACCTACCGGTTTTACTTTGAATGGTCTGACACCATGTGCGACTACAGGTTGTATCGAAGCATTCGCGGGGACGGCGGCGAAGTTGGCGGAGAATGTGCCTACAATCACGGCACTTATAAAACCGGCTACCGAGATCGTGGCCGCAGCATTGGCCACAGCTTTGACAACGATGCCAGCGTCTTCACGCTGGGCAGCTCGCTGACCGGCCGCAGGGCCAACACCTGGTACGGCACGATCGCGTACGGCAACCTGAACCGTCTCGAAAATCCGGATTCGCGCAATACCGTGGCGCAGGTCAAGACGCGCTACCGCGAGATCGAATTGATGCACCGGCGCAGCATCATCGTCGGCGAAATTCACCTCGGGCTGGGCTATGAATATCGAAAGAATACCGTTACCGGCATATCCGACGACGAAGTTCACGCATTTCTTGAATGGCAGGGGACATTCTAGATTCGGCCGCGATTACCGGGTCGCCGGCTGATCAACTCACGGTTATCAAGTTGCCTGCAGACCATCCCGTACATGGGATCAGTTAAACCGTTACTAATTAATTGTTACTGGCTCTGTCTGATGTGACGTGGAATCATCTGCCTTTCAAGTCCCGAAAATGCAATTTCCGTAGCCACGGCGAGTAGCGCTGCCGGAATAGCGCCCTGCAGAATTAAACTCGTATTGTTCAGCGCAAGGCCGGTCACGATTGGTTCGCCCAAGCCACCGGCTCCGATAAAAGCCGCAAGCGTTGCGGTGCCGATGCTGATTACTGCAGCAGTTCGGATTCCGGCCAGAATATGCGGGTAAGCCAGAGGCATCAGCACGTACCTGAGCTGCTGTCGGCGGGTCAATCCCATCGCCTCCGCCACCCGCCGGTATACCGGGTCAATGGTTGTAAGCGCGGTGATGGCATTGCGCAAGATTGGCAACAATGAATACAGGAACAATGCCACTATGGCCGGCAACATGCCTACCCCGAGCAACGGAATCATCAGCGCTAGCAATGCGATTGATGGCACGGTCTGAATCAAACCGGCCAGGTACAGGACCAATCCGGCGGCACGGCCGGAGCGGTATACGGCCAATGAAAGCCCCGTGCCGGCCAGGCAGGCCATCACTAAGGCGATGACGGTGAGTTGCAGATGTCGCAACGTATTGCGCCGAAGTTGCGTCCACATGCCATCATCGGTGCTGCTGCGCTTGTCTGACAAGCCCTCGGATTGAAGAAAACGCGCCGCGACTGCTGCGATCGGAAGTTTGTCGATAACCACGGCCGCATTGAGCTCACGCATTCGGGCGCCCGTTAGCCGGCCTGCCATGCTGTTAAGAATAATCTTCGCGCTAAGATCAAGCTGTCGACGAACAAGTGGAACTGCCAGATAGGACGGAAAATAGTTCTTGTTATCGTCGAGTAACACCAGGTTGTAGCGAGTCAGTTCACCATCCGTTGAATAGGCATCGGTCAGGTCGATCTTCCGCTCGGCGATTGCCTGATATGCCAGGCCGTGCTCGATGCCTGATGTGTTCAGATTGAGCCCATAGGACTCAACCAGACCGGGCCAACCGTCCTGTCTATTCCGGAATTCATGGCTGAATCCGGCACGTAGGTCAGGATGCAGGCTAAGGTCAGAAATTTTCTCGAGCTGACGTGCCTCGGCAACATCCGCTGCCACTGCGACTACATAAGTATTGTTAAAGCCGAGAGGCGCCAGAATCTCCAGGCCCATTGTTTCCAGCCCCGCCCTGATATCAGCAGTACTCATGTCGGAGTCACCGTCGAGTATGACCTGCGCGATCGTGCCACTGTATTCCGGGTACGCATCAATTTCGCCGTTGACCAGTGCCTCAAAACTCACCTTGGTGCCCCCGAAGCCAAATTGACGCTGAACAGGAACTCCACGAGTTTCGAGCAGCTGGGCCATCATTTCAGCCAACAAATAACTTTCTGTGAAGTTTTTGCTGCCGATGATTATAGGTGCGTCCGCAGCAACTGCTTGCGTCAACGGAATACATGCCAACACGCTGCTTAAAAGCTTCTTCACGAGACGTCCTGGAACAATTGCGCAACAAATTCTGTTGCCGGGGAGCTCCGGACGCTATCGGCCGAACCCTGTTGCAGGACTTGCCCCGACTGCAGAATGACAAACTGGCTTGCCAACTTGACAGCTTCTTGCACATCGTGAGTTACGAGAATAGTAGTGGCCGGCTCCGCCGCTAAGAGATTCCGGAATTCGGCATGAAGGTTCACTCGGGCGATAGGGTCGACACCGGAGAATGGTTCGTCGAGCAGCAGGAGGTCCGGTTGCAACATTAAAGCTCGGGCCAGGCCGGCTCGCTGCTGTTGGCCACCAGAAAGCTCGTGAGGATAGCGATTTTCCAGTTCGTCGCCGAGCTTTAGCAGTCCCATCAGTCGCCGTGCGCGGTCGCGGGTCGCCTGTGCGGACCCGCCAAACAAGGTCGCTGCGAGGGTGATGTTTTCGTAGAGGCGGAGATGAGGGAAAAGTCCGACAGCCTGCACTGCGTATCCCATCCGGCGGCGCATGGCCTGCATGTTGTTGGCATTCAGTTCACTACCGAGTACCTCGACTCGACCCTTATCCGGAACGAGCAGGCCGTTAATATGGTTTAGCAACGTGGATTTACCGCTGCCGCTTTCACCCAGAATTGCGGTGACGGTGCCCATCGGGATCTCCAAATCAACGTGATCCAGTACCCGCACGTCCCCCAGATTCTTGCATACCGAACTGAAACGAACCGCTGCCAATGTCACTGCCATCTCCCATCCCGGTATCGGTATTCTATTGGACTTTTGCCTCAGGCCGGGAATCGCTTTTCGCCGGACTCGCGTAACGAAACGTCCGATATACTTTCCGACTACAATATGCAGACCAGAAACACCGGAAATCTGCCTCGCCCGCTGGCGATGCGTTTAAAACGGGGATAAAAAAATGGCAAAAGTACTGGATATCGCGGACGCTGCGCTGCGTGAGCGACTGACCGAAGAACAGTACCGAATCACTCAGCAGCAAGGTACCGAGCCGCCATTCTCGGGCAAGTATGTAGAAAATAAAGAAGATGGCTCTTACGCATGCATTTGTTGTGGGATGGAGCTGTTCAGTTCAGAGCACAAGTTTGAATCCGGCACCGGCTGGCCAAGTTTCTGGTTGCCACTTGCAGCGGATCGAGTGGAAGTGCGACTGGACTCCAGCGATGGCATGCAGCGCGAAGAAGCTGTTTGCGCATCATGTGGCGCTCACTTGGGCCACGTTTTTCCCGACGGCCCAGAACCGAGCGGGCTTCGATATTGCATCAACTCGGGCTCGTTGGATTTCGAAGACGGTGAAATCCCTGAGGACGGAAATGAATGACTATGAAGCGACAAACGATAATTGGTGGTCTGTGGTTACTCAGCTTAGCGATGGTTGCCTCTTGCCAACAATCGGAAAAGCAAACCATGGGCAGCAATGAGCCGCCGTCGGGCGCTGCGGTCACCGAATTGTTGATTGAAGATGTTGTCGTAGGTGACGGCGCGGAGGCGGCGGCCGGCGCCAGCGTTACGGTTCACTACACCGGCTGGTTATATGCGCCGGGTAGCCCGGACGACCGGGGTACGAAATTCGACAGCTCGGTAGACCGCGGCCAGCCATTCGAGTTTCCGATTGGTGCCGGGCGCGTTATTCGCGGCTGGGACGAGGGGGTAGCCGGAATGCGAGTGGGTGGCAAGCGCATATTGATTATCCCGGCAGAGTGGGGGTACGGAGCGCAGGGTGCAGGCGGCGTCATTCCACCCAACGCGACGCTGGTGTTTGAAGTCGAATTGCTCGGAGTCGACTGAATTCGAAAGCCTCGGCGAGAAGCCAGGCCCAGCGCAAGGCCGCAACAACCGCCATGGCGGATCGGTGGATGGCTCTATCAGGCGAGATCAGGATTCAGCGCATAAATGCCGATGAGTTTCGCTTCAGCGAGCACGTGGCCCTCGATGGCTGCTTGTACCTGTTGACCGGTAAAACGTCCTTCTACGGGACATTTGTCAAGGTCGGTTGCGTACACAATGAAATGATAGTGGTGCAGGATTGAGTCGTTCCACGGCGGGCACGGTCCTTCGTAGCCGTAGTAGTCACCCTTCATTTCCGGGTCATCCGCCATGAAGCCCGTATAGTCATTGATACCCTGCCTTGAACCCGGCGGCCCCATCGGGCTGTCTTTACCGCCGGCGACAATACCGTCAGAGCATTCTCCCTCGCCGACAGACCCTTCACCCGGTGGGATGTCAACCATAACCCAATGAAAGAAATCTACCCTGGGCAAATCTGCAGGAATGGTCCTGCCTTCCTGATTGAAATCGTCCATTGCCGAGGGCACGTCCGTGTCGATGCACAACAACACCAGTGACCGGGCATCGTCGGGTATCTTGCTCCAGTGCAATTGTGGGTTGCGATTTTGGCCGAGGCGCATATGTGAATCCGGATCGGGGATACCGAAAGCGCATGTCTCGGGAATTCTTTGATTAGGTGCAAATGTTGCCGATGTTAGCTCCACAATCTTTCCCTTCCGATTTTCAGTTGCGCAAGCAATCCAGTTGTTGTCGCGCACCAATATTTAACTGTTGTCGGTGACGAAATGCAAAATTCGCAGCAGATTGTCGCCAGCGTGCGCTCAGTGCCTACTGAGCTTCGATTCTCCGCAGAACCCGTTCGATGCGTGTCAGGGCCCAGTCGACTTCCTGCCTCCGAATAATCAGTGGTGGCGCCAGACGTACGACAGTTGCATGCGTGTCTTTGGTCAATATCCCCTGTTCCATCAGCCGTTCGCAGAATGCCCGCGCGCTTATACGTTCGGGATCGATTTCCATACCGATAAACAAGCCTCGTCCCCGCGTGTCTGCCAGCACCGGCGAGCTCAGTTTTTTCAGACCGTCAAGAAGGTATTCGCCCATCAACCTGCTGTTAGTGATCAGGTCTTCGTCCAGCAATACGTCTAGCGCCGTTTTGGCGACTGCCGCGGCAAGCGGGCTACCACCGAAGGTACTCCCATGGCTGCCGGGGCGAAACAATTCCATAACGTCCCGTCGTGCGAGAAATAAAGAGACCGGAAGGATTCCACCCCCTAAAGCCTTGCCGAGCAGCAAACCGTCCGGTTTCACCTTATCGTGATGACACGCCAGCAAATGCCCGGTGCGCCCCAGCCCGGTCTGGATTTCGTCGCAGATCAGCAGCACGTTTTCGCGTTGGCAGATTTCCGCACACCGCGCAAGATAGCCATCAGGCGGAATAACGATGCCGGCCTCTCCCTGGATCGGTTCGACAAAAAACGCGGCGGTGTTAGGCGTAATCGCGCTGTCCAGCGCGTCCGCATCGCCAAACGGAATCAGGCGAAAGCCGCTGGGCAATGGCCCAAAATTTTCGCGGTATTCAGGCTCGGAAGACATCGCGATTGCAGCCAGCGTGCGACCGTGGAAATTGCCTTCACAAACTATGACTTCGGCCTGATCCGTGGGCACCTGTTTTCGTTCATAGGCCCACCGACGCGCCCCCTTCAGGGCAGTTTCGACGGCTTCGGCCCCGGTGTTCATCGGCAGCGCCATATCCTGGCCCGTGATCTCGCAGGCCCGTTCGAGAAATTGTCCCAGGCGGTCTGTATGAAAAGCACGCGATACAACACTTAGACGGTTCGCCTGCTCGTGGAGAATGGAAAGCAAGCGAGGATGTGCGTGGCCGTGGCTTACCGCTGAATATGCCCCCATCATGTCGAGATACTTGTTGCCATTTTCGTCCCAAACATGGCAACCCTGGCCACGGGTCAGAACCACCGGAAGAGGATTATAGTTTGCAGCCCCAAAACGCTGCTCCAATTCCATCGCCTTGCTCAAGACTCAACCTCGGTGCCGTACGCTGTGGACATAAGAGGATGTTAGTGCATCCCCGCGGCGGCCACTACCAGAATATATTCGGTTGACAAGTCTGTGAACTGGACATGATCGCGACAGCTTGGTGCAATAATCGGGCAATGAATGCTCGCGCACCAGAAAAGGAAGCACTGACTATTGCCGGGCCGACCGGTCGGATCGAGGCCTTGCTCGAGGTGCCCGGGAATAGCCCGGGGACGACAGTCGGCGTGGTATGCCACCCACATCCATTGCATCAAGGAACCATGATGAACAAGGTCGTGCATACCATCGCCCGTGCGCTGAACGACTTGGGTATGCCAGCGGTACGGTTCAATTTTCGCGGCGTTGGTGCGAGCGATGGGAAATATTCTGACGGAACTGGCGAAACGGATGACGTTTTGGCTGTCGTGCGCTGGGCAACCGAGACCTATCCTGCCTCCAAGCTGTGGCTGGCGGGATTTTCCTTTGGTGCGATGGTTTCATACAGGGCCGCTTTGGAAACGGATACGGATCAGTTAATCAGTATTGCGCCACCGGTTGATAGGTTTAAGGACCTGGCAACTGAACAACCGACCTGCCCGTGGCTGATTATTCAGGGAGACGCAGATGATGTTGTAAGCTGTGACGAGGTGGTAGCTTGGGTAAACGAGCTGCCGCCCGGGCCGGAACTGATTGTGTTTCCGGGTGCCGGCCACTTTTTCCATGGCCAGCTCATTCAATTGAGGGCGGCGCTGGTAGATAGCTTGTCTTAGAGGGGTTCATGATAAATAAACTTAGAGAATTGCTCGGTCTGGACGAACCAGCCGCGGACGCTGATCAGGGCTCTGATGGAACAGTGCAACTTGCGCTTGCAGCTCTTTTGGTAGAAATGGCGAGAGCTGATTTTGATCAGACCGACAGTGAGGAGGACGAAATCGCCAGACTTCTGGCGACGCATTTTCGCATGTCCGAAAGCGAAGCTAGTGTTCTGCTAGCCCAAGCCGAGGGTGCCCTTGACGACGCGGCATGCTTGCATGATTTCACGCGCGCGCTGCACAAGGAACTCGACGTTGGGGCCAAACAGCAAGTTATCGCAATGTTGTGGCAGGTGGCACTCGCCGACGACAAGCTCGATAGATACGAGGAATACCTCGTCCGTAAGATCGCCGATCTACTGTACGTTTCACCATCGGACGTGGTTCGCTTGAAGCATCAGGTACGGGCAGAGTAAGTTATTCTGGTTTGGCCTTGGGTTTATGCCAAAAGTCCTGTAAGCCTTCCCCACAAAGCTACATACTGCCGCCGAACGATGCACAGGCCAGTCCCGTAATTGCACGGCCTGAAGGTAGCAGGCGCATAACAAATCCGATGAGGATGAGCGCAATCAATGGGGACAAATCGATGCCGGCAATCGGCGGAATCCATCGCCGCAGCGGCCGTAATGCAGGTTGCACGATGTTGCCTAGCAGGCTAACAGCGGGATTGTAGCCGCCCGGGCCGATCCAGCTCAATATCACATGGGCCAGAATCAGAAACAGATAAACGTTCAGCGCAAGGTGAACCAGGCGCAACAGGCTCAGCGAAATTATTTGGCCAATGTGAGGTGTAACCGTACAGGCCACATTGAGTAAAGCCGTCGTCGCAAGGGCCTGGATAACGAACAGTACGATAAAGGTAGCCGTATCGAATCCCCAAGCGGTGGGGACGTAGCGGCGTAGAGGAACAACCAGCGGGTTGGTCACCCGAAGAATAAATTGCACCAGTGGATTCCTCGTGTCCGCCCTTATCCACTGCATGATCAATCGCAGAACGAAGGTAATGATGTAAAGTTCGAGCAGTGCCCGGAAAACAAAAATCAGCGCATCTTCCATGCTGAGACTCTTCCATATGAGTTGGTGGGCCTGTCAGACAACTGTCGGTTGTTCTCCGAATCAGCCAGTCTGGTGTAACACTGATCTCAGTCGTTACTAGAGCCCGATTTTCCCAATTCGGCGGACCGATCCCGGGCCGCCTCCAGCGCCCTGCGGAAGATATCACGAATTTCCGCATCCTCCAGGACCTTGAGCGCCGCGGCGGTAGTGCCGCCCGGCGACGTCACTCGCCTTCTCAAATCGGCGAGATCCGGTCCGACACTGTCCGCGATCCTAGCGGCACCTAGCGCCGTACCGACCGTAAGCTTACTGGCTACGTCCTTGCTGAACCCGAACTCGAGTGCCGAGTTTTCGATCAATTCCATCAGCAGATAGAAATATGCTGGGCCGCTGCCTGAAACTGCAGTTGCGGCGTCGATCAGGCTTTCGTCGTCGAGCCAGATTGCGGTACCGATTGAGTTGGCAATATAGTCAGCAAGTTCCCGCTGCGGTTCGGTTACCGTTGCGCTGGGCGTCAGGACCGATATTCCTGCGCCTATCAACGCGGGTTGGTTCGGCATTAGCCTGACTACCGGGACCTCAGATCCAAGCCAGGCATGCAATGATCCTATGGTTGTGCCGGCAGCAATCGATACGATCATCTGATCAGGCGGACATTCCAACTCTGCCGTTTCTTCGGCAACCGTTCGAATCATCTGCGGTTTGACAGCGAGCACTAAAGCGTCGACTTTTTCAGCGACGGCAACATTGTCCGGACTGATAAACAACTCCGCGTGCAAATTTCGCAACTCAGCCCGGCATGTGCGATCAGGATCAGCCACACTAAGAAGCCGTGGGGAGTGGCCTGCCTGTATGAGCCCGCGCATGATCGCCTGGCCCATGTTCCCCCCACCGATAAATCCGATCTGTCTGTCGGCCGTACCCATTTATACATCTTACCCTGCTGTCGGCGGAGCTTCCCGTGGCCCGAATATGCCGGTGCCAATCCGAAGCATCGTGGTGCCTTCGAGTATCGCGGCCTCCAGGTCGCCGGACATTCCCATCGACAGTGTATCGATGTGGTGTCCTTGGTCCCGAAGGCGCTCCATCAAGAGGTGCAATTCGCGAAACGGGCGACGTTGCTCTTCTATGTTCGATGTTGGTATCGGCATTCCCATCAGTCCGCGCAGCCGCAGCCGTGGCAAGCTGTCAATTTGCTCGGCCAGCCTCACCACTTCGCCGACAGGAGCGCCACCGTGTTTGCCCTCAGGGTCCAACCGGACCTGAATGCATACCTGCAGATCAGAGTTGCCTTCTGGCCGTTGACGGCTTAGTCGCTGAGCAATTCGTGACGACGCAACGGTTTGTACCCAATCGAAAGAACTAGCGATTGTGCCGGTCTTATTTGACTGAATAGTTCCAATGAAATGCCACTCGAGATTCTCGCCGCACTCCCGAATTTTTTCTGACGCCTCTTGGAGATAGTTTTCGCCAAACCGCATCAACCCGGAAGCGGCTGCTTCCCGAACGGCGCTGGTGAGCTGATTTTTGCTGACGGCAAGAATTTGGATATCCGCAGGATCCCGGCCTGCCTCAAGGGCTGCTGCGGCGATGCGATTCTTCAAATCCTTCAAGTGTTTCGTGATACGCGTCACGATCCGTCTCTATTGGATGTCTATACTAACGATTCAGAAGTGGCCGGTTATGGTAAATCCGCCAACCCTTATGGGTTGCACGGCTCCTTTGTGGGGATTGGTTATGGCAGTAGATATTGCTCAATTGCTGGCCTTTTCGGTCAAGAACAACGCGTCCGACCTTCATCTTTCGGCTGGTGTTCCTCCGATGATTCGTGTGGACGGCGATGTGAAAAGAGTCAACATGCCTGCGCTTACACATAAAGATGTGCACAGCATGATATACGACATCATGAACGACAAACAGCGCAAGGATTATGAGGAATTTCTCGAAACAGACTTTTCATTTGAAATTCCTAAACTGGCACGGTTTCGCGTGAATGCTTTTAACCAATCGCGAGGTGCAGGGGCAGTTTTCCGAACTATTCCATCCGACATTCTTACCCTTGAGGATTTGCAGGCTCCAATAATCTTTAAAGACATATCCATGTACCCGCGAGGCATCGTTCTAGTTACGGGTCCGACCGGTTCGGGCAAGTCAACTACGCTCGCGGCGATGGTTCATCACGTGAATGAGAATAAACCAGACCATATTTTGACGATTGAGGATCCAATTGAATTCGTTCACGAGAGCAAACGATCGCTGATAAATCAACGTGAAGTGAATCGTGACACCCTGGGCTTTAGCGAGGCGCTCAGGTCGGCGTTGCGCGAAGACCCCGATGTGATTCTGGTCGGCGAAATGCGGGATCTGGAGACCATTCGTCTGGCATTGACCGCAGCCGAGACTGGACATCTGGTATTCGGGACGGTTCATACGAGTTCTGCTGCCAAAACCATTGACCGCATCGTCGATGTATTTCCGGCACAGGAGAAAGAGATGGTCCGGTCGATGCTTTCTGAATCACTGCGGGCTGTAATCTCCCAGACCTTGCTAAAACGAACCGGGGGCGGTCGTATAGCCGCCCATGAAATCATGATCGGCACTCCGGCAATTCGTAACCTGATCAGAGAAGGAAAAATCGCCCAGATGTATTCGGCGATTCAGACCGGCCAGGGCCAGGGCATGCAAACATTGGATCAGAATCTTCAGGAGTTGATGGTCAAGGGTTTGATCAGTAAGGAAGAGGCGCGTTTCAAGGCCGCCAACAAGGAGAACTTCTGAAGTCAGGTCCGCAATGCGGAGGACTAATATTCAGACGGAGTTAAATTAATGGAACGCGATCAAGCAACCCGAATGATGCAGACTCTGCTGAAGAAGCTGGTTGCCAAAGGCGGTTCCGATTTGTTCATAACCGCCGGATTTCCCCCGGCAATCAAGATCGACGGAGAAGTCCACCGGGCCGCGCAACAAGAACTGGAACCCAATCAGGCCGCGGTGCTGGTCCGGTCGATCATGAATGACCGGCAGGCGAGAGATTTCGATGCGACGAAAGAATGTCAATTCGCGATTAACCCGCAGGGAATCGGCCGATTTCGGGTAAGCGCGTTCATTCAGCAGGGACAGGTTGGTGCTGTTCTGCGTACGATCATTACGAAGATTCCGACGGTTGAGGAACTCGAGCTTCCAGAAAACCTGAAGGAAATCGCGATGACGACCCGTGGACTCGTGATAATCGTCGGCGCGACCGGCTCCGGTAAGTCAACGACGCTTGCGGCCATGGTGGGCCATCGCAATAACAGCTCGCGTGGGACATATCGTTACGATTGAGGATCCGGTCGAATACGTACATCCTCACGGAAATTGCGTCATTACCCAGCGCGAGGTTGGTGTTGATACCGAGTCCTGGCATGCGGCACTGAAGAATACTCTCCGACAGGCGCCCGACGTGATCCTGATCGGCGAAATTCGCGATCGGGAAACCATGGAATATGGGATCCAATTCGCCGAAACCGGGCATCTCTGCCTGGCGACCATGCATGCCAATAACGCCAATCAGGCTCTCGACCGGATCATCAACTTTTTCCCCGAAGAAAAACGCTCGCAGCTGTTGATGGACCTGTCACTGAATGTCGAAGCCCTGATTTCCCAGAGACTCATACCCCGGCAAAATGGGGAGGGGCGCGTCGCGGCAATGGAGATCATGCTGGCTTCGCCGCTTATATCTGACCTCATATTCAAAGGCGAGGTGGCGCGGATCAAGGAAATCATGGCGAAGTCGACACGCCTTGGAATGCGGACGTTCGATCAGTCACTTTTCGCATTGTATGAGAAAGGAACCATATCTTACGAGGAGGTAATGAGAAATGCCGACTCCAAGAACGAGTTGCGATTAAAAATCAAACTGGAAAGCAAACGTGAAAAAGTTCTCGAGACAAGTCAGTCTGACAGTCTGGAGCTGCACGATGAAGGGGGCGGGAAACCCCTGGGCGTCTGATCATTAGTCAACGCGCGGTTTACTTGTGTAATTAAAATATATGAATGTTCAACCTTTATTTAAACTCATGGTCGAGAAGAAAGCCTCGGACATGTTTTTCACCAGTCATTCGCCGGTCAAGATCAAGATCGAGGGCAAAATAATGCCGGTCAATAAACTGGAACTGACTCCGAAAATGGTGCGGCAAGCGGCCATGGAGCTGATGGACGAAGAGCAGATGGACTATTTCAATCGAGAACTCGAGCTCGATTTCGCCATCTCAAAAACGGGCCTGGGTCGCTTTCGGGTCAACGCATTTCATCAGCGTGGGAATGTCGGCATGGTTCTGCGCCATTTGACCGCTGAGGTGCCAACGCTGGACGAACTGGGCATGCCTCCCATTCTCCGCGAACTGGTGATGTTCCGCCGTGGATTGGTTTTGATGGTTGGAGCGACCGGATCCGGCAAAACCACGACGCTGGCCGGAATGATCAATTATCGCAATGAGAAATCTTCGTCGCACATAGTTACGATCGAAGATCCTATTGAGTATCTGCACCCGAATAAAAAGTCCATCATAAATCAGCGCGAGGTAGGTATAGACACCAAGTCTTACGCGCGAGCGCTAAGGAGCGCAATGCGGGAGGCGCCGGATGTGATCCTGGTTGGTGAAATTCGCGACCTGGAGTCGATGGAGGCCGTGATCCATCTGGCGGGAACCGGTCACCTCGTGATTGCGACCATGCACGCCAATAATGCTCCGGAAACCCTGGACCGTATGATTAATCTGTTTCCGCAGGATCAACATCGCCAGGTTTATATGGACTTGTCCCACTACCTGCGGGCGGTCATCTCGCAGCGCTTGGTTCGCAGCACCGATGGTAAGCTCGTCGCCGCTGTAGAAATCATGTTGAACACTGCGCATATTGCCGAACTGATAAATCGCGCGGACCTTGGTCAGGTCAAAGAATCGTTCCGGTCCAGTACCGAGGCGGGAATGCAAACCTTCGATCAGGCGCTGCTGGCGCTGTATAAACAAGGCCGGATATCGATGGAAGAGGCACTGGTGCACGCAGATTCACGCACCGATCTTGAGGCCAAGATTCACTTCTCATAGACTGATCGGGCGATCCTTCCCGCGAGTACCACTGCTCGCGCGTTAGACTTTTCTGGCTAGGCCGAACTCCGCTCGCTAGCCGGTTTTGCTGTTCAGTGTTTAGGGGTCACCCTCACCCGTATAAATCGATGCAGCTTCAAACACCGGCCCATCAACACAGACGCGTTTCATGCTAACTCCTGAGTCGGTATGCACGGCGACAGTACAACCGGCACAGCCTCCTACGGCGCAGGCCATGTATTCTTCGAGACACAGCTGACAGGGCAAACCGAATTCACTCGCCATTAACGCGACCGCATGCAACATCGGCTCGGGGCCACAGGCGAATACCTCTATCTCGCGGAGCGATTCAGACCGTAGCGATTCGAGCCAATCTCGCGCCAGGTCTGTGACATAGCCTTGGTAACAACCGGCATAGCCCTGTAGGCTGGCGAGCCGCGCCGGAATCTCGAGGTCCTCCAGCAGCGGCATCGTGGCCGTTGTCGTCTGTGATATGCCGGTCAGCGGCAATACAGACGGTGTCGTCTCGAACGGAAATGGTAGCTCGGATCCCATGAAGACCGCTGGACTGAGCGCTCTTTTGCCGCCGTGGCGCAGGTGTTCCGCCAGGAACACGATGGGCGGAATGCCGACTCCGCCGCCTATCATCAGTTGTACCGAATTCTTCTGATGGAGCCGAAAACCGTTGCCTATTGGGCCAAGAATACTGATGCGGTCTCCAGTCTCGGCCTGACTCAACGCTTGTAGCCCCGGACCTGCGATCTTGTAAAAAAAATCTACTGACCCTTCCCCCGGGGCAGACCGCATGATCGATAAAGGGCGCCGCATTGGAATGTCTGCGTCACAGCGCACATGGGCAAACATGCCCGGCCGCGCTTGTGCGGCACATTGCGGAGCATGCAGGCGCAGAATGAACTGGTCTTCGGGGAAGTCTAGTTGGTGGATGACGGTTGCGTCTTCGACAAAAATTGTGTTGCGAATGGCGTCGTTCATTGATTCTGCCGCGACTCAAATACCGCGGACAGAACCGCCATCCGGATCGCCAGGCCGTTATTGACCTGTTGGGTGATGACCGATTGTGGGCCATCGGCAACCGGACCCGCGATCTCGACGTCACGATTCATTGGTCCCGGGTGCATGACGATTGCGTCTGGTCGCGCCCGGCTCAGCCTCTCTTCAGTTAGTCCATACTTTTCCAGGTACTCGTGGTTTGTCATCAGGCTGGATTTTCCCTTAATTCGTTCCCTTTGAATTCGGAGTGTCATTATCACGTCTGCATCATTGATGGCTTCATCTACATCGTCGACGAGTACACCTTGAGAATAAAACTCCATGTCAGGGACAAGTTCAGGCGGCGCCACCAGGCGCAACTCGTTAGACCCCATAGTTGAAAGGCCTTCTGCAAGGGATCGTGCGACCCGCGAATGTTTGAGGTCTCCGATCACCGTCACGGTCAGACCATCGAGACTCTGCTTGTGCTGGCGTATCGTGAGAAGGTCCAGAAGACCCTGGGTCGGATGGGAGACATCGGCTTCGCCGGCATTCAGTACACTCACGTTCGGTCGAACTTTGCGTGCTATGAATTCCGGTATGCCTGCGCTTGCATCCCTGACGACGAACACATCCGCTTCCATAGCTTGTAATGTGTAAATAGTGTCAAGAATACTTTCACCTTTTTTACGCGACGACATATTAACATCGAGGTTTAGTACGTGGGCGCTCATTCGCTTGGCGGCGAGTTCAAATGAAGCCCTGGTTCGGGTACTGGGCTCGAAAAACAGATTTACAACGGTGCGCCCATCAAGAGCTTTGTCTCTGATAGGCGGCGTACCGGGTTTGTGCCGATAAGTTTCGGAACGGTCAAGCAGGTTGCTAATAAAGTCGCGGCCCAGCCCCCGAAGTGTTAATAAATGACGAAGCTGTCCCGATTCGGTGAGTTGCAGGCATCCAGTCTCGGACTCTTTCATATTAGATCAAAGCTTGGGGCTGGATTGATTTATCCAGTTTTCCGCAATTAGCTTGGCCGCTAAGCTGTCCACGTCTTCACGTTTGAGCTTCTTGGTTCTAATTCCCTGCCGCCGTTGCTCTTTTAGCAGATCTCGCGCTTCCGCCGAAGTAAGGCGTTCGTCGACAGTTTCAACCGGGATACCGTACCTCTCGGTCAATATGTCCACGAACTGCAAAACACGAGCGGTCATGGCAGATTCCGTCCCGTCCATATTATAGGGCAGGCCGATCACGAGCAGATTCGGAGCCCAATCCTGCACTGCCTTGTCCAGCTTCGGCCAGTCAGGAACGCCGTCCCGGGCCATTATCGTGCCTACCGTGGAACTGCTGCGGGTATGGGTTGATGCTGCAGCCAGGCCAATTCGTCGTTCGCCAAAATCGAGGGCCAGCACGCTCAGATTCATTGTTGATATTTTTTAGCGCCGGGCCATGCGAGGAAAAACTGTGAAATGAGCCGGCGGCTCTGGACCGATAGTTCGGCCCAAGTGTCATGCATGGCCGGCCTGTGTGCTCAGATTAGTCAGGTCTACACCAAGTTTCCGGGCTGCCTCATCCCAACGTCGTTCAAATGGGGTTTCGAAGACGATCCGTGGATCCGCCAGAACGCTGAGCCAGGCGTTGTCACGAATTTCGGCGTCCAGTTGACCGGCACCCCAACCGGCATAACCCAGCACGATGAGTGCGCGTTCAGGGCCATTTCCAGTCGCCAGAGAGGCCAGAATGTCCTGAGAGGTCGTGACAAATATGGATTCGCCTACCGGCATTGTGGCCTCCCATTCTCGCGTTGACTCATGCAACACGAATCCGCGTTCGGTCTGAACAGGACCACCGCGAAGCACTGGTTGAGCCGTGAGAGCCTCATCGGGGGAGTCGAGCGACAATTGCTCCAAAACGTCTCCAAGGCCCATATCGAGAGGTCGATTAATGACGAGCCCCAAGGCTCCCATATCACTGTGTTCGCAAATGTACGTGACGGTTTGGTGAAAGTTCGGATCCATCATCGTTGGCATCGCGATCAGCAGATGCCCAGTCATATGGGTGGTATCAGTCACGGTTCCAGTATCGTCCTCATCGGATCGAGGCACAAGTTGCCGAGCGCGATATCGCTACGATTCACCTGCCATCGTTACGTTGGCACGGACTGATGTTTCCCCGGTAAATCGCCATTCATAGGCAAAACGAAGCACGTCATAATCTTGATGCAGAAACTCGGGGAAAGCTTCAAAAGGCGCCGCCAGAATTAGAATCTCCATAGCAGCTTGATCCAGTCGGCGCTCGCCCGATGAGGTCAGCACGATTACCTCCTCGAGCGTTCCATCTGCCGCAATTGCAACCTCTAATGTTGGATTCCTCAGAAGGTTCCGATGGCTGATATCGTGAGGGAAGTTGTTCGTACCGACCCGTTCAACCTTGCGTTTCCATGAGTCCAGATAGGCGGCAATTCGGGATTCGCGCGTGTTCGCGCTGATGACAAGCTGGCGCTGGGCGGTGCTCGGCAAAAGTGTCTCACTGTCCGGCGTCGCTAAGATCTCAATGGGGTTTTCTGCGCCCGGCATTCCTCGCAATGTCGGCTTGGTTTGAGCCTGATTTTGATAATCGTCCGGAATCTTATTTTGGCTGTCTTGCTTATGAGTGTTTACCGTCAGTCGCATCGTGGGGGTGGGCGTCCCCTGGTCCAATGCTTCGGGATCTCCGTCCTGGTCAGGTCCGGGCATTCTTGGACGATTATTGCGGCCATACGCGACCTGCACCGGAATGTCGTCGCTAACGTTTCCGGATCCGCTTAGATTGCGCTCGGCGAGTAACTGCGCATCGTCTGGTGCGCGCTGTTTTTCGTAGTCGCCAGTGATCAAAACGACTTCCAGCGTCGTTGCATCGTCGGAAACAAACGGATCATCGACTCCGGTAAAAGTAACGCCCATGATCACGACGCCATGAAACAGGGCGGCGAGGAACATCGTGGAAGATAGGTGATTTCCGGCCCAGTTCGGCATCGAAATCAACGGTCCCGCACTCTCGGCTCCATCCATCAGAACAGCGATCCCTGGCGTAGCGGCCGGCTGCTGGGGCAAGAAACCCTTACTGCCTTTCCCCAGACTATCCATAGCCTTAACATGAATACCTCAATTATACGTGCTGTGGCGCCCACCGGCGGTATTCCATCACATTATTTCGGCCTTCCCAAGGCATTGCGTCCCGGCTTGTCTCGCTAAGGCCAAGCGCAACAAGGCTCCCAAGGGCGGGGGCCACCGTCGGCGCAAAACCCACCGCTAAGCGGCGGCCTGACGCTCTCTCAGGGTTGCTTCGATGCTATCGAACAGGGATTCGGCAAGATCACAACCTGCTAGCTTCTTAAGTTCACGAATGCCGGTTGGACTGGTGACATTGATTTCCGTCAGGTAATCCCCGATCACATCGAGCCCGGCGAATAGAACCCCCTTCTCCTTCAATACAGGGCCAACTTGCTGACAGATCCATCGGTCACGATCCGAGAGTTCCCTGGTCTGCGCTTTAGCCCCCATGACGAGGTTTCCCCGGCTGTCATCGCCCTGCGGTACCCGCGCAAGCACATAATCAGCCGGCTCACCGTGCACGAGAATAATCCGTTTATCGCCATTCCGGATTTCCGGAACGTACCGCTGCGCCATGATGTGTCGGGTCTCTTCTCCGGTAATGGTCTCAAAGATAACGTTAGCGTTCGATTCGTTTTTTTCCACCACGAAAATCGATCGCCCCCCCATACTGTCCAGGGGTTTCACTACTATTTTTGCCTGTTCTTTCAGAAACGTTTTCAGTTCCCGAATCGACCGTGTAATCAAGGTATCGGGACAGCAATGTGGAAACCATGATGTGAACGCTTTCTCATTTATGTCTCTCAGGCTGGCCGGGCGGTTAACTATCAACACCCCGCTTTCTTCCGCCTGCTCCAGGATATAGGTTGTGTAGATATATTCAGTGTCAAAGGGCGGATCTTTGCGCATCAATACGACATCCAATTCGGCCAGCTTGATGGTCGTCACGGGGCTCAGCTCGAACCAACAGTCTTGATCATCTGTAACAGTCAGCTTACGTCTGTTCCCGAGCGCTTCCCCGTTTAACAGACGCAAATCGATCTGCTCGAAGTAGTGCAAGTCATGGCCGCGTTTCTGAGCCGCCAGTAGCATTGCAAGAGTGCTGTCCTTCGCCGGGCTTATTTCGGCGATCGGATCCATTACGACACCGACCTGAATACTGCTCATACGGTTCTCCGGTTGGGGCAGCGGGAATTTAAGCTGTCAGTCCAATTGGCATCATATTAGGTTCAAGACCTGCTGAAATATCGGCCTCAGCCGAGTATTATCCGAGCAGTGTGCGCTCAGGGTTCTGCCGGTCCGGCAGGCCGATTGAATGTATTGGTCGCGGGTATACGGGTTTTCTCAGCAGCGGTCCTTGAGCAATATACAGGGGTCAATCAAGCTTTGTTCCGGCAACGAGTGCGCTCCAGCCAGCCCGGTTCCTTGGATGCATAGATTACATTATGTTAAAAGAGGGAAATCCCGCTCCAGTCGGGGAGACGCATGTGGCTGATGAGGCGGCTTCAAACCTTCAGGGACTGAAAATCCTGATTATCGATGATAGTAAGACCATACGTCGTACGGCTGAGACGCTGTTGTCGAAGGAGGGATGCACGGTCTTCACGGCAGTGGACGGCTTCGACGCCCTTTCAAAAATCGCTGATCATCGCCCGGATGTCATCTTTGTAGACATCATGATGCCACGTCTTGACGGCTATCAGACCTGTTCGTTAATCAAGCACAACAGCAACTTTAAAAACACGCCGGTCATTATGCTCTCAAGTAAGGATGGCCTGTTCGATCGGGCGCGCGGACGAATTGTGGGTTCCCAGCAATATTTGACGAAGCCGTTTACCAAAGACGAACTTCTGGGGGCGATTACGCGGCAGGTTTCCGGCTAGACCAAGAGGAGTGCGCAGATTGGCCCTAGTGTTGATTGTTGACGATTCTCCAACGGAGCAGCATCTGTTCTCGCGTGCGCTTGAAAAACACGGCTTCGATACGGTAGTCGCCAGCGACGGCGAAGAGGCGATTGCGAAAGCCGAGGAGGTTCAACCGCAGGTGATCATCATGGATGTCGTCATGCCTGGCATGAACGGTTTCCAGGCCACGAGGCAACTCAAACGCAATATTGCAACATCGTCGATCCCGATCGTTATTGTCAGTACTAAAGGGCTGGAAACGGACCGCATCTGGGGTTTGCGCCAGGGCGCGGTGGAATACCTGGTCAAACCGGTTGATGCGGGTCAGATTGTGCAGGCGGTTGAAGCCGCCTTGGGACAATGAGCACCGCGCCGAGTAATGCTCTGGCAGCTCTGAAGGACACGCCGTTTGAGTTGTTGCAGGAGCTTGAACGCCGAAGCAAGCTCGCTTTGGCCGGTCCTGCTGACGGTAAAGGTGACGCGCAGGAATGGGTAGGTATTGGTTTTCGGTTGGGTACTGATTGGCTTTTGGTCGCGCGTCATGAGGTGCGCGAGGTTATGATAATTCCAGCCGAAGCCACGCGGGTACCGGGAGTAAAGCCTTGGGTGGTCGGCTTGGCAAACGTCAGAGGGCAGCTCCTCCCGTTGGTTGATTTAAAGCAGTTTTTGGGAGCCGGCACCGGTGGCGGTCATGCCGCTCGGGTGTTGGTGCTGAACAGTCGCGAATTTCCACTGGGGATCATTGTCGATGAGGTTATCGGCTTTCGACGATTCCTGGTAACGGAGTATGTGCGGGAGTTTCCCGATACGGTAGTTCGGTGCGAGCGCTACCTCGACGGTTCCTACAACCGGGGTGAGGATACATGGCCAATTTTTAACATGGCAAAGTTGTTGGAGACCAAAGAGTTTCAGCACGTAGCGGTGGGGTAGGCAGGCTTAGAACATGTTTGCTGTGGCATACGCTAAAAGAGTAGCAGGGCTCGCCTTAAGTGGCGTCACCCGGCATTAGACGCGGAGAATTGCAACGATGGCGGATGAAACCAACGGAGCACGGTACCTGCCGGCTCTCGCTTTCTTGCTTTTCGCGCTGATGCTGTCGGCTGGCGTTAAGCTATATATTTCAGAAGCAGATCGCACCCGCTCTGAGATTGAGAGTACGGCAATAGTGAGCCTGGCCTACGCACAGGCCGCTAATCTGCAGGCCCGAATCGCTCTGGGCGGGGCTGACGAGGCTTTTGCCGCTCTGGCGGAGACACGTCGTGGACTCAACTCGATCGACGCCGCTAAGCTGTCACCAGCACAAAGGGATCGATTGCTGCTGACTCGATCCAGTATCGACGAGTTTTTGGAAGGGCAGGAAGATATCCGTGCACTTCACGCTGCCGCCGACACACTGGCTGAAGTCGTAGGCCGTTTCACCGAAACCCTCTACTTGCTGGAAGAAGAGACTGCGTTATCGCCGCCTCCCGCATTGGGTGCACACCTGGGACGGTTGCGGCTGCTGGCCGAGGGACAGCTGGCTAACGCTCAAGCTCTGGCCCGGGGAGCCAGCGAGCCTGCGGAATCCAGCCGTAAGATGCTGGACAGTGAGGTGGAGCTTAATCAAATCGTGCAAGGCCTACGGACCGGCGACGCGCAAATGGCGATCAGTCCCATAGCCGGCGAAGCAGCCGAGCAAATGGTGGATCGTCTAGCCGGCTTGTCCGGTGAAATGGCGAGCAGCGTCCAAAATATGCTCGCCATATCGGATCGGGTCATAGCCATACGCCAAGCGAACCGGCAATTGGATGACGTAGCGCTTGAACCCGAAATCGTGGCCGTACTTGCTGGCTTGCAGGTCGGATCCGAGTCACAAAGTTCGGCACTGTCATTCAGCATGCCTCCGCGAATCGATCAATTGACTCATCCGGTGCTGCTGCTGTCACTCGCGGGACTGGTGTTTCTGGCCATGGCCTGGATCTATCACCGCGCTGCGGGTAGTCGTAAAGCGACCGTCAGGCTCGCCGCACAAACCGAGCAGGATCAAGAGGCCATTCTGCGGCTGCTGGATGAGTTGGGTAGTCTTGCAGACGGTGATCTGACGGTACGCGTAACCGTTGGTGAGGACGTAACCGGGGCGATAGCGGATTCGGTCAATTATGCAGTCGAAGCCCTCAGGGACCTCGTAATGACGATTAGTGACAGCGCAATCCTTGTCGATGGCGAGGCGAAACAGACCGAGGTCAGTGCGCGGCAGCTTGGCGCGGCGAGCGACGCGCAGCGCAGGCAAATCAAAGCAGCGTCTGACTCGATCGCCCAGATGGCCGCATCAGTCGATGAGGTCTCTGGCAACGCGGAACGATCATCCGATGTTGCACGACATTCCGTGGACGTGGCACACAAGGGCGGGAACGCTGTACGCAGAACAATTGAGGGCATGAACACTATTCGCGAAACGATCCAGGATACGTCGAAGCGTATCAAACGGCTTGGTGAAAGCTCGCAAGAAATCGGCGATATAGTAGAGCTGATTAATGATATTGCCGAGCAAACGAATATTCTTGCTCTAAATGCGTCGATTCAGGCATCGATGGCCGGCGAGGCTGGACGTGGATTTGCAGTAGTAGCAGATGAGGTTCAACGACTTGCCGAGCGTTCTGCCAACGCGACTAAACAGATTGAAGTACTGGTACGAACGATTCAGTCCGATACCAACGAAGCCGTCGTCTCCATGGAACGAAGTACTACCGATGTAGTCGGTGGCGCATTGTTGGCTGAGAATGCGGGTGCTTCGCTTGAAGAGATTGAACAAGTATCCAATCAAATTGCGATGCTGGTTCAAAATATCTCTGGGTCCGCGCGGGAACAGTCCAACGCTGCTCAGGGTATTCTTCGCAACATGGGCCAGCTCGAAGAAATTAGCGCTCAGACCGATAAGAGCACCAGTGCGACAACTGCTTCCATTAGCAAACTTTCACAACTGGCCAGTGAACTTCGACGATCAATTGCTGGGTTCCGTCTACCAGACTTAAATTCCGCTTCTATGGCGCTGGAAAATGTTGAAGTGGAGAATGTGCCAGCCGACGTGGAGCATGAGCGGACCCAAAAACTCATCGTTGAGAAAACAGCCTGACCAGCGACTCTCTTCACCTGTCCTATAAGTATGAGTGTTGCGAAACCTGAATCCCTGTATCTCGTCGGAGAAGCGCTTTCGTCGACGCTGGACGATGCTCGTGGCTTTCTCGAAAGTTTCGCCGAAGGCGATGGCGGTGCAGAAGCCTTAGAACGAACTGCGAGTCTGCTTCACATGGCGAAGGGAGCGCTGCATCTCACCGAAACGTACGGCGCAAGTCTGCTCGCTGAAGAGATGGAAGAAACCTGTCGCTTCATGGCCAAACATCGCCACAAAGAAGGCGAGTCCGAGGAAGGCATTGAAGCGTTGAGCCGCGCAATGGTCCAGCTGCCTGTTTACGTGGACCGAATCCTCGCCGGTGGGCGCGATATACCGTTGGTTCTATTGCCTCTACTCAATGACCTCCGTGCTGCAAGAGGGCAGCGCCTGCTGTCGGAGGGCACCCTGCTGCTGTTGAATCTCGGCAAAAAGCCGACTGAGGTAGATTCTGTTGCACACCGGAAGCCCAGCGGGGAAGACATAGCTGCGTTGAGCAAAGGTCTTCGACCGCAGTTTCAACTTGGTTTGCTGGGGCTCGTTAAAGGCGGGCAGGTCAAGCGCGAAGTTCCCAAGATGTCAGCCGTCGCAGAACGGCTGGAACAGGCAGCCGAGTCCGATGAGGTCTATCAACTTTGGTGGGTGGTTGGCGGGGTGCTTGAGGCGCTGTCAAATGGTGGGCTCGAGGTCAGCGTCGCAATCAAGCGCTTGCTAGGGCAGGCTGATCGCGAAATCAAGCGGCTGCAGTCTTCTGGCGAGGCTGAGTATGCTAACCAACCCCCGACTGAATTAATCAATAACCTCCTCTATTACATTGCCCGATCGAGTTCCGGGGGAGGGCGAGTTCGGGAAATACGCGCCGCATTCAATTTATCCGATATGTCGCCCGGCGACGAGCAGGTCGAGATCATTAGGGAAGCACTGGCAGGCCCCAGCGCCGAACTTATGAAGACGGTTGCCAACGCTATTCGTGAGGATTTGGCCAAAGTCAAGGATGTCTTGGACATCTATGTCAGAACCGGCATGGACAATGTTGAAGAACTCGGGCCGCAGGCTGAACTGCTAAAGAAAATCAGCGACACACTCGGAGTACTGGGTCTTGGCGCTCTGAGGCAAATCGTGCAGGACAGAAGCAATGAGTTGTTGGCAATCGTGCAGCAAAAGAATCCGCTGGATGAAGGAACCATGGAAAAAATCGCGGCGGATCTGCTAAGCGTAGAAGATCGCCTCGACGCAGAATTAGTCGGCCAGATAGCGCCACAAGAAAATGAAGTAGAGACCGACGCCGAGTTTCAGCAAGTAACTAAGGCGGTGATGCGTGAATGCATTGTTAATTTGGCCCGGATCAAGGAAACCATTGGCCGGTTACATGAGAAACCCGATGATAGCCTGGAACTCGACAATCTCCCGACTCTGATACTTGGAATCATTGCCGGTCTCACAATGCTCGAACAAGAGCGCGGGGTTCAAGTTGTCAACGGAATTAATGATGCAATCACCCGCATCGTCCGAAATAGCGACCGGTGGCAACATTCAGAGAATGTGAACCGACTTGCGGACGCGGTAGTAAGTCTCGAGTACTACATGGAGACGATTCAGGCAGGAAGAAAGGAGCCAGCGTACATGCTGGACGACGCACAGCGAAGCCTGTCTGCGATCACCGAAGCAGAACCGCCAGTTGCCGAGCATGACGGTGCCGGCTATGAGGCAACCGTCAAGATGCCCAAATTGGACGTCGAGGCTCTTGCCGAGTTGGCAAATCCGACACCGGCCGTTGAAGGGCCGGCAAAGCATGAGCCGCCGATCATCAGCCGGGAGAAGCAAAAGTTTGATCCTTCCCTTCTCGAGATTTTCATCGAAGAGGCGCGGGAAGAGATTGCGTCTATCGCCGCTAACTTTCCAGCCTGGAGGGACGAGGCGAATCTCACGGCACTGGCTACTGTTTGCCGTTCCTTCCACACCCTGAAGGGCAGTGGCCGGATGGTTGGGGCGGAATCGATCGGTGAGTTTTGCTGGAGCGTTGAAAGCCTGTTGAATCGGCTGATCGACAATACTCTCATCCCTGTACCGGAGTTGGTGCAGTCCTTAACTGATGCGGTGGCAGTACTGCCGGAGTTATTGGAGCAACTTGAGATCGGCACGCCGCCGGCTCACGACATCACGCAAATTATAGCTACGATGGAGGCCTATGCAGCCGGTGAAATTGCTGAGGAGCCGGTTCAAGAAATGATTCCCGCCGAAGCAATGGAAGACTCTCGGGTCATCGAGCAGATCGAATTGCAAGCTGAACCGGAGCCGGAGCAGTCGAGTTCGATTGATCCGGTTTTGCTGGACATTTTGTCTAAAGAAGCCACTACGCATATTGGCGTTATGAACAGCTTCATCGAAGACTGCAAAAACTCGGCCGCCCCCTATGCCGTTCCCGAGCCAGTATTTCGATCGTGCCATACGCTTCTTGGCAGCGTGACTATGGCTAAGGTTCAGGAAGCGGCGGTAGTGCTTAGGCCATTGAATATGTTGATCGAAATTGCCTATGAGCAAGGGACCGGGATTTCTGAAGAGATATTAGCGATATGTGTTGAGGCAGTTATTGCCATCGAAGCTGTGTTCTATCACTTGGGCGACATATCCATTGAGGTACCGGAAACCGCAGACCTTGCTGAACGAATGCGACCGTTGATTGAACAGCTAGACCGTGATGCGCGGCCGGCGAAGGAAAGTCTCGAAGCGACCGACGTTGTCGACGAGCAAGTGATCTCTCTCCCGCCCGCAGAAGAAATCATCAAAGAACCATTACCGCTGCAGGAGTTTGACGCGGAAATCGCAGCAATTTTTTCCGATGAGGCAACGCAAATCCTCGAAGCTGCCGATTCGGCTCTTGCGCAGCTTGCCGCTGGCGGCGACGGTGCTACAGCGATGGCTGAGCTGCAGCGACATCTCCATACCCTAAAAGGCGGAGCGCGAATGGCTGGCGTTTCGCGGATAGGCGATTTCAGCCACGAGTTGGAGACGTTGCTGAATCAGCTGAACGATGGGGGTGTCTCTCTACCGGCCGACATCCGGGACCTGTTACAGACCAGTATCGACGAACTGCACCGGATGTGTGAACAGGTGCTTACTGGATCCGTTGGCCCGCCGCCGCCGGATTTGCTCGAGCGCCTCAGATCGGCTAATCCAGCCAAACCGGATGCAGCGGGCCCCTTTGAAAAGCCCACGATCGAGCCAAAGCGCCCCGAATCCGAGATCGATACGTTTGTAGCAGAAAGCATGCCGCCGGCGGAAGATTTACCAGCGGCGCCTGTAGGTGATGAAATCGCTGATTCGGCTATGCGTTACCAGGGGCTGGAACGGCTCGGGGAACTCGCCCGCGAGCTGACCTCGGACGAATTGCCGGACGAAGCTGAATCGATAAAAGCGAAGCCAGAGCCGACAGCTCCTCCACAGATTCCCGAGCCCGAAGGCGTCAGTCGCGTGGAAATGGCGCGGGTCGATTCGCAGTTGTTGGAGGATGTTCTCAACAGCGCCGGCGAAATAAGTATCTATCACTCGCGAATCAATCAACAGGTCGGTTCAATCCAGTTCAACCTTGAAGAACTCGATCAGACCGTTGTTCGACTCAGCGAGCAACTGCGCAAGCTGGAAATCGAAACGGAGGCTCAAATCCTGTACCGGCATCAAGGTGAGCCGACTAAGGACGATGCGTTTGATCCGCTGGAGCTGGATCGCTATTCGACGATTCAACAACTATCAAGAGCGCTGGCGGAAACAGCAAGTGACGTAAGCAGCCTGAAGGATTTGCTTCAAAACATCACCAGCGAAACTGAGGCCTTATTGACACAGCAGGCGCGCACGACAGTCGAACTGCAGGACAATCTGATGCGCACTCGTATGGTGCCATTTCATCAGCATGTGTCCCGGTTATCGAGGCTGGTTCGCCAAATCGCGACCGAGAGTCGTAAGAAGGTTGAGCTGATAGCCGAAGGTAGCAGTGGCGAACTAGATCGTCAGGTCATGGAAAAAATGCTCCCGCCATTCGAGCATATGCTGCGTAATGCGGTGATTCACGGCATCGAAAGTGCAGAAGAGCGTAACAGTCTGGGTAAGCCGCGAACAGGGCGGATTTCAATTGTATTTCGTCGCGAGGGGTCGGAGGTCGTTATTGACATTTTCGACGACGGAAGAGGATTGGATATCCCTGCAATAAAAGCCAAAGCGGAACTACTTGGTTTTCTCCGCCCCGGACAGACCGTCACGGACGAAGAGGCTATACAGCTCATTCTGCGTTCAGGATTCAGTACCGCCGACCGCCTTACGCAAACTGCGGGCAGGGGTATCGGAATGGATGTAGTTGCCAATGAGGTCGCAAAGCTGGGTGGTTCGCTGGATATCAAATCCGCGCCTGGCCGAGGCTCCGTATTTACCGTGCGCTTGCCCTACACGCTCGCGGTTACCCAAGCCTTTGTTGTGCGTGTTGGCACTGAAGTATATGCATTACCCTTGCCGTCGGTAGAGGGAATCATTCGAATTCCAAGAAGGGAATTTGACGAGCGGATTACCGGCGACGACCCTGCCATCGAATACGGCTCGCAGAAGTTCCGATTCCGACATCTTGGCCAGTACCTTGGAGTGGGCCCAACGCGGCTTGACAGTGACGAAGATCACGTATCGATTATCCTGGTGCGCGCTGGCGAGAATTCGGCCGCACTTATAGCAGATGAAATGCTCGATAACCGGGAAATCGTGGTGAAGCCTATAGGCCCACAGCTCGCCACGGTAAAGGGTGTATCCGGTGCAACGATTCTCGGCGATGGCCGTATTGCCGTCATCCTTGATGTGGCTGCACTGGTTCGATCTACGGACCAGCTAGAGCCCTTGGTCCAGTCGCTACCGAGCGAAGAACCGGAGGATCAGCCACCGCTGGCTTTGGTGGTCGACGATTCGATTACGATGCGAAGAATAACTCAGCGGCTACTGGAACGTAGTGGCATGCGTGTGATGACGGCAACTGACGGAGTCGAGGCGGTGAAAGTATTGCAGGACCATGTGCCCGATATCATTCTCCTGGATGTCGAGATGCCGCGCATGGATGGATACGAGCTCGCTAAGTACGTTCGAAATTCCCCGGAAATCGCCGAAACCCCAATTATCATGGTTACCTCCAGGGTCAGTGAAAAGCACAGGGCAAGGGCAATCGAACTTGGGGTCAATGACTATGTAGGCAAGCCGTATCAGGAGAAGGAATTACTCACCGCCATTCACGGTCTGCTGCCGTCGGTTGCCGAGTAACGACGCGTGTAAATCATCTGATATGTACCTTCACCACACCGTTCCAGTTGCGTGGACGCTCTGATGCCGGACAAGCTGGAAGATCTGTATAGCTTGCTTGTGCCCCTTAACGGGAATCGACTGATTGTACCGCGGGCCTGTGTGGCCGAAGTGGTACGTTATTCAAAGCCCGAGCGAAAGCCAGATTCTCCGGCCTGGTTTCGAGGGCTGGTTCGCTGGAATGACCAGCTGATACCCGTCGTTTGGTTTGAAGAACTGTGTGGACTCAAGCCAACCGAGCCTGGAGGGCGCACGCGTGTCGTTGTGTTTCATGCGCTTTCCAAGGCGCTGGCGGCCGGATACCTGGGAATCATCGCCCAAGGTTTTCCTCAGATGATTCGTATCAACAGAACAGTTATTGAGCTGGATGAGGACTACGAGGTCACTCAGGATAGCCCGGTATTTTGCCAAGTCAGAATGATCAATGAGCGCGCGTTGGTGCCCGATCTGGAAAAACTAGAAGCCACGCTTCAACAGCAGCTAGGGGAACGCCCCTAGTTCAGATCGCCGTCCAGGTATTGAACAATCCCGAGGGCCACAAGTGGAGCCGTTTCAGTGCGCAGAATACGGTTTCCCATGCGTACAAGCTTAAATCCGACTGCTATGGCGGCTGCTTTCTCCACATCCGTGAACCCGCCTTCTGGTCCACTCAGAAGTACCAGAGGCACGTCGTCTACAATTGCGGCACCCAGTGTTTCACCGCCATCGGGGTCGAGCATGATCAGTTGCGTGTGCGGTGGAACCTTTTCAAGTGATTCGGCCAGCCGAAGAGGGTGGCAAATCTCCGGAATCCTGTTTCGACCGCACTGCTCACAGGCGCTGATCACGACTTCCTTCCAATGCTGTAGACGTTTGCGCTCACGAGCTTGCTCCAATCGAATAATGCCCCGTTCAGTGTAAACCGGCTGAATTTGTGTGGCGCCTAATTCGGTGGCTTTCTGAACGACAGTGTCCATCCGCGGTTTACGACAAATCCCTTGCCAGAGCGTTATGGCTCTGGGTGACTCGCGGTTTGCTGCATGCGCTGATCCGGGCATTATGGTCACACCGGAGCGCGAGACTGAAATCACCTGGCTTTCAAACTCACAGCCGAATCCATCGAACAGGATGACGTTGTCGCCAGTCCCAAGGCGCAGGACCCGAGTGACATGCCGGGCAGCGCCGCCGGAGAGTTGAACGGTGGCCCCGGCGGTGACCGGATTTTCGGAAAATATTCGCGATAGCGCCATTTGGGGGTCGAGCGTGTTAGCCGGTTCCATTGTAGCAACGCTGCGAACTTGGGCGATGCAGGTTTTCTGTTTGCGGGGGCGGCAATGCTAAAGTATCGGGCGCCTGAGGTTTCTCGCACGGAATTTTGCGTAACGGAGCTGCCGCTCACATGCTATCGATAGATTCCGGAAATGGACTCGTTTGTGAGGCCCGTCAAATCGTCTCTCCGAATTATGACGACCGCCCTCCAGAATGTGACCCTAATCTAATAGTAATCCATGGAATATCGCTGCCGCCTGGAGAATTTGGAGGGCCCTGGATCGATCAGCTCTTTACCAATATGCTGGACTCAGACGAGCATCCGTACTTCCGCGAAGTCGCGGACATGCGCGTATCGACTCACCTCCTGATTCGGCGCGACGGCGAGCTGGTTCAATACGTTCCGCTATCAAAACGAGCTTGGCATTGCGGCGATTCGTGCTACGAAGGCCGCGACCGTTGCAATGACTTTTCGGTGGGCATCGAATTAGAAGGGACCGATGACGCCGCATACGCAGATGAGCAGTATGAACAACTGGCAAGTGTCATAATTGCGCTGGGACATGCATTTCCATCACTCGAAAAAGCGGCCATCGTCGGACATTGTGACATCGCAGAGGGGCGCAAGACCGACCCGGGACCGTCATTTGACTGGCCACGACTGCGTTCGCTATTGAAGGATTCTGACTGAGGAATGGATCTTATCAAACCCTGTTACCGGACTGTTTTGTAGATATGAATTTCCTCGCATTGCTACTGGGACTAGGTGTAGAGCGCTTGCTAACACACCTTTTACATCTGCGGGAATTTCGCTGGCTCGATCCATTGTTTGATTGGGGTTTTTCCAAGATTGCAACGACCAAGCGTGGCTTGGCTATGACAGGGGTCGCAGTGCTGGCAATCGCTATCGTGTTGCCGGTCGCCGTGATATCGATTCTGTTGCAGGACAAGTTTGTACAGATACCCTATTTTGTCTTTGCCGTTCTTGTCTTGCTGTTTTCACTGGGGCCGCGTGATCTGGCTGAAGAAGCAAACGACTACTGCACTGCTGTTGAAAATAATGCAACTGAGGAGGCCGAACGCACCAGCAAGGAGTTGTTGGAACGCAATCCGCCCATCGATGAGTATGACCGATCCATCAGTGTAGAACGGGCGATATATATTCAGGCAAATAACCGAATATTCGGTGTCGTTCTGTGGTTTGTTCTATTGGGCCCAACAGGCGCTTGGTTATTTCGAGTACTCGATTTGATGCGACGACGCTCCGCATATCAATCGGCGCGGTCTAGTGAACTTGCAGCCGGGTCAAAAACTGTCGTGGCTATCGAAACTTTACATGGCATTTTTGCATGGCTGCCGGCGCGACTGTTGATGGTCGGTTACGCATTGGCAGGAAGTTTCGAGGGGGCAACCACAGCTTGGAGGAATTTCTATGCGAATCGTGCGGAACGGTTTTTCGATCTCAGTTCCGATTTGCTCGGATATGTTGGACACGGGGCGCTGGGTGACACCGGTAGCACCGACACTGACAAAGGCGCGGCTGAGCGAACGAAGGCTGCAATGGGTTTGGTGTGGCGGACCCTGTGGTTGATCTGGTGTCCTATCCTGGCCGTGTTGACGCTGTACGATTGGCTTCTCTGATCACCCGCTTAGTGAACTTCCGATATGAGGGGTGGCCGAAACGTTGTGTGGATTTGCCTGGCCGCACTAGCTGGCGCCAGCGGCTGCGGTAAAACCGATGCGGTTGGTGATGTCCTGCCGACAATTGGTGAACCTCGAACCCGGATTATTTCTCTGGCGCCTCATTTAACGGAGTTGGTATTCACCGCGGGCGCCGGAGATTTCCTGGTTGGCGCGGTTGAATTCAGCGATTTTCCTGCAGCAGCGCGGCAGCTTCCGAGGGTAGGGGATTCCTACCGCGTCGACTACGAAGTCGTCAGTAGTCTGGCTCCGGACCTGATTCTCGTTTGGCCATCAGGGACCCCACCTGAAGTAGTTAATCGGCTGCGCGAGCTTGGATTCGAGGTATTGGCTTTGGATCCTACGCGCCTTGACGATATCGCGGAGCAAGTTCTCACCATCGGTCAATTTGCCGGAACCGGACAGACGGCTTCAATTGAGGCGGCAAAGTTTCGAGCTGAGCTCCGAGCGCTAAAGCAGAGTCACACGAACAGTTTGCCGCTGCGGGTTTTTTATCAGGTTTCGTCCCGGCCGTACTTCACGATAACCGGAAGCCACGTAATCGATGAAATCATTAATCTCTGCGGCGGACAAAACGTATTTGCCGATCTGAATGGGCTGGCGCCAGCTGTAACCCTGGAATCGATACTGGTCGCCGATCCCGAAGTGATCATTGGCAGCGTAGCGGTGACCGGTCAGCCTGGTCCGCAACGCGATGAATGGCGGACGCCATGGCTGCGCTGGCAGCGTCTAACGGCGGTTCGCAACAACAATCTATTCTCGGTCAGCGCCGACCTGGTCAACCGGTCCAGCACACGGATTATTGCCGGAGCTAGACAGATTTGCGCCGATCTGGAGATCGCCAGGGAACGGCAGGCAGGCGTAGCTGCCGCCATGATCGAGCGCACAAGTGTTACGGAATAAGATCAGGACTCAGCGTTTTTCGGCCGCCCGCTGTTCCACAGCTGTTCGTCGGCTTCTTCGTCACGGGCCAAAACCCGGGCTAGAACGAATAGCAGGTCAGACAGCCGGTTCAGATATTCCAATGAATGCCGATTGACTGTTTCCTGATCTGCCAGTGTCCAGGCTCGCCTTTCCGCCCGTCGACATACGGCACGCGCCACATGGCAGGCGGCGGCAGATGAGGTCCCGCCGGGCAGGATAAAATCCTTCAACGGTGGCAGGTCCGCGTTAAACTGATCGAGTGCGGTCTCAAGCCGCTCCACCAACGCGGGCGTCACGATCTCACGTTCCGGCATGCACAACTCCCCGCCTAGATCGAACAGTTCGTGTTGCACATCGGTAAGACACTTTTCAACCGATGACGGAATATCACCCGCGAGAATCACACCAACAATGCTGTTCAATTCATCGACCGCACCGTAGGCTTCGACGCGCGGCGAGTTCTTACGTACGCGATTTCCGTCTCCGAGGCCGGTCGAGCCGTCGTCTCCAGTGCGCGTATATATCTTTGTCAGCCTATGGCCCATGTGCTAATGCCGGGTCGCCGGGAGTCCGTTAGTCGCAGAATGCAATCAGGGTAAACGACCCGACGGATCGGCGCAAAAGTGAAACAACAGAATGGAAATGCATTCATCAGTCTGCCTCAAGCTGGCACCATGATAGTTCGATCATCTTTGTGAAAGCTTTCAAAGGGAGTCCCGTACAAACGCTCCAGATTGGTCGCGACCAGTAAATCGTTCGTTGGCCCAAATTCCCAATCGCCATCGCCATGTAGAAGCAGTACATAGTTCGAAAAGCGGGCGGCAAGCGTCGGATCGTGGAGCGTCGCAATCACGCATTTTCCACTTCGAGTCAGGCCACTTAACTTCTCCAGGACATCCAGTTGGTGGTGCGGATCGAGATGATTCGTGGGCTCATCAAGCAGCCAGATGTCTGGATTCTGGACAAGCAGGGTTGCCAAAGCGACTCGTCGACGTTCACCGCCCGACAACGTCAGGATCATTCGCTGTTCGAGTCCCGATAGTCCGAAAACCCTTAATGCGTCCATTGCGATTAGACGGTCTTGTTGGGATTCCCATTGCCAGAATCCCAGGTGCGAATGCCTTCCCATCAAAGCGCTCTCTATTACGGTAACCGGGAAGGTGTCGTCCTGTACCTGCAATAGCAGCCCGAGCCGTTGCGCGATTTGCCGTCTCGATAGATTCACCATCGCCTCGCCAGCGAGATTGACGGTGCCTGTTAGAAACGGCCGCAGCCCTGCCAGTGTATGGAGCGTTAGCGTTTTGCCAACACCGTTGCGCCCGAGAATACAAACGAAAGTACCTGCCTCAATATTCAGTTGGAGGTCTCGAACCAGCATTCGGCCCGCGACCGAGATCACCAGATTGCCGCAGTCGAGCGAGTTCGTCATACGACAATGGTATTGCTTTCAACAAGCCCGGCATAGACCGGCTACTTGCCCCAGAAGCTATTTTGCAAAAAAAACCCCGCAGCAAGTGCGGGGTGTACGGGTTATTGTTGTTGTCGCGAATTCGGTTTCTACATCAGAGGCGAGGCTGTGGTGGATTTATTATTGTTATTATTTACGGTCTTCTTCTTCTCGTTCTTTTTCTTCTTCTGATCCGTTCTTCTGGCTTCGATGTCTGTAGTCAGATTTCGAGTGCCGTCGCTTAGCGCAGAAACCTTTTTTGTGCGCAGCTAACTAGAAGCAAGTCCCGTGCCACCATCAATAAAAATCAATAAAAACAGATATATAGAAATTTTAAATACGGCGATTTAGTAGGGCAATCGCGAAATCTGTCATTTTTTCCGACACTGGTAGATCTGACGCAACTCGGCAACCAAGTTCGGCAATGAGTCCGCCGTTAAAGGGTTTTTGTTTCCCACTCGGGACCATTCCGGGCTGCATTTAGGTTTGCTAAACGAAACTAAGGTTCCTCAGTCGGTCGATATACCCCGATTTCATGCAGTTTCTCGCCCACCCACCGCCATATATGTAAATTTAATCGACGCTGCAGTGCCTGGTCGCCCGACCGTGGACTCCCGAGCTTAGGGCTGGAGGCGCGTCATCTGCCACGGGGATGCCGAAAAGGCTGACTCCGCGGCCGCCGACAGTTGCCGCTCCCAGCGAGCGCGGTCATGCAATCTTGCCTCGCCGCTGACCCATAACTCCACTGCTTCAATCCACAGTCGGTAACCGCCCCAGTTGGGCGGCCGGGGAATCGACTCGGGCGCATCGGCGCGATAGCGGTCCGCTACGCGCTTGAATTCTTCCAGCAACGTCTCCCTGGATGCCAGAGGTCGACTTTGCTGGCTGGCCCATGCGCCGATACGACTTTCCGCATCGCGTGTTGCAAAGTACTGATCGCTTTCCTGTTCAGGCGATTTGACTGCGATTCCCTCCAGCCGTGCCTGCCGGCGCTGTTCGGTCCAATTGAATACCGCCGCGACGCGGGGCTGGTACGAGATGTCCTCTGCCTTTGGCGATCCGTAGTCGGTGTAGAACACCATATATCCGGATGTTACCGACAGTTCTTTGCAGAGCACCATTCGAACGGAAGGATTCTTGCTGGAGTCGACTGTTGCCAATGCGAACGCGTTGGAGTTTGGTAGGCGACTGCCGGCGAGCGCGTCGGTTAACCATTGATCCAACAGCGGCAATGGATTCTTCGGGAGGGGTTCTGGAAGAGTAGCCATGGGCAGTTGGCGATGGTCCGTTATTGCTCGATGGAGCTCCAGGTGCCCCCGGCCCGCCGCGGATCAGCGGCGACTTCGAATCCAGTTTCGGTCGACCATGTCACTGCTCCGGCTCCGCCAAAATACATTGACAAGCCATCATATGCTCGTTGGGGAACGTCCAGTTCATATATTGGCAGTCCCGGCTCATAGGCAACCTGATACCCGAAGTCACCGCGCAGCTCAACATGAGCTCGGGGATGTTCCACTGCTTCACGCAGCGACATACCGACCTGAAGATAGTTAACCAGCACCTGCAATATTGCGGTCGTAATCCGGTCAGCCCCCGGCGAACCAATAGCCATCACCGTTCCGTTCGTTGCACGGGCCGTGGTAGGCGCCATATTCGAAGGTATCGTCGCTCCAGGTGGTCCCGCCATCAGCCCGCGGCGATTGAGCTCGAGCTCGCCCAGGCAGTTGTTCAGCCAGAGACCGGTGCCGTCGGGCATTTCTCCGGATCCGTAGCCGGCTGATAGTGTGATGGCGCAGGCCAGGCCCTGGCTGTCAACGCATGAGGTATGGACCGTCGAAGGTGCTTGCATTAGCGCCCGTGCATCGCCGGTACTGGATAAATTCAATAACTCCGCAGCATCGGCCTCAATTTGGTCACTGAGGTCCAGTCGCTCACGCCGGTATGTCAGAGCTGCCAATTGCACGTCAATTAATGTACTCAACGTGTCCCGGTCCCAACGGGTGACGTCGTGCTTTGAAATCAGCAACAGCATCGCAGCCAAGACTAAACCACCGACAGCTGGCGCGGGGTTGGTTGCAACCTGCCACAGGCCGCTGTCGATCTTGAGGCTTGGTCGCGGTATTGCGTGACAGGACTTAAGATCTTCCAACGTCAGACTGCCCCCGCCATCCTGAATATGCGCGGCGATAGTTCGGCCTAGTTCTCCTTCGTAAAATTCCCGAGGCCCATACCGTGCCAACCGATCCAGGCTGTCCGAAAGATGCGGCACTCGAATTAATTCACCGACCGATTTGAGCCGACCGTCTGCATGGTGCAGGGCGTTATGGCCGTCCGGCGCACGCCCGAAGATAGGCTTGCCGGAAAGCAGCAAATAGGCGTGACAGGCCTCAGGCAGTGGGAAACCATTACGGGTCGCAGCTACCGCGGGCCCGAGCACTTCTTTCCACGGCAAGACGCCATACCGTTCCGACGCCGCCCCCAAAGCCGCGATGCCACCAGGTACTCCGACAGAAGCGGGCCCAACGATAGTTGTGACGCCGCCACCGTAGTCCATGCTGACCTCTACGCCCCGCTCTTCACGAGGTTCCTCCGGCAAGCCGCGCCCCGGTACGAAAATATTGCCGTCAAGGGTTACTGGGCCCGAACCGGGGGGCCAGATGGTCAGATAGCCGCCGCAACCCGGAGCGCACACGCCGGGCTCGGTCGAGATAGACACCATCGCCGCGGCTATGGCGGCATCCACGGCATTGCCTCCGGACTTGGCCATCTCGGCTCCGGCACTGGCCGCCGATTCGGAAGTGGTTGCAATAGCCAGCTGCATGGCAGGTTATTGATGGGCTCCCTTGAGTTGCGATCTCGCCTACGCCACTCTAAAAAAACAGCGGTGGCGCAATGGCTGTCGGTGTTTTTTCGCCAGCTGTGCCGCTGTATGCTCGCCCACGGACGTATTTAATCATCAAACAGGACGACGGAGCGGATGCTGGCCCCCTCGTGCATCAAATCAAACGCAGTATTGATTTCCTCTAACGGCATGGTATGCGTGACCATTTCATCAACTTTGATGTCACCGGCGAGGTATCTGTCCACGTAACCCGGCAGCTCGCTACGGCCCTTGACGCCACCGAATGCGGTACCGCGCCAGACTCGACCGGTCACCAGTTGAAATGGCCTGGTTGAGATTTCTTGTCCGGCACCTGCAACGCCTATGATCACCGATTCACCCCAACCCTTGTGACAGCATTCCAAGGCTGAACGCATCAGATCTACGTTTCCCACGCATTCGAACGAATAATCAACTCCGCCCTGCGTCAGTTCAACGATTACTTCGCTAATCGGCTGATCGTAGTCGCCAGGGTTCACAAATTCAGTAGCTCCCAATTGTTTCGCAAACTCGGATTTGTCGGGATTTACGTCTATGGCGATTATTCTCTCGGCGCCTGCCATGACGGCACCCTGGATAACACTCAGGCCGATACCGCCCAGGCCAAATACCGCAATGGTGGCGCCGGGCTCAACGCGTGCCGTGTTAAGAACCGCCCCGATTCCTGTGGTGATGCCGCAACCTAGTAAACAAACCTTGTCGAGAGGCGCCGCCGGGTTAATTTTTGCCACAGCAATTTCGGGTAACACCGTGTATTCCGCGAAAGTAGAGGTGCCCATGTAGTGATGAATCATTTTTCCATTAGCGGAAAACCGGCTGGTGCCGTCGGGCATCAGGCCCTGGCCCTGCGTTACGCGGATCGCCTGACATAAATTGGTTTTGCCTGATTCGCAATACTCACAGGTTCCGCATTCGGGCGTATACAGTGGAATTACGTGGTCGCCGGATTTGATGTTGGTTACGCCGGCACCTACGTCCTCTACTATCGCTCCGCCTTCGTGTCCCATGATTGCCGGAAACAGGCCCTCCGGGTCTGCGCCCGACAAGGTATAGGCGTCGGTGTGGCATACGCCAGATGCGACGATCCGGAGCAATACCTCACCCTCTCTCGGTCCTTCTACATCCACTTCTTCGATAGCCAGAGGCTTGCCGGCCTCCCAAGCGACCGCTGCGCGCGTTTTCATAGACTGTCCCCGATTTATTTTCTTTACCCGTCCAAGTACTGACAATGTGTATTGTAGATTGCAGTCTGAGCAGGGGCCAGAGCCCGAATCCGGTTGTTGCCCAATTGCTCGACTTGCGGCGTGGTTCGGGACTCTGTAAAAGAACCTTCACTCGTTCACGCGCCTTTACTAATGAAGCTCAGAGACCTGCGCAATCGCCTGTCGGAACTGGATCGGCAAATCATCGAGTTGATAGCCGAGCGTCAGTCCGTAGTGGAGGAGGTTGGTGCGAGCAAGCGCGCCGATGGTCGCGCCACCCGTGATTTTGCCCGCGAAAAAGTCGTTCTCGACGCGGCGTCCGAACAAGCAAACGCGCTTGATCTGTCACCGGAACTCGCGGAACAGTTGATGCAATTGTTGATTCGCTTTTCGCTGACAGATCAGGAACAGGCACGAGTCAAGGCCGAGGGGCAAGGCCAGGGGCGCAAGGCGCTCGTCATCGGCGGCGGCAAAATGGGGCGCTGGTTCGTAGATTTTTTGGAGTCTCAAGGCTTCGATATCACGCTGGCCGATCCAGTGGTCAAACGCGTCGACGTCAACTGTGTCGAAGACTGGCGAACCACCGATGATCGTTTTGCCGTGACGGTTATTGCCACACCACTGCGAGCAGCGGCTGAAATCTTGTTGGAGATGTCGAAACAAGGTCGCAAGGGGCTAATCTTCGATATTGGCTCCTTGAAAACCCCGCTGATTGATGGCCTTCACGCCATGGCGAAGTCTGGCGCCAAGGTGACATCGATTCATCCAATGTTTGGCCCGGACACCCGTTTGCTGTCGGGGAAACACGTAATCTTTCTCGACGCGGGTTCGGCAGAAGCAACGCGCGAAGCGCGATCTCTGTTTGACCCGACTATGGTGCAACAGTCCGAGATGGCGCTCGAAGACCACGACCGTCTGATCGCTTATGTATTGGGTTTGTCGCACGCGCTGAATATCGCTTTTTTCGACGTACTGTCGGAAAGCGGGGAAGATGTACCGCGCCTGGAGAATTTGTCCAGTACAACGTTCGATGCACAGCTAGACGTGGCGTACAAGGTGGCTGAGGAAAATCCCCACCTGTACTTCGAGATTCAATCGCTGAATCGTTTTGGTTTGGAACCGCTGGAGGGATTGAGCCGCGCGATTCAGGCAATTACGGAGAGCGTGCGTAACGGTGACGAAGACGCCTTCGTTAAAATCATGGAGCGAGGTAGAGACTATTTACAGCGCCGGGGTTAATCAATGCGCTAGTCGGCAGACACCCGGCTGCGGCGGAGCAGAATCAGAAAAAGCGGTACACCCACCAGTGCTGTGATTGCACCAACCGGAAGTTGCCGTGGTGACACAAGCGTGCGCGCCACGGTATCGGAGATAACCAGCAAAGAACCGCCGGCCAGCACCGAACACGGCACGACGATCCGGTGATCGGCACCGATGGCTAGACGCACCAGGTGCGGAACTACTAGGCCAACAAAACCGACCGTGCCCGCCGTGGTGACCGCGATGGCAGTCAGCAATGAACTCAGGAAATACAGTAGAGACCGCATCGGTCCGACCGCAACACCAAGCAAAGCAGCCTGTTGCTCGCCAGTCGCCAGCACATTCAGTGAGCGGGAGATCGCCATTGCGGCGATGGTCGCAAGGGCCGTTACGATCAGTATCGGCAGTGGGTCGGTGGCGAAGGCGAAATCCCCCATCAGCCAGAACAACATTCCACGCAAATTTTTCTCCGGCGATAGCGCCAGTACCAGACTGACCAGTGCACCCCAGCCCGCAGCGACTACGACACCGGTCAACAGCAATCGGCCGGGCGCCCAGCCCTGCTGGCTGCGCGCAATCGCAAACACCATCAGCGTGCTGCCGAGCGCGCCGAAGAATGCCCACGTATCCAGGAGCAGGCCGGAGACGCCAAGCGCCATCGCGATCAAGGCCGCCGCGGCTGCCCCGCCTGATGTACCCAGAATGTATGGGTCGGCCAGCGGGTTGCGTAGCAGTACCTGCATCATGACGCCGGCCAGCGCGAGCCCGGCCCCGGTGCCGAACGCCGTTAACGCTCGCGGGAGGCGAAGTTTGAGTACGATATCGCGGGTCGCATCGTCTCCGGCGCCAAACAGCGATGCCAGGACTTCAGCTGTCCCTTGAGTAGAACTGCCACTGAGCAGAGCGATAAACAGCGATGTGACGGCCAGAATGATCAGGCCTAGAAGAAGTTTGCTGCGCGTCATCCATTCAAATCCACAAATTGACCCCTGATGCACGCGCTCCGGGAATTCTCAAGCCGGATCGGTGCCGTGACAGCATAAATGGGATTGTGGAAGAATGGCACCGAGCCAAGTGAAGCGTCATGGATCATATTGACAAAGATGGATATCGGGCGAACGTCGGCATTATCGTGACCGACGGCAATGGTCTGGTGTTGCTAGGGGGGCGATTCAACCAAAATGGTTGGCAGTTTCCTCAGGGCGGCATCCGCGTGCATGAGACGCCTGAGCAGGCGATGTACCGTGAATTGGCCGAGGAAATCGGGCTATCCCACAGAGATGTTGAGATTATAGGTGAGACGCATGACTGGCTGCGGTACCGGCTACCCAACCGTTACATTCGAAAGAACACGGATCCGGTGTGTATTGGGCAAAAGCAGCGTTGGTTCTTGTTGCGGCTGATCGCCACCGATCAAAGTTTACGCTTCGATATGACCGACGAGCCTGAATTCGATCGCTGGCGATGGGTTGATTATTGGCGCCCGGTTAAAGAAGTCATATATTTCAAACGCCAGGTCTACGTTCAGGCACTTCTGGAACTCGGCCCGCTGTTGTTCCCGAATGGCATTCCTGAACAACCGCGATGGTGGCCAAAGGAATGGCTAGCAGCTCCAGATTATTGATGACAGCATCGTGATCTGAGTCGCTGGATCCACCGTCATGCCAGTAGTCGGGGCTCGGTGGACTTCTGTTTTTGCTAGCCGGGCCTTAACATCTGTCGCCGAACATGTCATATGCTCGCACTATGAGTGCCCCCAAACTCGTCATCAGATCTCACGCGCCGGTCCGCAAAATCCTGTTGTGGGTGCTGGCTGCCGTCGCTATCATGTGGGCGGGCTTTGGCTTGTATGTTGCTGGCCAGAGTCGGGCAGGGTTCAATCGAATTCAGACGGACCGTGAGATTGCTGCATTGCGCAACGAGCTAGTTGGGCAAAGGGCCGAGAATCTTACGTTGCGAGAGAAGATTGCCTTGTTGGATACGGCCGCCAAGATTGATAGCGAAGCCTACCGGAGGGTCGAAGCCGGTTTGGTGGATCTCCAGTCCAAGATCCTGGACCAGCAGGAAGATATCGCGTTTTATCGCGGGATTGTCTCTCCGGACGATACCGCGGGCCTTCGAATTCAGAACTTCAGCCTGTCCCGGGCTATTGGCCCACGGACATTCAATATGCAGCTGGTCCTTGCCCAGGCCTTCCGCAGTGACCGGCAGGTTACCGGACACGTTGAACTGAGTATCGAAGGCGTACGCGAGGGAGAGCCGGTCCGGCTGGGCCTTGGGGAGCTACTGGCCGATGAGGCCCCCCCAAGCCGCCTGAACTTCTCATTCCGCTATTTCCAGGATCTCAAGGCCGATCTGGTCCTGCCGCGCGGTTTTGCGCCGCAACGCGTCATTGTCAGGATCACGCCAAAGGGAAAATCTGCCAAAACTGTGGAAGAATCCTTCGATTGGGCGGTCAAACCGGGTTAGGCTAGCGTTCTACGCTCAAGAAAGCATATGACAAACCGCTGGTGGTAGCGGGCTGGACGCCTGCTCAGCCGGAGCCTGGTTGGAGGAAATGAGCTGATGATTGGTCGGAAACGGCGTCGGCCGGTAGCAATACAGACCCTGATTGGAGAGGGGACTCGCGTGGAGGGGGACTTGTGTTTCACTGGCGGTGCCCATATAGACGGTACCGTGAACGGTGGCGTGACGTCTGGCAGGGATTGGAACGCTTTTCTCAGTGTCAGTGAAAAAGGCTCTGTTGAGGGCAATATTCGAGTTCCGCACTTGGCGTTGAGCGGAACCGTCAAGGGCGACGTGTTCGTTGGCGACAAAGCCGAGTTCGGTGCAACCGCCAAAGTCATCGGCAATGTACACTACCAGCTGATTGAAATTGCCGCGGGTGCCGAGATCAACGGCAAATTGATTCACGAGGTGCCAAAGGATCAGCATCTGCCTGAACGAGATAACGAACCGGAAGTAACAGATCCCAAGGTCAAGCCGATATTTCGCAGTGCAACGCGCAGCAGACGCGATTGATAAGGCATAAACTAGAAGTACGTGCAGTAAGGAAGAACTACACTAGATAGATAAACGGTATGAGCGCAGTGACTGACAACCAGGCCAGCGGACCCGATCCCATCATCTTCACTGATGCGGCGGCGCGCAAAGTTGGTGATTTAATCCTCGAGGAGAAGAACCCCGAATTGAAACTACGGGTGTTTATCGCCGGTGGTGGCTGTTCGGGCTTCCAGTACGGTTTTACCTTTGACCAGGACCTGCAGGATGGAGATATGCAGGTGCAAAACGGCGACGTGACACTGCTTATAGATCCGATGAGCTTTCAATACCTGGTCGGTGCGGAAATCGACTTCAAGGAAGATCTGCAGGGAGCACAGTTCGTTATTCGCAATCCGAATGCTCAGACGACCTGCGGTTGTGGGTCTTCGTTTTCGGTATAGTTAAAAGTATTTCCAATCTAGGCGACCTGCCTGTTCTCTGCGAGCCTTTCCAGCAAGCTGTCATGCGCCGATAACGGCCTCTCGCCGGCTCTAGGTGAAAGCCGCCGATAGCTACCGTCCGGCATCAACTGCCAGGCATTGGTGTTATCACTGAGATACAGGTCGAGATCGCCGATGAGCCTTGCTTTTGATTCTGAATCAAGAATTGGATAGGCGATTTCGACGCGGCGAAATACACTCCGGTCCATCCAGTCCGCACTCGAGCAGAACACCTCTTCGTCGCCGTTCGCATAGAAATAATAGATACGCGAGTGCTCCAGGAACCGTCCGACAATGGAGCGGACCCGTATGTTATCCGAAATTCCCGGAACGCCAGGGCGTAGGCAACATATACCACGCACGATCAAATCAACCAGAACGCCGGCTGACGAGGCCTTATAAAGGGCGCGAATAATTTCTGGCTCCACCAGAGCATTGAGCTTCGCGACGATATGGCCGTTGCCTCCGGCACTGGCATTTGCCGCCTCGCGATCGATCATTGCCAACAGGCTTTCGTGCAGCTGGAACGGCGCCTGCAATAGCCTATTCAATGGCGGTGTTTGCATCATGCTGGTCAGCTGTAGAAACACTTGGTGCACATCGTCGGATATCTCTTTGTTAGTGGTAAGCAAACCGTAGTCGGTATACATACGAGTCGTCTCCGGATGGTAATTACCAGTGCCTAGGTGCACATACCGTGTCAGTTTGCCTTGCTCCTGACGAACAATTAATGTCAATTTGCAGTGCGTTTTGAATCCAACGATGCCGTAGACGACATGTGCGCCTGCCTCCTGCAGTCGGTTTGCCAAGGAAATATTAGTCGCTTCATCGAATCTGGCGCGCAATTCGACGAGGACGGTTACCTCCTTGCCGGCACTTGCGCCCTCAACCAGGTAGTCCACAATCCGCGAATCCGGGATCGTACGGTAGAGCGTCATCTTAATTGCGACTACCTCAGGATCCTTCGCAGCTGCCTGTACCAGCTCCAGCACAGTACCGAAAGATTCAAAGGGATGATGCAGCAGCACGTCCTGCTTTCGTAGCAATGAGAATATGTCTGGATTGTTTCTCAGGCATTTCTGCGTGCCCGGCGTGAACGGTGGATACTTCAGATCATTCCGCTCGCACTCGCTGTAAACCGTCATCAGTCGATCTAGATTCACCGGCCCGTCGACCTGGTACATGTCGTTTTGGTCAAGTTCAAACACATCCAGAAGATATCTGGTCAATTCGTCCGGGCAGCGATATGCAACCTCGAGCCGCACGGCTGCACCATGACGGCTGGAGGCAAGTTGCCCTTCGAGCGCGCGCATTAAATTTTCCATTTCCTCTTCGTCAACGTAGAGATCGCTGTTACGGGTAACGCGAAACTGGAAACAACCGGTAATTTCCATTCCAACGAAGAGTGTATCGACAAATGCATGGATGACTGAGGAGAGAAATACGAAGTCGTTGTTGTTCGGGCCGGCGAGATGCTGCGGTAAGCGGATCAATCTTGGCAACGAACGTGGCGCTTGCACAATCGCTCGTCTGCACGGGCGGCCAAACGCGTGAATACCTTCGAGGCCGACGATGAAGTTCAGACTCTTATTCAGAATTCTCGGAAACGGTCGGGCGGGGTCGAGAGAGATCGGGCTCAGCGTCGGTTCCACCTGTTCTTGGAAGTAGCGCTTGAGCCAGTCACGCTGTACGTCCGTCCAGTTGTCACGCCGAATGAATCTGATGCCCTCCCGGGCCATGGCCGGTATCAGCTCTTCGTTTAATAGGCGGTACTGCTGCGTGACCATGCCGCGCGCAATTTGTGCTATCTCGGGAATCAACTGTTGAGGTGTCAGCATGTCGGGCCCCGTCGGTACCGAGCCGGCTTCGGCGCGCTGTTTCAATCCGCTGACACGGATCTCGAAAAACTCGTCCAGATTCGTCGAAACGATGCATAGAAACTTCAACCGTTCCAGCAGCGGAACGTTTGAATCCGCAGCCTGTTGCATCACCCGGCGATTGAATTCCAGTGCGCTTAGCTCACGATTAATATAGTGATCGGGCAGTTTGAGGTTCGCTGTGTCCATTGCTGTTGTTATTGTCCGGTTGGCTGAGATAAGCCGCGCGGATTCTGCCTGTTTAGCCTACCGACCACCTTCGGTCAGACCCTGAATATACCAGCCCAGGACGTCTGGAACGGCAGCCGGCTCTTATGTCATATCGGGTCGCTGACTGGCACGTAGACGCCGCCCAGTACGCCCGCCCGGGATGCCCCGGTCACTGACGGTATAGCGCCCGGTTGGCCAAGCAGCCGCTGACGAGCCAGCCACGCAAATGCGGTGGCTTCAACCCACTCGGGTGCCAGGCCCCAGGCATTGGTGGATTCCACTATCCGGCCCGGCAAGGCCTGCTGCAGGCGTGACATCAGGTGCTGGTTCAACGCGCCCCCTCCGCACACCCCGACTGTGGTTGCCTCGGGGGCGACTGATTCAATCGCTCGCCCGAGTTCTATTGCGGTCAACTCAGCAAGCGTGGCTTGTACATCCTCCGGTTCAGCTGCGCGATCCAATTGCGCGATCAGACCGTCAAGCCAATCCAAATGGAAGTGTTCCCGCCCAGTGCTTTTTGGTGGCATGCGCCCGAAGTACGGGTCGGCACGCAACAGGGCCAGCAATTCCGCATTCACTTTCCCCGAGGCAGCCCAGGTGCCATTGTCATCATATGGCATGCCGCGATTTCGACTGGCCCATCCATCCATCAGGGTGTTGCCCGGACCGACGTCGAATCCCGTGACCGCTTGGCCGGGCCGCAGCACGGTGATATTGGCGATACCGCCGATATTGATGACGACGCGAGCGGCGGTTGGGCTGGCGAACATCCATTCGTGAAAGGCGGGTACCAATGGTGCGCCTTGGCCGCCGAGCGCAATATCGGCGCTACGAAAATCGCCAACCGTGACGATGCCGGTTAGCGTGGCAAGTGTTGATGGATTGCCAAGCTGCAAAGAAAATGGTGGCGTTGAGTCGGGGGAATGACAAACCGTTTGTCCATGACTACCGATCGCGGTGATACGGTCCGTTCCAACCTGCGCGGCGGCGAGAACTTTGCCGACCACCGTAGCGTAGGTGATCGCGATTTGCTCGTGCAGCGATCCGATGTCTTCGAGCCGAATATGCCCACGCGCATCGATTAGATCCTGCAATCTGTGTCGCAGTTGTTCCGGGTAGTCGTCGGTCAGCTGGTGCAGTAATTTGCTTTTTTGCCCGGCGAATTCCACCAGCACGCAGTCACTGCCGTCCAGGCTGGTGCCGGACATCAGGCCGATATAGAGCTCGGTCTCCATGTGCTGATTGTTCCTGGTTGCAGCGGTGGGATTGCCGGGTTGCAGCCGCGGCGCGCTTCATTCAAGTCGTGTTCGATGCAGTCAATCCAACCAGAATTTGCTGTTTGGCATCTAGTCTGAGCAGCATAGGACGGCTTGCTCTCACAAAATCTTCACGGAGTGCCGGATCTATCGGATCGGCTGCCGGCAACGTGACCGTGCGCGGATTCATATGTACGCCATTCTTGCGGTACTCGTAGTGCAGATGAGGCCCCGTGGCGAGCCCAGTCTGGCCCACGTAGCCGATAATATCGCCTTGGCGGACCCGGGTTCCGTTGCGCGCCTTGCCGGAGAATCGCGATAGATGCCCATATAAGGTTGTGATATTGCCACCATGTTGAATAATGACCGCATTGCCGTAGCCGCCTTTCCTGCCGCGATATATTACTTTGCCGTCGCCGGCAGCCTGCACGGGAGTGCCTGAAGGCGCAGCGTAGTCAACACCCTTGTGGGCTCTGATCGTATTCAGCTTGGGGTGGCGCCGCCGCGGATTAAAATTCGAACTTACTCTAGCGAAGCTGACCGGAGCCCTTACGAATGCCTTGCGGACGTTATTACCCTGCGGCGTAAAGTAATCGATCTGACCTTTAGGCCCCACGTACCTGATTGCACGGAATACTTCGCCCTGGTTTACAAATTCGGCGGCAAGTATGTCGCCTTGTTTAATTAGTTCTCCGTTGCGCCAGAGTTCCTCAAAAATCACGACGAATTCGTCCCCTTCACGGATGTCCAGCGCAAAGTCGATGTCCCAGGCAAAAATGCCTGCAAGATTCATGATGCTCTGATCTGAGATACCCGCTTCGGCGGCGGATTCAAACAGTGAGTTGGAAATGCGTCCACCGGCAACGACCTGACGTGGAACGATCTCGTGCTTTACCATTTCCGCAAGGTACTCGTCGCCTGAGCGAGAAACTTGCAGCGAGGTCGCAAAGTCAATTTCCCGGCTTAGGCTCAGAACCCGGCCGTCGTGATGCCTGATCGCAATCGCATCCCGGGCTTGAGAAGGCGAAGATGCTTGCGCGACAAATCCGACTGCATCAGGGTTGTGAGGTCGGGTATGCTCAAATGGTTCCTGCGGAACATTCGATCGAGGCTGTCGCCGCGTCGAACGTTCAGCGACGTGAGTTCTCCGGCAGGCTCCGCTTGCACGGATGAGGCCGGCCCGTTCTTCTGAGCGGCTTCTGTGTCGTCCGAGTCCGGCAATGCGAGCGGCGTAGTGATTAAAGTAACCCCGCTCAGCGGCGAACCCCCAGGTGCCACGTTGGGCAGGATGTACACAACCGACAGCAACGGGAGACCCAGGCCCGCAATGAACCATGGTAGCCAGCGCGCACGGAGGCGCGACGGCGCGATGGTTGGCTTATAGTCCTGCATCATGGGTTGCTGTAAGGTCACCTGTCCCTCCCCGGCGCCGGGTCTCAATCTCGCGTCCCGTACACAGACACGTATGCTGGTCGGCCCCGTGGTGCCGCGATTTTTGCGGCCGATCAGTGCTGCGACCGGAATGCCTTGCTTAGCTTGGCTAGGCTCCAGGGCCCGCGGCGGAATTATCAGCAAATAAGGGCCACGAGGTCAACGATGCAGGTCAATTATTGGTATTTGAGTGGGTAACTAATCGTCACATGAGACATTTGTCCCAGCAGCTGGCCGGCGATCGGTCGACCATATGCGGCGAATTGTTTATGCTCGGCGCCCCGGACCGTACACAGGCCTCCGGATACTGCATAAGGGAAGTGACCGGCCGTCGGGTGTGCTAACAGAGGTAATAGATGAAGGCGGTCGACGAACAAATATTGGCAATCAAGCGAGGCGCCGAGGAGATCCTCGTTGAGGATGAACTGCGCGACAAGCTGACATCCGGTCGGCCACTGCGCATCAAGGCAGGTTTTGACCCGACGGCTCCGGATCTGCATCTGGGTCATACCGTCCTTATTAATAAGATGCGTCAGTTTCAGGATCTCGGGCATGAGGTAATTTTCCTCATCGGTGATTTCACCGGCATGATCGGTGATCCTTCAGGCAAAAATGCGACCCGGCCGCCGCTTAGTCCGGAAGAAGTGGCTGCAAATGCCGAGACCTATAAAGAGCAGGTATTCAAAATCCTTGATCCTGACAAGACCAGGGTCGTGTTTAATTCCGATGGATGGGCCAGATGGATGCGGCGGACATGATACGGCTCGCGTCCAGCAGTACCGTTGCGCGCATGCTGGAGCGTGATGATTTCAGCAAGCGCTATGGGTCGAATCAGCCGATCTCTATTCATGAGTTTTTATATCCGTTGGTACAGGGCCATGATTCTGTAGCGCTGGAGGCAGATGTAGAGCTGGGGGGCACCGATCAGAAATTTAATTTGCTGATGGGGCGGCAGCTGCAGCAGGCGGCTGGCCAGAAGCCCCAGGTTGTACTGACCATGCCGCTGCTTGAGGGGCTGGATGGCGTCAATAAGATGTCCAAATCCCTGAATAACTACGTAGGCATTACTGACTCACCGGATGAGATGTTCGGCAAGCTCATGTCCGTATCGGATGAGCTGATGTGGCGTTACTTCGAGTTGCTGAGTTTTCGCCCCCTGGAAGAAATTGCT
>PVMK01142537.1_pt1:105000-113885 | contig 113885 bp, 95 predicted proteins | sample 1853481 | NCBI WGS metagenome assembly PVMK01 (sample SAMN08533507, study PRJNA380276) | Marine sediment metagenome, whole genome shotgun sequencing project.
GGCGTAACGACGGCCACACTGTCTCCACCCGGGACTCAGTGAAATTGAAATCGCTGTGAAGATGCAGTGTACGCGCGGCTAGACGGAAAGACCCCGTGCACCTTTACTACAGCTTTGCACTGGACTTTGAACATGTTTGTGTAGGATAGCTGGGAGGCTTTGAAGCGTGATCGCTAGATTGCGTGGAGCCAATCTTGAAATACCAGCCTGATATGTTTGAGGTTCTAACCTAGGTCCCTTATCGGGATCGGGGACAGTGTATGGTGGGTAGTTTGACTGGGGCGGTCTCCTCCTAAAGAGTAACGGAGGAGTACAAAGGTACTCTCAGTGCGGTCGGACATCGCACGTTGCGTATAAAGGCATAAGAGTGCTTGACTGCGAGACATACACGTCGAGCAGGGACGAAAGTCGGTCTTAGTGATCCGGTGGTTCTGTATGGAAGGGCCATCGCTAATCGGATAAAAGGTACGCCGGGGATAACAGGCTGATTCCTCCCAAGAGTCCACATCGACGGAGGAGTTTGGCACCTCGATGTCGGCTCATCACATCCTGGGGCTGTAGCAGGTCCCAAGGGTATGGCTGTTCGCCATTTAAAGTGGTACGCGAGCTGGGTTTAGAACGTCGTGAGACAGTTCGGTCCCTATCTGCCGTGCGCGTTGGAAACTTGAAGGAAGCTGCTCCTAGTACGAGAGGACCGGAGTGGACGTACCCCTGGTGTTCCGGTTGTCACGCCAGTGGCATTGCCGGGTAGCTACGTACGGACGGGATAACCGCTGAAAGCATCTAAGCGGGAAGCCCCCCCTGAGATAAGGTTTCCCTGGGGACTGCGATCCCCCTGAAGGGCCCTCGAAGACTACGAGGTTGATAGGCTGGGTGTGGAAGCGCAGTAATGTGTGAAGCTAACCAGTACTAATTGCCCGTGAGGCTTGACCATATAACACTCAAACAACTTGCAAACATGTTGAGTGCATATCTCTGATGTATGTTTGTCGCTCGCGGTCATCCGTGGCCACCGCGACATTAGTACATCCCTTTACGTTGAAAACTATCCAAATTGTTAGGTTTCGGGGAAGGACCGGGGTCAGCCCCGGTTCTTTTTGGGAACCAGGCTTACAGTTTTCCAGAGCGGGAAAACTGAGTCTGACCCCAAATTACCCCAACCGGTTTGCCTGGCGGCCATAGCGAGCGGGAACCACCCGATCCCATTCCGCACTCGGAAGTGAAGACGCTCAGCGCCGATGGTAGTGTGGGGTCTCCCCATGTGAGAGTAGGACACTGCCAGGCATCTATATAATAAAAACCCTCGTCGGCTTCGGCTGGCGGGGGTTTTTTCTTATGGCTGTGGTCAAGGACCACCAGCAAAATTCATCCGACCAATTCCAAACTGGCTTGTCCGGAGTGCGATCCAGGTCACATCCAGACGCATGGCCTCGACATCGGCTGAATCCCGCACTGTTGCTTGACCGCACGCTTAGAAGTCACTCGTGCGCCACCGAAATATGAGAATCAACGCACAACAGTGCAGGCACCCACATACCATAATTATGCGCACCAGCTGCATGCAACTCGGCAGTCACAGGTGCGCGCGGCCCCCAGGCTCTACCGGCGATCACCGGAACCGGGCGCAGTGTGGCTGCGGGACAGGGTTCGGTGTTCCCCTGAAATTTGGGTCAGCAACAGAAAAGGTGTCGCCATCGTTGGACGGACAGGCAAGTCGGTTTTCAGAATTGCGGCGCTCATCCTGTGCGTTTCGTTGGCCGGCTGTGTTGGTCAACCGACAGCCCCCGATGAACCGCCGCCAGTATCGAAGCCCGCCCCGCCGCCAACTCCCAAACCGGAAATCGAACCAAACAGAGTCGTCCTGTTTTTGAGTGACGACATTCCCGCGTACCAAACTATTGCGACCCAAATTGTCCAACGCGGTGGTGCTAGCGAATTTAGAACCGTGAATCTTGGCGGAGACCCGAGGATTTCTCTGGAAAACCTAGCTGATATCAAAGAATTCAACCCCGACAAGATTGTTTCCATCGGTTTGCTGGCAGCAAAGATAAGTCGCCAATTTGCCGAAACGCCGATGGTCTTCTGCCAGGTCTTCAATTACCTTGAGCATGATCTGCTTTCACCAAAATCAAAAGGTGTAAAACTTCTTCCACCCTTTCGCTTGCAATTGGATGCGTGGAAGGAATTGTCTCCGGCGTTACAGTCGATTGGCTTAGTTATTGGCCCTAATCAGGAAGCCCTTATTGCCGAGGCAACAGAGGCGGCCGAAGCTTATGGAATCGAATTAGCGAGCCGCGTCGTAAGCTCCGACAAAGAAGCTCTGTACATTTTCAAACGGCTAACACCCGGTATCCAGGGTTTCTGGCTTCCACCGGACAACCGGATTCTCAGCCCCCGAGTACTCAAGGAGATAATGTCTTATGGAACTGCCCATGGCGTGCAAATTGTCGTATTCAACTCTCAGTTAATGAACCTGGGCGCCGTAATGAGCATCATGAGCAACGATGCCGATGTAGCGGAGCAGGTATTAAAAGCACTTTACGATGTAACGGACAACGGTTCATTTGCTGGTCCGCAAATGATGCCGTTGACGACACTGCAAGTCGAGATCAATCCCAACGTCTCTCACGACCTACGCTTGTCGGCATCTCCACAACTCGTACGATCTCCCAACGACGAATAGTGAATTCGATTCGTGCGCCCATCCAAGCAAAGCCGTAGGTTTTTGGCCTGGTTACAGAGCCCAATTACATGGCCGGCACTCGACCAGCTGCAAGAAAAGTGCCAGGACGCGGTAACGAATTGTCGTGCTATTGGAAACGCGTTTGCCGCGACAATAGATAGCCACACCCGTTTGAGCCAGGGCAAACAAAGGCTACTGGAACCGTTGCAAAAAGAAGTCAGCTGGCCAGCAGTGGATCCATTGCAAGAAAAGTATGCGGGCGCTCTCGCGAACTATCGAAACATTGGCGGTGAGTTTGCTGAGACCGTGCGGGCGCATACCGTTATTCGGCGTATATGTGCCGTGGCAAACTCACCGTGTAGTGACGCCTGGAAAATATTCAGCAAATGGATAACCAAGCGCTTAGGTCAGCGGAGCCTGATAGGAGAAATCTTGGCTCTTCAATTTGGTTTTGCACTATTGGCGGGTGCTTTAGCTATTTGGGGCCTATGGTGGTCATCCACCTGGGTTATTGATGACAATCTTCAGGATTGGGGAAAACAGTGGATCAAAGAATTGGACGATCTCGGAATGCCACTCTATGTTTCCCAGGACGAAGACAAATATTTGAAGATCGAAAAATATTTAAATGCCTTTCCGGTAATCTCTTTTGTTCGTTACTACTCGGAATCTGGCGAAGTCGTCTTCAAAAATGTCCGGCATGCCAAGAAATTGGACATCATCCCATTGGATCCCGAATATCTGCGCAAGCTGGCAGGCGGCGCTGGAGAGGGGCAGCCTTTTTTGCTTGATACCCCAGTCGAAGATCAATCTCTGGTGCGTATAAGCAAGCCAATCTGGATTGAATCACTCCCAAATGACGGTCTATTTCAGCTGGACCTGGAAGATGACCAGAGCGTTAAGACGACACTCGTCGGGTTTGTGGAACTCGGGTTGGATTTCAGCAGCTATCAGGCGCAAGTCGCCGAAAATATTCGCGCGATCAGTCTTTTAGGTGTTTCGTTACTAATCTTCTTGGTATGGACGGCCTGGTTCACCTTTCGACACGCATTGCGGCCTCTTTCGGATCTACAACGACCGCTTAGAAAACTAGCCCAGGGGAGCACTGATTTCACCGTCGAGCCGTCGGGCCATCGAGAAATCGACGCGATTGCCGATGCGCTGAATGCAACCATAACTGCTTTGCATGAGCGAGATGAAAAATTGTGGCAGATCGCTAATCAAGATGCACTCACTGGCCTTGCGAACCGCCACAAGTTTTCCGAATTGCTAGTGGACGAGATTGCAAGCATCTCAGAAGATGGTTCGACCAGTGCTTTGCTGTTTGTTGATCTGGACCAGTTTAAATATGTGAACGATACGCTCGGTCATGTCGCTGGCGACCGGATTTTGAAACAAGCAGCAGAGTGCCTTAAGAGCAGCGTCCGCAAGAACGACGTCGTGTCGCGGTTTGGCGGCGACGAGTTCACTATCTTGCTTACAGATGTCACACGAAAGGACGTCAGAGCCATATGCGAGGGTATCGTGGAAGACATGCGGGAGCATTCCTTTGTGGAGGGAGGGGAGAGGTTCAGGCTACCGTGCAGTGTAGGCATCGCCATGATCGAGTCCGACAGGTTCAATGCGGCGGAATTGTTGTCCCACGCGGACATGGCTTGCCACGATGCCAAAGCGAGAGGTCGAAATCGCTTTCAGTACTACAAGGTATCTGGCAAAGAAATGAAGCAGATGTCAGCTGATGTCGGCTGGGCCCAACAGATAAAGAAGAGCCTCAAGGACAATTCGTTCGTCCTCCTTTACCAGCCGATTGTAGAGATCCAAACCGGTCACCCGGTGATGTACGAAGTTTTGCTGAGGATGCGGTCCGAAGGAACTCGGCTAATACTTCCGACCGCATTTCTTCCGGCGGCAAGCAGATTTGGATTGATGCCGGAAATCGATCAATGGGTAATTCGAAAGGCGTTGGGCGAACTCAGCGAATTTCGTGATACTCACAACGATGTACGAATCGCATTGAACATTTCAGGGAACATCTTCGAGGACTCATATTTGTATCAGTGCATTGCCGACACGCTTGAAGCGAATCAACTGGCGCCAGATTCGCTGGTACTGGAGATTACGGAACAAATCGCAGTACGAAATATTGTCGTGGCCGCCAAACAAATGAAGGAGATCAAAGAACTCGGTTGTAAATTTGCAATTGATGATTTTGGCTCAGGGCATAGCTCATATACCTACTTGAAAGGTTTGCCGGTGGATTACATCAAGATCGATGGCTCCTTTATTCGAAATCTGACCAGCGACGTCATCGACAGGACTATTGTCGCCTCGATCGCGCAGATTGCTAAAGAGACGGGTAAGCAAACCATCGCCGAGCACGTTGAAAATTCCGCAACCGTGGACCTGCTCCTTGAGCTTGGGGTCGATTACGCACAGGGATTTTACGTTGGGAAGCCCTTCGCTAAAGATTAGGTAGTTCCGTCGGAATCACCAGCGTTGAACGAAGCCGGAGCTGACTGCGAACGTATCAGCATGATTGTTTAGGCCGATGCCGAACTCCAGATCGACTTGTTGGCGTTCGTTAATTCGGTAAGTGATGCCGCCATCGATACTGTGAAGCGGGGCTTCCCCCTCTTTGAAGATTCCGAAGTACGCAGCGAACAATCCGATTTTTCCCAACGGATATCCAACTCCGATCGACGGCTCTATGACGTACAGGCGCTCGCCGTTTTCCTCAGGGTATTTGAGGTCAAATGTGCCATATGGCTGGAAGCCTGATGATCGCCCGTAATCCCAGATGAAACTGATTTTGGGTTCGACGGCGTCCGAATCGCCCAGCGGTACCGACAACGAACCCTGTAGCGCAGCCCTCAAGCCCAGCGCGCGGTCCGGCGTGAATCGCCATTTGAGTTGAAGGTTTGGATCAGCGAAATCTGTGTCACCGGGGCTGCGATCTTCATATCCGTCCCAAAAGACTCGAAATTCCAGGTCTTCGAGCCAGCCGAAGCGAAAGTTGAGCTGACCGACCGTCAGTTTGTCGTTGTTGGAATCGATCTCCACATATTTGACTCCACCCTCGAGTTGAAATTGACCGGGAGGCACGGTGCCGGGGCTCTCGGCGAAGCTGGGGCGATCCGCATTGAGACCACCACGCACATCCTGTGTATCCGCGGCGTCCGCCTTGGCGTTCGATATCGTCGGTGGCAGGCAGAGATGCAATGCAGTCAGCACCATCGTCAGGCCGCAACGGTGCTTGGGCCGACTCCAGTATGAAGTTGTTCGCCTCGATAGCCGATTGCGATGAACTGTCGCCGTCGCTCGCCGCCGCCTTTGGCCGTTGATTTCTTTAACAATCAACAATTAACCGGCTCCTATGTAATTTTCTGAAGTCAAGAGCGGCGATTCTCGCAAGGTTCAGAAGCACACGAACCCCGGCAACTTAATTCATCTGCATCAATAATCCATGGCAGCGGACGGTCGCCTTGTACGGACAGGCACCGATCAGTCACCCGTTTGGGTGATATCCGGCGGCGCCCAACAGGAGTAATCCAAGTACAGTAGCCTATGCTCATATCCGGTGGGCCTACGTGATATGCTGCAACCCATCGTAATTGGCTTATGACCGACGACTCCCAATTCAAATAGTTCAAGTAACCACCAGCGGAGAAACTAAGGATATGAGAGTCCGCGAACTGTTGCGGAAGTTTTTGGTGGAACTTCCGCGTCCAGTCAAACAGGCTATGATGATTACGGCCGATGCTTTCGCATACATGTTTTGTGCGTTTGCTGCGGCATGGTTGCTTGTCGGACAGCAACTTTCGATGTCCACCGGCTTTTTGGTCGGGTTGTTTGCGGTTGCTGTCGCAATTCCTCTCGGTTGGCAGCAGGGTCTGTATCAATCGGTCGTACGATACATCGGCACTGAATTCGTTTTTCGAGCAAATGTCACAGCAGCTGGATCTGCGGTCGCTGTTGCCGGATTGACTTACCTAGTTGGAATGCAGTATGCGCCGTTTCGATGGGCAGCCGTTTTCTGGGCGTTGTCACTGATCTATATATGCTCCAGTCGTTATTTAGCCCGTACTTTCTTGGCACCAAGTCAATCACGTAGACATCGAGAACACGTCATAATTTACGGTGCCGGAGCCGGAGGCGCGCAGCTCGCAGCAGGCCTGCAGGCCACCGGCGCATTTCTTCCAGTCGCAATAGTGGATGACGAAATTTCGCTCCATGGTCGGCGGGTGAGGGGCATCAAGGTCGCACCACCATCTGACATTGAGCGCATTATTCAAGACCATGGTGTGACGAGGGTCCTGCTCGCAATGCCCAGCGCCTCCCGCCGCCGCCGCCGCAGAGTGCTGGAGCAACTTGCGTCGTTAACGGTGCGCGTACAGACAATACCGGATATTCGAGACTTGGTTTCCGGCCAGGCTCGGGTAGATGATATTCGTGAAGTAGCAGTCGGCGACCTGTTGGGTAGACAGGCTGTCCCGCCAGATCCAGCTCTGCTGCGTGCCTGCATTGACGGCAAATCTGTAATGGTCACCGGTGCGGGAGGCTCGATCGGTTCGGAATTGTGCCGGGAAATTGTCAAGCTTGGCGCACGAAAACTGGTGCTGTTCGATATTTGCGAAGCCACGTTGTATCTGATTGAGAAAGTGCTGCACAAGTATATAGAATCGAAGTCGATAGACTGCGAAATTATTACGTTGCTGGGATCCGTGTGCGATCAGAATCGCGTGGCGGATGTTATACGTACATTTGATGTCCAAACTATTTATCACGCGGCTGCCTATAAGCATGTTCCGGTGGTCGAGCAAAACCTGCTTGAGGGTGTTCGCAATAATGCGCTGGGTACATTTCAGATGGCCAAAGCTGCATGCAACTCCAGCGTGGAGACATTTGTGCTCGTTTCCACCGATAAGGCGGTTGGCCCAACCAGTGTCATGGGCGCGACTAAGCGCGTTGCTGAACTCGTATTACAGGCTATGCAGGAAGAATTTTCAGGTGTGCGCTTCTGCATGGTCAGATTTGGCAATGTGTTGGAGTCATCCGGCTCGGTGGTCCCTCTGTTTCGCGAGCAAATTCGTTACGGAGGTCCGGTAACGGTCACGCATCGCGACATTATTCGTTACTTCATGACCATCCAGGAAGCTGCGGAGCTCGTTATTGGAGCTGGGTCAATGGCTACCGGCGGCGATGTCTTCGTGCTCGATATGGGCAAACCCGTTCGAATCCAGGATCTTGCGCGACGCATGATTAATCTCGCAGGGTTGACGGTCCGCGATGATGATAATCCGGATGGGGACATAGAGATTGTGTATACGGGCCTGCGACCCGCAGAGAAACTTTACGAGGAGTTGCTGATCGGCAACGACGTATCCGGAACAGACCATCCCCGCATCATGCGCGCTATTGAAAGCTTTATTCCCTACAGTGAGTTGCAAACGTTGATGCAGCAGCTGTCAGCGGCCTTGGATAGCCAGGACTGTGATCGGGTACGCGAGATACTGATTGATGCGGTTAGCGGCTATAACCCCACCAACGGCATCGACGATTTAGCCTGGGCGGCGAAAAACGGGGCTGCGAAGCAGCCGACCGCGGACAATGTATCCGACATCGCATCTCACCGAGCCGGCGCCTGAGCGCTCTGCCGGCCCTATCCTCAAATGTCCAGCCCCGGCAGCAGCCGGCCGATTCTCCCAGGCCATCCGGTAAAACGGCTCCGCGTTTAGTAGATTAGGCGGTATTCGCAACCCTGGGCCGTTGCATTTCTACAACAGAAAAGTCCGTACAAATAGAGGTCGACGAGTGCCGACAGTCGGGGTATGCTGCGGAAACACAAGAAATATTCGACGGCGAGCGAATAGCCGTCGCGTTGCATTCGCGCTACACGGGGGAATTACCATGGCTGAATATCAAGCAAGCTGCGACAAGCAGATAACCCTGCATTTAGTCAAACAACTGTTGTTCGTGATTACGCTAATCACCGCGGCGGTCCTGATGCTGATTTCCTCACCGACGTTCGCGCAGGATCCGGTGGAGATCGAAGAAATCGTCACGCTGGGCAGCCGTAGTACTAAGCCGCGGTCGGCGATCGATTCCGCCGTGCCGGTGGATGTGTTCACCGAAGACGCGTTGCGTGCGTTCGGCCAGACCGAAACCAGCCGGATGCTGCAATTCGCGGCGCCGTCGTTCAACT
>PVMK01124976.1_pt1 | contig 113847 bp, 89 predicted proteins | sample 1853481 | NCBI WGS metagenome assembly PVMK01 (sample SAMN08533507, study PRJNA380276) | Marine sediment metagenome, whole genome shotgun sequencing project.
TTCAAACACCAGCTTCTCATGGTCGATACCAGTTCCGGATACCACGAGTGGAATATCAGAAAGGGGCCGGGCCTGTTTCGGAATCGAAATGCCATCCAAATAGGTAGGGCCGACCTTCATTCGCAAAGGCTCCAAATCATCTGGCTCAAGCGGGTCGATAGTCACACCGGTCACCGTTTTCCAGTCGAGAATTCCTGATGGGGAGAAAGGCGGTCCCAAGGCCACTTGAAGGTCGAGGAGCGCCGGCGCTCCAGGCAAAATATCCGGTAGGCTATGGAAGTCAGCGATAATCTCTCCAGGCTTCCAGGCAACCGTTGGATAGTAGTTGTTTGCCGGATGTTTACCTGAGCTAGTGGCATCGATGTCTTGGCCAACCAGGCGCAGATAAACATGAAGGACCTCGTCGATCTTTTCTTCCGACGTCCAATAGAGCGTAACTGCCGGTCTGCCACCGGAAAAAGAGGAGGCACGATCCAGGGAATAGCCCACAAGCTTAATCGGACCGATGGCGACAGATGAGGGCTCTAGGCCGCCAGGAAGCTCAAAAGAAGGTTGTTCGTCGACGCGCGTTATAGGCCCTTCCGATCGCATGCTGTAAAGACCTTCCAGGCCAGGTAGATAGCGAGCAAGATAGACGTTCTGACCACCCTCCAGGCGGGTGGTCAGTTCGTTTCTGTAAGCTGCTTCATCGGGCAGTAATAATATGTCGAGATCTGGACGCAACCCCTCAACCTGCTGGAGGTAATAGAGCGGGGGAAATTTGTCGCTATCGGCTAATATTGCACTCTGGTTCTCCACGGGCGATGACAGAACTCCCCTGGCCCACTCCGTGCTTCCATCGTCGTGCGATGCATCGGCCGTTGACCACCTCTCCGAAATGTTCCAGGCTACGAGAGCAAAGGTACCTACCACCAACAATCCGGCAGCGATGAGGCCGAGAACCGCCGCTCGATCGCCAACCTTTGACACTTTCTTGGCCAGAAGACCGAGGGCCTTTTCTAGCCCATCGACCAGCGCGCTCAAACCAATTCCCCACCAGACTACAAGAATCATGAAGGCTGGGATTAAGAAAACGGCCAGGTCAGGGACGTAGTAGTTGAGTCCATAGAAGATCGTGCCTAGCCAGGTCAGAAGGAGTATCAGCGAGTATCGCCAGGAGCGAACCAATGACCATAGTGCCCCGGCGAGTGAGAGCAACAAGAGCCAGGTGGGCTGCCATTCCGACTCTAGAATGCGGCCGACGACCCTATAGCGCGCCGCATCCTCTATCCAGGCTCTGAGCTGCAACGCACCCTGAAAGCGACCCCCGATTACCCAGTCGACAAAGCGGCTGAATCCCATTGGCTCGTCGTTTACGGCCGACCAACGAATAGGTAGATAGGCGTACAGAAACAGCGGGGCTAAGAATGCGACGGCGATGAGAATCACCGACCGGGCAACGCTCAAAGGTGATCCCCGGTATCGCCCGGCACGATACGAAAAAATCACTGTGAGAAAGGCAGCCGGCAGAAGAATAACCGTCGTCAAATGGTTGGCCAGGCCCAGACCGAGGACAAGGGCCAGAACAACTGTAAGCCCATACGGGTGCGACAAGAAGACGCCCAGCCGGTGGACTGCATTTTGACGGCTGCCAGAAGTGGTCTTGGCCTTGTCTCCGGTTGAATCGAGGCCCTGGTTCTCGTCGCGGCGATTATTTCTATCGATTCGCCAGTCACCGATTTCCCTCATGAGCATCAAGGCCGCGGCGACGATAAGAGCGTGAAGGGTGTAGACTTCAGCCTGAACTGCCTGGCTCCAAAATGTCGGCGACAAGCCGAATAGCAGGGCCGCTAGCAGGGCCGGGATAGGCCGCGATTGGATTCGCCAGAGCAGCCAGAAAATGAAGCAAACGGCCACCAGACCATAGAGTGCCGTAGCCAGGTTGACCCGCCAGGCAACCGAGTAGAAGGGAAGATAGGTGAACGGTTTGGTCAGGAGCAAGTATAGGGGGTAACCTGTAGGATGGACGATTCCTAGCTCGGGAACCACAACCTGAAACTCAAAGGTGTCAGCCGTTCCAACCGTTCGACCCATGGTCAACCAGTAGATCGGGGCCAGGCCAACAATCAGAAACAGGGGGCCTAGCCATTTCCAGGAACCCGGCTTGACTATCAGGCGGGTCAGTAGCACGGCCGACAGCCAAAAGCAACCGAAAAACAGAAAGCGTCCCCCAATAAGGCTGATAGAGTTACCTGCCAGATAGATTGGACCAAGAAGCCAGGGGAGAAAAGGAATGACCGCTTTCCAACTGTTCTGGCACTGAATCGGTTTGTTTGATTCGTGAGAATCGCGATTTCGCAGTGTCTGCCCCCCGAGGCTATTCGAACCAAGCAGCATGTTCCACAGAAAGAAGCCCACCAAGGCAAATAGAAGGGCTATCAAGACAGCCGGTCCAGGTTGGCCAAGCCAGGTAGCGCCTGGAAATAGCCACTCGAAAAATACCCTGCCAGCCAGGAGACCACCTAAAAACGACAATAGGACTACTGAGGCAGCCGCCAACCAGGTGCAGTTCGATTGATTTCTGATCAGTTTATTCATTAGATTCGGTGGCTAACAGTGTATGGCTTTTTGCCATACACTGTTAGCCAGAGGCTGTAAGCCAGACAATAGCCCTCGACCCTGTTCCGAAAGCTGGCTGCTCTCTTCTGGGTCAAGCAACAGATAACAGATATCTACCTGCTGCGAAATTTATCCAGTAACCGCCTTCAGATCTAGTGGCCGATGCTGGTATTATTCCAGCATCTCACCCTAAATGACAAGGAGGGACATAACCTTATTATCTCTTAGAGAAGGAAACAGGGGAGAGAAGGCGGTGACCAGTTCCAGATCATTGAAGATCAGGGTTAAAACTCCCGAACGGCGATGGCAGGCGCACCCGGATGGTTGATTTGCCGAATGGGAGCCTCCGATTACAATCGGCACAATCAGGTAAAGATGAGGAATAACAAAGTATGTCTGACATAAAAGTATCAGAACAAGAACACCAGTTTGAGACACTTGCCGTTCATGCAGGCGTAGAGCCTGATTCGCTGACCGGTTCGGTGATGACGCCCATATACCAGACATCCACTTACGCTCAAGAAGATGTGGGCTTGCACAAGGGCTATGATTATTCGCGGACGGATAATCCTACCAGGACAGCCTTACAAAACGCGATGGCCATATTGGAAGGTGGCCAGCAAGCCCTGGCTTTTTCCTCTGGCATGGCCGCAATCGATACGCTGTTGCGTCTGCTCCAGCCGGGTGATCACGTCGTCAGCGGAGATGATGTCTATGGAGGAACTTTTCGCCTCTTTGAAGAGGTAATCACCGGATACGGTATTGACTTCACCTACGTCGACACAACAGATGTCAAGCTTATCGAAGACGCTCTCCAAAGTAATACAAAGTTACTCTGGCTGGAGACACCCACGAATCCCCTGCTTAGACTCACCGATCTGAGAGCAGCAGCCCAGATCGCACACCAGGCTGGCGCCTTACTGGCGGTTGACAACACGTTCGCATCACCTGCTTTACAACGGCCATTTACCTTTGGAGCGGATATTATCGTGCATAGCACGACAAAATATATTGGCGGTCACTCCGATGTTGTCGGAGGGGTGATCGTCGTTAATGACCCGGAGATATTCGAGCGGCTTAAATTTCTACAGAACGCTGTTGGCGCCGTGCCCGGTCCCCAGGATTGTTTCCTGACGCTACGAGGCATAAAGACCCTGGCCATTCGTATGGAGGTTCATTGCCGTAACGCGACGAAGGTAGCTCACTATCTGTCGGACCTTCCGGAAGTTGACCAGGTGATATACCCTGGTCTTAAGAGTCACCCGCAATATGGGCTCGCTAGCCGACAGATGGACGGGCCGGGTGGCATGGTGTCATTTCAGCTCCATGGCGGAGAGGAGGCAGCTCGGATTGTAGCCCGCGGGACGAAGATTTTTACATTGGCCGAATCTTTGGGCGGCGTCGAATCGTTGATCGAGTTACCCCACCCGATGACCCACGCCTCGATCGCCGGCTCCCAATTCGCGATAGACCCGGGTCTGGTGCGGCTCTCGGTTGGCATAGAGAACCCCCAAGACCTGATTGACGATCTTGCGCAGGCGATTGCGAAGACCTAATCTGGCGATATGATATACTCTGGCCTGAAATGGATAAATTGAAGTCAGCAGTAGCTCTTTTTGCCGACTCCGGGAAGAAGTGGTCGGAGGATCGGGCTGCGCGCCTGGCGGCAGCCCTGGCTTATTACACCCTATTTTCGATGGCCCCTCTGCTGATCCTCTTGACCGGTTTTGTCGGGCGCTATCTTGGCGAGTTATTCTCCACCGAAGAGATAGGTGTGCAGCTGACGGCCCTGATTGGAGCCGATGCGGCGGCTTGGATAATGAGCATTATCGACGGAGCGTCAGCTCCAACATCATTTACCATCGCCGCCCTGGTAAGTCTGGGTGTGATGTTCTGGGGCGCCTCGAACATCTTCAGCCACCTCAAGGAAACGTTGAATTTCATGTGGGGTGTGAGGGCGAAGCCGGGGGCGGGTATCGGCATCCTTGTGTTTATTCGAACGCGACTCCTGGCCTTTGCCATCGTACTCATTGCTGGCCTGCTGTTCGTGATCTATTTCCTGGCCAATACTGCGATTTCGATCGCCATCCCCCTCATTAACAAGTACATTCCTGATGCCTTGGAAATCATTCCCACCTGGCGGACGGTTCAAGGCATACAACTTGGGGTGGCCTTAATCATCGTTACGCTCCTCTTTGCCCTTTTCTACAAGATATTGCCCGACGTCAAGATCAAGTGGCGTGACGTCTGGGTGGGGGCGGCCGTGACCTCTTTGTTGTTTGGTATCGGCACCGTGGCATTGAGCATCTACCTGAGCTTCAGTTCGATCGGTTCCCTCTACGGCGCGGCGGGATCGATTCTGGTAATCCTTATGTGGGTCAATTACTCGGCCCAGATATTCCTCTTTGGCGCCGAGTTCACCTATGTCTACGCGACTCGATATGGAACGCAAATCCATCCTAAGAGTATGGCCGTATCTTTCCGAAAGGCGGGAGCCGGGGGAGAGGTAGTAGCCGAAAATAAGAACGCGGACCCAAGAGCGAGACGGCCGAGGCGCAAGTCGTTAATTGACCATCCAGTTCGGTTATTTGAAAGCGTGCCGGTTATCGCCGAGGCTATGGCAGTTCTTTGGTCTGGCCGATGTAGACCACCCATTCATCCGCATCATAAAGAGGAATACCGTCCCAACCTGAATAGACATCGACGGAGACAAAGCCGGTTTCTTTCATCATCTCGACTACCGAATCCACCGAATAGGTCTGGTCGCACAGAACGATCTCGTCAAGCTCGCCGGTATCGAGGCTTAGAGTTTGGAATCTCTCAGTCGACATCTTGAGATCTTCGCGCCAGAACCGCTCCCCCAGATGAAGGAACGGTTTATCGCCCCAAAGACCGCCGTCGCTGGTAAACCACCAGGTGCTATTCTTTTTGTCGACCCTGTCCTGGTTGAGCAACTCCACACATATTCTGCCACCCGGACTGAGCGACCGGGCGATCTGAGCCAGCAGCGTTCTGGCCTCCTCTTGAGGAAAGACAGCCAATTGCCCATAGATGAAAGTGGCAGCGTCAAACCCTGCCCCGCTGAAATTCATACTCCTAACATCTTGCTCCACGAATCGACACCTGTCTTCAATACGAAGTTGACGGACCTGATCTCTGGCGTATGCAATGGCCGCCGGGCTGAAGTCGATGCCGGTCACCTGGCAGCCGCGGCGGGCGAACTCAACCGCATAAAGGCCCGGTCCACAAGTCACATCCAGTAACTGCGCGCCTTTATCCAGGTACAAACTGTTCCACATCCAATCGACCAACATCAGGCGTTCATCGGTCACCCGAGACGCCGCGCCATGGGACTCATCCAGATGCTCGCGGAGCATCCTTTTGGCAAAAATCGGGTCGTCCCAGGGTAAGTTTCCGCCGTTGATCCATGGTTTCGGGATCTCAGGCCGGTTGTATATCTGCCATAAGCCTTCTGTTAAGGCCTTCCTCACGTCTTTATTAGTCATAGAATCCCTTTATGATGTGACAGTCACTTCTGAAGTGACTGTCACATTTGGCCTATAGGTCTGGTTCGGAGATCTAATTCGGGCTAAACTGGTGCTTTAGTGGTTATTTTTAGCCAGATGATGAAGTTATTCTGGATTATACATGGCTAACTCGCTTGTTCGCATACCAATTGAGAGACGCTGGCGTGGCCAATCGCAGCCGGTTCCGGTAGTGATCTCCATTATCCGGCGCTTTGCTTCAAACGAACTTGATGGTGAGGAAGAAGCGCACTACCTGTTGATACGGAGAAACAGCGGTCCGTATAGCGACCATTGGGCCTTAGTCGGCGGCAAGTGGGATTTTGGTGAAAGCCTCTCCACGGCCGCGGTTCGCGAAGTAGAAGAGGAGAGTGGGCTAAGCACGACTTACGGCTCGTTGCTGGGGCTGGTTAATGAGCGAGTGAGACTGGAAAACAACGATGAGTTAGGCGGCGCCCATTTTCTGATCTTTGTCTGCCAGGTAGAGGCCGGGCCAGGTGAGGCGCAAGAACAAAACGAGGGGGCTGTAGCCTGGTTTACCCGCCCTGATATCGACCAGCTGAACGAAGCTGGGATCATTATCCCCAGCGACTACGCCATGTTGATGCACTTTGTCGGAGGAGACGCGATTCCCCATTTCGAAGTCGAGATGGATTCCCTTAGTGAAGAACATGGGGGAATTTCGACGACCAACTTGACTCGATTTGAACGGCTACTGTAAATATGCCCCTAATACCGGGAGAAGTTCTTAACCGGCGATACCGGATCGTAACCCTATTGGGCGAGGGACACTATGGAGCTGTCTATCGTGCCTGGGATGTTACTGACAGCCTTGACGTGGCCGTCAAGGAGTATCTGGAGACAACGGCTGAGATTCAGCGTCTATTTCGAAACGAAGCAACCCTCCTGGCAAAGCTCAAACACCCTCAGCTGCCCGGGATACTAGATCATTTTTTATCTCGAGGACACAGGGCTGTATCTAGTAAGTAACTATATCGAAGGGGAGAGCCTGGCTGATCTTGTGGCCAAATACGGCCGGCTTCCATCGGATCTCATCATCGGCTGGCTCCAATCCATATGCGAACCGCTAGCTTATCTACATAGGAATGAACAGCTCCACCTGAATATCAAACCGGCCAATATCCGCCTCACTCCACGAGGCGACATCTTTCTGGTCGACACTGGATTACCTGGACTCGGAGTAGGTATCGGTAGCAGCGGTTACGCCCCTCCAGAACAGCAAGCTCAAGGCGTGGTCACCGTGGCCAGCGACATCTATGGGCTTGGGGCCACGTTGTACAATTTGCTCACCTGTAAGGCGCCCCAGGATTCTCTGCACCGGGAAAGCGGTCTCGAGGAATTAGTACCCGCCCGAGATGTAAACCCTGACGTCGAGCCGTATCTTTCCGTTGTTGCCAGCCGGGCCATGGACCTTCGTCCCGATGTTCGCTATGAATCCACCCAGGAATTCGCTCAAGCCCTCGATAGGCCTATCGGTCGACCGGATCTTCAGGTCGATCACCCTCGTAGAACCGAACCAGCTAGCCAGGCCGCACCCCCTCCGCAAATGCCAAAGAGCACTCGCCGGCAGATCGAACAGCGGACGATAATTGGCCTGACTTCGATCCTGGTTCTCTTTATTGGTGTTGCAGTTGGCTTGGGCCTGGCAAACAGATCGCCAGAGGTTCAAGAGGCTCAACTGGCGGCAACGGAAACATTAGAATCCATGGTTGTCGCTGCTCTAACACAGATCACGACACTCACGCCGACCACAAGACCAACGGCAACACCGCTTCCCACGCCAGCGCCATTAATTGACGAAAACACTGGAGTGCGAATGGTGTTCATACCTGCCGGGTCTTTTAGAATGGGTAACGACGAGACCGAATTTGACGAGGCGCCATTTCACAGAGTCAGACTAGACGCCTATTTCATCGACGAATTCGAGGTTACCAACGGTCATTACGCCCTGTGCGTCGAGGCCGATGAATGTGATCCGCCATCTCGACGAGGAGCGACGCTTTATCAATCTTATTATGGTGATCCAGGCTATGAAGATTATCCTGTCATGTTTGTGAACTGGTTCAATGCCCGAGATTTCTGCTTCTGGCGCACTGCCCGCCTTCCAACTGAGGCGGAGTGGGAAAGAGCAGCCGGATTCGACGCCGAACAGGGTATCAGGTCTGTCTATCCCTGGGGCGATGAATTCGACGGAACGGCGCTGAATTTCTGTGATACGAATTGCCCAGATGCCGACAGGAGTCCCGATTTTGATGACGGATACGGGGATACCGCTCCAGTGGGGACCTACCCCAACGGCCGATCCCCGATTGCCATTATGACATGTCCGGCAATGTCATGGAATGGGTCAGTGACTGGTATGATTCGGATTTCTTCCAACGTTCAACCGATACGAATCCTCAGGGACCCCTTGAAGGGGAGTCCAAAGTCCTACGAGGCGGATCCTGGTTGTCTCAAGAAGACGAAGTGCGCGTGACCGGCCGAAGTTCGTATGACCCAACGGTGAGCCGTGCTAACCTGGGCTTTCGCTGTGCAATGACAGTTCCTTAGCCTAATTGTTCTATGTGTAAATCAGGATCAACTCGAGAAAATCACTGAGATACACGAGAATCCGGTAATCAAACTGTAAAAGTCTGTATTTTCAGTCATAGAAGACGCTCTGTTAATTAGACACTAAATCTGTGGAATTGGATTAGGTTTTGGCAATAATTGTGAATTGTGTTATTGGACTTATGAAGTATATTAGAGTCGAGCTTGCTCAGGTATTTACCTGTGCGGGCTGGCTTGTGGTTGAGGAGGGGAAAGTGAAGGACAGACCAAGGCCGACGCTTTGCCGTGGATTGATTGCGATTAGAGTTCGTCGACTATTCGTTCTTGGGGACTTTTCGCTTCAATCACGGACAGGGCCATGTTAGGTGAAAAAGTGCCCACGATTGACGGAGAAAGTCAGGTAGCATCAGAAGAGGAGGAGTCGCTCACTTTGGATACCGTCCAACACGCCGCCTTGCGCCTCCAGCGGTTGAAAACACCGGAGCAACTAGCCCGCGAAATCATCGAGATCCTCGAAGAGGATTTGAATTATGACAATTCTCAAGTCTTCCTGATAGACGAGGTTGCCGGTCGCCTGAAGCTTTTCGCGACCAGTTCAGAAAGTAGCACAGCTCGAGAGGCTTCTGGCATTTCTGGGTCGAGGAATTTATTGCTTGGCGAAGGCGTCCTCGGCTCTGTGGCCAAGAGTGGACAAGCTCTACGAATCGGCGACATCCGGCGCGACCCCAGGTATTTGGACGATCAAGAAGACATCCTCTCTTTACTATGCTTGCCAATGCGTGTTGGGGACCACGTTATTGGTGTTTTAAGTGTAGAGAGTCCACGTCTAAATGCCTATACGGATAAGGATCAAGAGGTTCTCAGTAAGGTGGCTGACCATGTGGGTGTGGCCGTTGAAAATGCGAATCTCTTTTCGCAGGTTCGCCGGTATGCATCGGAACAAGAGCAGCGTGTCGCAGCGCGCACAACTGAACTAGAAAGTGTAATCGCCCAGCATGAACAGCAGACAATTGAAAAAAAGGTAGCAGACGAAGCGCTTCGCCTCTCTGAGACTCGATACCGATCGCTCACGAAGAGGCTACCAATAATCATCTACACGGCGGAAAGAATTAGTTCGCGTCGTACGCTGTACGTAAGTCCTGAGGTCGAGACCAAGCTCGGCTACTCTCCAGCGGAATGGACCTCGAAAACTGTGCTCTGGTTTGCATCATTGCATCCTGAGGATCGCGATCGTGTCCTCACCACAATAGCCAATGCCAAGGCAGGGAACGAGGTCACTCTATCGCTTGAATACCGGTTAATTGGCCGCGAGAACCAGGTCTTTTGGTTTAAGGATGAATCTGAAATCATCCGGGGCGATGGTGGCAGGCGTTTTGCTCTTCAGGGGGTAATGCAGGATATCACCGACCAGAAATTAGCCGGGGAATCTTATGAGCAGCGTATCGAGGACTTAAACCTTAGGACTGCCGCCTTGGAAGCTGAAAATGAGGGTCTTAGTGCGTTCAGTCATATGGTGGCTCATGACTTGAAGAATCCGCTGGCCATCTTGTTAGGTTTTGCCGAAGTATTGCACCAGGATTACTCTGAAGGAGAGGATGAGCTGCTGAGCCAGGCGCTCAATGCGATCGTCGAAAACGGCCACCGTTTAGCGAGCATCATCGAAGAGTTGCTTCTGTTGGCTGAAGTTCAACAGATTGAAGAGATCGATCCAGAACCTTTGGACATGAGCAGCATCGTCAGCGAGACCCAGAAGCGGTTAAGCCATCTCGCGAAGGAACACAATGCATCGGTGGTCGTTCCGGCTGCCTGGCCTACCGCATCAGGACATCGCCCATGGGTTCAGGAAGTCTGGGTAAATTATCTCAGTAATGCCATCCTTCACGGAGGCCGGCCACCAAAGATTGAGCTTGGCGCAATGGTCCAGCCAGATGGAACGGCTCGTTTTTGGGTACAGGACAATGGCCCGGGTATTTCGGTCGAGGATAAGGAACGCCTATTCGAACCGTTTACAAAATTGTACGAAGTGAAGACTGAGGGACACGGGCTAGGTCTATCAATTGTTCAGCGGATCGTCTCAAAATTGGGAGGGGACGTTGGCGTGGAGAGTGAACCGGGAAAGGGGAGCACATTTTGGTTCACACTGCCGATGGAATCGGAATCGGGTAATTAGCGATCTCAGAGGCTGTTCGCCAAAACGCTTCCTGCTTGGCTGATAAGTGATATAGTCTGTCGTAACATGGTATTCAAAAGTACCATGGCTGGCGATGGAGGCCCGATGCAGCTGTACAATACGCTCTCACGACAACTTGAGACCTTTGACCCCAATGGCAACACAATCACAATCTACGTTTGTGGCATAACGCCTTACGACACAACTCACCTCGGACATTGTTTTACCTATGCCACCTACGATATTCTTATCCGTTATCTGGAGTTCAATGGCCATAAAGTCAGGTATGCTCAGAATGTGACTGACATCGACGACGACATGATCAAGAAAGCTGCAGAGATCGACGAGGATTGGATGGCCCTTGGCAATCGGTGGACAGTCCACTTTATCGATGATAATCAAGCGATAAACATCAGACCTCCGGATTTCTTGCCTCGGGCAACTGACGTGATTGCTGAGATAATTCAGGCCGTTGGTTCGCTGATCTCAGCCGGGGTAGCTTACGAATCGAATGGCAATGTTTATTTTCACGTAGCTGACGACCCGGATTACGGCAAACTCAGCCGACTCACTTATGGCCAGATGCTGCCTATTGCCAATGAGCGCGGCAACTATCCGGATGATCCAAACAAACGGGATCCCCTAGATTTCGTGCTGTGGCAGGCGCATTCCCCTGGGGAACCAGCCTGGGATAGCCCATGGGGAGCTGGACGACCCGGTTGGCATATCGAGTGTTCGACGATGTCGACCAAGTTTCTGCAGCAACCGATTGACATTCATGGTGGCGGAGCCGATCTCGTGTTTCCCCACCATGAGAGTGAAATCGCCCAGGCGGAATGTGCAACTGGCAGGCATCCTTTCACGCGTAATTGGCTCCACGTGGCAATGTTGCATTACCAGGGCGAAAAGATGAGCAAATCGTTGGGTAACCTGATAATGGTTCGGGATCTACTTGAGACAGGATGGACGCCTGACGCGATTCGGCTTTGCTTGGCTGGACACCATTACCGGGAAGAATGGGATTATAAAGAGGCCGATCTCCTTCAGGCAGATGAGTTAAGGCAAAAATTTATCGAGGCCGCGACCGCGCCAGATGGTACCGGCCCAGAGGTCGATTGTCACAACTCCACTGAAATGTTCCGTAAGGCAATGGAAGAAGACTTGAACACGCCGGAAGCTATTGCCGTGTTGGAGAAGCTGGCCGACAGCATCTTGGATAAGGACCAGAGTTCAAATAACATACAGCAGGCGAAGCAAGTTTTAAGAGACAGATGTTCCATATTAGGGTTGCGACTCGATTCCCCTGAACCTGAGGAACGCGTTGTGGCCGGGTGGCAGAGACACCGGAAACGCTTTACAGACTGAACGCTTTACATTTATAATAGCATTAGCGGCCTTGCTTTATCTATATTTTCTATAGAGTCCGTTTAAGGAGAAGATCGAATATGCCCGGTTAAGCTCCATGAACAGAGCTTTGGGGAAGCTGGGCCTTAGGAGATGGAGTGATGAATAAGGAAAGACAAGGGAATCTTTTTAGCTGGATTCTGCCCTTGGTCGCCGTGGTTCTACTTATCCCTTTGGCTGCCTTCGCCCAGGATGATGACCAAGGGCAAAAGAGAGTGGGATGTAATCCAGTATCTCAGAGCCTGGCAGAAGAAATGGGCATAGAGTGCCAGGATTTGGTGGATCTACAGAACAGCGGGGCAGGGCTTGGCGAGATTATGAAAGCCTGGCATCTGTCGCAGAATCTGGAATCCTATAAAGGAAACTGGCGTTCACTGCTCGAGATCAAGCCGCAGGATATGGGGTGGGGCCAATTCAAGATGGCCTACCGGTTTGCGGACGGCAACAACACGCCTGAACAGCTATTGGTGCTAAAGCAGTCAGGGCTGGGCTGGGGCCAAATTCGAAAAGCCCAGAGCCTCAGCGAGGCCGACATTGGTCTTACCTTTAATCAATCTCTGGAGATGATCCAGAGTGATCTTGGGTGGGCTGAGATTCAGGAACAGCTGGGGCTAACACCCGGTCCACCACCTTGGGCTGGAGGTGATAGGAACAGGGAGAACCAGGGAAAGCCGCCCTGGGCAAACGGGAACAAGGCACCAACCACTACGGCTGAGTGATATCAATGCCAATCCAACCCCTGACCGGGAAACGTTTTGTCATTAATCTGGCCTGAATGCCCGATCCTTCCAGCCGGGCAGGAAACATAAGAGACGCTATAGTGGCCATTATCAGAAACGATTCCACGGTTCGGGGTGGCCTGGCTGGCAATTGCTGGAGCCTAGTTGAGGGCCGGAGATGTTGGAGTAGTAGGAGCGCGTCGTGGGGGGCGGCTGGATCTACCTAAGCCTATGGTAGGATTCTTCCCATTTGAAACAATAGCAACCCTTGTCGCTGTGTTGGATTCTACCTGACTAACTCTGTATCAACGTTCCGGCAATGGAACCGTATATATGTTATAATCGCGGGCCCGCAAACGGCCGGTGATCCAGAGTAATATTGTCGCTATCTCACGATTCAGAGCTAGCGATTTATTTATGAAACAGGAATCATATTAAAGGACTATTATGGTTGGCCAACTTAGCTTTCAAGACATCATCCTACAGCTGATCGAATTTTGGAAGGAGCACGGATGTCTTGTTTGGCACCCACATAATGTTCAGGTTGGGGCAGGGACAATGAATCCGGCGACCGTCCTGAGAGTGCTTGGCCCTGAGCCGTGGAATGTGGTCTATGTTGAACCTAGCATCCGGCCAGACGACGGCCGGTTCGGCGACAATCCGAATCGAATGCAACAGCACTACCAACTCCAGGTCATTCTCAAACCAGATCCAGGTAATCCCCAAGAACTTTATCTTCAAAGTCTCGAGTCCGTAGGAATAAACCTGGAGGAGCACGATGTTCGATTCGTAGAGGACAACTGGGAACAGCCGGCGCTCGGCGCCTGGGGTCTTGGTTGGGAGGTATGGCTTGACGGACAGGAGATCACGCAATTTACATATTTTCAACAAGCTGGCGGGATCAATCTCGATCCAGTGTCAGTAGAGTTAACTTACGGCCTGGATCGCATAGCCCTGGCTATACAAGATGTTGAAAGTGTATGGGAGATCGATTTTGGCGCCGGCGCCCAATATGGCGACTTACTGCTTCAGTCTGAGATTGAACATTGCGAATACTATTTCAACATTGCCGATGTGAAAGCGCTAAAAGGCATCTACGAGGCCTACGAGAATGAGGCCCGGCGTTCTCTCGATGCGGGTTTAGTCGCGCCAGCGCACGATTTTAACCTGAAATGCTCTTTTCTCTTCAATGTTCTGGATACTCGCGGCGCCATCGGCGTGACCGAACGGGCTAACTACTTTGGGCGCATGAGGAAGATCGCCGGCGCAATATCTAAGTTGTATCTCGAACAGCGAATGAGGCTCGAGTATCCATTTATGGAGAATGAGGTTTGGGAAGTCAGGGATATTGTCGCGCCTGAAGAACCGATTGAGGTAAGAGAAGCCGATAGAGCATTGACTTTTGTGCTTGAGATAGGCAGTGAGGAATTACCTGCCGGCGATGTGGAATCGGCGGTCAGGCAATTGAGAACAACGGCGCCTGAACTGCTTAAAAATCTAAGGTTAACCTATGAGCGGCTTGAAGTTCATGGAACACCCAGACGACTGGTAGTTACCGTCAACCAATTGGCGCCACGGCAAAGTGACCTGGAGATGGAAGTTAAGGGACCACCGGCCGATCGGGCATTTGACAGTGATGGAAATTTCACCAAGGCTGCCCAGGGGTTCGCCCGAAGCAAGAGTGTTAATACGAAAGATTTGAAAGTTGTCGGCGAAGGCGATCGTCGATACGTGGCTGCCCTGGTTCGGGAAGAAGGGATGCCCACTGTCGGCGTCTTAGCCGAGGAGCTTCCGGGGCTTGTTGCCAGTATCAAGTTCGAGCGAAGCATGCGATGGAATAGCAGTAACATCAACTATAGCCGGCCACTACGATGGCTTCTGGCGCTTTTTGGTGAAGCAGTAGTTTCCTTCAGCTATGCTGGCCTGCAGAGTGGCCGAATTAGCCGGGGATTGCGCGTAAACGGGTCGCCACAGATTGAAGTTAAAAGGGCCTCAGATTTTCACGATCTCATGGCCGAGAATGGCCTGATGGTACAGGCAAGCCAGCGACGGGCAGTCATCTTGACAGCGGCCAGCACTCTGGCGCAAGAAGCTGGTGGTGTCGTCCTGGAGGATGCCAAATTACTGAATGAGGTAAGCAATCTGGTAGAGCAACCGACGGTTCTACTGGGTAAATACGAGGAGCGATTCCTGGAATTACCGGCGGAGGTACTTGTAGCCGTGATGAAGAAGCACCAGCGTTATTTCCCGGTCTCTAAAGAATCCGGACAAGGCCTCCTACCCTATTTCATCACGGTTCGTAATGGCGGCGACCAGCACATCGATATCATCAGGTCAGGAAATGAACACGTTATCCGGGCCCGGTTTGCTGATGCCGAGTTTTTCTATAAGAAGGACACGAAACAGAAACTTGAATCGTTCCTCCCTAAGCTCGATACGTTGACTTTCCAGGCAGATATCGGCTCTATGCTCGATAAGGCAAAGCGTCTGGAAAAGTTGAGCCCAATCTTGGCTGAAGCGCTAAATCTGGACGAGGAAGAATCAGTTCATGCCAGACGCGCGGCCGCCTTATCAAAAGCGGATCTAGCGACTGGTCTCGTGGTCGAGATGACTTCATTACAAGGGTTAATGGGCGGGCATTATGCCCGAAGAAGTGGTGAAGCAATTGCCGTAGCCACGGCAATTGCTGAGCAGTATGAGGCGGTGAGTAAGACAAAACCCGGACTGGTACTGGCCCTCGCAGACCGGTTGGACAGCCTTACTGGATTATTCGCCGCTGGGCTAGCTCCAAAAGGATCCAACGACCCCTATGCCCTACGCCGGGCGGCAATTCACGTCATTGACAATCTGGTTGCAAACCAAGTCGCTTTGGATTTACGCCAGGCGATTTCTGCCGCTGCGACATTTCTTCCAATCGACTGCGGCCAGGATAAACGGGACGATGTTCTGACTTTTATCAGCGGCCGGCTGGAGACATTTCTCCAGGAAAGAGGCATCCGTACGTCGGTAGTCCGCTCTGTACTTGCCGAGCAAGCGCATAATCCTTATCAGGCCAGTTTAGCGGCCGATTCACTTAATAAGGTTGTGACCAGAGACTCTTGGCCAACTCTTCTAGACACCTACGCCCGGTGCGTTCGAATCACCCGGGACCAACCCAAGTACGATTTATACCCAGACCAATTTATTCTCGAGGAAGAGAAAGCTTTATGGACCGCCACCCTAGAGGCGGTCAAAACAGTTGATGGCAGCGTCTCATCGTTCGTATCTGCTCTGAAGAATTTGGAACCCTTTATAACAAGCTTCTTCGAAACTGTTCTAGTAATGGATGAGGATCTGGCTGTTCGTCAGAATCGGTTGGCTCTTCTGCAGAAGATCTCCACTTTAGCTAGCGGGATCGCCGACCTATCCTACCTGGAAGGCTTTTAGATCATTTGTTTGGGTTGCTGTATAATCCGACATTCATAGTCGCCCTACTTGGTGGACACAACTGCACAGCACGGATTGGACGGGGACAGATTCATTTCCACCTTCGGGAATGGATGGGTGTGGCGCCCAATAGTCTATCTCAGAGTTGAGACATAGATGAGTGTTACTGACGAGATTAAAAGCAGACTAGATATCGTGGACATCGTGTCCGACTATGTGCCGTTGCGTAAGGCGGGCAGGTCGCATTCTGGTTTTTGCCCCTTTCACACCAATACTCGAACTCCAGCTTTTGCCGTTTTCCCGGAGACCCAAACCTGGCATTGTTTCGGCGCCTGCGCCGAAGGTGGTGACGTTTTTTCGTTCCTTATGAAGAAGCAGGGTTGGGAGTTCAAGGAGACGCTTGTCTTCCTTGCTGAAAAAGCTGGTGTTGATATCTCTCAACATTCGACCAGAACAGAAGAAGAGCAAGCTAATGAAGATAAGCTGGTAGCCATACTGAATGCCGCAGTGGATTACTACCACCAGATTCTTCTCTACGCTCCTCAGGCTGAACATGTACGCCAATACATCGCTGATAGAGGATTCAGTGAGGATACTGTCAGTGAATTTCGCATCGGTTACGCCCTCGACTCGTGGGACGCCTCCCGAAGCCATTTCAACATGCAAGGCTATCAAGATAGTGACCTCATTGATGCCGGACTCTTGACCGTTAATGAAGAGAAGGGTACACGCTACGATCGGTTCCGGAACCGGTTGATGATTCCCATACGCGATGCTACAGGTCAGCCAACCGGATTCGGAGCGCGAACGCTCGATCCAGAAGGCATGCCAAAGTATCTCAATTCACCCCAGTCGGCCGTTTTCGACAAGGGTCGGCTGCTATATGGTCTTGATTTCGCCCGGCTACATGTTCGTGAAGCCAGACAGGTGATCATTGTCGAGGGCTATATGGATGTTATGCAGGCCTGGCAGGCTGGTTTCTATAACGTCGTCGCCCAGATGGGAACAGCCTTAACTGTTGACCAGCTACGCCTGCTCAAGCGTTACACGAAACGATTTGTCCTGGCCCTTGACGCTGATGCCGCTGGCACGCAGGCGACAATGCGAGGTCTTGAGGTGGCGCGCGAAGCTCTTGACCGAGATAGTGACGTGCGCTTTGACGCCCGGGGATTGGTTCAGCACGAAGGCCGGCTCAAGGCCGACATCCAGATCGTGAGTTTGCCCGATGGTTACGATCCGGACAAGATTATCAGAGAAGATCCCGATCGTTGGAAGAAATTAATAGACGAATCAAAACCAGTAGTTGCCTATGTTATCGATAAGGCCACTGAAGAGCTTGATATGAGCGATGGCAAAGCAAAAATGCTGGCCGCTCAACAGGTCTTGCCCCTGATCGAAGATGTTTCTGACCCAGTAGAACGCGAGCATTATCGTCAACTGCTGGCTCGAAAGTTACAGATCGACGAACGGACATTATTGAAGATAACGGTAAGGCAGAGCACGAGGAGAAAAACCTCTAGTCGACCAGGAGTAGATAATAGTAACAACCAAGCAATAAGCGACTCTGGAGCCGAAAACTTGGGGCTGTCGACGGTTATGGGCGGCAAAGTGATAGCCACAGAACTTCGCCGCTCTAACTTTCTGCGACAATGCCTGCTGCACCCGACCATCATTCCGGTCATTGATAGAATGCTGGCTCTCAATCAGCAACCTTTGGTTCAAGCTGGCGATTTTTATAAGCCAGATGATCGGGCGCTATGGCGATTCCTCCGCGGAAAAATCGCTACCTGGTCGGTTGCGAGTGAAGGGGATCTGTGGGATAGTTTGGAAGACGAGTTCCTTCGCGATCGTGTTCAAACGTTACTTGCTCTACCTCAAGAACCTGACTCGGGGATTGATCGATTACCCGAAACGTTGACGTTATCGGTACTGGATTGGCGGCAGGAACATACCAAGGGCTCAATTGTTGAAGTGAAAGACCTCTACAGCGATGAGGATGTATCGAACGAATCGCAACGAAAGGAACTCTATGCCCAGCGACTTCGTGAATTGACGGAACAATTACGCGAAATTAACCAGGCACGGGCGGCGATGACAATAACAGGAAGACGCCGGACGAAAGAAGCGGCTAATAGCGCGTAACTGGCGAGTATTACGAGTATTTCCCGAGGAATTATTAGACGATGGAAGTTGATAAACCTATCGACGAAATCGAAGAAACTGACGCCAAGGGTAGTGATCAAGACGGCATAGATATCGAGGCGGTAGTTAAGAAGGCACGCCGATCGCGCCAGATTCAAGAGGCGGATGTTCAAACGATCCTGGCTTCTGCGGACGAGGATCAGGCGGACCGACTCTATCTACAGCTTCAGAGATTGGGCATAAGCATTGTATCTGAAACCGGTGAAAGAGTTGACGATCTGGGAGATACCTCGAACTTGCTCGATATCGAACTGGTTCAGGATGACACTGACGATGAGCGCCAATATGCTCCCGAGGCCGATGAAGATCCAGTCCACACCTACCTGAAAGAAATTGGCCAGGTACCCTTGTTGGCAGCCAAACAAGAGATTTGGCTGGCGACCCAGCTGGTTGCGGCATCAGTACTGGTTGATCTGACTACCAAGGTGATGGAAGAAGGGGGACAGGAGGCCATTCATATCCGCACTATTTTAGCCAACTACGACTCTTTAGTACACGGCTGGGATTGGGCACTGCAAGCTAGCCAACTGATTGATGTTGAACTCCCTGATCTGTCCCTCGTTATTCGTGAAGCCCAACAACTTCGACACACTTGGCACTCTACGTCGCCATCCTATCTTCGACATTATCTTAATGATGGTGGTTGGGGTCAGGCCGAGGAGTGGGGCGATCTAGCGAAAGGTGTATTCTCTCTATATACGGCCCTTTATTTGTTTCCCCAAAATCTTTCTGACAAGATTTGTGATCATTACCTGGAGAGTTATACCTTGCCCGATTCGGAGACCTTCAAAGAGTGGCTAAGCAACGACGAACTGGCCTTGAAATACAATGAATTTATGATTTACGACCTGGCGGAGGAGGCAAAGGAAAACCTTACACGAGCCAATCTGCGGTTAGTTGTGAGTGTGGCCAAACGTTACATGGGGCGAGGAATCCAGTTTCTCGACCTCGTCCAGGAAGGGAATGTCGGCCTGCTGCGAGCTGTAGAGAAGTTCGATCATACTAAGGGCTATAAATTTAGTACCTATGCGACCTGGTGGATACGGCAAGCGGTGAGCCGGGCAATCGCCGATCAGGCGCGAACAATTCGGATCCCGGTGCACATGTATGAGACGATAAACCGCATTGTTCGTCTACAGAGGGACATGGTCCAACAACTCGGCCGAGACCCAACAGATGAGGAGCTTGCCCTGGAGCTTGATTACATGACGCCCTCCGAAGTTGACCAAATTAGACGCTCGCTTGAGGATGGCGAACCAGTCGACCCGTTGCTTTATCGAAAGTGGCGACAGGCCACCGGCAAGATCCAAAATACATTACGCATATCCCAGGAGACAATGTCCCTGGAGCTACCGGTTGGACCTGGGCAATCAACAAGTTTAGCCGATTTTATTCCCGATGAGGCCGTTGACGAACCGGTTGAAGCAGCTTCGAGACAGTTGCTACGTGAGCACGTGCGCAAGGTCCTCGGTTTTCTAAGCGAAAGAGAGCGGCGAGTGCTGGAGATGCGATACGGTCTCGTTGATGGAAAAGACCACACTCTTGAAGAGGTGGGACGTGAATTTGGCGTCACCCGTGAACGAATCCGCCAGATCGAGGCCAAGGCATTGCGAAAGCTGCGCCATCCCAGCCGCAGTAAATCCCTCCGCGACTACGCCGGATAGAATTTCCCCTCTATCCTCCTCAGTAGACTCAACCCCCTGACACAAAAACTCTATTATATTTATAGAAATAGATAAATACCTGTTGCTGGCATATTCGATTGTGATAAAATTTACATTCGAAAAGTGAGGAAAGCATATCGTCTGGTTGCAGCGATTTCCCGGCATATCAGTACGCCATTTGACCAGGAATTAGAACCCAAATATGCTTCCTCTTTTAATGTAAGCACGTTGAAAAACCTCGTATGGATGAGATCCTACTTCGCCAATACATCCCCATCGCCGTCCTCTTCGGTATCGCCCTGTTTTTTGCTGTTCTGATACCGGTTTTGTCATTAAGTTTAGGCCCCAGGCGACCATCTGCCCGCAAGGAAACGCCTTACGAGTCGGGCATCACGCCCATCGGTCCAGCACAGCGGAGGCTCCCGGTTAAGTTCTACCTGATCGCTGTACTGTTCATTTTGTTTGACATCGAAATCATATTCCTACTGCCCTGGGCGGTGACGCTTCGCGAGCTAGGCATATTTGGCCTCGTAGAGGTATTTGTCTTCATCGCCATTCTGTTAGTGGGGTACATCTGGGTCTGGAAAAAAGGTGCTTTTGAATGGGAGTAGAACAAAAACTAGGAAACATGGGCGTGGTAACCGCCCGGTTAGAGGATGCCGTCAACTGGGGTCGGACGAATTCCATGTGGCCGATATTGTTCGGTCTTGCCTGTTGTGCCATCGAGATGATGTCAATGCAGGCCGCTCATTATGATGCGTCTCGATTCGGTATGGAGCTAATGAGACCTTCACCACGACAATCTGACCTGATGATTGTTGCCGGTCGTGTTTCCCGAAAAATGGCGCCTGTTCTCCGGAGACTTTACGATCAGATGTCGGATCCCAAGTGGGTCATCTCCATGGGTGATTGTGCTTCTTGTGGTGGCATATTCAACAACTATGCCATTGTTCAAGGCGTCGACGAAATTGTGCCAGTGGACGTCTATGTGGCTGGCTGCCCGCCGCGACCTGAGGCTCTAATTGACGGTATCATGACCCTTCATGAAAAGATTCGTGGCGAAGGGATCAAGGATTGGGCCTGATGAGCGATTCGCCGGCGCGGGATGAGCTATTTTATGACAAAGTCAGTCGCGCTGTGCCCGAAGCGATCGAGGAGGTTGTCGACTTTCGCGGGGAGAGGACCCTGGTCATTAAGCAAAACTTCCTTAAGGAAGTTTGCTTGCTGCTTCGCGATGATCTGGATACACAATGCAACTTCTTGGAGGATATCGTCGCCGACGACATGCTTCCGGAATTCCCTCGCTTCGCCGTTAATTACCATATCTACTCCATCGCGGAACGTCACAGCATACGCCTCCGCGTTCCGGTGGATGATCCCGACGATGGTCCAGAAACGATTTCTTCCGTTTGGCCCATTGCTAGCTGGCTAGAAATGGAGGTTTGGGATCTCATGGGCATTACTTTTAAGGGAAACGACCAACTTCGACGTCTATTTCTACCCGAGGATTGGCAAGGACATCCGTTACGGAAGGATTACCCGCTTGGTTATGAAGAGGTTCAGTTCTCTTTTAATTGGCAAGCGATTGACGCCAAAAAGCCTTACGCCAAGGATTGACCTGAGAAAGCTCTAAAAGAAATCTAGACAGAATTCCTACTCAGACTTTGTAGAGAGGACAGTATGACCGATGGCGCTGGGACAGGGGACCCAAACAGGCTTGACCCCAGAAGCGATATAGTACAAGAGCTAACCGTAGAGGAGCTGAGAGCTAAGTACGGTTCTGGTTTGTCTGTAATAAGTGAAGACAACATGCTCTTGAGCTTGGGGCCGCAGCATCCCAGCACCCATGGTGTCTTGCGCTTGCTCATCGAGCTCGATGGTGAAACCGTGGTCAACCTGGCTCCAGATGTTGGCTTCTTGCACACCGGCATCGAGAAGACAATGGAGTCTAAGACGTATACCCAGGCGCTGGTAATGACAGATAGAATGGATTATCTGGCTCCTTTATCAAATAACTTGGGCTACATATTGGCCGTGGAGAAACTACTAGATATAGAGGCGCCTGCCCGTGCTCAAGTTATCAGATTGATTCTCACGGAGTTAACCAGGATCGCAAGTCACCTGGTCTGGCTGGGGACGCACGCACTGGACATCGCCGCCATGACGGTATTTCTCTACACCTTTCGCGAACGAGAGTATCTGCTTGATCTGTTTGAAATGTGCGCCGGGCAGCGGATGATGGCAAGCTACTTTCGACCCGGCGGTCTCTGGAGAGATGTTCCCGATGAGTTTGTGCCCGCCGTCCGCAATTTTCTGGATTTTTTCCCGGCAAAGATAGCTGACTACGAGGCGCTCTTGAAGCGTAATCCAATCTTTTTGGATCGGACAAAGGGCATAGGTACGATATCTGCTGAAGAGGCCATCGCCTGGGGAGTAACAGGACCTAGCTTACGGGGTTCTGGTGTAGACTGGGATATTCGCAAAGCGACGCCTTATTTGGGGTACGAACAGTATGAGTTTGAGGTGCCACTAGGTAGTAATGGCGATATCTATGACCGATACTGGTGCCGCATGCGTGAATTGCGAGAGAGCCTTGGCATTATAGAGCAGGCCTTGGATAGACTGCCTGATGGCCCAGTTCTTATAGATGACCATAAGATCGTGCCTCCAGCAAGATCCGAGCTGGGTCGAAGCATGGAAGCAGTCATCCACCATTTCAAGTTATGGACCGAGGGTTTTCGCGCCCCCAAGGGATATGTTTTTCAGAGGATCGAATCACCTCGTGGAGAATTCGCTTGCTATCTTCGAGGCGATGGCTCCTCGAAGCCAGCCAGAGTTCATTTCCGAACACCCTCCTACGTCAATCTCGCCTCACTGCCGATTTTGGGCAAGGATGTATTTGTAGCTGATCTGGTGGCCATTATCGGTTCTATAGACATCGTTCTCGGAGAAATAGACCGATAGTGGGGAATTAATTAATACCAATTGTTGTGATCGACAGCGCCTAATTAGGAGAAATTAGTGCTCATCGATGTTTACCCAGAAGAAATTGAGGCTATCTTAGCCAAGTACCCGGATAAGAGGTCTGCTATCTTGCCGGTTATGTACCTGGCTCAAGAGGCCCACGGATATTTAAGTGAAGAGGCCATCAAGGACGTCGCCACATTACTTGATCTGGAACCTACCCAGGTTCTATCAATTGCCGGATTCTACACCCTGTTTTACGAAGAACCAGTGGGCAAGTATGTACTGGAGATCTGTAACGATCTCCCCTGCGCGCTCAGGGGTGCTGATAACCTGATCGAGACCGTCTGTAAAAACTTGAGTATTGAAGTGGGCGGAACGACGGAGGATGGTCTGTTCACGGTCAAAACTGTGATGTGTTTAGCGGCCTGTGACAAAGCTCCGATGCTTCAAGTTAACCTGCGGTATGAAGAAAATCTCGACGAAAAGAAACTAGAAGCGCTGATCGAACAGTTACGAGAAGACGACGCAAATGGTATCGCGCCTAATTATGGCGTCGAGGCCTTCAAGGAATCACTAAAGCAAAGATAGCAATGGCCCTGATCCTTTTACGAAATCGAGATGTCACAAACATCCATCAAATTGATGTTTATCTGGCCAATGGTGGTTATGACGGACTTAAGAAGGCTCTTGCCGAGTACACCCCGGATGAAGTGAAGAATATTGTGCGCAAAGCTAACATCCGCGGCAGGGGTGGAGCAGGATTTCCCGCCGGCGTCAAATGGGGCTTCATTCCAAAGGGAGATGGACCAAAATACGTTGTCGTTAACGCCGATGAATCTGAGGCGGGAACCTTCAAGGATCGAGAGCTTATCGAATCAAATCCCCATCAGGTTATTGAAGGGGCCCTGATCTGTGCCTATGCCATTGGAGCTCAGGCCTGTTATATCTATTTCCGGGGCGAATTTATGCACGCCGCGCGAAATTTCGAGAAGGCCTTGAATGAAGCCTATGCGAACAACGCCCTCGGCCGAAAGATCTTTGGTTCCGACTTTTTTTGTGATTTTTACACGCATTACGGTGCGGGAGCCTACATCTGCGGTGAGGAAACCGCACTGCTTGAATCATTGGAAGGGAAATTAGGTCAGCCTCGAATCAGACCGCCATTTCCAGCCCAGGAAGGTCTATACAGCAAACCCACCGTAGTAAATAACGTGGAGACGCTGTCCAATGTGCCGCCGGTTATCGTCAACGGCGCCGACTGGTACCTGGGAATTGGAACCGAGAGAAGCTCTGGGCCAAAAATCGTCTGTTTAAGCGGACATGTTGAGAAACCCGGAAACTATGAAGTGCCTATGGGCACGACCTACCGGGAGCTAATCTTTGGAGAGAAATACGGAAGTGGCGTAGCGAACGGTATGGCTTTTAAGGCGCTGCTTCCGTCTGGTGGATCAGCCCCCATAATAACGGAAGACGCCCTTGACGCTCCGCTCACATTTGAGGGTTTGGAAGAATACGGTTCGTTGCTTGGCTCTGCTTCGCTCATAGTGATGGACGAGACCGTAGACATGGTCTGGGCAGCCATGAAGCTAATTCATTTCTTCAATCATGAATCCTGTGGCAAGTGCACGCCTTGCCGCGAAGGAACTTTTTGGCTGGAGAAGATCTACTTGCGAATTCTGAGCGGCAACGGCCGTGAGAGTGACATCAAGCTGCTCGAAAGCGTCGCCAAACAGATGATTGGAGAAACCTTGTGCGCGCTCGGTGAATTTGCGACCAGCCCCGTTCTTTCGACGATTAAGTACTTTCCTGAGGAGTACTACGAAAAAGTAACCAGCGAAACCGTGCCGGAGGGCGATCTACAACCCAGTTAATTGGGACGAATTGTCATGGTGTTGCCCTGAAGATTGGGCAATTGCCGAACCAGCTCGACGAGGAAGCGACGAGAAGCAACAAATAGTAATGACCGATACCGTAACACTCACGATTGATGGGACTGAATTGACTGTTCCTGTTGGCATGCTTGTCGTCGATGCGGCGAAGCGCATAGGCAACGACATCCCCGTATTCTGCTACCATCCGAAGATGAAGCCAGTGGGGATGTGCCGCATGTGCCTGGTAGATGTCGGCATGCCGGTCCGAGATCGACAGAGTGGTGAGCTGGTCATCGGTGAAGACGGTAAGCCGCAGATCCACTTTGGACCTGTTCTCCAGACCGGTTGCACGGTCGAAGTGGCGTCGGGTATGGTCGTTCGCACGAACACTGATAAAGTATCCGGCGCTCGTGACGACATTATTGAATTTCTTCTAACCAGCCATCCCTTGGATTGTCCAATCTGCGACAAAGGGGGCGAATGTCCTTTGCAGAATCTGACCATCCGTCATGGCAAGGACACCAGCCGATTTGATTACGACGACAAATTGCAAGGCGGTAAGCGCGTGCCGCTTGGCGAACTCATCTTCCTCGATCGCGAACGCTGCATACAGTGCGCTCGATGCACGCGATTTCAAGACGAGATTGTAGACGATCCCGTCATTGCCTTTCATAACCGCGGACGTCACCTGGAAATCGTAACCTTCTCTAACCCAGGCTTTGACAGTTATTGGAGTGGAAATACGACCGACATATGTCCTGTTGGCGCATTGACAACAGCTGACTTTCGCTTCGGAGCCAGACCGTGGGAGATGACTCCCGTAGCAAGCATCTGTCCCCATTGCCCGGTAGGTTGCAACACAACGATGAGCACTCGACGCGAAGCAAAGTCGAAGGGACAGAAGGTTATAAAGCGAATCTTGCCCCGACAGAATGAGCGCGTTAACGAAATTTGGATGTGCGACAAGGGCAGATTCGTTCATCATTTCGTAAATTCATCAGAGCGGCTGACTAAACCTCTGATCAGAGAAAATGGCGCACTCGTCGAATCTACGTGGGATAAGGCCCTGGATCTAGTCGCCGGCCGCTTGCAAATGGCAAAAAGCGCTGTGGGAGGTGTGGCGAGCGATCGCCTGAGCAACGAAGATCTCTTCATGTTCCAGAAGTTGCTGCGCGACGGTCTGGGCAGTAACAACGTAGATCTTGCCCGTAAGCGAGTGGGGGGCAGCGATGTCGTCGCTCAAGTAGGAATTACCAGTGGCAGTAACCTGAAGGAATTAGCAAGCGGCGACGCCATCCTGGTCGTAGCCACGAATCTGCATGAAGAAGCACCCGTATGGTGGCTGAGAGTGAAGCAAGCCGCTGAAAGAGGGGCTACCGTAATCGTACTTAATCTGCGGCCGACGCGCCTGGATAAGTACGCCAGGCAAGTTATTCATTATAAGCAAGGAGAGGCGCTGTCGACGGTATATCGGCTACTCAATGCCTCGAAAGTAGAGACTGACAAGCCGAGTGATGACCCGGTCGTGAACGCGGCCGAGACACTGATCAAAGCCAACAATCTGGTTATTTTTTACGGTGGCGAAGGTCTCAACTACTTCCAAAGTGAAACCCTATCTCGCATGTTAGGTAATTTGCTTCTTGTAAAGCAGATGAGCGGCGACGATGGGCACTACCATGCCGGTCGTACGAACAATGGACTGATCGCCGTATGGCCTCAAGCTAATACGCAGGGAGCATTCGATATGGGTGTCCACCCAGAATTCGGACCAGGGTATAAATCTTTGGCCGAACCGGGTTGGGATGTCGAGGCCATATACTCAGGCGCAGTTAATGGTGATTTGGAAGCTTTGTACCTGGTTGGCGCAGATCCAATTGGCGATGGCCTCATCGAAAGTCGGGGGGCGCTTAACTTTTTGGTAGTTCAAGAGCTCTTCCTCACGGAGACGGCTGAAATCGCCGATGTCGTTTTGCCAGCCCAGAGCTGGGCCGAGCGCGAAGGAACCTACACCAGCGGAGAAAGGCGTGTACAACGCTTCTATCCTGCAGTTTCGGCATTGGCCAGTTGCAGGCCAGATTGGCAGATCATTGCCCAGGTCGGCGAAAGGGTCGGTCTGGGAAGACCGAGAGTCGCCCCGAGCCTGATGTTCCAGGAGATTGCCGATACTGTTCCTCAATACAAAGACATGGACTACCGGAGTCTGGCCTGGACAGAACGACAATGGCCAGAAGTGGGGGGCGATGACGTCTACTACGGCGGCACCTCATATGAAAACAGATCGGGACTGGGAAAACAGTGGCCTGTTGCCGCCCAATCCAACCCCGTTTCAGCTTTTGAGTTTATTGAGGTCACAGATTCCGCTGACGACGGTCTGTATTTGTTGCCAGTTGTATCCCTATACGATGAGAGTACTTTAACCAATAAGTCCGAGTTACTTCGAGCTCGCCTGACAGCGCCCGTTGTCTATTTGCATCCTGGCGATGCCGGGCAGCAGGCGATAGCGCATGGTGACGATGTGCGTCTAAAAGTCAATGGCTCGAGCTTCCATGCGAAAGCGGTATTGAGCGACCGCAACCCGATCGGTATCGCTCTATTGACCGGAACATCGACGCACAATGGCTCAGCTTTGGTAAGATTCGTTAAAGAAGGAGCGGATTGAGGTCCTAGCATGCAGACGAACCTCGAGGTTGCCCTACAAGCGCTTATTGTCGGTTTTATCGTTACCCTGGCGGTCGTGACTGGCTTCGCTTATACGACATTATTAGAGCGAAAGCTTCTTGCCCGGTTGCAGCATCGTGTTGGTCCGAATCGAGCTGGATATATACCAATTCCGCGCCGCGGAAAGAAGGAGCTCCGTTTATTAAAAGGTTTTCTTCAGCCGGTGGCAGACGCCTTGAAGCTATTTTTCAAGGAGGATGTTACCCCGGGTCAAGTAGACAAAGTTGTGTATAACCTTGCTCCCATGTTGGCCACGATGACAGCCATAATGATTCTTGCGGTCATTCCTTGGGCGGGAGAAATGACGATCCTTGGTGTTGAGTTTACGCCCTATTTCGCCATCGCCCCTGGACTCAACGTGGCGGTTTTATTCATCCTGGCCATTACATCGATTGGCGTCTATGGAATGGTTCTGGGCGGATGGGCTTCGAACAGCAAGTACGCCGTTCTCGGCGGCATCCGAGCTTCAGCTCAGATGGTTAGCTATGAATTGTCGCTAGCATTAGCAGTGATTCCGGTGATCATGCTTGCCAATTCCATGGACATGGGCATTATTGTTTCCGCCCAAAAAGGAATATGGTTCGCCTTCTTGCAGCCCGTCGCCGCCTTTATCTTCTTCGTCGGGGCTTTAGCAGAATTGGGGCGATCGCCGTTTGATCTGCTAGAAGCCGAACAGGAGCTATCGTCTGGCTTCAATGTAGAGTACGGTGGCATGCGTTTTGGCATGTTCTATATGGCTGAATACATGAAGATGATCTCGTTTAGCGCCATTTTCGCCGTCCTGTTTCTCGGCGGATACAGGGGACCATTCGTGGACGACTTTCCTGTCCTAGGTTTTGTCTACACGTTTCTGAAGATACTTTTCGGACTATGTTTGATGATTTGGATCAGAGCCACTTTGCCCAGATTACGTTACGATCGCCTCATGCAATTTGGCTGGAAACGTCTGCTGCCGCTCGCCCTGGCTACTGTATTAATCACAGCGGTGATTATTGTAACGGTTGAAGAAGATGTTTGGACGCCGCTATTCGATTCATTTCTTAGTGCCTTGAATTTCTAAACCGCGCTAATCGGTTTTTGCGTAACGATCACGCTTGCAGAGCTGAGCGATAACGAAAAATTTAGAAAATGCGGACAATTGTTTAAATAAAGGAAGAAAATACGGTCTATGGAAACGCGATCTGAGAAGAAAGGGCTGCCTCGTCCTGGTAGGACCGTGGATCCCGTCAGACCAAAATCAAAACGGATTTGATATATGCTTGGTGCGATTATTCAAGGAATGGCGACGACTTTTAAGCATCTGTTTCGCGAGCCTGTCACCATACAGTATCCGGAAGTCGAACGACCTGTACGTTCCCGATTCAAAGGTCGTCATTATCTCAAACGCTACGACAATGGTTTGGAGAAATGTATCGGTTGTTCATTGTGTGCTGCGGCATGTCCAGCCGATGCCATTTTCGTAGAGGCTGCCGAGAACAGTGACGAAGAGCGTTATTCTCCTGGTGAGCGGTATGCAAGCACTTATGAGATTAATATGATGCGCTGCATCTTCTGCGGCTACTGTGAAGATGCCTGCCCAACCGAGGCTATAGTTCTTGGAAAAAACTACGAGCTAAGCTTTTATGATCGGGCCGGTGCAATTTACACAAAAGATATGTTGCTCGAGATGGCGGTCGAAGGTGGAGACAGTACGCCTCAGCAGGTTCTCCCTGGTACTTTCGATCGCTCGATCCCTGACATGGAGGATCCTGAGTAAAATATCCCGATCGTATTCCGGTAGACGACATTCGGTTGGCGACGAAGTGTTACGGTTTTTTCCTGGATTAGGGCGACTTTAAATGGGAAATCCGATTGTATTTATAGTTCTGGCAACAATTGCCTTGGTTTCGGCGTTAGGCATGCTGCTAAGCCGAAACGCGGTGCATAGCGCGCTATTTCTGGTACTCAACTTCAGCACTATCGGGGTCTTCTTCCTGGTATTGAACGCTCCTTTCCTCTTTGTTACCCAAATAACGATCTACGCTGGGGCCATCATGGTTCTGTTTTTGTTCGTCGTCATGTTACTCGGCGCCGAGCGATTGCCAGGGAAAGGATCTGTGGTCGGAAGTTGGCAAATGCCTTTATCGATATTCCTCGCGCTAATTCTGTTGGTAACATTTGGCTATGTCATAGTTTCAGGAAGCGACGTAACCGGTGGTCCGAGCGAAGCGCTGATCGACGCAGGGCCCGCGGCCATCGGTATTGCATTATTCGAACGCTATGTATTTCCATTTGAAGTAGCGTCTGTATTGCTTCTTGTCGCTATGGTTGGAGCAGTCGTCCTGAGAACCAGACGAGGTAAAGATGGGTGAGGTAACGATTGGATGGTATGTGGCCCTTAGTGCCGCCTTATTTACTATTGGTGCTCTAGGCGTGCTACTTCGACGCAACGCAATCATCATCTTCATGTCAATCGAGTTGATGTTAAACGCGGCGAATCTGACTTTTGTTGCTTTCGCACGTCATCTCAACGATATCAATGGTCAGGTTATCGTTTTTTTCGTCATTACGGTAGCTGCAGCAGAGGTAGCTGTTGGCTTAGCCTTGATCGTCGCCATATTCCGGACCAAACACAGTATCAATATCGATGAGTTACGCACGCTCAAAGGCTAGTATTCGTGTGAATCGGGCCGATAAGGTCTATTTCCTGGCAGATAGGGTATGAACGCATTTGGACTGGCACCACTAATAGTTCTAATACCAGCAATAGGTTTTCTGTTTAATGCGCTTGTAGGTCGCCGTTTTGTCGACTCGGATCGGCAAGTTGGTGAAAGATGGTCTGGTTGGATCGCCAGCGTCACCGCGTTATTAGCCTTTACAATCGCCCTACTGCTGGCTGCCAGCCTTGTGGCAAATGACTTCGAGCCGGTCACGGTAACTCTATTTGACTGGATCGTCATCCCGGCGGCTGATTTCTTTGTCTCATGGGCCATGCAGATCGACACCCTTTCGGTGACTATGATGCTGGTCGTCGCCGGTGTCGGGTCGTTGATCCACATCTACGCTATCGGATACATGCACGGCGATCCGGACTTCTCTCGATTCTTCGCCTACATGAACCTCTTCCTCTTCTTCATGTTAATCCTAGTTACAGCCAACAATTACCTGGTCCTGTTCGTTGGCTGGGAAGGGGTCGGCCTTTGTTCTTATCTGCTCATCGGTTTCTGGTTTGACCGGGTGGATGAGAACAAGCAGCCGATGAACGCCAACGCGGCTAGAAAGGCATTTGTCGTCAACCGAGTTGGCGATTTCGGCATGATCCTGGCCATGATTCTGCTTTTCTGGGCTTTTGGCTCGTTAGATTTTGATGCCGTATTTCACTCTGCGGAAGAGCTTTTTCGTAGCGGTCATGAAGTAGCGATATTTGGAACGCAGATTTCAGTCGGCTTACTTCTTACGGCTGTTACAGCCCTGTTCTTGGTAGGAGCGGCAGGAAAATCCGCTCAAATACCATTGTATGTCTGGTTGCCAGACGCGATGGCCGGTCCGACGCCTGTTTCTGCGCTGATTCACGCCGCTACCATGGTTACAGCCGGGATATATTTAATCGTACGAAGCAACGTCTTATATGAGATAGTTAGGGCAAGTGGGGAGGTATTACCCCTCCTGGGCATTTCGTCTCCGGTACTGGTGGTCATCACTGGTTCAGCCACGGCTCTAGTGGCTGGTCTGATCGCCTTTACCCAGTTCGACATTAAGAAAGTTCTGGCCTACTCGACCATCAGCCAACTTGGGTTCATGATAGCCGCGGTAGGAATGGGCGCTTATGTAGCGGCCATGTTTCATTTGGTGGTTCACGCTTTCTTCAAAGCGCTATTGTTTCTTGGATCGGGCAACGTTATCCACGGTATGGAGCATGGGCATCACCATTCGCCAGAGAACGACGAGCAGATTGCCGAAGATAACGAATTCGATGCGCAGGATATGCGAAATATGGGTGGCTTACGAAGCAGGATGAAGATTACCTTTGTCGTCTTCACCATTGGCTCGTTAGCTCTAGCCGGTATCGTTCCGCTGGCAGGTTTTTGGTCCAAGGATGAGATCCTGGCCCATGCTGAATCTAACGGTCAGATTGGGGCGTATATCGCCTTGATCCTCGCCGCAATATGCACTGCTTTCTATATGGGCCGGCAGTTAAGCATGGTTTTCCTTAGGAAGCCTCGCACCAGGGCGGCGAAACATGCGTCCGAAAGTCCGCGTCTCATGACCTGGACGCTCATCATTTTGGCAACTCTAAGTATTCTGGGTGGGCTATTAAACTTCCCCTTCTTCAGCTCCGGCGCCGCCGACCTTGCCGAAGAAGAACACAACTTTGGTCTCAATCTGGAACTTGAGCAGTGGCTGGAGCACTCGATTAAGGCCCTGGAGTTGGACAAAGTGGAAGAGCTCGTCGACGTGCCAGATACGCCCCTCTCTGTTGATTACCCTGTAGCGGTGCTCTCGACTTTATTGGCGCTAGGGGCACTTTTATTTGCTTTGTTTGTCGTCTATCGACACCGGCCACAGAAGGCCGATGATCTGGATCCGTTGCAGAAAACACCAATATGGTGGTTCAGCATTTTGCCGCTAAACACGTTCTATATGCGCACCCTTGTACCCGCGTTTAATGCAAGTGCCTATTGGCTTGCCAACACACTTGACTGGCGATTTTGGCACGATTGGTTCCATGACCGGCTGCTTCGTGACGGCTTTGTTGCCATCGCTAATTTCGTAAATACGTCAATCGACGTGGCCATTATCGACAACGGTTTGGTCAACGGCACTGCGAGAGCAGCCAGGTGGTGCGGCTACCAAATGCGTAAGACGCAAACCGGATATATCCGCAACTATGCCTTAGCTGTTTTTCTCGGCGTTGTTATTCTGGTTGTGTATATTATTTTCGTCGCGAATTGACATGTTAAGGATTATGGATTTTCTAGCTGATGATTGCCAATAAGCGCTTTAAATCACATCTCCATTCTAGCGTCATTATTTGGAGACAATATGGACGGTAACGGTCTACTTTCATTCTTAACGTTTTTTCCATTGGTCGGAATTGTAGCCATCTTGTTGCTCAAACCGCTTAAGCGCGAGTCAGACAACCTGATTAGACAAGTCGCCATAGGAACAGCCGCAGTGACGTTCATCATCTCGGTGGTTGTATTGATCTAGTTCAACTCCAGCCAGCCGACTTTGCAGCTGATTGACAGAGCTGAGTGGATACCAACCCTTGGTGTTTCCTATTTCCTGGCCGTCGATGGTCTCAGCATATTATTCGTTTTGTTAACCTCATTTATCACGCTTCTAGCGATTATCGCCTCATGGTCGCAGATCCAGACCCAGGTGAAGCAATATTACGTGTTCATGCTGTTCCTAGAAATCGGAATGACAGGGGTATTTCTGGCCCAGGATCTATTTCTCTTCTACATCTTTTGGGAATTCACGTTGATTCCAATGTACTTCCTCATCGGTATTTGGGGCGGTGAACGAAGGGTGTATGCCTCCATAAAGTTCTTCCTATACACGATGGCAGGATCGCTTCTTATGTTGCTGGCCATTCTTTACCTGGGCTTGGGCAACGATACATTTGCAGTGCCAGAATTGGTAGCAGGGCGCGGCGCGTTCGCCTCGGCGGAAGTTCAACGGTTGTTATTCCTAGGGTTTGCCGTCGCCTTCGCCATCAAAGTGCCCATCTTTCCTTTCCACTCCTGGTTACCTGACGCCCATACTGAGGCTCCGACGGCTGGATCAATTATCCTGGCCGGCATTTTGCTAAAGATGGGGACCTACGGTTTTATTCGCTTCAATATCCCTCTGTTCCCGGAGGCATCAGTTTATTTCGCGCCGCTGATAGCTGTACTGGCCATTATTGGTATCATATACGGCGCTATCGTTTCCTTCGCTCAAACCGACGTCAAGAGACTTGTAGCCTATTCCAGCGTAAGCCATCTAGGCTTCGTGATGTTGGGTATCTTCTCCCTCAATGCAGCCGGAATGGAAGGGGCGATCCTACAAGGTGTAAATCACGGACTGAGCACTGGAGCCTTGTTTTTCCTGGTCGGAATACTTTACGAACAACGGCATACCCGGGCATTGTCGGCCTTTGGAGGTGTTTGGCGGGCTATACCCGTGTTTACCGCGCTCTCCCTTATCGTGGTGCTATCTAGCATGGGTCTGCCTGGTCTTAATGGTTTCGTCGGCGAGTTTACAATTCTCCTGGGATCAATGGGCGCTACCGAATCCTTGGGATCGAACGCCTGGATCTACACCGCTTTCGCTACGTCGGGAGTCATTCTGGCGGCTATCTACCTGCTCTGGATGTTTCAGCGCGTGTTTATGGGTCCCTTGGACAATCCAGAGAACCGGAAGCTACGCGATGTCAACCGGCGCGAACTGGCCATATTTCTGGCGTTCATTCTGTTCATTGTTTGGATCGGTATCTATCCAAATCCCTACTTTGAAGTAATGGACGCCACGGTAGAACGGCTGGTGGGATACGTTGGATCGGCCGCAATGGCCATGAGATAAGATCACTCTATCTAGATTTGGTTGATTTTCCGCCCCTGGTCAAATGGACTGAGGGCGGTTATTTATTGGAGCGGTATCGCACGGGTGAGATTGGCTGAGGTTGGCTAGATTCTACTTCGATTATTGTAGGAATTCCGGTCATAAGTCGACCGGATTACTCCAGAAAGATTTTAGGATACGAGAGGTTTAGATTGTGGCAAAACTAACACCCCGTGATGTGGATTTCAACGAATGGTACAACACGCTTGTATTAAGGGCTGATATGGCCGAACACGGCCCCGTCCGAGGCACGATGATTGTAAAGCCTTACGGATGGTCTCTCTGGGAGAACCTTCAAGCAGGTCTTGATCGCCGCTTCAAGGAAACGGGGCACCAGAACGCCGGTTTTCCCTTATTTATTCCAGAAAGCTTTATCAAACGCGAAGCGGCGCACGTTGAAGGTTTTGCACCGGAGCTGGCTGTCGTTACACATGCTGGTGGGGAAAAACTAGAAGAACCTCTCGTAGTTAGACCCACCTCAGAAACTATTATCGGCTACGCGTTCTCTAAGTGGGCCCAGAGCTACAGGGATCTGCCGATATTGATCAATCTTTGGAATAGCGTGGTTCGGTGGGAGCTGAGAACGAAATTATTCATCAGGTCGACCGAGTTCTACTGGCAAGAGGGCCACACAGCACACGCTACAGCCGAGGAGGCAGATTTTGAGACCAGGCAGATGTTGGACATTTACGCTGACTTTTCCATCAACGACGCGGCTATTCCGGTCATTGCTGGTGAAAAGACAGAGTCGGAAAGATTCGCGGGAGCAAACCAGACTTTCACAGTAGAAGCGATGATGGGTGACAGGAGAGGTCTACAGGCTGGGACATCGCACAATCTGGGTCAGAATTTTGCTAAGGCATTTGATATTCGGTATCTTGACCAGAACAACGAGCGCCAGTACTGTTGGACAACTTCATGGGGTCTGAGCACCCGTTTCATTGGGGCCATCATCATGGTCCACGGTGACGATCAAGGTCTTGTAATGCCGCCCCGGCTGGCGCCGCATCAAACGGTGATCGTGCCAATCTTTAGGAATGATGATGAGAAGACAATGGTCATGGAGCCTGTTTCCCGTATAAAGCAAGAGTTAGCTGATCGGGGAATTCGGGTGAAGGTCGACGATAGAGAGCATGTAACACCAGGGTTCAAATTCAATGACTGGGAGTTGCGTGGCGTTCCAATTCGAATCGAAGTAGGACCACGCGATGTTGCCAAGGGAACCGTGGCTATTGCTAGACGTGATATTCCCGGCCGGGAGGGCAAACAATTCGTTGCCCAAGAGGGGCTCACAGCAATAGTCGAGCAAATCCTTGATGATATACACCAGGCCATGTATGAGAAAGCCAAGCAGTTTCTTGAGGACCACACCCATCGTCCGAAAGATTACGATAGTTTTAAAGAAGCGATAGGCGATGGCTTCGCCCGGGTTTGGTGGGACGGCACGACCCAGGAGGAGTTGCAGATCAAAGAGGAGACCGGTGCGACAATTCGTTGTCTTCCTCTTGACAAGCCTGAGGGCAATGGCATCTGTTTCTACACCGGAAGGAAGACCGACAAGGTGGCCATGTTCGGCCGTGGATATTGATCCGATTAGCCCATCGTCCGCAAGTCAAACTGAGGTCAATGTCTACAGAATGTCCGCCATTAACCATGCAAGAGACATTGGATGACGACCGATAATTTATACTTCGTTCACATCAGCGATACTCACATCGGGGCTACACCCGATTTCTCGCGTCATGGTCACGAGACCTTACCCTGTGCCAAGAGGGTGGTCGAAATAATCAACACCATGCCTCAAACTCCCGATTTCGTCGTCCATACTGGAGATGTCATCGCCGAGCCAGATCCGAGGGCCTACCTGATAGCGGCCGATATCTTCGCCGAACTTGAAATGCCCATTTACTACGTCACTGGAAATCACGACACGGCCGCCGATATTCGCCGGTATCTACCCATGGGACCTATGACAATCGCCGACCGCGCAGCCGGCAGATTGTCTTACACCTTTCAGTTTAAGGGCTATCGCTTCCTGGTTCTGGATGCCCGAGGTCCCGATGAGATAGATCCTCAAGGACTACTCCCTGAATCTGAGCTGGAAGTTGTGACCCAGGAAGCCCAGCCCGAAGGAGCGCCTCTGGTCGTCTTCGTCCACTTTCCGGTGTTACCACTCAATTCCGTTTGGATGGACGAAAATATGCTGATCGTAAATGGAGACCAGTTGCATAAAGCATTGTTACCAGCTCGACAAAGGTTGCGGGGCGTATTTCATGGTCACGTTCACCAGCACATGCAGACCTCAAAGGACGCCATCCAATATTTCAGTGTGGCCAGCGTATTTTCGCAATTTGCCGCCTGGCCTGATGATGTCAACACCCGGTTCGATCCGGATCATGATCCTGGTTATGCGTTTGTCCACCTGTTGCGAGGACAGACAATTGTCCACCAACACACCTTTCCCAGACCAGGTGGAGGGACGAGCTGAAGGTAAACCCAGAGCGATCGATATCCTGTGCTGGACTGCTTCTGACGGTCTAGCAGATATGGCTGGTCAAAGCACTTATCAAAGTAACCGTGTCTGGACAAGGAGGGTCAATTAAGTTGTTCCCGTTTTGCCTCAATCTTAGTAATTTACAGAGTGCGTAGCACTGTGAATTTTGGTAATATTGTGAAATACAGAGCGAATGTTTTTTATACTTCGGACGATTCTCTTGGACGACCTATTAATTCTTATTAGAAGATCCTTACGCCCAAGCGTGACAGAAGATATTCAAGGAAAGCAATAATCCATTCTGGGGTTGTTTACCTTATGAATAATCTCTGAATACGCCGGGCGACAGCGGAGATGGCTTCTTAACTGCCCATGGAATTCGAAGCACCTTCCTTCAACCTGCTCCTAATACTTCCCGTACTCATCATAATGGTCTGGGCTATCCTCCTGATGATAGTCGACCTTCTCCTTCCTGAGGACAAGAAAAGGTGGATCCCCTGGCTGGCGTTAATCGGAATTGCCTTAGCCTTTGTCCAGACAGTCGGGCTATGGGATTACAGTGGGGGGACGTTTACACCTGTGGGCGGTACACCAATGATCGCCGTAGACAATTACGGCGCTTTCATCAATGCGATTGTCTTGCTCACAGCCTTCTTGACCGTATTGATTTCTGTCGACTACCTAAAGAAGGCCAATATTGAGCGAGCAGAATATTATTATCTAATGCTCTTCTCCGTGAGCGGCATGATGTTGATGGGCATGGCCAACGACCTCATTGTTGTTTTTCTCGCGCTTGAACTGCTCTCGATTCCACTCTATGTTCTAGCGGGATTTGCTCGCCCCCGGGTCGATTCGGAAGAGTCGGCTATGAAATATTTTCTGTTGGGAGCCTTTGCCTCGAGCTTCCTGGTCTTCGGCATCGCTTTGATTTATGGGGCGACAGGAAGCACCGCGTTACCAGAAGTGCTGGACAGGATTGGAGATCAGGCTTTGCTTGGTTCGATGGGTGCCGCTCTGATCCTGGTCGGTCTGGCTTTCAAAGTTGCAGCTGTGCCGTTTCACATGTGGACGCCCGATGTCTACGAGGGAGCGCCCACGGCCGTCACGGCCTTTATGTCCGTTGGAGCGAAGGTGGCTGGATTCGCGGCGTTGATCCGAATTTTCCTTTATGCGATGCCTAATATTAGCGATACATGGGTGCCAATATTTGCCGTCTTGGCTGCCCTGACGATGATAGTCGGCAATTTCGTCGCTCTTGCTCAACGAAATGTGAAACGCATGCTTGCTTATTCCAGCATCGCCCATGCCGGATTCATCATGATGGCCGTCGCGGCAGCTGGCAACAGCGGCGCCAGTTCGCGCGCTATCAGCGCTGCCTTGTTCTATATGCTCGCCTATTTGTTTACCAATCTGGGGGCATTCGGTGTTGTCATTGCCGTTGAGCGACAAGAAGGTCAGGGAGTAATGCTCGACGACTACAAAGGACTGGCGAAACGTCGGTTGTGGCTGGCTCTAGCTCTGGCCTTTTTTATGTTGTCATTGACAGGGATTCCACCCACCGGCGGATTTACCGCTAAATTTACTGTCTTTGGCGCTGCCCTCGACGCCGACCTGGTTTGGCTCGCTTTAGTAGGTGTGATTACTAGCGTAGTTTCCGGCTACTTCTATCTTCGCATCGTGTACTATTCATTTATGTACGATGGCGAAGGGCGCGTGTCAGTCAAACCAGCTCTTACAGTGGCGGTGGCGATAGCGGTTGTAGCTACACTTCTACTTGGTCTATTCCCCAATACGTGGCTTGAATTGGCCCAGGATGCTGTATTTTCTACCGTTCAAGCCTTGGCAAGCGGTTAAATACGAGCCGCCAAATCTCAAGACGGCGACGCTCTAACAGTTAATGTCGCATCAGACAGTATCATAACAGCCGGGGAGGGGACCTAGTCGTTAGCTCAGAGCTAGTCGTTAGCCCAGAGCTAGTCGTTAGCTCATAGTAAACGACCTTGCTGTGGGGGAAGGATGTCTTTTACGGGTAATCCCAGAAGAGTCTTGAAACGGTTACACGTCACCGGCGAATGACCTGAATAGTCATTATTGAAGAAGCCGAAAACCGCCCGGATGTCCTGCAATTGACTTTCTATTTCGTGCCACCAATGCTCTAGTTCCGGTGTCGGATCGATTAACTCGGTATCGTGGGTATCAAACCTTCCGTGGCGACCTATCCAGCGGATATAGATAAAGTCCGCGGTAGTATTCACTTGTTTTGCCATGTGAATATAGTCAGCTGAAGCCCAGCAGACATTGTTATTTTGGAGCAGTTGGCCGGTAGCGGTCGCTTGCCAGGAACGATGGCGAAACTCGACGGCGAAACGATATCCCGATGGCAGCTGACGTAGGAATACGGCCAGGTTGTGAATCTGATTGAAGGTGTAGTCAGGAGGTAATTGGATTAGGATAACACCGAGCTTGTCGCCTAATAAGCTGATGGTATCTACGAAGGCATTCATTTTCTCCGTAGCCTGTACCAGACGGAGATCGTGCGTAATCTCCCGTGGTACCTTGACACAAAATTTGAATTCTTCGGGAGTTATCGCCGCCCAGCGTTCGACATATTCGGGACGTGGCGTGCCATAGAATGTTGAGTCCAACTCAACGGCGTCGAACACACGGCTATAGTGGATCAGGTAGTCTCGTGCTGATATGCCCTCAGGATAGAAGACCCCGCTCCATTCCTTGAAGCCAAAACCCATTGTCCCCAGATGCCACTTAACCATGATCTTTGGTAGCTGTCGATAATATAATGTTTGCTGCTGACTCTATGACTAGATTGTAATTACGGAGTAAGGGGCATGTCAACTGTTTGTTCACGGACCTATAGAAGAGCCTGCCCGGCTGCCAGGCCAGAAAGTGCAGCTCCCTCGACGCGAGGACCGGCAAATGCATCGCCGGCAAATACGATTGGGCCCGGGTTATCCAAGTACAGACATTCATCAGGGTAGATCCAGAAAGGCTTGCTATACGGCCATCTGTAAACCGTGGCCTCAGAAACATTCGAGCCAAACCATTCGCCAGCAGCGATCGTGAGCTCGCGAATGATTGTATCGTCAGGCGATCTCCACTGGTCGTGGCTATATTCAGGACCAGCATGAATCGTAAAAGCGCCCGGCACAGTCGATATTCCCTTACGATAATTATCGGCGATCCAGGATATCGGTTCGCCGACGTTCCACATTCCACCGGGCTCCGGCAACTTTCCTGGTCCATCCAGCTGTACCAGAACCGCAAGACACGGTTCATAATTTATACGAGTTAGCGCCTCCCTCTGTCTCTTGGGGATGATCACCTCACTAGCGTCTAACAGAGCAAGCGACTGAGGCACCGGAGGAGTCATTATCAAGAAATCCGATGTGAACAGGCCATTGTTTGCGGTGGTCGTTCGCCACGCTCCATCGTGCCGGGCCACCCGCCGAACACAACTGTTTATGCGCACATCTAGATCGCGGGCCAGGTACTGGGGAATAGCAGACATATCAGGGATGCCATGGAAGCGTGGAAGACCATCAGCGTAGAATGATCCGTCGCCTGTGGCAAAACCCTGTGACCATTCACCGATGATTCCCAGTTTTAACCACCGGGTTGTCAGCCGCTGGAAGCGCGGGTCTCTGGTGGTGAAATACTGGGCGCCGTGGTCGAAAATGGCAACCGATTCGCGCTCCGGATTCTCGCGGGTATCGATTGACCGGGCAGCCATACGGCCGCCAACTGTTGTCTCTTGCTCAAGAACTACTACTTCGCTTCCGGCTTCTTGCAGGCTGCGAGCCGCCATTAGGCCTGCCATTCCGGCACCGATGACAAGGCAATTGCAGTTAGCCCGTGATGATGTCATGGATGTAGAGCACTAACAGTGGCATTCTCATTTCATTAGTGAGATACACGGTGAATCTGAAGGATCCGGAGATCGCGATGTGGTTCTGGCAACCAAACGAAGATTGTTAGGCTTCGTATGCTCCGATTACCACACAGACGTTGTGACCACCGAAGCCGAAAGCGTTAATCATGGCTCTGCGGTGGGGATGTTGCCTGGCCTGGTTAGGAACATAATCCAGGTCACAATAAGGATCTGGCGTATCAAGATTGATCGTGGGCGGAACGATGCCATCTCGAATTCCACAAACAGCGGCGATGGACGAAATGGCACCCGCAGCGCCCATGGTATGGCCAATGGATGATTTGGTTGCTGTGACGAGCAGAGATGAGGCATGATCGCCGAATACAGCTTTGATCGCTTTTGTTTCTGCTACGTCTCCCAAGGGTGTGCTTGTGCCATGGGCATAAATGACGTCGATCTCTTCGGGCATTAGTCCTGCGCTCTCCAGCGCTCCGATTATCGCTCGCGCGGCCCCATGACCCTCAGGATCGGGCGCCGTGATATGGAAGGCGTCCGCGGTCATCCTTCCCCCTAGAACCTCGGCATATATGTGCGCGCCTCGCTTGATGGCCGTTTCTTCTCTCTCCAATATGACAGCGGCCGCCCCTTCACCGAAAACAAAGCCTGACCGGTCACTGTCAAAGGGACGGCTCGCGCCGGTGGGATCCCCCTCCCACCTGCTTAGGGCTTTCATCCGGCTGAGTCCCGCCATATAAACGGGTGACATAAGCGATTCTACACCGCCGGCGATAATAACATCGGCCTCGTGCCGCTTTATGAAGTTAGCGCCCTGGATCAGCGCGTAGTTTCCACTCGCACAGGCAACAGTAGAGGTTAAGGCGAGCCCCTTGGCGCCGATCTCCATGGCGACCCCGGCCGATGCCGCATTTGCCATGCCTCTGGGAATCATAAAGGGACTGATCCCACGCGGACCACGCTTCAACATTGTGCGTGTTCCTTCTTCGGCTTCAGTAATTCCACCACCGCCAGTATTCATAACCACGCCAATTCTCTCAGCTGGAATACTATCCCCCTCAGGGTCAAGACGAGCATCTTCTACCGCTTGCTTTGCTGCTGCCACTGAAAGCTGTGTCGACCGGGAAGTAAGACGCACCTGCTTACGGGACATGGATAGAAACGGATCGAAATCCTTTACATGGCAAGTGACATGAACGGGATAATCCGGGAATTCTTCCAGGTCAAATTGAGTCGCACCAGATTTTCCAGCGACAATATTATTCCAGAAAGTCTTGACATCATTTCCTATGGGAGTGATGGCTCCAAGGCCGGTGATAACGATGCGGTCCATTTTATTCTTCCTAGCGCTACAACAAAGTTATTATCAATAGTTATGTGTTCTAAGAATAAGAGTCTATAAGATCTCTATTCCATAGCACCCGGCGCTGGCAAAAGTGACTCGCTTCCGCGCTGCGACCGAGATCTAGATTGTAAATGTCTGTCCAAGTTCTGGCACATTCACATCCTTATAGCCCTGTCCCTTCAACCCGCCGGCTAAGGCAAATGAGGAGGATTCCTCGCCATGGACAATATATGTATGGGCCGCCTTCTTTGTAAAGTGACCTGTCCAATCGAGAAGCTCGCTGCGGTCGGCATGGGCGCTAAAGCCGTTGATGGTAACGATCTGTGCCTTCACAGCATACTCTTTTCCGAGAATTCGTACTTTCGGTTGGCGCTCAACTAATCTCCGGCCTAATGTGTTAGGCGCTTGCCAGCCTACTATGAGAATCGTGTTGCGGGGATCCTCGATATTGTTTTTGAGATGATGAAGGATGCGGCCTGCCTCAGCCATCCCACTGGCGCTGATGATAACCGCAGGATCTCTTAAGAAATTCAACTCCTTTGATTCGTTAGTCGAGCGCGTATAACGCATCATGTCAAAACCAAAAGGATCGCTGTGCTTATCCGATGCCAGGAATTCAAACACTTCGGTGTCATACGCCTCGGGGTGAAGACGATATATTCCTGTGGCATCAATGGCCAGTGGACTGTCGACAAACACGGGCAGGTCGGGTGATATATCCCGGGTAGCTACCAATTTGTGAAGGGCATACACTAACTCTTGGGTCCGGCCGATGGCAAAAGAGGGCACAATAAGTTTCCCTCCTCTTTTACAAGTCTCGTTGACAACGCTTTCTAATTTCCCGCTGGTTGCTGCTACAGGATCATGTTCGCGGTTGCCGTAAGTGCTTTCGATCAGCAGGATATCTGTCGCAGCTAGCCGTACCGGATCTCGCAGAATCGCGCGGTCCGGACGACCCAAGTCACCGCTGAAAACGAGGCGTAGGTCTTCTTTTGATTCCTCGTCCTCAATGTCAAGAATCACAATCGCCGAACCTAGAATGTGCCCTGCATCGCGAAAAGTTACCTGGATTCCAGGGATTAGAGAATATGGTCGATCATATCCGATTCCGATGAAGTATTTTAAACATTCGACCGCATCCTCCATGGTGTAGTAAGGTTCCAACAAAGTTAATTTCTTTCGTTTCCTTTTTTTGTTGAGGTAGTCGACGTCATACTTTTGAATCTTAGCGCTATCACGAAGCATTATTGAACATAGATCCCGGCTGGCATAGGTGCAAATGATATCACCCCGAAAACCGCTCTTAACCAGGTTCGGAATGTTGCCGCTGTGATCAATGTGAGCGTGAGATAGAATCAAAAAGTCTACCGAAGAAGCGTCATAGGGCAGATGCTGGTTCCTCTCATAGGTTTCTTTTCGACTGCCCTGATAAAGACCACAGTCAAGAAGTATCTTTTTGCCGTTGACCGTAATCAGGTGCTGAGAACCGGTAACCGTTCGAACGGCTCCATGGAATTGAATTTTCATCCTTGATCACTCACCACAATCTTTTTACCGTATATTGGGAATAACACATCGTCCAGGGTTCCCAATCGAAGTGACTATTACCACACCCGATGATCAATCATCTAAGACTCCCATAATCTCTTCTCCATAGGTATTCCGTCGCCAAGGACCAAGGCTCTTGATCCCGGATAGATCCTCGCTCGAAACCGGATTCGACCAGGCGAGTTCCCACAGGGTCTCGCGGCTTACGACAACATCGGATTCTACCCCGCGGAGTTGGGCACGCTTCTTTCGCCAGAGATGAAGTCGCTCATATCTTTCCTTGACATCATCAGGTGGACGTCGAGAGTTTCGCTCCGGTTTCGCCGGATAGGGCTCGGATTTGGCCTTCCGGATCACCCTGGCAAGTTGCCTCCCGTAGCGCCTTACTTGGCCCGTAGACATGCCGTAGATGCTATTGATCTCGTCTGGATGAACCGGAGCAATTTTTGCTAATTCGACGATTGTCTGATCGCCAAATATCTTGAAATGAGGACGATTATGGCGCTTTGCCTGGTCGTCTCTGAAGACGTACAGGGCTCTGACAATGGCCTGCTGTGCTCGAGATAAATCCCGCACTCCTCTAATTGACCAAAATCCGTTGGGTTCGAATACCTTATTAGCCGTTCGGACGCGCGTCTGCTCGGTAAAAATTTCGCGAGCTTCTTCCGTGCGACCGTGATTTTCTAGCTGAGTAGCGAGATTGTCGCGCAGCCTGATCAAAAAATGGGTATCCATCTGAGCATAGTTCAATAACGGCATGGATAATGGTCTCTTGCACCAATTCGCCTTCTGGTGTCTCTTATTGAGTTTTACGCCATATTCGTCTTCGAGGATTCCTGCCAGACCGAAACGCTCGTATCCGAGGATCCTGGCAGCCCACATAGTATCGAACAGGTTCGTAAGCTTCCATCCGTATTGGCGACTGAGTAAAATGCAGTCATATTCAGCTGCGTGAAAAACCTTCTCCACAAACGGATCCTGGATGATTTCTCCTAAGGCACGCAGGTCGATCTCGGACTTAGGATCAATGATGAAATCCTGATCCGCTGTGGACAGTTGAATGAGACATACTTCCTCGCGATAGGCAAACAGGCTATTAGATTCCAAGTCAATTGCCAGACATTTGTGTGGCTTGATCTTTTGGAGAGTCGATTGCCACAACTGTTGAGATGTGATCAGTTGATACGGGGGTAGTGTCACTGAGCTCCTCGACGATCTCTGAAATACATGATTCACATTGTACCAAGCACATCGCTGTTCAGCCATTGTGCCCGGTGTTAGAATCGAATACATGAGCGGGTCTGATTACGATATTAAGACAATTAAAGTCACAGATTTGCCGGCCCTGACACGGATGACGCATGAAAATATGGTTGGCGCCGACCGCCAGTTTACTCAGATGATCTCCAGCCGATCTGGCTATCTGATAAGTTTCCTTGCCATGCCAATTATTCTCTTCTTCTCTGGGACAGGTTACAAAGCTGTCGTAGACCAATCAATGGTCGGATGCGCTTACCTGAGTTTGCGAAAGAAAAGTGGACTTGTATTCAATGTTAGCGTGCGTCTTCCGCATCGCCGTCTGGGCATAGGACATGCCTTGATGGAGCATATTGAGAGTGTTGCCAAGAGTCGCAATCGTCGATGGATGGCTCTTCAGGTCGATGATGGAAATCAACCAGCCCAGAGTTTATATGCTGGGCTAGGCTACAGCCCCTATCATCCTAATTACTACATCGGAGAATCCAATGACCTGAGATGGTCTAGAGAAAAAGACGCCGTTCAAATCGAACACCTGACCCAATATTATGGCAGCCGGTTATTCTCCCATTATATTGAGACTGAACGTTCCGCTGGAGATAGCTGGGCATCTGAGGTCATTGCCGAATGTATACCACAGACAGCAGTTCGCGGGTCATATTGGCGATGTTTTTTGGGAAAGAATGTGATGGGTTGCTTGAGGATGAACCGAAAGTCGGACAACCTCAAGATATATCTGGCGCTCAATCCTATCTACTGGGGCGATGATGCAATATCGGAATTAGTGGCGATGGCCTTGGAGACTGTCCAGGAATCACCTGCCCAGGTTGAGATTCATCTGGGAAGTAGCCTTCACCATGACAAAGCCGGACCCCTTATGAAAGGTCTAGGTTTTGATACACGGGCGCAGTCACGAATTCTGATGTTGAAACGATTGGGAGAGCCCGTACCCTAAAGGCTCGTGAGGCAATCAATCTTCGCAAACCATTGAACCAGAGGCGGTAGAACAACGGTTTGTCATCCGCCAGTTTCGTACCACTTCCAGAAGGAATTCACCCCATCTTCGACCGATATCTGCGGATCGAAACCGAGCAGCTCCGCGGCTCTGCTAATATCGGCAAAAGTAGTTGTCACATCGGCCGACGGCTTTGGTTTGTTTATTACGTTGGCCTTTGCCTGGGCTAATTCCTCGATCAGGGATACGAATTCTTTCAGCAAAGTTGGCTTTCCCCGGCCGAGATTGAGGATCTCATATCCAAGAGGTTTGTCTGCGGCAGCAACGATACCGTCGACAATATCGTCGATATATGTCCAGTCACGGTACATCTCACCGCCTTCATAGAGCGGGATCTGTTTTCCGGTGGATATGCTTTCCGCGACTAGGTAGGCCATCTGATCAGGTCTTCCGTATGGACCATACACAGTGAACAAGCGCACCACTGTGAAACTGAGCCCATATAGATGATAGTACGTGAATCCAAGAATCTCGGCCGCACGCTTGGCGGCTGCATACGGTTGCAGAGGTCGGAGACAAGGATCTGACTCCTCGAAGGGGATATTTTTCGTGTCCCCATATACTGAAGATGTCGAGGCGAATACGAAATTCTGCACTTGGTTGTGCCTTGCCCCATCCATCAGGTGCTGCGTGCCGACATAATCAACATCAACATAGAGATCGGGACTCTTCACCGCGTTTCTAACCCCCGCCATTGCGGCAAGGTGTACCACGGCATCAAATCTTTCCTGCTCAAATAGCTCTAGCATTCGGGGCCGATCACGGATGTCAGCTTCGATCATAGAGAAGTTTGGATACGCCTTGAGCCGGCTTTCGTTTGCACGTTTCTTTGCCGGATCATAATAGTTGTTGAAATTATCCAGACCGACTACCCGATCGCCCCTTATCAGTAATCTCTTGGAGACATGACTACCAATGAAACCGGCCGCACCTGTCACAAGGATTTTCACTCGAAATCCCTATAGACTATGCGACTCGGCCGCGCGAATATCTTTGACGACCAACTGTAATTCGCGCCGGTCGTTCCATTCGTTTACGCTAATGGAGTAAACCAGATCGACATACTCAGGCAGTTGTCCCGCCCAAGCGCCCTGCCGAAAGGCGATACAGCTATGTTTGGTCTGGCTATCACCGACCCAGAACTGTAGGTGTGCCTGCTCCTGCCCCACGGCTCGATGGTTGAAAACGCGCGCGTTGTGGCTAATAAAGATGGGTCTGGCGTTCGCATTACCGGTTGGTTCAAGCTCAGCCAGGACGCCTTGTAAAGCCCAATCGATGTCCGGCAACGACACCTGTGCATCGATCGATACTGCTGGCGACAATTTTTCTTCGTCTAACTCCTCGCTCGCTATCTCGTTCAACCTGCTATGAAGTTCGGTCAGATGCTCATTACGAACCGTGAATCCGGCTGCTTGAGCATGACCGCCATGTCTTACGAGCAATTCCTCAACCTTATCTAGCGCTTCCGTGATATGAAACCCTGGAATAGATCGGCAAGAACCACGACTCTCTTCTTCTCCCTGCTCAAGCACAATTGCTGGCCTATAGTACTTGTCTGCCAACCGGCTAGCCACAAGTCCGACGACTCCTGGAGCAAACTCTCTGTCGACCGCGAACAGGATCATATCATCAGGTTTAACGATATCCTCCGCTTTCTCTGTTTGTAAAGTGGTAAGTTGCCGCCGCTCACGATTGAGTCGGTCTAACACTTGTGCATATTCCCGAGCTGATTGAAGGTTCTTTACCGCGAGAAGACGCGCGGCATCATAAGCGTGTGACAAACGACCGGCAGCGTTGACCCGTGGCCCAAGACCAAAGGCAATTGACTCGGACGTGATGCTTCCTGGTTTCAGCCCCGCAACCTCGATAAGGGCTTCAATTCCAGGTCGGCGGCACTCGTTAATAACCCGGAGTCCGTCGGCGACCAACACACGGTTTTCGCCCAACAAGGGGACAAGATCGGCCACAGTGCCCAGAGCGACCAGATCTAAGAGTGTCTCCTCATCATAATTAACTCTCTCCGGGAGGGCTGATCGTAAAGCTTGAGCCAATTTGAAAGCCAGGCCTACCCCGGCGAGCCTCTCCTCTGGATAGGAGGAATCAGATCTTCTTGGATTGACCACCGCGTCGGCCGGCGGCAGCTTTGGACCGAGGCTATGGTGATCTGTGACAATGACATCCAATCCTATCTCCTTGGCGTGGAGAATCTCCTCTTGCGAGCGAATTCCGCAGTCCACACTGACGACCAGACTCCCGCCCTTTTTTTTGATGGCGTCCAGAGCCGCCTTGTTGAGACCGTATCCCTCTTTCACCCGGTCGGGGATATAGGGCACAACTTGCCGCCTGTCTAATCCCATACCCCTTAGGGCGTCAACTAGAAGAACAGTCGCCGTAACGCCATCCGCGTCGAAGTCGCCGTATACGGTAATGATCTCATCTTTGTCGATGGCCGCTCGAATTCGCTCCACCGCCCGGTCCATATCGGCGAGATCAAATGGATCTCGACTTCTGCTATATTGAAGGTCAAGAAAAGCGGCGATCTCGCTGGCCTTGGCGATACCCCGATTATAAAGCACCTGCAGAAGGACTGGATGATACCGCGCGATTTTTTCAGGCTCTTCAAAGCGGGCAGCTGGAGCAACTTGCCACTGGTATTCGTTCAGGCTTTCAGGTCGACTCATCTTGGAAATGGTAGCATGCTAAAGTGGGTTCGTAAAACAAACCGATCTCTTCAGGTGAGTCTTTGATTTGGATGAAGGGAAGGTACCTGATGGCAAACCTCGATATCTTCAACACAGTATACTCAGGTATTATGCCTGCTTTGTGTAAACGTATATCTGGTTAGCGTTTTTTTTGTCAGGGGATTTCCTTGCCAATCTGCTTAGCGAGCAAGAAGCATGAAACTGTTTGGTGTAATAATTTCTCCATCTCCTGAGATAACACATCGCGGAGAACGAGCACCCCGTTTGAGCGCTCTGCTGATTAACTTTACCGCTAATATTACCTGAGATCTCTTTCTTCACTCAGTTCATTTAAGGAGTTGCTGAACCGAGCGCCATAAAGGACCGTCCTGTCGAGATCCGCGGCGATCAAGATCGCTTGTAGCCAGGACCACCCCCTGATCACACCGTCTGACTAAGCCTTGCACGATGCGACTCAACAGTTGGTTTCGAATGGCGAAATCCTCCTCCATGGTCCAAAGTTGGTCTTCTTTCCACCTTTTGGTCAAAACGAATGCATTGCTCAAGGGCTGGCGCGGGATATCCCACCAACCATTCGCCGATGCATCGAGCCAGATCTGTTGGCGAACAAGTAGGCCAGAAAGAAGAAAACTGTACATCGTCGAGATGACCACTCCTTGAGGATCGGGAGGATCGCCCATATCTGGTTGACCAGCGCTAACCAGGCCTTGAAAGATAGCTTCGATAAACACTTTTCCGGCTTGGGCAGGATCATTTAGCCCCATTTGTCCGGCCGACTGGTCCAAATGACTGGCGCTTCGGACAAGCCAGTCGCAAACAGCAGCGCCTGCCAGATCGGGCTGGGGCTGATATCGAGGTTGGGCGAGTAGATCGCTAAACAGGTGGTACAAGAACCGATCGATTGAGAGACGGCCGTGTCCGTGATCGTTCATCCAGAGTCGCAATTCCTCGACTTGTGATAGATTTTCCCAACCTACGCGTTGTTGTAACGGTTCGGGTAAACCTAGAATCGGCGTCAATTCTGGAACGTTCTGGTCATATAGATGATCGACGACAATCTGCGCCCGGGCTGGATCCAGGCCGGAAATACTCAAATCAAGCGCCTCGGCGACATCAAACGAAGCCGGACGATAGCCCCAACTCGGATGTGCAAGTGCGAGCCAGGTCAACCAGGCCCTGACTCGCGGTTCTTCCCGTGGAGCCGAGCGACGACGCATAATCCGATAAGGTACGTCAGCTTGTTTCATCATCGAGGTAAGGTTATATCGCAAGGCGCCGTCCAAATAGGGAGTTACGATGGCTAACTCTCCCGGTTGCGCCCCCCCGGCGATAAGCTCCGAAAGGTATTCGACGACGGCAGACACCATCTGTCGCCGATAGCGAGCTGTGATGGTCAATAAGATCGCTTCTGGCGCCTGTACGGTCTGGTTATTGCTTCGAGTCAAGAAGTTTTCGACCTGGTTCGAAAGGTCGATTAATGGGCGAGAACCGGTGAAGCTCTGTTCGAATTCGAAAACATTTGTGCAAAGCTTCTGGAATTGCTTTGCATTATCTGGGTCGGCGCCCAGAAATCGTTTATAGCCACCGCTTGAGTCGAAAACGATAGCAGCCGTATCAGTCGTATTTATAAGCAACCGCAAGAAATTTTGGCCGGCAGGTGTCTGCTCCTCAACGTTATCGACGAGCAAATGGCGGAATCGTTCATTGAAATACCGGCGAAGCTCTGGATGGCCAACAAGGTGGGTGTCAAAAACCTTAACGACCAGGGAAAGATCCAGGAGATTGTTCTCCAGACATACCTGGCGGTATCTTCTTGCGGATGAAGAGGCGTCATGAAGGTGTCGGAGATGTTCGCGATCGCCACTCCAACTATTGATCTGACGTGCTTCTGCTTCATCTAAAGTCAATCTGTTAAGCGCAGCGCGGTTTAGCGTATCGAGAATCTGGCTTACGATCTGCTGTGGTCGAAGTCGAAGATCAGCAAACATCCCACCTTCCATCAGCGGTCTTAGAGTTTTCCACATCAGCAATTGAGCCAAATCATAACTAAGAAAGGTCGGTGGCATGCCCGCGCTCGGAAAACCAGCCTCTCGAGCGATCAATGGCCAAAAGAGGGTGATCACCTCCTGAGCCAGGGCGTTGTAGGTAAGAATCTTAAGCCCGGTATAAGGTCCAAGGCCTGCAGTACGAACAGCCTCTTCGAAATCATCGCGATGCGCCAACTCTGAAACAATCACAAGCACCGTGTAGGCCTGTTCCCCTGCTCGAAGCAACTCGAGAAGCCGGTGACGCAGTACAGTGCTCTTGCCCGTTCCCGCCGGACCATGCAAATAACTACTCCCATCCGATGTTACAGCGGATATCTGCGTGGGGGTTAGCTCACTCACGGCTTTCAAGCTGGCTGCCTCATAGATCAGTGTTGGGTGATAAAGTCAAGTAGACAAATGCGGGCTCGTAGGGGAAATCGGTTAGCGGCGGTAACGCATCCATGCATCGCCAAGGCGGGATCTCATCACCGTCCAATAACTGGTGTCCGTAATCAGGCAATTTCTGGCCGTTGACCCAGGTACCGCTTGAGCTTCCCTCGTCATAGATGCGGTAATCGCTGCCCTCAAGTACGATGCTGGCATGCAATCGAGATACGGTAATGTCGTTTTCAAGGACGATATCAGCCTGAACTGGTGATCGACCGATGCGATGCTCAACGGCCGACAGTTCGATATGCGGCGGCATGCGGGTCACAGAGGATAGTACTTCCAAATAGGGTGAGCCAGATCCTACAGCTTGATCGGCGCCGGCCTCTGAATCATCGGGCAGCTCCCCACCAGGATCAGGTTCAGTAGCGGTTGTCTCGACGTCAGAAGGCGGCAGTCGCTCAGATTCGTCCGTACCTGGAGCGGAAGAGTGCCGTGTGTCTGGTCGTCTCAATCGTCCTCGGATCCCAACTTTTCGTAAGATCATTAAAATGGCCGCGAGAATCGCCAATACCAGGATAAGGGCCAAACAGCCCAGCACGATTCGAAAGATCGGCGATTCCATAATGCCGTCCGGCCGCATATCCTCGGGCAAGTTCTCGTCACCTTCGATAATCATCAGCCTGATTACAGGACTTGTCGCTGGTTGTCCGAGCTCATCTACAATCTTGACCTTTATATCGTTTGGTCCATAGGTGAAATAATTTACCTCGGCCGTGAAGCGCTCGAGCTCGTCGATATCGATTTGGTGAACTGGGACATCGTTCACATATAGTTCAGCGCTCGAGACAAGTCGCTCGACGCCGTCGAGCCAGGACACTGAGGTCGAGAATGCCAATCGTACTGGCTCCTCAAGAGTCTCAAGACTAATCTCTCGACTTTCTTCCGAGAGTATCATTTCAATAATGGGAGACGACTCAGGTACCGTGATCGAGGTCGAATCCTTGGCGGATGGAAAATCTCGAAGACTAAGTACGACCTCATTCTGTCCGCCAATGAAATTCTCGGGCCTGTATTGGATGACATCATGATTGCGGAACGCCGCAATTCGATCCCAGATCGCCTGTAGCTCCTCGGTTTGGCCCAGATGGGCAGCCACTCCACCGGTTTGGCTTGCTAACTGAGCCATAAAATCGCGACCCTCGTCCCGCGTTACTTGCCTCAACTGATCGTTTTGAAGCCAAACCGTATGAATCGGTATCCCAAGGCTGGCTGCCTGTGCCCCAAGATCCTCAAGATTGTAGATGGTACTAACGGCATCGGTACCATCAGTGATGAGGACAACCGATACCGCCATGTCTCCTTTCGGACTAAGCGAACCAATTGTTTCAAGCAGATTGCCCATGCTGTCAGCCAGCGCCGTCTGCCCGCTCGCCCGCTCTAAAGGAGTCGAAAAGAAAAAGTTCCGGATTGAATTGTAGAAATTAGTAGGTGACAGCAGTTGATCGGCATCGGACTTACCTACACTGTAGATCGCAAGAAAGTCGTGACCCTCGCTCATAGTCGGAGGGCGAGCATACGCTTCAATCGTCTCCTGGAAAGATTTAAGAGGTGTGTCCAGACCTCCAGGGATATCTATCACGAAGACGGTGAATGTGCCGGCTTCATACTCTCCGATGACTTGAACATCGCTGACTACCTCGCCCCCGTGTTCAATTAGGATGTTTTCTGCTGTCAACTCAATTGGATTGCCGTCCTGGTCGACGGCATAAGCACGAAGGATGAAAGTCGGCGCAGATTCATCATCACTGCTGGTGATTAAGACCCGCCCCTCATTTTGTTGGGCGAACACCCCGGTAACGGAAAAGAGAAGGGCGACGCCGATAACGAGCGTAATTACAGAGTGCGATCTAAGCGAATATCTCAGGTTTCCAAGCATGACTGCCAGCCTCTACTGCAACAATTGAGGGTTTGCCTGAACTCGTGATACCCTCCGGCTGTTCTCCTTAATACGAAAGGAACTCGCGATCTCAAGATGGTGGATCACGCCCGTCAAACACATGAGTCAGAAAGAAACATACCGCCTGTAATGGTCGCTGTCAAGAGGTTTGCCTACCGGACCTATAGTCCATATACTGCCGCTTTGTGAGGCATTAACATTTGGCTACGAACAAATCGGGAATCCGTATATGAACCGACGCTGGCTTTTTCTTCTCTTATTTTCTCCCACACTCTTGTTTCTGTTTGTGCTTCATAACGTGCCGTTATTGGCTCAAAATGAAAGCCCGCTCCTGAAGCTTTCTCCACCCGATACCGAGGAGTTCCCCGATATCTCCTTTAATCTTTTCGCACTGAATTCAGATGTCAGCGTTATCACCGACCTCAGAGGTCTAATACTTACTGAGGATGGGATTTCTGTTACTGAATTTCTCTCTGAGACTTTAAAAGTAGGCGCAGAGGTCATATTCGTCATCGATGCCAATACTGACATCGAAGAACGTGATGAAGACGGAGGCCCCAGTAGGAGAGAGATCGTCCGCGACAGCATTCACCGGTTCGTAGATCTTTATATGGATCCATCTGGCCTCGATAGGGTCAGTATCATTGTTCCTGATGAAAGGAGCGGTCGCTTCTTAGACGAACCTGGGATCGAGTTTCATAATGCGATTAGGAACGCCATCAACTTCTATCTGCCGGCCGAATTGGGCGATACCCCCCTCAATAGCATGATGGAAATGGCACTGTCGCAGGCTGAAACAGGAAGCCACGAGGGCCGCGTTCCTGCGATTATTCTATTTTCCGACAGTGAGCAGCTAAACGAACAACTTGAGTTCGATTCTCTGCTCCAGAGTTCAGCACGCAGCCAGGCAGTTATCTATACAGCGATCTTGGGAATCCGTGCAGATACGTGGGAAGTAGATGATGTGGAGAGACTGACTGTGCCAACTGGTGGCGCATATGTTCACATGCCCAAGGTTGAAGACGCAGATCCCCTTTACAACCTGATCCGAGATAGGGCGACCACAAGCCAAATTTCATACCGCTCGTCCTTGAGCTCAAGCGGTCAGCACAATCTAGTGGCCGAGTTAAATGGTGGAAGGGGTGAAGTCTTGTTTGACCTCCTGATCGCACCACCAGCCGCCAGGATAACGGTAGATAACAGCGTGGCAATTCGCAGAGTCGCTTCCGATCCAGAGACACTCTTGGAAGATGTTGAACCAAAGATCCAACCACTGGTGGCTGAAATCAGTTGGCCTGATGAACATCCGCGCGAGCTAGTTTCGGTCTCCCTGTTGGTTAACGGAGCGCCTCATCGCTTGGGTAATCCTGTAATGGATGACAGTGGACTATTAACCTTCGATTGGGATATTAGCCAGTTCGGCAATGGTGTCTATGCTGTCCAGATTCAGGTAGAAGACGAGCTTGGATTAGCTGGTGTAAGCGAGCCAGTGCCCTTAACTATCGAGTTAGAGCAAGTCGTCTTACCACCAACAACTACGCCTGCGCCAACGGCGACCGCAATTCAGACTCCTGTGCCGGTGCCGACCTCGACTCCCGCTCCGCCAGGATTGTACGATCTAGCAAGAGACAACCTTGGTTATATTGGAGCCGGAGCCCTTATTGTCGCCGGTGTGGTGATAATATTTGTGGTGGTTGCTGCCATCATCCGTGCCTTTCGCAAGGATCCTGGATCACAGAGCCTTTCGGGTTCTGGAGGAATCACCTCCGATTCGACGCAGGATGAAGAACTGGCATCACGGCCCACCTATGCAATGATGCCCGGTTTCGCGATGTCTGAATTGGGTGGGGCCTATCTTGAAGCAATAGAAAATGCACCGGAACATGCCACTCTCATTCCCATCTCGGCCAGCAATATTGCCCTTGGTCGAGATCCGAAAGTCACTCAAATAACCTTTAATGACCGGAGTGTATCCAAGCTCCACGCACGAATTCTCGAGAGTCACGGATCTTTCCGGATCTATGATGAGGGAAGCACGAGTGGTACTTATGTCAACTACCAGCGTATTGGATTAGCCCCCGAAGTGCTCAGCAACAAGGACGAAATTCATTTGGGACGGGTGCACATTCGCTTCCATCTTACATCCGGCCCACCTGAGCAAGGTGTCGAGCAAACAGTGAATTTAGAGATGCAAGATAAGGATACGCTGGTTAAACCCGGAGATTCAGGGCTGCCGGAATCGTAACTTAACTGCGCCCATTCGAATCTCATCCCCGTCGGACAATTGAAGACCATGTTGGGGCACACGTTGTTCGTTTACAAACGTGCCACTTGTGCTTTGTTCATCAAAGACCCGATAATCTCCGCCTTCCTGGACAATGGTTGAATGGATACGAGAGACAGTACCGTCGCCTGTGAAGGCGATATCGGCTTGTTTCGAGGACCTGCCAAGGCGAATTTCCACGGCTTCCAGGTCAACACGACCTGGCACCTGGCTCGTCGTCTCTAAAACCTCTAAGAAGGCAGATGGGCGTGCTTGCTTCTTTCCCCGGGAGTCGACACCCTGCACATCCGGTGCATACCGACTCGCCTCTCGCTGGACGCGAGTAGCCCTGTATCCATAGCGCCGAACGCCACCCAACCCGCGAACATACCTGCGCAGGAAAGGGATTCGTCTAAAGAAAGATGGCAACCGCAAGTTCGTGGGAAGTTTGGAGCGGCCCAAGAATTTAATCATTACCACCACAATCACGATAACAATTATCGCCAACAGACAATAGAGGACATACTTACCGTAGCTGGCGAAACGGTCGAGAATGCGGTCAACCGGGGTGCCTGGGGCTACGGCGTCTGAGATTACAGTTTCACCCTCAAGTATTGTTATTGTGACTTCCGGGGTATTGATCCGGTGACCCTGGTCATCAATGACTTCGATCTGAAAGCGATTTGTGCCATATATCAAAGGACCAACAGATATCTCGAACTTCTCGAGCTGGCTAACATCGATTGGCTGATCTAGAAGGATTCCATTTACCTTCAGTGCGGCCTGGGTAAAAGTTCGCTCAATATCGTCGGGCCAGGTGATGATCGTTGAGAAAGAGAGCAAGACGGGTTGGTCAACAGATTCCAGCGTCATCTGACGGCTCTCTTCTGGTATATCGAGAGCTATTCGAGGTGCACCGGGCAGAACTGTCACCGTTGTTTCAGCGCTAATACTAGGGTTGCCGGCCAGACTGACCTCAACACGGTGGTCGCCAGCGGACGCTTCGTCGACTGTGTAACGCAAGATCGTCTGGTCTCGGAAAGAGGATATTTTGTCCCAAAGAGCCGTAAACTGATCAGGGGAGGTTACGACAGCGGATTCACCTCTGGTTCCTGCTGCAATTTGAGCTAGATATTGCTGGCCTACTCGCTTGCGATCACCTGAGAGGCTTTGATTATCGAGCCAAATGGTGTGAAGTGGGACGTCCAGTTCGGCCGCTCGTCTTGGGACATCCTCAGGCTCGTTCTGCGTGCTGACCACGTCTGTACCATCAGATATGACCACTATATGGACAGGCATATTCTCCTCTGGTTTGATGGCATCCAGATTGTTCATGATGTCCATTATGCTGTCGATAAGAGCGGTTGATCCGGTGCTGGGCGTGGGTTGGGAAGCAAAGACATTAATAACACTGTTATGGAATGAGTCAGGTTTTAACATTTCTGTTGCACCAAGCTCGCCCACACGATAGATGGCCACGAAATCGGTCTCCTGTTCCATATAAGGATCACCCGCAAATCTTTTGATCGAATCTCCTATGGTCGAGATGTGTGATGCAACGCCTTCGGGAATGTCGATAATAAATATAGTTAACGTTCCACCACTGTGTTTGCCCACGATCTCCATCTCGTCGACGGTGACACCATCGTGGTTGATGACAAATTGCTGTCCAGTCAAGTCGACTATATTACCCTGGCTATCTACGGCGTAAACATACAGATCGAAAGTTGGTGCTGCTCTGTCATCAGATCCGGTAATGAAGAACTCGTTAATTGCCTGCTGGGCTTCAACTGGTGCCCCCCTGTTTAGCAAGCAAATAGAGATCAGGAGAAAAGAGAAAACATACAAGAAGCGTCTTTTTATTCGCATACCCTTTATCCGCCTTTCATTGGGGAACCTACCTTGCTCAAACTACAAAGATTTCCGACCCTCAGAAAGATCATACCCCGTCGCGAATAGCGCCATAACGGTGGAATCTAGATTAACCACCATTTCCTTATCATGATTCTTTCGGCACGCGTGACGACTTGAGGTACCCTTGATAAAATTACTTAAGTTAGCCTAGTAGAGAAGCAAACAGGGTTTGACGGGTATCCCAATAGACAATTTGCTTCTCTTTAAGTGTTTCGCCACGAATTCATTATCCGTCAAAAGAAGTTTGGCGAAACACTAGGATATGAAATCGATGGGTGGTCGGTATCCTACGAATATTCCGAATAGCCCTCCGGTTCTGGTTACTGAGCACGATCTGAATCGCAATAAACTTGCTAACCTCTATATATATGGCCATACCCTGGTGAAAACATACAGCTACTAACAACCAATGTCAAGCAGGCAAATTGTCACCATGTCAAGACGCGTAAAGTGGTAACGTCTCTCCCAAAGTAGCGGGATGATGTACGAAATCTGGATTGAGGAAGGCGGGCAAGAGGTTCACCGTCAGCTCCTGTCTCAGGGGAGTTTTCTGCTGGGAAGGTCTCGTGAGAATGAGATACACGTCGCCAATCCAAATGTTTCGCGCCGGCACCTCCGGCTAGACATCTCGGACGACTCTGTCCTGATAACGGACCTTGGCAGCACGAATCGTACCCAGCTTTTTGGTCAGGCTCTTTTACCAAACAAGTCGGCCAATTGGCCGGTGGGTGAAGTTGTTCTCCTCGGCAGCTTGTCCATGCATATCAGTCGACAGGCGGAAGCCGGCGTTTCGGATAATGTGGACGAAATTCCGCAGGGTTCAATCAAAACCTCTCCCGTACCTCCATCCAAGAGCGAGGTCGCAACAATTATCTGTAGTCAAGCGGAGCCCCCTGTAGCTACGTTGTCAAACCAGGATATCTACGTCGGTCAACATTCTAGCTGTGCAATACGCTTGACCGCCGCTAATGTCGCCAATCACCATTGTCTCCTTAGACTTGGCAACGGATTTGTCGAGGTTATAAATCTTGACCTCAATAATCCGGCTCGACTCGAGGCAGAACAGTTGGCCGTCGGCCAACCAGAAGAGTGGCATGAGAACCAGATCCTTCACATCGGTGGAGCAACCTTACACCTGACCTTTGATCCGGTGGGTAGCTTCACCGCTGACAGAGATCTCAAGGCTGGCCGAGTTAGAGGAATTCGGAGCGGAAGGTTCTGGCGATATGGTCTGATAATTGCGGCCGCAGTTTTCTTTATGGTGGTTTGCCTGGTAATTGCCATGCTGGTATCCGCGAATCTCGCCGGATGTGAATCTCCAAGTCTGTCCTGTCTTGCGGAAGCTCTCGGGTCAGGAACGTCTGGAAGTGGTATTGCTGATAGCGACAGTTCGGCGACGCCGACATTGGCCTCAGTTTCGGCAGGAATCGTGGCGACCAATAGGGACCAGATTATTGACTTCGCCACCGAGACTCCAAATCCCACTTCGACACCCGTGGAGTGCACCCCGAGGAGTGAAAACGCCGGGTGGCTCGAGTTGCCGTTTCCGTACCAGGGGATCGATCCCTTGTCACCCAGCAATCCGGAACAGTTCAGACGCATTTCGCAGCGCAGCAGGTTCGGTGGTCGGATAAATAGCTTCTTTGACCACGAATTCCCGGTCTACCCGCCATCGTTTGGTGGACGTGAACCATCCGAAATCGCGGGAACGCTGGTTACCTTCAACGGCGGGCGTAGTATTGACGCTTTCGCTCAGGACAGTGCCACAGCTGACTGGTATAGTGGTCATCCGGGAATCGACTTCTCACCATCTCACCCACGACAGGCAACGACGCCGATTCAAGCTGCCGCTGAGGGACGGCTGCTGCTGGCCAAGATAGATGGCGATGGCAATCATCTTATTCGCCTTGAACACGATCCGGATGGCGACGGTTTTTACCAGTTTGCCACGTATTATTATCATCTGTTCCCCGACGAATACTTTTCGGCCATGGTTGATATGGAAGAGGGAACGTCCATTGTCGCACGGCAACGAATTGGCACGATGGGTACGACCGGCCGGAGCACGGGTATTCATTTACATTTCGAGGTACGGGAGGATATTAACCGCGACAGAACATTCTCCATATTTGAGCGCGTTGATCCCTACGGTTTTTTCCCTACTGAAGAGATTCCCGTCGATCCCTGGAGTTCAGCTGCCAATTGGGTTGATCCCCGCGGAAATGAAATTGAACATGCGGGCATTACTAGTGACTACCTCTGGGTCCATTCTTTGGTCGATGTCGACGATGCCATAGGCGAATGTGTCCCAGAGATTGGTGTAAGAGTTGACCTGAATCTTTATCCGGTTCTGGGTTATGCGGTCGTCAATCCAGGATTTACATATATCGCCCGGAACGACCAGAGCGAAGTTTTACGAGCAGGCCAACCCCAGTTGCGACGTATCACAATTCTGCCGGAGAACATTGATGGCGTAGATATCGATTCTATCAGTCTCGAATATCTCGATCCTGAGCTCGATGTTTGGTTTAGTGTCAATGAAGATAGAAGCCTTGAGCAGAACGCAAGCGGAGGATACACCTTCAGTGCAACTATTCGGAAGACGGGCCGCTACGTTCTCGTAGGACGTGAAGTCGTAGATAAAGTTGCTCCGGTTACGGCCATATTACTTGAAGGCACGCGCATTGGACAAGATCCCCATTCCTTTGACGAATCAGTCATTGTATCGTTAGATCCAAAGGACAGAGGTCTGATAACATCGGAGATAGATTCAACCCAATATAGCCTTGACTGTGGTAAAACCTGGATCACCTATCAAGGACCTTTCACCGTAACTGAGGAAACGCCCCACGCTTGTGGCGATGCAGGAACCGGCCTTCAAGGAATCGAATTTGGAACTGGTGAATTCCTTTTGTTGGCAATTAGCGAAGATGCGGAGAATAATATTGAACAGCCCCCGTCACAGGTCCGTTTTAGTATACAATAGAGGAAGGGAATGACTATGTATCCGACCGTTGAGATTCAACATCCGGACGGGCGAACCGAAAGCGTCGAACTAAGGAAGGAAAGAACCCTGGTCGGACGCGGTAAGACGGCGGACATAAGGATCAGTGATGATCGCGTATCGCGCGAGCACTGCGCGCTTGAGGTTTCAGGTGATCAGGTATACGTCGTTGACATGGGTGGTAGCAACGGAACCTGGATCGGCGCGACCAAGATTCTTTCCAATGTGCGCGAACCTTTCCCTCCTGATGCAACGGTCCATGTAGGACCGGCCAGGATAAAAATAGTAACCCAACAGCAGGCCTTTGACCCGCAACTCGATCTCGAATCGCAGGCATTTGTACCCGTAGTGCCCGAACGACCAATAGCCGCCGCCAGCGCCAGGCCGAGTCAAGGTACGGTTGACCAATCTGCGGCAGCGCTTGAACTGCCTGAAAGGAATGTGAGCCTTGATGCCGGCGAGCGAACCAGCATCGTTATCAACATTGCGAACCAAAGCAAGATCGTCGATCACTACACGCTGTCGGTCACAGGTGTTCCGCCGACCTGGGTGACTCTGCCAGGTTCTGGTCTGGAACTATTACCACGGCAAAGCGGAACGATGACAGTAGGTCTGCACCCTCCCCGCCATCCGCGCACTTCGGCAGGAACTCATCCGATGAGCATCGCCTTACTTAACGGACAAGGTCAACTCGTCACGGATGTCACGCTCGAACTGGCTATTGCAGGCTTCGAGAATCTGGTAGTTGAGGTTCGCCCGAATCCATACCAAAGCCGGATGGGAGGTGATCTGACGGTCAATGTTGAGAATCATGGTAATGCGGAGACCGAGTACCGGGTAGATGTAATCGAAGCCAGCGACTCTATGGAAATTATCGTAGAGCCGCCCAGTGCGCATGTGGCCCCGCAACAAAGTCGCCAGAGTATCATCCACATGCGACCTCGCAAGCGAAATTGGATCGGAGATGCCAACCGCATGAATTTAGCGGTCACAGTCACAGGTACTCAACAATCCACCTCGACCTCTTCGGTCTATTCTCAATCCAGCACCATCCCGAGATGGTTGCCAATCCTTCTGGTAATGATTTGCTGCATAGGCTTCATCTTATTTGCACTTGTTGGATATCCTGAGCTAAAACCAATTCTTTTCCCAACAGCTACGCTAGTGCCGACACCGACGCCTGAGAACACACCGACGGCAACACCTGATTTACCAGCGACCTTAACAGCGACAAAGGTTATCTGGCTGGAGTTAGACGACGACAACGACGGGCTAAAAAACGGACTTGAGGAAGAGCTGGGCACGTCGACTTTGTCCAAAGATACGGATAACGATGGCCTAAGTGATTTCGATGAGCACACTCGATATGATACCGACCCCCTGAACCACGACACCGATGGAGATACTCTGGAGGACGGGGCAGAAGTGTCCGATCCCTGTAAGAGCCCGATTAACAATGACACAGACTTGGATGGTATTCCGGACAATCTTGACCCCGATTCGTGTGTTGGAGTTACGCCAACAGCTTCTCCGGTCACAGGATTCGCCCTGGGTGGGCAGGTGAACAACTCCCTCGACAACCTGGGTGTCATGGCCCAGGCTGGTATGAGCTGGGTGAAAGTGCAACATCGTTTCGGCTTGAACGCCGATCCGACTTCTACCATGCAAGATGCGGCCAAGTTCAAAGAACAAGGGTTCAAGGTCCTTCTTAGCGTCGTCGGAAACCGTGAAGAATTGGAACGCGGCGGGGCGAACTATATTAGTGCCTTCGCAGAATTCCTGGGTCAGATTGCACCTGTCGCTGATGGCATTGAAGTCTGGAATGAGCCAAATATTCAAAACGAGTGGCCTGTTGGCCAAATTAGCGGCATCGCCTATACAGATATGCTCAGACAGGCATATGGCGCGATAAAGGCCTCCAACCCCCGGACAATTGTCATCAGCGCGGCTCCGGCGCCCACGGGTACCAACAACGAAACGGTGATGTCCGACGATAGATTTATCCAGGAAATGGTCAACGCGAATGCGGCCAACTTTATGGATTGCATTGGAATCCATTTCAACGTTGGCGCCACTCCACCTGCTGAAACCACGGGGCATCCATTTGATAGCAACGGTCACTACTCCTGGTATTTCCTGTCCATGATGGATCTGTATTACGATTCATTTAACGCACCGGGTTCAGCTGACCCTGTTCCATTGTGTTTGACAGAGATAGGTTATCTCACCGACGACGGTTTCGATCTTACCCTCGCTCAAACTGGGGCAACCAACTTTCTATTTGCTGAAGGAAACTCTATTTTTGACCAGGGAGTTTGGCTTGCCGACGCCCTTCAAAGATCTTGTCGTAGCGGTGAAGTATTACTTTTCATCGTGTGGAATGTTGATTTCACGAATTATGGACAGGACCCTCAAGCCGGATATGCGATAATGCGTCCTGACGGGAAATGTCCATCCTGTGACCGGTTAAACCAGGCTGTGAGCACCCTGATTTCGGAAGGGTGCATGGCGAGACCGACCTAAGAGAGCACCTGAACCGGTGGTTAATATGAAATCTTTCTATCTCTATTTTCTAGTTGGAGCACTCTTGGTGGGTGGCCTGGCCTGCGGTACGTTTGGTGGATCGGAGCCAGAAGAGCCCAGCCCTACGGTAGCAGCCGTCTCTACACCAACGCTTGCGCCAACTATAGCCCCGACAATCCCAGAAGCCGGAACTGACGCAGCCGGATCGGATGTCCCGACTCTGGTGCCGACTATTGAAGCGGGGCAGCTCAACCGAGCCTACTCCCGATCCAGCTGGAACTTCGGATGATGGAGGAAACGGCAGCGGCAATGGCGGAACAGTCGCTCAAACTGCCTGCCCAGCTGGAGGCCAGAATCTCCTGACCAACCCAAGCTTCGAAGGACAGTTCGTGCCATACGGAGCGTTCGTAGAATTGAATCATGCTCCCCCGTGGGTGCCCTGGTGGACAGATGGGGAGAACAACCAGCGGCCCGAATTCAAACCGGCCGAGGTGTCCATTGCCCCAAGGCGGGTTCACAGCGGAAGCAGCTCCCAACAATACTTCAAAAGCCACGGCATATTTAAGGCCGGTTTGTACCAGTCGGTTCTTAGTGTCTCCCCAGGTAGCTCTCTGCAATTCAGCGCCAATGGCCAAGCCTGGTCATGTGAAGAGTTCAGCCAATGCCAAGATGGAAGCTCAGTCAATCCGTCCAATATGCTGATGCGGGTGGGAATTGATCCCGGTGGAGGGACTGATCCATTTAGTAATTCGATCATTTGGTCCGCCTACTTCAACCCGCTAGATCAATGGCAACTGGCGTGTGTGGAAGCTGCGGCCGAAGGAGATATTGTTACAGTCTATCTTTGGGCATCACCTGACGGTCCTCGTCAGAACCAAGACGTTTATTGGGATGATGCAAGTCTGGTGCTCCTACCGTGACGTTCAACGCCTCCGTTTGCACCACAGGTGCCTTACATCTATACTGTCCAATTAGCGACGTTCTGCTGCGCTATGCGTTAAACCCGAGTCGTGGATAACCACGAAAAATAGGTGTTCGCAAATATTTTTCGTCAACGATATAGTCAAGGATCGAATATAGTCATGGCTGATTCAGATAAGAGCAGCAAGGTCCATCGTATCTCCACGATTAACTTTTCTCCCCACCTTTTGCTACTCGTATTTCTCGCTACTGGGCTATTTAGCTGGCAGGTTGCTTCTGCCCAAGATCAAGCGGTGATTATCGTAACCGGAACAGATGTTTCTGATTTCCCTGTTGTGCGTCTTACGGTTCTCGCTGTCGATGGTGAAGGCAATCGTTTAGTAACCCTCCCCGGTCTGGCCGTAACCGAGGAAGGTACAGTGGTTTCTGTCTCTAATATTGGCGAAACTGTCGCTGGAGTCGAATACATCTTCGTGATCGATGCCGACGAAAACTACGACGATCAAGATGAACCGGGCGGATTAACTCGCAAGGAGATTGTACGGGACTCCATTGTTGATTTTGCCAATAACTTCATGAACCAATCCCAGATGGATAGGGTGAGTGTAATCGTGCCCAGTGCTGATGGTGGCGCCGTCCTGGTTGACAGAACCCCCTTCCATACCGAGCTGATCAATGAGATCAATTTCTTCGAATCTGAGTCTTTTGAGGAAATTCTGCTTAACGACATGATGACTCAGGCGCTGGAGAGAGCTGAATCGAGTCTAAGCGAGGGTCGTGCACAGGCCGTCATATTATTCACGGATGGTGGCCAATTGAGCGATCAACTCGACTACGAAACCCTGGTGTCGAAGGCTCAGGAAATTGGCATCCCGATTTTCTCAGCCATTCTCGGCGCGCGTGCTGACGAAAGCGAGATTGAAAACGTATCGCTTCTCGGCGACCCAACCGGCGGAAGCTACGTCCATCTGCAAGATTCGTCAGCCACAACTCCAATCTATACGCTTCTTGAGGAGAACAGCACACAACATCTAATCGAGTACCGATCACAATTTGCAACGGAAGGCGAGCATACGGTGACCGTTGATGCTGCGGGTGGTTCGGGAACAGGTGTCGTCATCTTAGACATCGAGGCGCCGCTTGTCGAAATGGCCGTTGACAACAGCCAACCAATCCGGCGAGTCGTCGACGATGCGGATGCCCCGATTTCGGCGGCTGTGCCAACCAACCAGCCCATCGTTGCCCGTGTAACTTGGCCAGATGGACACCCTCGAATCGTCAGCCGAGCTTCGCTGCTCATGGATGGAGAAGAGACCACTGTCACCCAGGAACCGGAACTAATCAATGATGAATTGGTGACCCTTAACTGGGATATTTCAGGTCTTGACGAGGGTGATTATGGCCTTGTCGTCAGGGTTACGGACGAACTCGGCGTCGAAGGAGAAAGCGCCGTGCTCTTGATGAGTGTTGAAGTAGCCAGACCAGCACCAGCTGTTGTGACAGATGTCGAAGTTCAGCCGACGGCTGTTCCTGTCGTGCCTGAAGAGGAAGAGACAACGGGGATAGCCGAAGATTCGAATCTAATGATGATTATCATCGGGGCGGCGGCTGTTCTGGCATTATTCATCCTGGTTATCGTTGCTATCGTCCTTATCCGCCGGCCAAAATCAACACCCGCTCCGGTGGTCGCTCCTGTTACCGCAAAAGACGGCGCCGACGCGACACAAGTTATGATGCCAGCCTTTGCGGCTCAGAGAGCGGCAACCGGCTATCTTGAACCACTGGAGAACGCTCCAGAACATACAGGAATGATCGCGCTTTCTGGGGAAAACATTGCAGTCGGGCGGGACGAGAATCTAGCCCAAATCGTATTTAAATCAAAGAGCGTTTCGCGATTGCATGCGCGTATTATGATGCGCGGAGGCGTATTTCAACTATACGACGAGGGCAGCGCCAGCGGAACTTACATCAATTACGAACAAGTCAGTCTTACACCTCAAAACATCCGAGATAAAGATGATATTCATTTCGGTCAGGTTCATGTACGCTTCCATAGCTCGGGGGCAGGTCCAGATGATGATTCAACGCAGATAATGCAAGCGCCGCAAAGGCCTGCAGAAGCTCCGGCGCCAGTTGATGACGACATGAGTACGCAACCTTATATGCCGAATCAACCACCTGCACCTGGTCAACCTCAACAACCGGCCGAACCTAGTGACGATGAGGACGATATTTCAACCAAGCCCTATTTGCCGCACAGTCCGAAGCGGTAAGTAGATCTAACCGTTACATAATTCTCGACATGTGTAGATCGAGAGGTGACGCACTTTTCGGGTAAAATAACACTGCGACAACTTTAGGGCGCGAGTAAGGACAATGGAATCAATTCCTTTAGGTGATGATTTTAATATTGCTCTGAGTACCCACGAGGGTATGAGTGGCAAACACAACGAGGATTCTCTCGGAGCGTTCGCCTGGCAATATGATGATCGACAAAAAATAATCCTTGGCATCGTTGCTGACGGAGTGGGAGGACAAACTGCCGGAGAAGTAGCCAGCCGGCTCGCTCTTGACACGATGAAGAGCTACTTCGATGCAATAGCACGCATAGAGAATATTAATAGCCACCTCGAGGAAGCCATTCTGGCGGCCAACAAGACGGTATATAAGGCCAGCCGTGACAATCCAGATTACCGAGGAATGAGCACGACTATGGCCGTAACTGCGATAATCGATAATCATTTGTTTACTGCCCATGTTGGTGACAGCCGAATTTACCTTTACAGGGACGGACGTCTTAGACAGATTTCAACCGATCATACTTGGGCACAGGAAGCCATTGAAGCTGGTTTGCTAACGCCAGAGCAAGCCAAGAAGCATCCAAACCGTAACGTTATCAGACGTCATCTTGGTGGATCGGAGGAAGTAGAGGTTGACCATCGCCTCGTTCTAGAGCCCGGACAATCACCTGTCGCTGCCAGGTCGAATCAGGGAATGATTCTCAGAGAAGGCGATACACTGCTTATCTGTAGCGATGGTTTGACGGACATGATTACAGACCAAGCAGTTCTGGAATCACTACACAACCACTATTTCGATTTAGAAACGGCTGCCAGTGAATTAATTGATAAAGCCAATGAGGCGGGTGGAAAGGACAATATTACGGTCGTCATTGTTCAAGCCCCTCCAAAAGGTCCACCTCCAGCTCTTGTCGTTGCCCCTGCGGTTGCAGCCGCTGCTGCTGTGCCTGCACCTGCCCCTGCGGTGGCGACCACCGCGGTGCCCGCTCCTGCAACGGCTGCCGTTGTCCCACCTCCTGCGACTACCGGTCGGGGTGGAGGAAAATTGACTATCCTCGTCATCGGTGGAGTGATAATCATCTTTCTGATGCTAGCTGTTGTCGTCGGAATATTTGTCATTGGCGGCTCCGGTGACGATGGGGCTACCCCAGAAGGGGCCACTTTGCCAGCGATTATTCCTGAAGACGCAACATTTGAACCTGGCGCGCCAGCAACGGCGTCATTTTTGACTTCTGAATCCGTGGGGTCTGGAACCGTCGAGGGTTTATCGCCACTTAATACTCCGGGTCTAATACCAACCTTAAGAGCAACACTGGCAGATACCGCGACAAGGTCCCCAATCATACCTCGGCGTACCGCGACGCCTGAATCTACAAGTAATTCCACGAACACACCCGTTTCTGGTGGACCACCACAACCGGCGAACACGTCACCTCCGCAGGCGACCAATACGTCACCGCCGCAGGCGACCAATACGTCACCACCTCCGACAAACACGCCATTTATCCCAACTTTCACTTCACAGCCTCCGACCAACACGCCAATTCCCCCGACTAATACCATACCACCGCCGCTTGAGACTCTACCAAGTTCTTGAACGAATGAAGCATAAGGCCGTGGGGGCAGCCTCAGCCCGGAGTGACGATGCCTTCAGATTGTTATTGTTGGAAGGGGCTACCTCTTATTTAAGAAGGCAGGTGACATGAACCTTCATATCCGAATGCTGGAAAAAGTGTGGACAGCTGACGGCGAAATGCTCGGGTTGGCTCAGCGACTATTCCATCGTCAAAGCGGCGTAAACGCAATGCTGCTTCAATACGAGAGTTATCTCGAGATCGGCAACTACGAGCTGGGAACGGCCTACTTTGTGCCAATGGATTACTTCGAAGATCGAGATCCTCTAACCGGTGAATTAGCGTTAAGTGTGTCTTTTAAGAACGTCCAGGAGCGAACCTGGTCACGCATGCCAACTTTCGTCGCCAGGGGGGAAGGTACAGAGGAGCCGCTTCCAACACGTTAATCCAGCAAAGCCACACTATCAAGGTAATGATTCCGACATTGATCTAAGTCAGATGGTTTAGATGCAAGTGCCATCGTTTCAGACTTTCTTCCTTGAAGAAGACCTTATTATCAATCGCGAAGAGGTCTGAGAACAGTCCCCGGGAGATGGTTATTGTCGTCCATGAGACTCTCGATAGTTAAAGGCAGGCCAATGACAACCCAACTCAGCAAAGTATTTTCCAAACAGGTAATCGATTAGCATCATGGCCAAAATTGAAGCGATGATCTTTGATTTAGACGGACTTATGATAGATTCCGAGCCACTGGCTCGTCAGGCGTGGGGTCGTGTGCTAGAGGAATATCATGTCCGACTGGATAGTGAGACCTATGCAAGAATGATTGGTTTGCGTCTGGAAGATAGCTCCAAGCTAGTCACAGAAATTTTTGATTTAGATGCATCTCCATCTGAGCTGGCGGAGCAAGAGCAGCGCAATATGACCCAAATTATGGCCAGAGGGATTCCCATATTGCCAGGACTTGAGCGATTGCTGGGAGAGATTACCCAGCGGCGAATACCCTGGGCAATCGCTACCTCTAGCCGTCGAGCGTATGTACATCTCGTGCTTGAACAAATGACGATATTGCAGGACTGCCAGGCGATTGCTGCTGGTGATGAGGTGTTGGAAGGAAAACCTGCTCCAGACGTCTACCTGTTGGCCGCACAGAGGTTAGGGGCAAATGCATCAGATTGCCTGGCACTGGAGGATTCCGTCCCAGGTATAAGAGCCGCAGCTTCGGCTGGAATGAAAACTGTGGCTGTTCCAAACGGCGATACCTCGCCGATGGATTTCGTCGATGCCGACTACATTTATGATTCTCTTAATGGAGTCGCCGACAACCTGGATATGCTCTTGGAGTCAGACGAGTAGTTTAGCTTAGACTTGGTGCGATTGGCGGTATTCTCCAATTGACCTGCGTATCGCCTGTTTTCGCTCAACTTTCGCCTCAACCGGTTCGACAAGATGGGTTCGGAACGTGGTATGTAGGGTCTCGGTGTTTTGCAGAGATAGTGCAGCTGGTGTGAGGGCGTTCTCACGCACAGGGCTGATCACCTGCTGCTGGAGTCTTGTTTCCTCACCGTCTCGCTTAAACCAGACATCCAGGGGTTCGATGATCCTGGTTTCTAATCCGTCCAAAGTATCAGGAAGTTCTTCCATCAGGTCTGATAGTGCAATCATGATCTCGGAAGCTTTATCGCCGATTCCAAATGGAAGCCATTTGAGGACGCCTTGAAACCACTCGTTCAACATGTTAATGAAAGAACCACCACCTTCCACAGCTCTCCTCAACGAACGGTCAATGGCTCCATATTGGCTATTAACACTATCTAATTGACCAGCTAACCAATTACGCCCTTGTTCCACGGAAGGAATCTGCTCCTCTAGTTCGTCTAGAGCCAGTTGTCCCATCTCCAAGCCGGCAGCAATAGCAGGCACATTGTCGACCAAATCATCAAACGCGTCTCCCACTGTCTCCAAACCGCTGTTTACGATCTCTTCGAAGTCAATTTCCTCTAACTGGTCATAAAGGACGAGTAATCCGCTCATGACACCGACTTGCTGAATCGCCTCATCAAGGCGCGTCCGTAGATTTTCGGTTTCCTCATCTTTGCGGCTAATACCAGAAGAGCGCTTGGCTTCCAGTTGACGTTTGGTGATTTTGAGTTGGGCTTGTAGACGAACGTTATCGGCCTGTGCAGATGCCAACCGGCCATAGAGATCAGCAATCTGCTGATTGTTATTAGAGGGTGCAGGAGCCAGCTCTCGAACTGGTGGCGCAGGAAAATCTGCCACCGTTGGTACTTTCTTCTCTCGAAGCAGCACCACGCTAGAGCCTGCGACGGTAGCCGCTGCCGCCGCTGCGACAGAGGCTTTGATAAATCGACGCCTATTTACTCCAGTCTCTTTCGTATCTGAAGACATTCATTTCTCCTTGTCGCCTCAGAAATTTGCTCAAGGAACCGCTGTCAGGTTCGCTCAGGATTAATCCTCATAGGGAAACCCGAAATCTGTGCCAGGATGCCTGCTACTTCTCGAGAAAGCCAATAGGCAGCACATCAAAACCAATACCTGCATTCCCAACGAATCTATACGTTTTTTTTGCGATTGAGTTTCGAAGATACGAACCATCAGCGGGTCGTGTCCGCTGCCGCAGAGGTATGGTGGGGACACCGATGAGCTGAGAAGTGATCCTAATAGCGAAGAATGGGATGGGAATTAGCGACTGTAACCGAATCTCTTTAAGGCTTGATCGTCGTGTCGCCAACGAGGTTCCACTTTTACCCACAGTTCAAGGTAGACTCTACCCTGGATTAGATTTTCGATCTCACGGCGCGCAGCCGCTCCAATCTGTCGAAGCTGGGCACCTTTCTTACCGATAATCATCCTTTTATGGCTTGCTCTTTCGACGTAAATATTGGCGCTGATGTAGGTCAAGTCGCTATCCCGTGGCTTAAATTCGTCGATCATTACCACAGTTCCATATGGCACTTCGTCGCGCATCTGAAGAAATATCTGCTCCCGTACGAGTTCAGCCGCGATGTCACGTTCGTAGCTATCTGTGGTTTGGTCGATCGGATAATAACGTGGACCCTCAGGCAAAGCCTCGATCAGCATCTGCAAAAGCGTATCCAGTCCATCACCATGAAGCGCCGAGAAAAGTAACCAGCTGGCATTCGAGGCGAGAGCTCGATATGCATCTGTTCGATCTAATACCTGCTCCGGAGGAATTAGATCAGCCTTATTGATGCCCAGTATAATCTGTGTATCTTTAGGCAGCGTTTCCAGTGTACTTGCAATATACCTGTCACCTGCTCCAGGCGATTCGCTGGCCTCTACCAGCCACAGAACGATGTCCGCGTCACGCAGCGAGTCATCAGCCTCGTCGACCATGAATTCATCTAGCTTGTGCCGCGGTTTGGTCAAGCCTGGTGTATCGACAAAGATTAACTGGTAGGTTGGTCGGGTAAGAATTCCAAGCTGATTAGAACGAGTTGTCTGTGGTCTGTGAGTGACGATAGCTAGTTTCTGTCCAAGCAGCGCATTCATCAGAGTGCTCTTGCCAACGTTTGGGCGACCTACGACGGCAACAAAACCCGACCTGTGTCCCTCGGGCAGCTTATCGTCAGAAAGAGAATCATGATCCAGGTTGGCCATATCAGAAGATTGGTAATCCAATGAATCCATCTAACGATCTCCCTTAGTCCTGAACTTTCGTCGCATCCTGACTATGTATCCCGATCCGTCAACCTATAAATTCCTCTATGGCATGACGACTGGCTGTTATCTCACTGTCATCTTGCCGAATAGAGCTCCTTAGAACCACACACTTGGTTCGTGTAGTTCCTAGAGTCGCTAACCAACCTTTCCACTGATCGTCTTTTGGGGCAACTACAGCTCCATCATCTTCAATGTCATATGCGTAGGCAACGGCAAGACGGTCTCCATTGAGATCAATCCAGGTCTTCAGATCATTTCGGCCGATTGCCCGGCGAATATCAAGGGCGCACCCTATGGCCAGGTCACCGGATATCTTAGCCAATCTCTCAGCCTGGTTCGTCAGCGCTGTGCCTATCCAGTAATCTTGGTTCAGGAGGGCCATGGTCATCTGCCTGTTAACTACCTGAACCCAGGCTTCGTCAAATCCATCCATAACTGCCGGTGCATGAAGATCTTGGACATACCGGCTGAAAGTCTCCTGGTCCTTAAAGATATCCGCCGGCTGGACAACAAATACCTTTGCACCTAATAACCCGGCTGCGACTGCCCCACTTTTTAGGATCTCCTTTCGAGTGCGATCTGAAAACATCTGCTCCTGTGAGAGTTGGGGTGCGGTGACGGACCAGACCGAGAGCATAAGCTCTTTCAACTTTGTCTGTAACTGGCGATAGAACCGAACATCAGGCCGCCGTCGATAGCCATAGTTGAATTCGTTGTTGAGAAGATCGATCTCTACCCTTTTAAAACCTAAATCGGCCGCCCGCTCGAGCGCTTCGGAAGTGTTGTTGGCCAAAGAGCCTGTATTAATAGCAAGATTCATATTGGACAGAATATCCTTCTTCAAATAGTTAGCCTAATTGCTGATAAATCGTTTACCGTCTGGATAAATCGCGCAAAAGTAGACACAGTTACGGTGAATACGCTCCAGCTCTCGCAGGGTCAATGATACTCTGTCATCGTGCAGAAGTGGTAATTTTACCCTTGTAGGCCGGATCCTGCGGATTAGAACGAATCCAGACATCGTCGAGTAGGTGGCACAGGAGATAGCCGGTAAGAGACAGCTCAGGAAAAACAAGAAGCTCGACTCCCAGATCCGCTGCCTCCGATATCTTCTTGAGGTTAAGCTCCATGTCGGTCTCGATATCTCCTAACTTCGGATTCAATTGTCCAAGCCCAACATTCATTTTCATCTTTCAGGTTTCATTCTGATCAACACTGCTGCTCAAGATGCATTTGGCAGAACTTAGGCATTACCAATCACGAACCGGCAAGATCCTGAGCTTTCTGGTTTGAGCGGCTGGCGAGCAGCAAACCTATCAGCGCAACGGCAGCTAAAACCCCATCAACCACAATATCCTGGCGCAGGGAGCCTATCATCGGTGCTTCATCACCCCGGAAAAGGCCAACGACCAATCGGCCGAGACTCAAAGTAGCCAAAGCTAGCCAGAAAAGTTGAAGAGGCGCGCTTCGTTTGTACAGAGCCATGATTAACACAAAAACAAGGGCGCTGAAGATCAACCCGATTAGTTGGGTATGGTAGCGCACACTGTATACTCCAAAGGAATCCGGCAGATCACTAGATATGATCCCAAGGAAAGTCTCGCGCCCATATGCGCAACCTTCTAGCAGGCAAGCCAGCCAGCCAAAGGCGGTCATTAAGGCCAGAACAGCTGCAAGCATGCCCGCGAAATTCGCGAAAGGCTGTTTTCGCCATCTCGACCAGGCCCAAAGACCAAATAGACCAGCCAACAGTGCACCATGATAGCTGAGACCACCACGCCAAACCAACCAGATGTCGCCGAGGTTCTCAACATAGTAGTTGCGCTCAATCCAAACAAAGACCACGCGTCCGCCAGCAAAGGCTAGCACGATCGCTACAACTATTCCGTTGAGCCACTCTCCGAGACGCTGATTATCATGCTTGCCCAGCCAGAAGGCTACTCCGATACATGCTCCAATTCCCAAAGCCATTACTACTTCGTAACTGTAGATTATGAAGGGACCAAAGCGACCTAGAATCGGATACATCAATGGAGATCTTAATCGAAGCGACCCTGAACGGCAAAAGATGTCCGATAACCGGCCAATAAAGTAGAATCAGTTCATCGAGCGACTATGATCCACAAAATCGTTTATAGAAAGAGCAATCACACCTAAACAGAGTATCTAACCCTTCGATAGGCCAGCCTCCTTGATAACCATCCGGAGAGTAGTGGCTCAAGCAAGTCCACGCTGAGATAAATAAAGTGAATCCACTTCCAATCGACACCACAGAAGAGAACACCGTCAAAGGTGGAGAAACGAGCGAAAGCCAAGCCGTCCATACCCGCCCATATTTACCATCCGATGCGGAAGGATTGGTCATAATTCAAAACTCGTTAATGCCAGGTGAAACCTCTAGCGCGAGGCAGACGTACCGCCATGTGAGCAAACTCTTGGTTTCGGGTGGATTTGCATGGGTTTCTACCCAGCACGAGCAGCTAATAGCCTACGCGTCCTTGACACCAGTACCCGGTTTGGATGGCCTTTTCGATCTCGAAGGAGGTGTGAAACCTGGACACCGTAGAAGGGGCATTGGAACCCGGTTGTTGTCTCATGTTCTTCGAGAGTTGCGATCTACCGAGGTGCGCCAGGTAGCGTACGCCGTTTCCTCAATGGAAAGCCCGGCGGCACTTTTTTTCTTGAAAAGTGGCTTCTTTCTTGAGCATGAAGAATGGATGATGGACCTGGAAGACCTTTCCCAGTTTGGTCAAATTTCAATTCCCAATAGCCACCACATCCGAACACTTCGACGCACGGCGGCCGCCGGTCTATTCCGTGAGCTTTATGATTCTTGTTTTCGTGGGCAGGCCTGGTATCAGCCATACATGAGCGACAAAGAAGTTTCGGCTGAGCTTGAGGATGCTGGCGATATTCTCTTTTTATTTGAAGGACCTTTGCCCGTTGGTTTTCTCTGGCTACGATGGCCGGAACCCGATATGGTGGCGATTGAGCCGGTTGGAATTACAATGGATCATCGCGGTCGCGGTCTTGGAACACTATTGATTCAACACGGCTTGCACACGGCACGCTCTCAAGGCGCCAGGGGTGCGACCCTTGGCGTCTGGGGCAACAATGATGCTGCTATCCAGCTGTATGAAGCGATCGGTTTCCACCATTCAGGAACTCTTTCATACCTGGCAATCAATGTAAGATAATGATGAGCTCACCGCTCGTTTGGCTTTACCTTTCACACGATAGCACATAAAATCTTTGAAATTGGTAGGGAGATGCCCGTACAGAGAGGTTTATTGGAGATTGAACTGAAAAATCGAATCCGGACATGATTATGTTTCAAGATATCGACCATGTTCAAAAAGATTTGGGTGGTCAGCAATACATTGCTTCTGACGAGATTGCCACGGTTGTTTACCTGGCCCAGTCATTGAGTAAGCCGGTCCTGACCGAAGGACCGGCTGGAGTTGGCAAGACCGAACTTGCTAAGGCGTGGGCAGGAGCAACAGGCCGGCCTTTGGTGCGCCTTCAATGTTATGAAGGTCTTGACGAGAGCAAAGCGCTCTATGAATGGGAATACGCCAAACAGATGCTATACACGCAGCTGTTACGCGATACTCTAAAGGATGTTCTGGACAATTCGAAGAGCCTGACTGAGGCCGCGGAACGCCTGTCTCAAGAGGAAGATGTATTTTTCTCAGAGAAATTCTTGCTGCCTAGACCATTGCTTATGGCGCTTACCTCTGATGAGCCAGTCGTTCTCTTGATAGACGAGATAGATCGAGCTGATGTCGAGTTCGAGGCTTTTCTTCTGGAAGTATTGAGCGATTTCCAGGTTAGCATTCCCGAGATTGGCACCGTATCGGCAATACATCAGCCCATGGTGGTTTTAACCAGCAATAATACGCGAGAGTTGAGCGAAGCCCTGAAACGTCGTTGTCTTTATCTGTATATCAATTATCCGTCGCTTGAAGCCGAACTCGACATTGTGCGTCTGAAAGTTCCTGAACTGAACGAGGAGCTGGCCAGACAGGCTGTCGAAGTGGTCCAACAACTGAGACATATGGACTTGCGCAAAGTGCCAAGCATCAGTGAAACCCTGGACTGGGCTCGCGCTCTGGTTGCCCTTAATGCGACGAATATCGACGAAGAAACCATGAAGACTACACTCACCGTGCTGCTTAAGTATGAGGCGGACGTAATCCGGGCTCGCCGGTTACTTGGCGGCACCGGCGGTCGACGGCGGTTAGGGTAAGCAGATGGAGGAGCGCATCGTCGAATTTGTGCGAGGTTTGAGGATGGCCGGCGTGAGGATCTCTCTCGCAGAATCGATGGACGCACTGCAGGCGATTGCTGTTCTGGGCATCAATGAAAAGAGAGTCTTTCGCGAATCGCTACGGACAACCCTGATTAAAGAGTCGGCAGACTTCGCCGTCTTTGAAGAGCTCTTTCCGCTGTACTTTGGCAGCGGGGGACCACCTATGCAGAGCGCGCTTGAAGATCTAAGTCAAAGTGAGCGAGAGATCCTAAAGGCAGCTTTGGCGGAAATGAGCGGAAGGCTACAGCAACTTCTTGATTGGTTGACTGGAGGAGACGGCCCGACTAAAGAGGAATTGGAGGAGTTGGCCCGAAGGTCCGGTGCCAGCTGGGCCAATAGTCCGGGCGAGGCTCGGTGGGTCAGCAGGCGGTTGCTACGACAGCTTGGCTATAAGCATCTCGAGGATCAGTTCGGACAGCTGCTCGATAAGCTTCAAGAGATGGGTATGAGTCCCGAAGCCATTGAAAAACTGCTGGGCATCGTGGAAGCAAACAAAGAAGCCTTGGCCGAACAAGTATCGCAACAAGTCGGTCTCCAGAGTCGCCAGGGATCGATCCGATAGGGCAAGAGATTTTCACGGGTCTGACTTGATGCATAAACCGTTTCAGTCGCTAACAGAGGCGGAGGCAGAACAGCTTAGGAAAGAATCCCAGCGTCTCGTGGCTCAACTTCGCAGTAGAGCTGCTTTAAGGCGAAAACGGGGTAAGAACGGAAAATTCGATTCAAAGGGCACAATCCGAGCCAATCTGCGATATGGAGGGGTGCCATTTGAGATCAAATACAAGAAGAAGAAGCTGAAACCTAGCCTTGTGCTTATTTGTGATGTTTCCACCTCCATGCGACCGGTAGCTGAATTCATGCTGCGTATCATTTACGAACTGCAAGACCAGGTAGCGAAAGCGCGCAGTTTCGCATTCAACGCCGACTATGGAAGAGATAAGCGTTACTCTTTCAGGCAACCGTCCTTCCGACGCAGTCGCCGAAGTTCTCTACGGAATTCCGCCGGGCTATTACGCCACTGATCTGGGCCACAGTCTGGAATCGTTTTTCAAGAAGTGGTCTGATGCTGTGAGCAATCGCACCTCCGTAATAATCCTTGGAGATGGCAGGAATAACTACAATTCACCGCGAATCGATCTGATGAAGCATATGCAGAAAAGAGCCAAGAGACTGCTCTGGTTCAACCCGAGCATCGAAGACAATGGGGAACTGGCGACAGTGATATGCTGGAGTACGAACCGCTGTGTGATTCTGTATATCAGGTACGAAATCTGGCGCAACTGTCCTCGGCCGTGGACGAGCTTCTCACGGGAAGCTGATTTACCCCGAAGGTTGTTGGAAAGTTTTCGAACTCCGAAGCAAACTCTTCAGAGACGATAAAGTCGGTTTGATCTATTCTAGTGCTTTATGAATTAGTAGATTAATACGGGCGAGAGCATCCGACCCAAATACGTCGGCCCAATGATTTACAATCCTATACGGGAATCTTTCCGGCGATTCAAGAGCCAGTTGAGGAGGAGAATCGTATCCTAATTGTCGAAACAATACCGGAGTCCGCTTAGACAATGAGGAAGGGGTGGTTTACTTACGATGCGGCCAGGAATTATCTGGCTAATACCGTTTCTAAGAAGCAGAATGTGAGCCAGTAATTGGACAGGTGAATGATAGTGAAACCCAGCATGTTTTACAGTGTTGGAGAATCTGCCCCAGAAAGCCGTTAAAACGTTTCTTCAGAAGATCCAGGAAGGAATCAACGATCTAGCAGCAATCGGAGTGCTCGCCTGTAAGGAATGGAGTCAAACGCGCATTTGGCTTAGCTATACTCCTCGATGGGCACACATACGCAGAATAGATTGCGATCCCCATACACGTTATCAATTCGCGCAACCGCGGGCCAGAACTTTCCTTCTTCTACCCATGTTGCCGGGAAGGCAGCTTGTTTCCGTGAATAGGGTTTGTCCCACTCATCACTGGTTATCATCTTTGCCGTATGGGGGGCTCCTTTTAGGGGGTTATTCTCGGAATCCATCACATTGTCTATTAGTTCTTGGATCTCTTGCCGTATCGCGATAAGCGCGTTGCAAAAGCGATCGAGCTCCTCAAGTGATTCGCTTTCAGTGGGTTCGATCATGAGTGTTCCAGGAACTGGGAATGACATTGTTGGCGCATGAAATCCATAGTCCATTAGCCTTTTTGCGACATCGTCGACGATGACCCCGGACGACTCCTTAAAGGGACGAACGTCAATTATGCATTCGTGCGCTACTCGCCCGTTTGCTCCCTTATATAGCACAGGGAAGTAGGGATCGAGGCGTGTTGCGATGTAATTGGCGTTCAGGATCGCGATCTGTGTCGCGCGAGTCAGTCCCTCCTCTCCCATCATGGCAATGTAGGCGTAGGAAATGGGCAGGATACTTGGGCTACCCCAGGGAGCAGATGAAACAGCGCCAGTCGCCTTCTCGCCGCCTATACCAGAAACGACAGAATGACCGGGCAGAAAAGGCGCTAAGTGCTCGCCCACGCAGATGGGACCCATTCCAGGACCGCCGCCACCATGGGGGATGCAAAAGGTCTTGTGGAGGTTTAGATGACATACATCCGCTCCGAAGTCGCCCGGTCTGGCAATACCGACCAGGGCATTCAGATTGGCGCCATCCAGGTATACCTGGCCACCATTGGCGTGGATTGTTTCGCATATCTCGCATATCGCCTCTTCGAAAACACCATGCGTAGACGGATAGGTAACCATCAGCGCTGCGAGATTTTCCCGGTGCTTTGTAGCCTTTTCGCTCAAATCGGCGACGTCGATGTTTCCGTTCTCATCCGTTTGGACAACCACAACCTTCATACCCGCCAGGACCGCACTTGCAGGATTCGTTCCATGGGCAGAGCCCGGAATCAGACAAACATCCCGGTGATGATCACCCCTGCTCTGATGATAGGCTCGAATAACTAGCAGACCAGTGTACTCGCCCTGGGAGCCAGCGTTTGGCTGAAGCGATGTCGCTGACAGGCCTGTAATCTCTGCCAGCCATAATTCCAGGCGCTCAATCAACTTCAGGTAGCCACCGACCTGTTCAAGAGGCGCGAAAGGGTGCAAGTGAGCGAAGCCGGACCAGGTGATCGGATACATCTCGGCCGAGGCGTTTAACTTCATGGTACAAGACCCGAGAGGGATCATTGAGTGAGTCAAGGATAAGTCGCGGCCTTGCAGGCGATGGATGTAGCGCAACATCTCCGTTTCTGAATGATAGCGGTGAAAGACGGGGTGGGTCAGGAAATCGGAACTCCGCCGATGTAGCTCTGGGTATTCGATGTCAACCGAATCGACCAGCGTCCGCACGCTGAGGTTGTTTTTCTCATTTCCAAAGATATCGAGTAGATCCTCCAGATCGGCAACAGAAGTAGTTTCGTCAATAGATATTCCCATATCTCCATTTGCATAGAGACGAAGATTGATGCGCCGCAACAGCGCTTTAGAAGCGATTCGCTCTTGGTCTTGGGGATTACTCTTAACGGTCACGGTATCGAATCTGTACGAAGCACTCAAGTCAAAACCCAGATTCTGAAGACCCTGAGCCAATATCTCAGTGAGCAGGCGTACACGGCTGGCTATCTGGCGCAGCCCGTCAGGACCATGGTAGACGGCATACATCGAAGCGATGATAGCCAACAGCACCTGGGCAGTACAAATATTGCTTGTCGCTTTATCTCGACGGATGTGCTGTTCCCTCGTCTGCAACGCGAGCCGGTAGGCCGGGTTGCCAGTTACATCTACGGAAACGCCAACCAATCTACCGGGCAGTTGGCGTCGATATTTATCGAGCGTCGCCATGTAAGCCGCATGAGGTCCGCCATATCCCATCGGTACGCCAAATCTCTGGCTATTGCCGATAACGACATCGGCCCCGAAATCGCCCGGTGGACGAAGAAGCACCAGAGCAAGTATATCGGCAGCCACGACAGTCATGGCGCCTGCTTTATGAGCCTGTTCGAAAAATGAATCATAGGCCAGGACAGCGCCGTCGGTAGCCGGGTATTGGACCAGGACACCGAACGTTTCTTCGGCGAAATCATAGCTTTCATAATCGCCGACGATGACATCAATTCCCAGGGACTCCGCGCGAGTTTTAATTACGTCAATGGTCTGGGGATGACACAAATCCGAGACAAAAAAAGTGTTCGCCATCGATTTTCGCGGCATAAGTCGCTGGCACAATGTCATCGCCTCTGCAGCAGCGGTTCCCTCATCCAGTAGTGAGGCATTTGCTATCTCCATACCCGTCAAGTCGCCCACCATAGTCTGGAAATTGAGCAGTGCTTCCAGCCGCCCCTGGGCTATTTCAGCCTGGTAAGGGGTATATTGTGTGTACCAGCCCGGATTCTCCAATATATTACGCTGGATTATAGGGGGCGTAATGCAGCCATGATAGCCCATGCCGATGAAGGACCTGAACTGTTCGTTTGCTTCGGCAAGCTGCAATAGATCAGCCAGACTCTCGGATTCGCTCCTTGGTTCAGGGAGGTTTAGCTTGCCCTCCATGCGTATCACTTCGGGTACGGCTTGATCAACCAGTTCTTGGATCGAATCAGCGCCGATTTCCCTAAGCATATGCTGGACATCGCCGGCCTTTGGTCCGATGTGCCGTTCAACGTATTGGTCAATGGACCGCAATAGGTCCACCTTTTTATGAGGGGTGGAATGAGTCATATGTCTCCTCGTGCAAACGTCAAATGTAATGAAGACAGATAAATTAGAGAATGACTATCGAGAGGTTCCGGGTAGTGATATTTGTTAGCTGCGTTCGTCGCAGTAGTCACTATAGGCAGATGGACTCATTAGTGACTCGTGTTCACTCGGATCGTCAATCTTGAATTTCAACAACCATCCTCCGTCATAAGGGTCGGCGTTCAAAATTTCCGGTGTATCGAGCAACTCCTCGTTTAGTTCGGTCACTTCACCCCCCACCGGCATATAAATGTCGGCCGCAGCTTTTACCGATTCGACTACTCCGAAAGTCTCCCCGGCGTCGAAATGATCGCCGACATCTGGCAATTCAATAAATACGATATCGGACAAGGCATCCTGGGCATAATCGGTCAGACCTATGGTCGCTTCATCTCCATCGATGCGAATCCACTCATCGTCCTTTGAATATAGTAATCCGTCAGGAATATTGCTCATATTCGTCTCCTGAAGTCAAATAAACCCATATGAAAAAAGGGACCAACCGTCAAGACAATCTAGAAAGTCTTGATCTTGTTGGCCCCTGTCGCTGACCTGAGAGTTTCGCCGGCATAACCGGTTTGCCCCTTCGGCGCTCAGTCCACATTCAATAAATCGAACGAGCTTTCCAGAGGTGCCCGACTAACCGGTCCTTTTGCCTGAGAGATTCACTCGCACTGCTGTAGTGTCCAGCGAGCTTGCCCCTTCGGCGATCTCACTAGCTAACATGAGATGCTCTCCCGACTAGTCGATTGGCGCTAATTGTTACAATTTATTGTACGTCCAGAACAGATGGGTAGCAAGAGGATTTCTACTGATTTACAGTTTAGAGTGCCGCCGGCTAGATTTATACGCCAGTACGCCATTGTCGATGAGCAACCATCATACAAGCATCCATCACCACCGCCAATCCTGCGTCTTTAGCATTTTTCGCCGCTGCCTCATTGTAAATGCCCAGTTGCATCCAGACAGCACTGGCTCCCACTGCGATTGCTTGCTCCACGGGCTGGAGCACAAATTCGTTGCGTCTAAATATCAATACCAGATCAATCGGCTCAGGCACCGAAAAAAGGTCCGCGTAGGCGGTTTCACCGAGTGAAAATTCGATATTCGGATTTACTGGTATGATGCGGTACCCGTTCTGCTGTAGGTAAGCAGGAACATAAAAACCAGCCTTATGCCGTTTCGATGAAAGTCCGACGACGGCGATGGTCTTCGTCGAGGACAGAATATTTTCCATAGTTTCTTGTTCAGTTGTTTGCTCAATCATGTTTATTCCAAATATTTTTTCTCAATATACTAACGGACGTCAACAACGACGCGGCCAAAGCAACTACATGAGAGCATGGCGAACCGGAAAGATCTTGAGGGATGGGACTAAGTAGACACCCTAACCCTTGATGGTTTGATTCGACACATGAGTCGAGTTTCTCTATGCTGTTGGTCGGCAGGGACGGTGTAGCCATAAAATCCCGGTTGACTCGTATATATGCGAGCCAACTCACCAATATGTTCGACCGCTCCTTCTTCGGCAATTTCGGCAACAGTTCCACGAACCTCGATGAAGCGATAAGGGTTACCCGGGTCAACAGCCAGCAAAGTAACTCGTGGATCCCGAAGGATGTTCAGATGCTTCTGGCGACCACTCGCCGTATTGACCAAAACCTGGTCGCCATCAGAGTTACACCAAACAACAGATAACTGAGGTTGGCCATCAGGCATCGTCGTAGCAATAGTGACCAGCACCGGGCCGTCCAATAAATCTCTATGGGATTCGGGGATCAATATATTCATTCCTTTTCCAGGTTTACATCCTGGGAAAAACTCAATAGATTAAATACCTTGCGACCAATATGACAACAGGCCCTACTTATTATCGAAAAAGTTCATTTTCAGATCTGTGTGTTGGCATACAAGGACAATGAATCTCTCGCTTCAGGAATATATCGCGCGTAAAAATCCCCTGCAACCTAAGAGCCACCGTGTTATGATAGAAGTATGAGTGGAAGAAAAATCGCTCCCTATGCAACCTGGAAATCGCCGATTACGGCAGAAATGATCTCTTCCAACAAGGTGAAGTTTACGGGTGTCTGCCTAGATGGCGAAGATACCTATTGGGTCGAGATGCGTCCGGACGAGGCAGGTCGAAATGTCATCGTCCGCCGCCAGACCGACGGTAACACGGAAGATGTCAACCCAAGACCATTTAATGCCCGCTCCACAGTTCACGAATATGGCGGCGGGGCGTTTACGGTAGTGGACGGAGTTGTTTTCTTTTCAAACTATAAAGACCAGCGAATATACCGCCAGAAACCAGGAAAGGAACCGGTTTCGATTACCGACAGAGCCAACATGCGCTACGCTGACATGATTTTGGATGCCGACAGGCGTAGCTTGATTTGCGTGCGTGAAGATCATAGCGGGGATGGCGAGGCTATTAATTCAATAATAGCTCTAGGTCTAGAAGAGGTTGGCGCTGAAGTTGTGCTGGTGTCCGGTAACGATTTCTATGCGTCCCCGCGCCTTAGTGCGCGTGGTGACAAAATCGCCTGGCTCACCTGGAACCACCCTAATATGCCCTGGGACGGCACAGAGTTATGGGTTGCCTCTATTAGTCCGGATGGCAAGCTGTACGACTCAAAGCAGATTGCCGGTGGAGCACAGGAATCAGTCTTTCAACCGGAGTGGTCGCCAGAGGGAGAGCTGTATTTCGTTTCTGACCGAAGCCAATGGTGGAATCTTTATCGCCATCGTGACGGGAAGAATGAGCACATAATTCCCATGGAGGTTGAATTCGGTAAAGCTCAGTGGGTGTTTGGCATGTCCACCTATGGTTTCGTTTCACCAAACAAACTAATCTGCGCCTACAACCAACGTGGGATTTGGAATCTGGCAACAGTCGATTTGACATCAGATACACTCCTAGAAATCGTACAACCATACGATGTAATATCCAGCATCTGCTGCAGTGAAAGCAGGGTGGTTTTCGTCGGCGCTTCTCCGGTAGAGCCTAGCTCGCTGGTAGAAATGAAAACCCGGGATTTCCAGATCGAGGTCTTACGCAAATCAAGCGACAGCGTACACGATCTTGGGTATATTTCAACGGCACAGACAATAGAGTTTCCAACTGAATCTGATCGTACGGCATATGCGTTCTATTACCCCCCAAAGAACCCAGAATACTCGCCTCCTGGTGGAGAACTACCACCCCTTATTGTTTACTGTCATGGCGGACCTACCGGCGCCACGTCCATGGCTCTCGACCTGTCGGTGCAATTTTGGACCAGCCGTGGATTTGCCGTTCTCGACGTAAACTATGGAGGCAGCACGGGTTACGGCCGGGCATATCGGGAGCGTCTGAGTGGACAATGGGGAGTGGTAGACGTGGATGACTGCGTAAATGGCGCCCAATTTCTAGTTGACAAGAACGTAGTCGACAGCAGCCGCATAGCTATCCGTGGTGGCAGCGCAGGGGGATTCACAACTTTTGCCTCCTTAACCTTCCGCGATTTTTTCAACGCTGGGGCCAGTTACTATGGGATCAGCGACATCGAGGTATTAGCAAAGGAGACCCACAAGTTTGAATCTCGGTATTTAGAGACAATGGTCGGTTCCTATCCGGATGATATTGAATTGATTCGCGAAAGATCGCCAATCAATCACCTGGATAAACTGTCCAGTCCAATGATCGTGTTCCAGGGTCTCGAGGACAAAATTGTGCTTCCCAACCAATCGGAGATGATGGTAGACGCCTTACGAAGCAAAGGGCTGCCGGTCGCTTATATAGCCTTCGAGGGTGAACAACATGGGTTTCGACGGGCCGGAAACATAAAGCGCGCCTTGGAAGCAGAGCTATACTTTTACGGGAAAATCTTTGCTATTGAGATAGCCGACCTGATCGAACCGGTCAATATTGAGAATATCTGATAAACACTGGAACCTGGTTCCAGTTATGAAACTTGGCTTTTGCGCATTGCGATGGTTTTCAATCCCTCGTTGCGGCCACCAGTTCGATGCATAATAAGTCAGTCACAAAAATAGGAGATCGAAGCATGCGCTGTCGACGATGTGCAACAGACAATCCTGATAAGGCGATATTTTGCATGGCTTGCGGTGCCAAATTACCGTTAATCTGCTCGAACTGCGGAACGGAGTTGCCGGATGGTGCCAAGTTCTGTTTAGAGTGTGGGCATCCGGTAAGCAAGGATAGCGTTGAAGCGAAGACATCGAGAAGACTTCACCTGGCCACACAGGCGGGTGAACGCCGGATAGTCACCGTCGTTTTTGCCGATATATCAGGATTCACCGCCATGTCTGAGCACATGGATCCCGAACAAGTCCGCAACCTGATGAATATGTGTTTCGATCGACTTGTCCCAGTTATTGAGAAATATGAAGGAGCGGTGGACAAATTTATCGGGGACGAGATCATGGCCTTATTTGGCGCTCCTGTGGCCCACGAGGACGATCCAGTCCGCGCGTTGCATGCGGCCATCGAAATGACCGAGACCTTGAACGCGTTTAACCAGGAGTACGCAACGGATCTTGGCCTACACGCAGGTGTTAATACAGGCCTCGTTGTTACTGGTGGCATCGGCTCTGAGGGGCGACAAGAATATTCAGTCATGGGGGATACCGTGAACGTGGCGGCGCGACTGAGAACCGAATCCGAGAGCGGCGAGATACTTGTTGGTGCAGATACCTACAGATTAACAAAACCGATTTTCGAGTTCGATCGACTCGAGCCGGTTAAGGTAAAGGGGAAAATCGAACTTGTTTCTGCCTTCCGGCTAGCAGACGTAAAATCAAAACCCGAATCTGTAAGAGGGCTTGCCGGTCTGGAGAGTGAGATGATCGGTCGCGAAAGTGAATTCGGGATTCTTGTGCGGATGACCGAGGCGGTGAAAGCCGGGTTAGGTCGAAGCGTTCTAATTCTCGGCGAACCTGGACTCGGGAAGAGCCGCCTGATAACTGAATGGCTTTCAGAGCTCGACCAGGATTCTTCTGCTAGCAAGGATGCATCTACTGTCCGATGGGCGATTGGTCACTGTCTTTCGTATGGCCATGGACAGGCATACCATTTGCTACTTGATCTGTTGAGGTCCCTCATCGACGTGCCAACAACATTGGATGAACGCGAGAAATCCGCAATCCTAAAATCATTCACGGACGATCTATTGGGTAGCTCGTCAGACGAGGTGTATCCTTATCTGAGTCACCTGCTCTCGATTCCAATGGATGGTGAAGAACGCAAGAAGGTTTCGTCCCTGGATCCGTCGGATTTGCAGGCTTTGTATATGGTTTCAATTCGAAGATTGCTGCTAGCGATCGCCGAAAGGGAACCACTAATATTGATTTGTGAAGACATCCATTGGGCTGATCCTTCCTCAATAGAAATACTGCTCAAACTTCTCCCGGTTATTAATGAATCGCGTGTTATTCTTTGTTTTACAGCCCGTCCTGAACGGGAGATACCTGGATGGAAACTCGTGACGACGATGAGGGAAGAATTTGGCGCTGGATTGGAGGAAATTGAGCTACACAGCCTGACGGATGACGATAGCCGGCAGCTTATCAGCAGCTTACTCCAATTCGAGGCAATACCAGGACAGGTTAGAAGCCTGATCCTTGAACGCGCCGAAGGCAACCCTCTGTATGTGGAGGAAGTCATCCGCATGCTGGTCGATCGTGGATTACTGGTTAGGGAGGACGGCCTTTGGAATGCTCGGGCAGATATCGACAGCGTGGATATACCTGATACGCTGCACGGCCTGCTGCTTGCCCGAATAGATCGTCTTCCGGACGACGTTCGGCACACCTTACGTGTTGCTTCTGTAGTCGGTCGCCAATTTTCAGTAAGAGTCCTCGAGGACGTGCTGTTGAATATTTGACGCCAATGCTGGTGAATATCAGCTCGACGAGGGTCTATTGTTCATTGAAATGATTTCCGGATTTGTAGATCTCTTTAATTAATGTTTACTTCAGAAAGCCCGAAGCTCTAAAGCAATGTCATCACTTAGCAAACAACTTGATCGTCTTGAGCTATCCCGCTTGATAGCGCTAATACAGTCCTGGCCCGATAGGGAGTACCAGTTTCGGCATACGCTAGTTCAGGATGCCGCCTATGGAACACTATTGAAAGGGGAAAGACGGCAAATTCATCTGGCAACCGCTGAGGCACTAGAGCGACTCCATGACGAACGGCTTGATGAACTAGCTCCTGTATTAGGCCACCATTTTGTAGAAGCGAATGAATACGAACGTGCGTACCGTTATTTCATTAGGGCGGCAAATCAAGCTGCTTCTGTTCACGCTCACCGGGAGGCAGAGACGCACTTTCATGATGCAATCAAGATAGCCCAACAACTGGACAAGACAGATGAAGAGGTGATGGGCTTGTTGCTGGCACGTGGACGAATGATGGAACATTCAGGACGCTTTGAAGAGGCGCTCGATCTTTATCGAGAAATGGAAACGGTCGCAGAAGCAAAAAACAATAATCTTGTGGTCGGTGCGGCCATTAGCCGTCAGGTTTTTTGTTACATTGAACCAACGAGTGTGCACAATCCCACTCTGGCTGAACCTTTGCTAAGAAAAGGCCTGGCTCTAGCACAAGAGGTAGGCGATCCGGAGCTAGAAGCCGACTTGTTGTGGGGCTATATGGTGCGTGAGACACATTACGGAAACAGCGAGAAGGCGAAGGAAGTCGGCCAACGATGCCTTGTTATCGCTCGCGAACACAAGTTAATACCCCAGCTTGCCCGAGTGCTGCATGACCTGGCCCTAAATCTGAGATTAACAGGAGATCTAGAGCTAGGTGAAGCGTATGCTTCCGAATCTCGCAAGCTATTTCGAGACGCGGGCAACCTCTCAATGTTAGTGGATAGTCTGAACCAACAAGGATTGATGGACATCCATCATCTAGATCTAGATTCAGCTATGATCCACACAACTGAAGCTTATGACATTTCCCAGCGAATAGATAACGGCTGGAATCTTGCCTACGCACGATGGCAGCAAGGTATGGTTGCTTATTACCGAGGTGAGTGGGGATTGGCCCAGACCTTGATGCGAGAGAGCATTACCCGTGGCGAGTCGGTTGGATTCTTGATGTCGCTTATCACGGTTCGACTACAGTTGGGAATCCTGTTAGGCCAGCTTGGTCAGAGTCAGTCGGCCATCGACATGCATCATAAGGCCCATAAAGCGGCCGAGGAACATGGGCTATTTATGTTACGGGCCGTTGAAGCCCATCTGGCGGTTGACGCCTTCATAGATCAAGACCCAGAGCTTGGTATGAAATGGCTGGAAAAAGCCGAAGATCGCCAATCACTTGGGGAGATCGCAACCGCTCTAGAGCTAAGATCTATTGCCCAGGCGGCTGTCCACAGGGCTGAATACGACGGCCATTGGCAGGTCGCCCTTGACATAGTAGAAGAGGCATTGGCCGAGGCCCAACGCCGCCGGCTGGATTTGCATGAGCTCTACCTCAAGGTTGACAGAAGCCGGTGTCTAATCGGAATGGCTAGGCTAAAAGAAGCGGAATCTGAGCTTCTCAAGACGAAAGGCTCTTTGAAGAAGGCTACTATTTTACCCCTGGAATGGCACACTTATTCATTGCTGATGGACTTAAACAAAGCGACTGGCCGGGAGTCAGCGGTCGAGAAATACAAACTCAGAGCGTCCGAGATCGTCCTAACCTTGATAAACAACCTAACGGATCCTGAGCAACAGCAACAATTTAGGTCGACTCCGGAAGTCGAAAGCCTCTTCATGAGTAGTACGGTATGACAAGCACGACCAAGAAAGAGCTGGCTGACCTTGAAGCCAGTGGATTAATTCGGCTGGCCCAGATCGTTCCAGAACTGGAATATATATTTCGCCATGCTCTGGTTCAGGATGCTGTTTATAGTACGCTGCTGAAAGAAGATCGCAAACGGATTCACAAAGCCGTAGGCCAAACTCTCGAACAACTATTCACCGACCGGCTAGATGAAATATCTCCGATTCTGGCTCAACATTATGAGAAGGCCGGAAACGGCGACAAGGCTCTGGAACATTATTTGCGAGCAGGGGATACAGCAGCAGCCAGGTACGCCAACACCGAAGCGGTGTTTCATTACCGCCACGCCCTGGCGATTGCCCGTCTCCTTGGGAACAAAGAAGCTACCCTAGTGCAACTGTGCGATAGCCTTGGTCGTACTCTTGAACTAAACGCTGAGTTCGAACAGGCATTAATTCATTACCTTGAGATGGAAGAGCTGGGTCAGGTTCGGGACGAGCCACGGTTATCACTGGCCGCATTAATGGGCAATGCCAGGCTCCTAACAACATTCTCTCCTGTACATGATAAGGAACAAGGGAAGGCTCTCACCGAGAAGGCGCTGGCAATGGCTCAGGAGCTGGAAGATCGGAAAGCCCAGGTTGCGATTATGAGGAATCTGTCGAACCTTCACATTCTCTCCGGCAGACTGTCACAGGCCCGTGATTTGGGGGAGCAGGCGCTTGACTTGGCCCGTGATCTTGGTCTAGAAGAGCAGGCAGCGTCGATTCTAATTGACCTTGCCATATCTATCGATCCACAGGTCCCCTGAGTCGTGCCAAGGAAAGAATTCGCGAGAGTCGCCAGCTCTGGAGGAAGCTGGGCAATCTGCCCATGCTTGCCGATAGTCTTTCCACCACCGGCGGTGTTCTGAACGCAATGGGTGAAAATGAACTAGCACAAGTCCATGCAGAAGAGGCGCTAGAAATCGGTCAATCAATTGAAAACAGGTGGTCGCAGGCGTATGCTCGGGTCATTATTGGCTTAAACGATAATAACCTTGGACTATATGGCATGGCAATAGAAAATCTCGAAGAAAGCGTACGAATTTGTGAGTCTATCAACCTGGAGATAGTTGCTATCTATGCTCATTTGGCACTGTCAAGCGTCTATGGTGCACTGGGCCAGTTCGCTCGTGGTGTGAATGAGGCTGAAGCTGGATTGGTAATAGCGGAGTCAAATCTACCGCATATGACCATCTTCGCCTATGCGACGCTGGCCCAAGCTCATATTGATCTAGGGGATCTGGTCGAGGCCGAACGGATCGTCCAAGCAGCTAATGTTAGAGCTGTGGGAGATGAACGCACTCGCTTTGTCGTGATGTTAGGCATGGTGGAAGACCATCTGGCGCTCAAGATGGGCCGATACCGTCAGGCGATATCGGGATCGGAACAGCGCCTGGCAACTCTGCGTACACTTAAAGTGAACAGCCAAATTCCGAGAGTCCTTCTAATCCGCGCCCAAGCTCTTCGAGCTTTAGGTAAGAGAGAGGAGGTCCAAGAACTGCTTGAGGAGGCTTATGAGTTAGCTGTAGCCATGCGAGCCAGGCCGCTGCTTTGGCCGGTGCTGGCTCTACTAAGCCACCTCGAAGCGGAGCGTGAAAACTGGCAGAAAGCAAAAAAACTAAAAGCAGAAGCGCGGGCCATTGTAAGCGATATCGCCACCGAAACACCCGAGGATCTTAGAGTTAAGTTCCTGCAGCGTCCAACCGTATCGGCATTGGTAGATCCATCTCAAAAATGAAAAATGAATCAGAAGTGAACGGTATCGCAAAATGTATGCTCGCCTACTGGCGATTTCAGGCTGATATCGGTTATACTTCATCAGGACAGATAAGTGAGGATCTAGCAATACTCAGGGGACACACCCTTCATGGATAAGGAGATACAGCGATGAGAGAATGTGTTGGTTTCTATATTTGCCCTGTATGCTTCCTTGTAAGTGAAGAACCTGGAGTGCATCACAACCGGCAGATGATCCATTGTCAGGAGCTCCCAGTCGGCGATGAGCGACTGAAGCCGGTAATCAATGGTGAGGGGGATCTAAAGTCGCACGCACCACGATGGTTTTTAGAGGCTGTATGGGAAGCCGCGGGTATGGTGTACCCTGCCCAAAAGTAACGAGCTCTTTGCCCCATTCTTCAATTAGATCCGCAGGAGGCGTCTACTTAGGCCCCTGTTATCTCCTTCAACTTATCTTTGAACACGTTGATCTGGGAGCAATGCTCTCGCTTATGACCGTAAAAGGCATAGACGATGAGGTCGTCTAGAGCGTATTCCGCCCCATACCAAGGAATTGTGCCCACCTGGCGGCGTGTATCGATGGGGATCTGGGCAATAAGTTCCAGGGTCCGGGCATGAGCCGTCTCGTACTCGTTCAATACCTCTTCCCGAGAAAAAGTATTGCGTTTCGCTACCTGGTCATCATTGAATCGTTGGCCCGATTTAGCCCAGCTCTTTAGATATGGTCCCTGTTCTTCGCCCAAGAAGAGATTGAGGACCTCGACCAACACGTGCTCGAAAGAAGCCAAATGGGCGATGATTTCCCTGACGGACCATATACCGCAGACGCCGCCTGTGTCCCACTCAACTTCAGGCACGTCGGCTATGGTCATTAAGACGGTTCGATTACCATACATGAGGATATCTGATGCGTTCATATTATTCTCCTTAGGTGACAGGATATGAATATTCGAGGCGTGAGGTGGATTGCTAACCTCGAAGAGTATGTGCTAACCTGATTTGATGTTTCTTGCCGAGAGATTTTCGTTGAGAGTGATGTTTGCAAGGGATTTGAAGATTGTACCACAACCATCGCCCGTATCGATCCGTATTCTGTTGCGCCGGAATAAACGATCCATATTCGTTCGTCGAAAATTCACCGGTGCTAGAAATGAAGGATAATCTGACTAAACATTCGCATTGGCTGGCGCTCGAAACAATCTTGACCAAATACTAGTCGAGACTATGCAGAAAAAGTTACTCTGGATTCTAATCTTCGTGCTTGTGCTTATCATGGTCGGTCCGTTTCTGATACCTTTGCCTGAACAGCCCGACTTGACGGCCGAAGCGGTTGCTCCCGGCACAGGACGCTTTTTGACCGTCGGCGGAGTGAAGACACATATCCTGGATATTGGCCCTAGAGACGGGCCAGCAGTACTCTTGATTCACGGGTTCGGCGGTTCGACGTTTTCTTGGAGGGAGACGCTACCATTTTTAGCCAGTGCAGGATTTCGAGCGGTGGCGCTCGACTTGAAAGGTTTCGGCCTGGCAGACAAGCGTTTTGAGGAGGACTACTCCCATACTTCTCAAGCAGCTTTTGTCGCCGGCGTTATGGACGCTCTCAACATTGAACGAGCTTCCTTTGTTGGGCATAGTATGGGTGCAAGTGTAATCGCACACTTCGCCCAGCAAAAACCAGATCGTGTGCAGAAACTCGTATTCGTCGACGGCTCAGTAAGCGAGGCCGGTAGTGGAGCATTAATTAATCAGATTGCCTGGCTTATCCGTTTTTGGCCAACACGGCGGTGGGCTAGGATCGCTATGCGATCCTTATTGAATGAAGAGCAGGTTACAGCAAGATTGCGAACCGCATACTATGATCCTGAGTTCGTCACACCCGAGATAGAAGATGCCTACTTAGCACCGCAACGGATCAAAGATTGGGATTTAGCTTTACTCGGCATCACGCGAGATTCAAGTAAAAACAGCCTACCTTTAGCGCCGGATCAATTTATCACTGTTCCAACGCTAATTATATGGGGCGAAGAGGATTCTTGGGTGCCGTTGGAGAGAGGATGGGAATTACAGGGTTCAATTCCTGGATCTGAACTCTTCACTATCCCCGCCAGTGGACACCTGCCCATGGAAGAGCAAGCCGGTGCGTTCAACGCGAGGCTATTGGAGTTCCTGCAAAGCGATATCCGCTGATTGCGGGTATCTTCGAAATCCAAGACAAACACTTAGTGACAGGCTCCAGACGGACTCGTATAATTAGACGCTTTATCAGAGGATTTATGTCGGTATCAGACGCGAGAAATCAGAGTTCCACAGGGGGCAGGCTCGTCCACCGCGAGGTGGGTTGGCGTGGCACCTGGGCTACCCTTTCGGTCCTTTTCAAATCCCGAGTTGTATCTCTGCTTCTATTTGCTGCAATAGGAGGCGCATTCTTGGGAGCTGGTGGATGGCCAGGTTTGGGATCCTTGTTTGTCCTGGTCCTTGCCGGGGGATTGGCTGCCTCGGGTTCCGCTGGTTTGAACGAGTATCTAGAGCAAGAACCCGACGCCATCATGGATCGGACTCGTCGACGACCGTTAGTAACCGGTGAAGCCCAAGCTCGCTGGGTGATGTGGGCTAGCTTGAGCATGATACTCATACCTGTGCTGATCGTTTTACCGTTTAACCCGGCCCTTTCCTTCTTCCTTTTCCTCGGCGCAGTAATCTACGTTGGCATTTACACCATATTGCTAAAGCCAAGGACATTGCTCAACATCGTAATCGGCGGAGCGGCTGGCAGCGCAGCGGTTTTGAGCGGCGGCGCCTCGGTCGGCAACTGGCGAGAACCGGCGGTGATAATGTTGGCCCTGCTCGTATTTTTGTGGACGCCATCACACTTCTGGAGTTTGGCGATTTTGTACAGAAAGGATTACGAAAAGGCGGGCATCCCGATGCTTCCGGTTCATACGTCACTGCGCGGGTCGGCCTATTGGGTCATGCTACATACCGGAACAGCTGGATTCGTTGCTCTCCTTCTTGTATTGACCCCAGATCTTGGCCTAATCTATCTGATTCCAGTGGTACTTGCCACAGCGGATATGTTTAGACGAAACATTCGCCTTATAAGAAACCCGACGCCACAGAATGCCCGTTCTCTGTTTATTTCCTCAAACATATATCTGATGGTGGTATTGCTATCAATTTGTGCCGGGACAGTTCTGAACGGACTGTGGGGCGCTCTATAAATTTAAGTCAACCTCTTAGAAATTGGGACGCCGTCCTAGTGAATCTTCCTGGGTAAGAATCGAATGCTTACGGGACTGACCTCCATCTGACTGTAGGCTGATTCAAATCGATTTCTAAGGCAGGATTCCATAAGGAGTGCGGTCGGTGAATTCAAAGTGAAATCACTGATAATGTTACTCGAGTGGAGCCAGGGTAATCTTGCACCGCGAATTTGAATGTGCTAGTATCGTCTTAGACCCTGCTGTGTGCGTGATGGGCTTCTCCCGTTGAGCCAACGCGTCTTTTCTAGGGAATTGTATACGGTGAGGGGATGTAGTAGCGACTGCGAGGCAGAAACCTCCCGATAAGATTCCCACCTGCCATTGCAGGTCCCAACAAAAGTCGCCCACACGGCATGGCGGGGCCGTGTTCATAAGACAGATTTTGCCATCGCCAGGCATATGGCACAAAATCAGCATCTGAATTTGTTTGTTGGCCTCTGACTCTGTATCAGGGGCTTTTGTTTATAAGGCAGTTCAAGGGACGATCATAGATGGTTCGCGAGCGGATTGCCGACGAAATATACGTCTTCTCAAGCCGGCGTTACGCCCAGGTCACGGCGGGAGCCATCCTTACCAAGGACGGCGTAGTTCTCATTGATACCCTCTTCTATCCCGATGAATCCAGAGCTGTAAAAGAATTCATTGAAATCCGACTTGGTCTCCCGGTTCGCTACGTGATTAACACTCATTATCACGCGGACCATACATTAGGAACCTATCTTTTTCCAGGCGCCCAGGTCGTTAGCCATGCTCGATGCCGAGATCTGCTCGATGAGGTGGGCAGAGGCGGAATCGAGCAAATGAAATCTCAATCGGAAGAGTTCGAGGAAGTTGAATTAATTCTGCCAGACGTCATTTTTGACTCTGGATTTTTGAACATCTATCTCGGTGGTAAGACAATCCGCCTGCAACATTGCCCAGGGCACAGCCCGGATCTGATAAGTGTTATGGTGATTGACGATCGGATCCTGTTCGCATCCGACACAGTCATGCCTGTTCCGACCATCTTCGATGGAAACTACGGAGATCTGGTTGATTCACTGAACGGACTGCTCGAAATGAATCTCAATAGCGTCGTTCGCGGTCACGGGGAGGTCATTCTTAAGGGAGAAGTGCAGGAGCTGATTCACAGCGATCTGAGTTATCTCGGGAATATTCGACGCGAAGTGGAAGACCTCATAGAGAGGGGGGAACCTGTGTCAACGCTCGAGAGGATAACGATCGAGAGCTGCGGAAAATCGCGCATCCCGCTCAATGGATTTGTAACAGATCTACACCAAGCAAATCTACGCAAGTTGTACAAAGAGCTAAATAATAAAGAGTGGATCTAGGTCTCGGGGGCGAAGAGGGTTATCTTTCCCGGCATGATCTGGTATTCGATGTGACGGGCTCCCTCGGTGATTATCTCACCGTCGGCGTGAATAGGCGACGCCGGCTCACATTTGACATCGAGATATGGTGTCTGAGCGTGGGTTACGCGGGAATCGTTGATATGGCGGCCCCGGAAGAGTTTAGCCAGAAGAGTCACTACCACGAACTTGCTCACTTCTGGAACGAAAACGAAGTCAAGCAGTCCATCGTTCATGCTCGCCCCGGGCGCCATCTGAAAGAGCCCCCCTGTTCGAGGACTATTGCATATCGAAAGCAAAAAAGCGGAACCTGTATAGTCACCCTGCTCCCAGTGGAGTTCCATTTGCCAGGCTTTCAATTTGACCAATGCCTTAAAGAGGGCAATCACATAGCGTATGTTTCCGGAAGTCCTCGTCATGCGAATGTGTTCTAGCGTGACCATCGGTTCCATAGCCAAAGCACAATTGTTGTCGAAAAAATGGACTTGATTGTCGGCTGTTACACGTCCAGCATCTACCTGCACCGTGTGTCCTTTGGAGATGATACGCGTCGCTTCAATTAGATCTCGTGGTAACGACGACATGTCGCTAAAGTCATTACCCGTCCCTAAAGGCAAGACTCCCATGGGGGCTGTGGGTGAGTCTCCGGCGGCGATAATGAGCCCGTTGACAACTTCGCTGACTGTACCGTCACCACCTGCGGCGACGACAGCGTCAAAACCATCGTCCAGGGCTTTCCTCGCTTCCATGCCTCCCTTACCAGGAGCCGGAATAGTGGACAGTTCGAAGTCAAGATCAGCAGCCTGGCAAGCAAGCTCAATTTCCGGCGCTTTAGCCTTCGCCGCCCAACGATTAGCGTAGGGATTGAGTAGTATTTTAATTCTCACGAGGGATTGGGTTTAGGAAATGACCGTTTTGCTCGCGTTAAACATCAACGAAGTAGGACTCAGCCGCCTGGTCAAGAATGTCCTTGGATAACCTCGGCTGAATGCCTTGATAGCTGCTGATATCCATAACCTGATCAATTAAATCGCGGGGGTGGTTGGCGCGCAGCTTGCGATTGCCTCTGACATAGTACTCTTCCATCAGGTAACGTAGCGCCTGATCATCTTGAGGGATCATGTTGTTTTGGCAAACTCGTCGGAAAATCGTTCGATAGCTCTCGAATGAAGGCGAGGTGATATGAATTTTATGCCGGATGCGTCGTAGGAAGGCCTCGTCGACCAGATCGCCTGGCGGAAGATTTGTACAGAAGACGAGCAAGACGTTGAAAGGTATCTCAATCTTACGACCGGTTCGCAGGGCAAGATAGTCGACCATTTTTTCCATAGGCACGATCCAGCGATTAAGCAGATCGCGGGGACGAATTTGCTGCCGGCCAAAGTCATCAACAAGGAACATACCGCCATTAGCTTTCATCTGGTATGGAGCTTCGTAAAAGCGGTTGTTAGGATCGTATACCAAGTCCAGACCATCCATCGTTAACTCACCGCCGACGATAATGACAGGCCTCTGAATCCGTATCCAGCGCTCATCCATGAGAGTGCTGGCGGAGTTGTTGCTGTCGAACGGTTCATCCGTATTCTCTGCCGCGATATGGTTAATCTCGTCGGACACCTTTATGATCTGTTCATCCACCTCGTCGCAATAGGGCACGTACATCTCATTCCCTATGACCATCCGGCCGATACTTTCGGCGATCGTCGTCTTTCCGTTTCCCGGGGGGCCGTACATAAATATTGAACGTCCAGAATTCACGGCGGGGCCGATGCGTTTGAATACGTCAGTTTCCAGAACCAAATGAGACAATGCCTGCTTCATCATCGACGGATCAACTCTAAGGGTTCGACTTCCCTGTGCCTGGACCGAAGCAGTATAGTCATCCCAGGTTACAGGTGCTGGTCCGATGTAACCTACACGATCCAGTTGTTCACTCGCTCGATTACTACCCTTGGTGGTGATAACATACTGAAAGGTTCCGGCTCGCAACCCACTTGCCCCTTTTACCTCAACCATCTGTTCCCTTTTCAGGAAATCCATAACCGCGTGGACCACGGTTGTGAATGGCAGTTTCAGCTCTTCACCGAGCTCAAAGCCTGTTATCTGCCCTCTAAAGTACATTGTCTTGAGAACCATATCAGATAGCAAGCCCAAAGTAAGGCCTGTATCCTCACGACTCTCAATAGTTGAGGGTTGCCATCCATCCAACGATTCAGTAACTGTAGGTGCAACGGCTGTCATAATTTACTCTCCAATCTTCTCTCGCTCGCTCCACGCTGCATCGAGTCTTTATTTGGCTGCAAACCGAGTCAGCGACCGAACCTCTCATCAAATCACAGGACGAACGGGATCAGGATTATATCTATCCGCTCGACCAGAATAATAATTCCCGAACAAGAATCCAATACTTACTTATAATGCCTTAGATATAGTGCCGCCGTTTCCCCCCTTTGGTAAATAGGAACAATGCCCTATTAGGCTGATGTTAGGGCGATGCTGATCTTCTTCGCGTCCAACTTAGTGGCAGAAATCTGAATCAAATCGTCAGCCTCGAAGTTTTCCTCTAGCCACATCTGTACAGGGGTAGATAGAACGAGACGAGCCTGATCATTAGGGACCAATCGCCACACAGCGCATTCCTCATCAGTTTGAGTCTCGTAATTAACGGTCACCGGTCGGGTCTCTGTCCTTGCCGTGAGAGAGAAAAACGGCCAGTGGTTAGGGGTTAGATTTATAAATCCACGACGGATATGTAAGGACTTCAATTCGCTGACGTAAGTGAACTTTTCTAATTGAGCAGAATCCAACGGCTGTCTGATGGTCGTATCTTCGACTTGCTTAACAGCCTTAGCTTTTGGTTTTTTGGATTTCGACTTAGATTTCTTCTTGGAGACTTGGCCGGTCAAGAATTTTGCCAACGGTATTAACCCGGAGACATATTCGACTACGTTGTCCGTTACCGCCCGGCCCATCGCGGCCACTTTTTCCGAAACGATTCGCTGGCTGACGTATATTGGAACAACCCATGGATCTTCACCATTGAGGTAGTCGGCTCTGTCAGTGATCTCGGTAGCGCCCTCCGATTGTAGCGTGCCGCCCGGTCCTTTGAAGAGATCTTTGAAGTGAGTAGTCTCGCCTGACTCTTCATCGAATTGCATCTGCTGAATGCGTAGAATCCATTCGGTTCCCAACTCATCCAGCAATTTAAAGAAATCGGTGTTTCGTAACTTAATCAGCCGGTAGGCCTTCGACAAAGCGGCCTTGTTCGTGAGAATCAGGCTCATCTCCAGATTTATCGGCCTAACATAGAAGGCGATATAGAGGTCCTTTTCGGGTTCCTCTCCGGTGGCTAAATAAGCAACCTGAGCGCTTTTGTCGACGCCATGATTCGGAAACACCTTCTGGATCTCTCGAGGCGCGCTGTAATAAAGGGCGTCAATAAACAGCTGAAGCTGATCAAGGGCGAAGTTGATAGCCGTCTCTTCACCAGACCATCCAAACGCCGAGAACACGGGCATCGTTAAACCGGTAAATTGCTTTGCTTGTACCATACTTATGATTCCTCACGGGTGGTTCGCTGCCTTTAGCCATTCAGCTATTGCAGAGAATTGTGCGGCTATATTGGGGTTGATTTATTCTATGTGGACCGACTCGCTGAGATATAGCCTATTATTAGCAGCCAACTGCAAGTTGTCAAGTGTCAACCACGAGTATATGGAACGGTTTCTATCTGACAAGACATATAAACGTCTATTATTGGCCTCCATCCACCCAGCCAATGACGGCAAGACCATGCAACCTGCGGTATTCGGTGCGATTTCCAACTATTTTATACGGTAACCCATATAGTCGTTAGTAAATATCCAGGCGACGACGGCACCAATTTCAATTGTCTCCGGGAGGTAGGTCTTCATGGTAATGGACGAAGTGCCACGCGTATGTAATCGATGTTTGGTCCGCCGCATCCGCTTAAACCTATCCTGCCACTGAGCGAAAGACAACGGACGTAAGTCTACCCATCCTTCCTTAGCATAAGTATCGACACTCGCCTCATCCAGGTCGATTTCGTGATACAAACTCTCGGGTACATTAATCCGCGGACCTCGGAGAATTTTCTTTCCGTCTGGTGCAAGTATTGGGATACCGATGGAGGTGATGGTCGTTCGAAGCCTATCCTCTTCCAGGATGAAGCTGTACAGATTTTCTGAGATCTCCGTAGCCGGAGTATCGATGACAGACAGAAGTGTTCCGTAGTTTAGCTTAAGGAGGTGTGCCTCGTATAATAATTTTGAGAGGCCTGGAGGGCCGAGTTGTCCAAGGGCCACGCTGTGTGAAAGAGTTTCTTCCTCAATTCGAGCCAACTTTTCCAGGGCTGTCTGTCGAAGAACGCCGGCTCTATAGCTGGAGTTCATCACGGTACTGTCAACGGCGCCGATAACGTCGTATCCTGTATTGCTCCCTTTGATCTCCAGTACCGCCTGGTAGGCAATCTCTTCGGGAGTCACGAACTCCATTTGATTGATGTGCGTGATCGTTTCGAACTCTCCCCGGGCGAAGAAGCCATTCTCGCCCGTATCCACTCCGGCCATTTTTAACTTATCCAATCGTTTAAATTGATTCTCATCCCCGCGCAGCAGCAGCCGGCCGTCCAGTTCTTGAATCTGGCTCTCGTACCGGATCTGTGGACGTCCGCGTCGTTTAATCGTTTGATAATTCACCTTCCGGTAGCCAATCAATGCCGCTGGCTTGATTTCTTTTACGAGAGGGCCGCCAGGTGTCCGAGCCATGAGAAACATCAGCCCAGTATGGGCGAAGGCCATTGCCGTCTTGCGCATGAGTTGGGTGCTCGGCCTGTGTTCACTGTGCGTATAAGGAATATTGAGCCCCATGCCACCCGTACCGGTTGTCCCAATCTTAAGATAAAGGCGAGTCTTAGCCTCACTCATTGCCCGGTGAAAGATTTGAACATGTCGAATTAGCTGGGTAAGTGAGCTTGAAATGAGCAAAGTGCTGATGGTCCGTTCTACCTCTTTACTTATATCATCGACCGCGGCTAGATCCTGGTGATCGATTGTCTGGACTAGATCTTGAACAATATCAAATGTCTGCCTGCTTATCGTATTTACATCCTGATAGCTGATAGCTGTAGCTGTGTTGATGGCGTCGACAATGACATCCGGTGTGTATTGCTGGACAAGTTTTACTAAGGTCGAACGCTGGTAAGCTTCATCCATATTGCCGAAGAGGTCGTCGTATAGTTCAGTACGGCGCACGCGACTTTGCAGGATTCGCCGACGTCTCTCCAATGTAAACTCATCACGCACGAAGACATCACCCCACACGCTAACGAAATCCACTTGGGGGAACTCGCGCCGGAGGTCGTGAACGAATTCTCGCACTTCACCGCGATAAAGACTGGAGACAACGATTCGTTCTGGCTCGAGTTCTCTGGCTATCTCCCGAACGACCTGCGATCCAACCAAACCGGCTCCCCCAAGGACAAGGACACATTGGTCATAGTTCATAAGCTATTCTCGGCGATTGATTCCTCGTGATCGGCATACGGTATTTTGACGGTGGAACGATCGTTCCACCATCAGGCGCTATTAGCAAGAGCCATTATCTACTATAACTTGAACAGGTTACTCGAGCTCGATGGCCATGGCAACAGCTTCGCCACCGCCAAGGCAAAGGGATGCTATCCCGCGTCTTAAACGCCTGGATCGCAAAGCATGTATAAGCGTAACCAGAATTCGGGCGCCGCTTGCACCCAATGGATGGCCAAGGGCGATAGCGCCTCCGTTGACATTGACCTTATCCCAATTCCAGTCATATCCTTGCCGGCCGATATCGACGCCATCGGCCAACACCTGGGACGAAAAAGCCTCGTTCAACTCAATCAGATCGACACTGGCCATAGTCCAGCCAACCCGGTCTAAAAGGCTTGGAATCGCCTTGGCCGGGGCCGCGAAAATCCATTGCGGATCCACAGCGGCCAGCGTGTATCCAACGATTCGAGCGAGCGGTTTAAGATTCTGTCGCTGGGCTTCACTTCTAGCCGTCAAGACAAGGGCCGCTCCGCCGTCGTTTAGACCAGGAGCATTTCCGGCTGTTACCACGCCATCTTCCTCAAATGCAGGCTCTAATTTAGCCAATTGCTCCAAACTCGTCGTCAACGTGTAGCCACCATTGTCGTAGGAAGCACGAATCGTCTCGTCTCGCTCGACAACGGTAACCTTCCCTTTACGTCCTTTTACCTCGACCGGCACTATTTCATCTTTGAAAAGCCCGCTGGCAGTTGCCGAAGCCGCCTTATCGTGGCTTTTCAGGGCATAATCGTCCATCTCTTCGCGCGTTATCTCGTATTGTTTAGCGATGAATTCGGCCGCGTTTCCCATGACCCAGTCCTGGAACGCGCACCAGAGACCGTCGTAAAGAATGGCATCGACCACTTCGCTATGCCCATACTTCAATCCCTGGCGAGCCTTGGGGAGCATGTACGGCGCCTGGGACATGTTCTCCATGCCACCGGCAATGAAAACATCGGCTTCACCGGCTGCGATGGCATTGGCAGCAAGCATAACCGTCTTCAACCCGGAGCCGCAGACTTTGTTCACAGCCGTAGCGCCAACGGTGTCTGGTAATCCACCGTTTAAGGCCGCCTGACGGGCAGGCGCCTGGCCAATTCCAGCCGAAATTACATTGCCCATCAATACCTCATAGACAGTAGATGGATCTACCCCGGAACGCTCGACAGCCGCTCTGACTGCGATCGCCCCAAGATCAGTGGCACTTACCGAACCCAAGACGCCGAGAAACCGGCCGACGGGTGTTCGAGTCGCCGACAGGATCACGGTTTCCCGATCACGATTTAAATTTCCCATTGTTAGCTCCTTTGACGAGTGAAACAGGTGGCAACAGTAAAAGCGACGATGAATATTTCACTCAAGAAGATTGTGCCTTAAATCAACGTAGTTCACAAGTCAACTTGTAGGCTACTATCTCTCACTTTGAGCCGATCCCATGGATAAGTTTCAATTGCTCGGTAGTCGACTCGGCGCGGGCCAGGATTGCCTCACGAGTCTCGCTGCCCATGCTGTAGGTCTTACTATCCCGAAGCCACCTGCCACCATATCGAGTTCTATAGTCAACCGGTAATTCGTCGGGAAAATCGAGTCCTGCCATAACGCCCAATGCCATCGTCCATGATCTTGGGACCACGTCCAGGTTGTAGCCACCACCTCCTAGAGCCAGCCAGCGTGTCGTCATTTCTCCTAAGGCTGAGACGAGCTTCATCTGGGCGTTCGTGGTAAGCAGAAGATTAGCCAGAGGGTCGAGGGCATGGGTATCGACTCCAAGTTGAGTTACGATCACGTCGGCCGAGAATCGCTCGAGGACCGGCGGTACAAGTTCGTTGAAACAAGCCAGATAGATCTCGTCGTCCGTATACGGAGGCAGCGGTATGTTGACGCAGAAACCCTCACCGATACCAGCACCGGTCTCTTGAATAGAACCCGTTCCTGGGAACAACGTCCGGCCGTCCTGGTGCAGTGACAGGGTCAAAACCTGATCGCAGTCGTAGAATGCGTCTTGAACACCATCACCATGATGAACGTCGATGTCTACGTAAGCCACACGAAAACCCTGGTCCACCAGCCATTTGATGGCCACGACCGCATCGTTGAATACACAGAAACCGGATGCGAAATCGGGCCCGCCATGATGTAGGCCACCAGAGTAACTAAAGGCCACATCACACTCGCCATCTACCAGCATCTTTGCGGCTTGCAGCGCACTTCCAACCTTGCGCCCTTCCGATTCAAACATTCCCTCGAAAACAGGATTATCTCCGGGACCAAAGCCAAACCGCTGGGACGGGACCGGATAGTCGCCATCGCTTAGTGAACGCACCACCTGAATATATTCGCCGGTGTGGAACAGGGCTAGCTCTTCGATCGTAACCTGGCGTGGCGCGATCAGCCGGATATTTGGGGCATTGAAAGCTCCAAGTTCCTCTAAAAGTTCGTGGGTCCGTCTCAATCGTTCTGGTTTCAGCGGGTGGTCTTTTCCGTGACCGTACCGCCACACATCCGATGAAGAGAGGAATACGACGCTGCGCACAACAGTATTATAGATGGGATCGTCCATGATGTCGTCGTGTTCATTACACCACTGGGCGATTTGACTTAAGCACTTGTTTTCTTAGCTTTGCTTATGCCTCTGAATTATTTACTGCAGCACTCTCCCCGCAGCTAGATAACGACTTATCCAAGATGATGGCAGCCAGATGTTCTAGAAAGATCTGCGGTATACCAGGCGGTGCCCAGACATCATATTTTTATCTTAACCAGCGGATGGCGCTTACGAGCGATCTGGCCCGAGGAATCGAATGTTAGATCCCATCTAGGCCAAACATGTCTTCAGCGATCACGTTTCTTCTTAGTTCATCATCGCCAGCTGCTCCGCGGCGATCAGCGCGGCGATGTCCAGATTTGGGGCGCGAGCGATGATTACATCTCCTCCTGAGTCATAGAGGCAAATGACGTCATCGCCCTGCCAGCACAGGCCGCCGTCCGACTGCTTCATGGACTTGGCCTGGTACAATCCGGCCGGATAATCTTGGTAGAGGTTCAGAAATTCTTCGCTGTCCTCATGGCTGTCCCAGGTCAATCTAAGCAACATCACCAGGGCTTCTTCATCTTCATTCCAATAAACGGCGTATCGATCGCCTCCCCAACCCGTAGACGCCAGCTCAACAGATCCTCCGTCTAGTTGCTGTGCCAAATATTCTCTCAGATATAGTTCGCCGAAGGTGTCTTCGTCGATTGATTTCCAACCATGACCCAGGGTGTCAGTAAGCGGTGCGAGAGAGACAACCTTGGGTGCATCACCATTAATATATCGCTCGGGATGGAGGATATGCTCAGTAGATTGAGGAGGATTTAACCATGCCTGGTCTATGGCCTCGAATCCGCCGCGAGTGTAAAGCGCCTCTGCGAAGGCAGCTCCATCCAGATAGGGAAAAAGTAGTTCGCGAGCAAGGATTGGAGGCGCACTATCGAGCACGGGTGTTTCAAAGTCCAACGAGGCCGTTAGTACTTCAAGAAGCTCATCTGGACCCATATAGCCCGAGATCAGATATATCGATTGAACCAATGTAGCGTCACCTTCCATAAGAGCCGCAAGAGCCAGGCTGGCCTCTGAATCAAGAGTATCCTCATCGAGGCGGTCGAGATCGTAATGCTGGTCCTGTAGGGCATGTACAGCTTCATGGGCGTGGGTCAATCTCTCAAGAACATCGAAGTCATCATCTTCGTCAATAATGAAAAAGGCATTCTTTTCCGTATCGTAGTAACCCAAGACCTCTTCCGTAAGCAGATCAAGATTGAAACCAAACAGGTCGAACTCTTTTGAAAGAAAATCAAAAGCACTCAACGTAATTGCATCATTCCGAGCCTCCTCTGCAGAGTACTCGGCAAGCCATTCGTCTCGGATAATCTGGTTCAATTCCGTTCTCGTAAGCCGCTCAACTACGAAAGGATCCATTATCTCAAGGCCCCGTATTTCGATGACGTTTGCCTCGATATCCGAACGCGCAATGTCAATTTCATCGAGACTCCTAGTAGCCTGGGGTTCCCCGGTTGGAGCGATCATATCTTCCGATGTAGGTTCAGGTATTGCAGTCGGATCAGGGGTCACGACTTCGGCCGTGATTTGTTGAACACTCTCAGTCGGGCTCTCCGCCGTTGCCTGGCCTGTTGCCTGGCCTGTTGCCTGGCCTGTTGCCTGGCCTGTTGCCTTAGTCGGAAGCTTGGGCTCTCTTGTCGATGGGCTCTTAGGTGATGGCTCTTCAGTCGCCTTTATCGAGTTCTCCAAGGTTCCCTGAGGATTCTCTGTATTCTCTGATATGGGATCAGAACAGCTGGCGAATAACAACAGCAATGAGAGCGACAAAACGACTGTGCTCACAGGCTGTATTACGGAACTACCTCTCTGGCTAACCAGCACCTTACTTGCGATTCGCTTTAGCGACATATAATCTCAGCCTCTCGAGATCATTAGATCGATATTTTGGGACGGCGCCGATCACTATGGAGATGGACACCACTTGTTTGATAGTACGTGACAAGAGGCGAAAAGTCTCGCCAGATTAGCTGGTGATAATAAATTGTCGAACGGTTTGGACAATTGTAAGGTCAGGGGCACGAATAACCAGCGTATCGCCGGCAACTTGGTAGAGACAGGTAACGCCAGCCTGCTCCCAGCAAAAGCCCCCATCAACCTGCTCGTTCCCGTCGACACCTGAGCGGTGATCGACAAAATAGCGGTAGGCCGCTTCAAACTCATCTTGATCGGCTGGTGAATCCCAGGCCAGACGCAGCGCGAGAATCCTGGTATCGTTATCTTGGTCAATATACAGCGCGTATCGACCGCCTGCCCAGCCAGATGCAGCCACATCAACCTGCTCTGAATCAAGAGTCTGGGCCAGATACTCGCGCAACATAAACTCGCCAAAGGTGTCCTGATCTATCAGCTGCCAGCCATTATCGAGGTTGCTCCCCAGGCTGGGTAGATAAACAAGGTCAGGCCCTTCCCTGGAGAGGTACTTTTCCGGATGAAGGATCTGCTCAGTGGATGAGGGAGGATTCCGCCAGGCGGCATCCAGGGCTTCAAAGCCTCCCTGATCATACAGATATTGCACAAAATCCAGACCGCTTGAATAGGCGAATTCGAATTCATTTCTAAGGTAAAGAGGTATGACTTCGAGAACCGCTGTATCCATATCTACCAGTCCCTGGACAATCTCCTCGCGCCCAGCGCTGTCAAGCGATTCACTTTGCAGGTACAGATATTGGATAAGCACCGCTTCGCCCTCAATTAGAGCCCGCATAGCAGTACGCGCATCTAAATCCAAGGTCTCCAGGTCAAGAGCTCCAAGTTGAAAGGTATCATTTTGCATCTGGTGAGCCAGATCATGGAGCTCGAGCCACTGGCCGAGGGAATCATCTCCCCCGGTCGAGTCGACTGTGACAAGATCGTTCGTTCCAGGCGTGCTATAAGCAACCAGATCTCCGTCGACTGCCCGGATATAATCTTCGAGGTCGTAGCCGGGTGGAAGAAAGTCAAAGACTTGGAGGACAGACGTGGCGCTGTATATCGCCTGGCTGTCAAGTGCATCCCAGCCAGTGAGTAACTGAAGGTGTAACCCTCTTGACGACGCCTGGTCAGGAAGCGGAATGGATTCGATGGCCGATGCAGGAAATCGGATTAATCTGAGGTCAGCCATGAGCGCGTCATTCCGGGCATTTTCCCGGTCTTCTTCGTTCAAATAATCCGCGCTAATATTTACGGTTGCCGTCTGGCTCGGCATTTCTTCGAGGCTATAAGCAACCGCCGTTATGGTGAAATTCCCTTCCGAGGGCACCTGCCACTGGACCGGTAAGGTAAACGTTACCAGGCCGCCTGCCGGGTAGCTAACAACCTCGCCGTTATCGATAGATAGGTCAACTCGCTCAACACCTGCACTAGACCAGGCGGCTAAGACGATTGTGATCGTCTCTAATGGTCTAACCTCGTCACCGTCCGCTGGAGCGAAGATAAGCAACTGAGGATTAAGATCGTCAGAAGGCTCGTCGATAGGGATCTGATCACTTTCCTCCTCAAGCGAATTCGCTAGGAGCGATTCTATTTCAGCCTGGTAGGTGAGATTCTGTCCGGCAAGAGCGTTGCGGGTTGCTGCGGCTGCATCATAGGCCGATTCTAGGACGGCAATGTTAGATTCCAGATGAGATCTTGTAGTTTCGATCTCCTCGCTCTGTCCCGAGAAACCCTCCGCCAGCTCCTCCAGCTCGTTGTTTCGTGTTGCTAGAAACACGATCGCAGAAACGAGGACGAGCAGTAACATCAAAATGGTCAATAACGTTGCTACCAGGTGCGATCTTTTTATTGGCATACTCAAAGATATGCTACACAAGGCAGAATGGGGGGTCAAGCAGGACCTTGGTAGTCCCCCACATGTCTAACTATTGTCGAGGGTGCAATCGGTGACGTTGTCGTATCGCGCTATTGTTATGATTATCCCGTTCTCATGTTCGCGTGGTATTATCGTGGCTGGCGCGAATCTTTGCAGGCTATGGATTGATACCCATGTATCGACCAGTTTATTCTAAACAACATATGGTAGGCGCGGCTTGCCTGGTGTTGATTCTTCTCGTGCTGGCTGTTGGATGTGGGAAGAAAGAATCCGCGGTTGAAGAGAGTACGCCAGCTGCTGGTTTGTTGGGCGCTGCACGGGACGCCGCAGCGGAGGCTGGAGAAGTTGTCGGTCAGGCTGCCGCGGAAGCCCAGAAAGCCTTTGAAAGCGCAAGTGACACGGCACAGACAACTGCTGCCCAGGTGGGAGATGCTTTTGAAGCCGCGGCGACGGTTGTCGTAGATCAAGGTGGAGAAGCCGTAGAGGTTTTGGGAACCGCAAGCAAATCGGTGAGCGAGGAAATCCAGGAGAGATTTGCCTCTCTGAAGCCCGATGAAGAAGGTAATTTCTCAGTGACCATCTACGAAAGCGAACTCAATCAAATAATAAAAATTCAGGAGTTGTTGACAGGACCAATTCCAGGAAATCCACTAAGGAACACGGTTGTCAACTTCGATGAAGGGGTGATCATCTTCACAGCCGATGTATACGAACCCCTGGTTGGACAACTTACAGTCAGATTTAGTCCGTATATTGAAGAAGATCAGGTGCGGTTTGCTGTCCTTGATGCTTCTTTGGGTGGCACCGAAGCACCGGCGGCAACATTGACTACCGCTGAGGAGACCCTCAACAGTACCCTGGGAGCGGCTCTCGGCTACTTACCATTCGGACTGCGACCCCATGAGATAATAGTAACCGGCGGCCAGTTTACCATAGTCGGGGGAGACACACCTGGGGGATAGATAGAAGCATTATTACCGGCCGAGCCACCAAACCTAGTGTTTCGACAAACTTATTTTGACTGGTAACGCATTCGTGGAGAAACACTTAAACTGAAGCAATGTTCCAACGTGTTATTCATCATCAGAAGTTTACTTCAGTACTAGTTTATCAACACCCTTCCCTGGATTGAGACGCGCGAATCTTGCTGGCAGGTCAACCCCATGCTTTGCTTTCGCTAATTGGTGTCCAGTAGACGATTGACCCCCGAAGATCTCTCCCTTTGGATAGATGTTGACAGAAGATTGAGGTTATAGTCCCCCCCGTCAGCGTGCCAGCGCCCCATTTTTGGCGCCTATTAAATTATGCAGCAAGCGAAGGTAGAGGAGCGAGACGTGAACGGACGCACTTCACGCATACCCGGATTCTATAAACTCTCAGTCGAAGAGCGGATCTCGACGGTTGCCGATTGGGCGGAACTGGCCGAAGATGAACAAGATATTTTGTCCGGACAAGGATTGACAGCCGGTCAAGCGAATATGATGATCGAAAATGTCATCGGCACCTATGGACTACCTCTTGGTGTTGCCTGCAACTTTCTTATCAACGGTCGCGACTATCTGGTGCCGATGGCGGTCGAAGAACCTAGCGTGCTAGCGGCGGTCAGCAACTCAGCTAAAGTTGTCCGGGATGGGGGAGGATTCTTTGCATCGGCCACTGACCCGGTGATGATCGGACAGATCCAGATTATGGATGTAACCGATTTGGACAGCGCCGCAGCTGCTCTTATGGAGCATAAAGATGAGCTGATTCAGACGGCCGACAGCTGCGATAAAGTAATCGTTGGTCTTGGCGGTGGGACCCGGGAAATCGAGGTGAGACAGTTTCCAAATTCACCGGTGGGTCCAATGCTCGTTTTACACCTTTACTACGACGTCCTGGACGCCATGGGGGCTAACACAATAAACACAGCTTTGGAAGCGATGTCGCCCAGGATTGCCGAATTAACCGGTGGCAGAACCTTATTACGCATTATCTCGAACCTGGCAGACAGGAGGACAGCAACGGCACGCTGTACCATTCCGGCCGAGTCTCTGGGATCATTCGGCGTCGCGGGAACAAGTGTCGCCCAGTTGATTGCAGAGGCAAACGCGTTCGCCGTCGTCGATCCCTACAGAGCAGCAACCCACAACAAGGGCATAATGAACGGCGTTGACGCGGTCTGTATTGCCACGGGAAATGATTGGCGGGCCATCGAGGCGGGCGCCCATACCTATGCCTCGAGGAATGGAACATACACCTCATTAACAGATTGGCACGTGGATGAGAATGGGGATCTTTTTGGCGAACTCACTCTGCCCATGGCGGTTGGAATCGTTGGAGGAGCGACAAAGGTTCACCCTACGGCAAGAGTCGCCTTAAAGATACTCGGCGTTGAATCGGCTTCTGAGCTAGCGAAAGTAATGGCTGCGGTGGGGTTGGCCCAAAATTTGGCAGCCATCAGGGCCCTGGCCACGGTTGGCATCCAGAGTGGGCATATGCGTCTTCACGCCCGCCAGGTGGCCATGGCGGCAGGAGCAACCGAAGAAACGGCCGGCGAAATCGCCGACCAGCTTGTGGCTGAGAAACAAATTTACATCAGTCGAGCCCAAGAGATATTGGAAGACGAAGCCTGAGCAGGCAATAACGGAAAAACGATTAAGAGACGACTTTTAAAAGGATTGTTATGAGCGAATACAACCCCAGCGATGGATTGATGAAGACAAACGACGAGGTGGGAATTGTCGGATACGGAGCTTACGTCCCCCGATTCCGGTTGCCTGCCAGTGAAGTATCGAAGATGTGGACTGGTGGCAAGGGTGGCGTTCCCATCAAGGAGAAAGCAGTCAACGGCCTGGACGAGGATGTTATCAGCATGTCAATAGAGGCGGCGCGAAACGCCATGTCTAGAGCTGAGATAGATCCCCGGGCTATTCGGGCGGTTTGGGTCGGCAGTGAGAGCCATCCCTATGCCGTCAAGCCAACCAGCACAATTGTGGCCGAGGCTATCGGAGCGGTACCTAACACGCAAGCGGCCGACTGGGAGTTTGCCTGTAAAGCCGGAACGGAGGCGATGCAAGCTGCAATCGGCTTTGTCGGGTCGGGCATGGCCCACTACGCCATGAGTATCGGCATGGACACAGCCCAGGGCAGACCGGGAGATGCGCTAGAGTATACGGCCGCTGCTGGCGGGGCCGCTATATTGATCGGACCAGGCGACGAGGCCGTTGCCATCATCGAGGGCTCCTACTCATTCGTTACGGATACGCCCGACTTCTGGCGCAGAGCCCATGCCCAATACCCCTCCCATGGCGATCGATTCACCGGCGAACCGGCATACTTCCAGCATATCATCGGGGCAGCTGAGGCGTTGATGGAAGCACTCGGTAGAACCGCGGCCGACTACCAGTATGCTGTTTTCCACCAACCCAACGCTAAGTTTCCCCAGCGCGTGGCCAAAATGCTTGGATTCGAGCACGAACAGATAGCGCCTGGACTACTTAGCCCCCGGATTGGAAATACTTATGCAGGTTCGGCCGTCATTGGTCTAACCGCTACCCTGGATGTGGCCCGAGCAGGAGATCGAATCCTGCTCGTGAGCTACGGTTCAGGGGCTGGATCAGACGCCTTTAGTTTGTTGGTTACGGATCGTATTGACGAAGCACGCAACCGCGCCTTGACGACAGAAGCTTACATAGATCGCCGAGAGGAGATCGACTATGCAACGTACACGAGATACCGGGACAAACTGAAGATGTCGTAGAAGAGTGGGGATGTCACTGCGTGACCGCTACGCGAGCAGGGATCAGGGATCGGGGATCGGTCGCTTGCCGACAGGAGTCGGCTTGGCCGATAGGAAATCGGCAGGGACTGGTAGGTGGTTGCTGGTCGATGGTCGCGATTAGTTGTCCGCTATGCGCTGATGTATAAAGGGTAATAACCACATTCGCCAAGTGACTGCTTCGCAAGAAAAAATCGTAATTCGTCAATCGTCAATCGTAAATCAAGAATCGTAAATCAAAAATCGTAAATCAAAAATCGGAAATAGTCATGACAGATGTTTCAGTAATTGGAATAGGACAAACAAAAGTTGGCGAGCATTGGGATACTTCCATTCGCCATCTGGCCTGGTATGCGATAGAAGAGGCATTGGATGACGCCGACACGACGGCCGTCGATGCCTTGTACGTCGCCAACATGATGGCCGGGCATCTGAGCAATCAGGACCACCTGGGAGCGCTGGTGGCCGATTTCGCCGGACTGCGAGGAATTGAGGCTGTGACCGTCGAGGCGGCCGACGCTTCGGGCGGGGCGGCCATGCGACAGGCAGTTCTGGCCATAAAGAGTGGCCTGGTAAAGACGGCCATGGTGGTCGGCGTGGAAAAAGTCACCGACCAGTCGGGCAGCGCCTCTTTGACAGCCATGAGCACGGCTATGGATGCTGATTATGAGGCCATTCATGGGGCGACGCCGGCCGCGATGGCGGCCATTATGATGCGTCGTTATATGTATGAATACGGTCTCGAAGTGGCCGATTTCGCGGGTTTCAGCGTCAACGCCCATGCCAACGGTTCTAGTAACCCAAAGGCCATGTTCCGGAACCGGTTGAAGCCGGAACGTTTTGCCAACGGTCCGGTCGTGGCCGATCCAGTCACTCTTTTTGACCAGGCGCCCCTGGGGGACGGGTCGGCGGCCGTCATTGTTACCAATACGGAGAGAGCCAGGGATATGGTACCCAAGCCCGTGCAGATTGTCGGATCTGCCCTGGTGACCGATCACATTGGCTTGCACGATAGGGACAACATCCTCGAATTAAAGGCAGCGACGATTAGCACCACCAAAGCCATGAAACAGGCCGGTTTGGAGAACGGCGACATCGATATTTTTGAACTTCACGATTCCTATACGATCATGGCTGCTTTGTCGCTTGAGGCGAACGGGTTTGCCGAACAAGGCAAGGGATGGCAGTTGGCCAGAGATGGCGAGATCGGCCGGGATGGGCGAATTCCCATCAGCACTTTTGGCGGCTTGAAGGCGCGGGGCAATCCCGCTGGAGCGACCGGGGTATACCAGATTATTGAGGTCTGCCAGCAGCTGCGAAACGAAGCTGGCGACTGCCAGGTAGCCGGCGCGAAATTCGGTATGGCCCAGAATCTAGGCGGCGTCGGATCCACGGCCGTCACCCACATATTCGGCCGAGATAGTTGACATAACTATCTCAATGGCCCTGTCTTGATAGTATTTGACAGTGTTTTTCTGTCTGGTGGCAGTTTCTGATAGGCCCCTTGGACCATAATTGTGACCGAAGTCACAAAGACTGACCTTCTCAAACTATGCCAGATGGAAGGTCAGAGCAAAGAGGAAACTGCGAGGAAAGAGAATGGAAACATCACAACATTGGCGATTAAAATCAGAGAGATACAATCTGGTTGGTGAAGAGTGCGACTCATGCGGGACGAAGCTATTCCCGCCACGGGACGTCTGCCTTGAGTGCGAGGCGCCAGCTAAGGAGCTTTACACCTTTACCGGTATAGGCGAGATCTACTCCCATACGACTATTTACGACGCGCCGGCCGGGTTTGAGCAATACGCGCCCTATACAGTGGCCTTAATTAAGTTAGATGAAGGCCCGCTGGTAACGGCTCAGTTAACCGATATCAATCCCGAGAACGTAGAGATAGGGATGCCAGTCGAGATGGTCACCCGCAAACTTCGTACCGACGGCGAAGAGGGGATGATCGTTTACGGCTATAAATTTAGACCCCAAATCCCCGCCCACTAACTAACTTAATTGTTCACGGCTATAAGCCTTTGACAGCCGATTCCTAAATGGAATCGGCTGTTTTACGTTTTGTAGAAAGTCGTTTGCCTTCCTAGGCAAACGACCTAGATGAACTGATTTATCAGTTCATCAGTTCTCTGGCACAAGCCTAAGACGGCCGGGCTCGAATGGGTCCGGCCGTTTTGCGTTAAGCGAACCTGATCTGTTTTGTGGTTTTTAGTACCATACTCCACTAGATGTCGTCTTTGTGAACAACAGAGGCAACTCGCCAACTTTCAAACGCACGCTTAACCTAGTACTGAAGCAAACTTCTTTTGACGAATAGACCATTGGATAATTGCTTCAGTTTAAGTGTTCCGCTCCGATTATCTACCTGTCAATATTTGTTGGACGGAACACTAGTTGGGGGTGGAATTGCTGTTTTTTGACCCTCCTTAAGGTTCGCTTAAGACAACTGATAACTGGTTATAAAGGCCCGCGCGGCGGTTTTTGATATGCTTCTGCCAGTTCTTTTAAAGGCGATGGACTTATTTGATTTGTTATTCAGTAGTTTTACTGATTTGGAATCGCCTTCGTGTCGAGGAGATAACAGATGAAGAAAGTAATGATGAGTTTGATTTTAGCAGTAGGCGTGTTGTTCGCGGTTTCATTGAGCGCCGGCGCTGCGCCGGATGCGACCAAATTTAAGAAGAGTGGGCCCTTCGAGGGAACTTTCGCAGGTAAGGTCATAGCTGACAATGGCACGAGCACCGAGCTATCACTGGACCTGACCCATCGCGGCGACGAGGTCAAAGGATTTCTCGTCATCGGCGAGGGTCTTTATATAGATGCAGGTTTGTGCGGCAAGGGTTATGTCCCGGCCGGGACACAATTTGCTCGGGGAGAAACTTCTTCGAATAATCGCAGCCACCTATCGGCCGAGTCGCAATTTAAGGTTAGCGGCTTGAAGGTCAAGGTTAAATTGGACGGCGATGTTTCCGAAGATGGCGATGTGATGAACGCCAAAGCCAAGATTGACTTACCCTGGCTATGCGGTGGTGACCCCGTAATCAGCGGTACTTTGTACAAGGCCTGATCGGTAGGCGCCTGGAGGAATTATTGAATATATATTTGAACGCAAGTGAATTGGGAAGTAACTAATAGTGATCTCCTCCAGGATTAATGGACACGGAATCGTGTCGAAGTATTCGATTTTACGTTTCATCCGTTCTCGGCAAAAATGCCTAAGATACCCGGGCTCCTGGTAAGGCATCACCTTTGCCCGGCCGCTCAGCGTTAAGCGGACCTGGTATGATAGAAAGTCTAGCCGATCGACAGAATCCCCAATTCCAAGCTCCAATTTTTTGTCTCAATTAACTCCAGCGGCTGCTAGCAGTGACAACCGTAGTACGCAGGAATCTATGCTGTACATTAGATTACAGTGCGACGAGGATTTTTTTGCGATCAAGTATACGGGTATAAATTTAGACCCCAAATTCCCGCCCACTAACTAATTTTGTTGTTCACGGCTTAATGCCTTAGACGACCGGTTCCGATCAGGAGCCGGTCGTTTTGCGTTCTTATTACCACCCTGTCCACTGACTTGATATAGCATGTGTTCCGTGCTATCATGTTATTATGATCATTTCCTTCCGGGATGTGG
>PVMK01121584.1_pt1 | contig 113722 bp, 112 predicted proteins | sample 1853481 | NCBI WGS metagenome assembly PVMK01 (sample SAMN08533507, study PRJNA380276) | Marine sediment metagenome, whole genome shotgun sequencing project.
ACGACCAGGTCTCTTACAAGGTGATCCTCGACGCACCAGACGCCACTCCTGAACAGATCGACTATTTGATCGAACGCTGCGAGCAGTCGTCCCCTGTGGGCGACACCCTGGAACGCAACGTCTCAACGACCCTCGAATTCGTCTAAACAAATCCCCAAAGATACGACCGACCACCTGGACAGGCATCGCCCATAAGTGCCGTTATGTGCGGCCTCTGGTTGCTGCTTCGTTGAATCGACTCTTTAGCTGTCGGCGGACACCGTGGGATTATTCGACCTCTGTGCTCGCTTCATCCCACGTTGTTCAGTTCTCGCGCTTACGTAAGCAGCAACAATTCCTATCCCGGCAAAGATGTATCCCACGGTGAACAGCTTCGCCCCGTCGGTTGACGGTGTTAGGTCTCCGAATCCAACGGTCGTCACCGCGACCGCGCTGAAGTAGAGAGAGTCGATCCAACTCCAATCCTCAAGAAAGTGGTAACTCACTGTTCCCGTGATGATTAGAAGGAGAGCGGACACAGACAGAATTTTGTAGACGTTGTCGTTCCAAACGCTTGACGAACTTTCTACAACCGTTTCTGACATGGCGACTCCTCACGCTCGTTGGTGCACATGATTTGAGTCAACACGTGCTGTTCCCGCTCGAAGAATCTACGCACAGTCTTTGAGCGGACGAGTCGCACATAAGTGCCGTTATGTGCGGCAGTGTCGATCAGCGTCCACCGTTTCCCTTCCTGGCCTGCGGATTGCTCGACTGACGGCGACGGCCGCTAGGTTTGGGGTAGGAGACACGGAGAGAACGTGCGGTGAAAACGGTTAGGACCCTTCTCGACCAAAAGGGCAGGGACATCTACGCGGTGGAGCCGACGACCACGATCTACGAGGCCCTCGCCCTCATGGCGGAGCTGAACCTGGGAGCGGTTGTCGTGCTCGACGACGACGAGTTAGTCGGCATCATGTCCGAGCGAGACTACGCCAGGAAGGTCATCCTCGAGGGTCACTCGTCACGGGACACACCCGTGACCGACATCATGACGCATGAGGTTGAGACTGTCACCGAGGATGCCTCCGTCGAGGACTGCATGACGAAGATGACCGCAGGCCGGTTTCGGCACCTGCCGGTCGTCGAGGGTGAAAGTGTGATCGGTTTGGTTTCGATCGGCGACATCGTCAAAAGCATGATCGAGGTGCAAGAGCGCCTGATCGTCGATCTGGAGGGCTATATCACGGGCTCGCCCAGGTAGTCCGCATCTCGGGATTCGCCAGGAGTCCTTCGGCCGGCGGATACCGCCAGGGGGAAACGCGCCATAACCGGCATTATGTGCGGCTTCGGCTGGCATCTAGGAGAGGCCTTAAAGGTCGATTTCCAGGGAGAAACTGAGTCTCAGCCCGGTGAGGTTTGAATAGAGGTGCCGAGGCAAACAACCTGACCCCCTAGACGTGGAAAAGAGACCCCCGGACATCCGGGGGTCTCTTTTCTTGGCTGCGGAGCAGAACCCAAGCGGAAAGCGTCACACCCGACGGCTACAACTGAACTGGTGCCACTCGCCCACCCACAGAAGATCACCGTCACCAGCAACTACGACGAACCGTGTGTGGCTATTGCTTTCGCCACTTCCCGGCCCGGTGAGCCACTAGCCGATTTCAGACAACGAGTGTCGGCAAGTGACTACTACAGCCGTACCCGTGGGTTGGAGTTGGTGTTGGACCGGGAGGCCGCTTTGGAACTGGTCCGGCTACTCATCCCCGTGGTGGGACGGATCGAGATTGGGCTGCTGATCGACTCCCCATAGACCACATGAGTGTCGTTATGTGCGGTTTCGTTGGGGGATTGGATGCGGGGTTGGGGTAAGTAACAACGCTTTGGTCCGGGTCGGCTTCTTTTCCCAATAGGGTGTTTCTGGTGGACACCTTTGGAGGCCAATCTGGTTTCTTCGTTGTTTGACCGGTCTGACTACCCGACTCTGACGGACGCCCTCTACTTGAATCAGGCGTCTCTCGGGCTAATCGGCCAGCCTGCTGTGACGGCGATGCATAGGTGGCTCGACGATATCGGACGCCACGGCAACCTGTTTCTGTCTGATGACGATGAGGTCGGCTTGCTCAACACGCTTCGTGTCCGCGCCGCCAGGCTGTTTCAAACAGAAGCGAAACGGGTTGCGGTTCTTTCCAGTGCTAGCGAATTGCTCTCCCAGATCCCGCTTATCCTGCGACCGCCGAAAGGGACGAAAGTGTTATTTGTGTCTTCGGACTTTCCTGCGATAACCCGTCCTTGGCTACGTTTGGCTGAACAGCACGGATACCGTCTCGAGTTTGTCGATGACAACCCCGAATCGGATCTCACGGATGATCTCACGGCTCGGATCGATGACCAGACGTTCCTGATAGCCGTCGGCCATGTTCAGTATGGGACTGGCACGCTGATCGACATACCCCGTCTACGTGAAGCTTCCGCCGAGGCCGGTGCCCGGTTGTTGGTAGACGCAACCCAGAGTACGGGTGCACTCCAAACCGGAATCGAGGCTTGGGGTGCCGACGCTGTTGTTTCTAGCGGCTATAAGTGGCTCGGTGGTCACGGTGGGGCGGCGGTCGCAGCCCTGGGATCTGAATTCCTCGAAGAGGTTCCTGCGATGCCTGGCTGGATGGGCGCACCCAACCCATTCGAGTTTGACCCGACACGAGTTCTCTTTGCAGACGGTGCCCGCCGATACACCCAATCGACCATGTCATATGTGTCGGTGGCCGGTCTGACCGCGGCGATTGACCAGATACTGACGAACGGGTACCTAAAGATCCAGAACCACGCCGAGCGACTGGCTCAGATGCTCATCGAACTTGTCGAACCATATGACTGGCATCCATTCCGTCATCTCGGCGACCCCGCGGCCTCACCACACATCATCTCGTTGCGTGGCCGCGACAACAACCAAGAAGCTGTTGCGGAACGACTACGAACGGCCAACATCGTATGCAGCAGTCGTAGTGGGCGACTCCGAGTGTCACTCGCCCCCTACAACGACGAAAACGACATCACTGCTTTCGTCGCCGCACTTACCGGAGCCTAAAGCCAATTGGGCCTGCTCAACCACCGCCCACCAGTGCTGTTATGTGCGGTCTATGGCCGGGCTGAATTAGGCAATCTGTAGGCTGAAAGTCGTTCGGCGAAACCGGCGTGGAGGTTATCGATGCCCGATGAGATAGAGGTTTGTCCGGCGTCTGAACTGACTTCTGGGCTGGTAGTCGGTGCCGGTCCTTGGGCAGTCGGAAATGTTCGCGGTGACCTTTTTGCGGTGTCTCGTCGCTGTCGTCACCTATATGCCGACCTCGCAGACGGCACCATCGACGATAACGGCTGTTTGACCTGCCCATGGCATGGATCAAAGTACGACGTGAAGAGCGGGCGGATGGTTCTGGGACCACAAGGCGGGTACGCCAAGATCCCCGGTCTCGGCGTTGCGTACAAGATGATCACCCGCGTACTGCCTCTGCGTCGCGGTCGTGTCGTCCTCCATGATGGGGTCATTTACGTCGAGTAGACCGTCGGCATACCCCTCGATAGTCAGGTGAATTAAACAACAAATTGGCTAGCCGTTGGCCAGTACACGCGCCCATAACCGGGGTGGTTTCGAGGGATCGTTGCAACACCTTGGATGAGACTTGTCTCGATGGAGGTGTGTTGTGGAACGGTTGTCTGTTTCTGAACGTGAGGAGTTGTGGGATCGGTGGGAGACTGGGGAGTCGCAGCGGTCTATCAGCCGCCGTCTTGGTCGGTCTCCAGCAACGGTGCGGACTCTGTTGGTGTCGGCAGGTTGGAAACGTCCTGTCCCTGTCCGTGAGTGGAGTTCGTTGCGGTTGTCGTTGTCTGAGCGGGAGGAGATCTCGAGGGGGTTGGCTTGTGGCGAATCGTTGCGTTGTATTGCACACCGGTTGGGAAGGGCCCCTTCGACGGTGTCTCGTGAGGTCAAGACCAATGGGGGTCATCTCAAGTATCGGGCCACCGTGGCGCATCGAGCGTCGAGAACGAGAGCGAAACGTCCCAAGGTGATGAAACTTACTGAGTGTCCTCGTCTGGCTGAAGCTGTTGAGACCAAACTGGACTTGTGGTGGTCACCGTCTCAGATTTCACGGTGGCTGGTTCGGGCGTATCCTTCAGATGAGGGAATGCGGGTGTCACACGAAACCATCTACCAGTCGTTGTTTGTTCAAGGCAAAGGTGCGTTACGTAAGGAACTGTGGCGTTCTCTACGCACCGGCCGTGCCACGAGGAGACCTCAGGGGAGACCGAAATCGACCAAAGGCCAGATTCGTGACATGGTGATGATCTCTGAACGTCCAGCTGAAGTTGAGGACCGTTCCGTTCCTGGCCATTGGGAAGGCGACCTCATCGTTGGGACAGCCAACTCAGCAATCGGAACTCTGGTCGAACGCCAATCCCGTTATGTGATGCTGTTCCCGCTACCCGATGACACCACTGCTGAATCGGTACGAGTTGGGCTCACCGACACTGTCCAGAAGCTGCCGGACCATCTGTGGAAGTCGTTGACATGGGACCAAGGCAAAGAGATGGCTCAACACGCCACGTTCACCATCGACACCGGAATCCAGATCTACTTCTGTGACCCAAAGAGCCCTTGGCAGCGAGGATCGAACGAAAACACCAACGGACTGTTACGCCAATACTTTCCGAAAGGAACCGACCTATCCCTTGTCACCCAAGAACAGCTCGACCATGCCGCCTACTCGCTCAACACGAGACCTCGACAAACCCTTGGTGACATGACACCATCAGAAAAACTCGCCGAAGTGTTGCAATGACCACCTGAACTCGCAGCACTTATGTGCGGGCTGGTTTGGATGTGTGTGGTTGACAAGGATAAGGCGGCAATTAGGGAACCAAGGGGATAACCGTTGTGAAGCGGTTGAGGTCGGCGTCATCGACCAGCACTAGCCCGCCATCCTTTTCCTGAAAGACCGCGACGATGTCACCTCGGAGCAGGCCCGCTCCTATGAAGTTGCCCTCCATGCACGGGCAGCACGTCCTAGTCAACCTTGGGCAGCACACGTCCCAGTCAACCTCGGGCAGCACGTCCCAGTCAACCTCGGCCAGCAGCCACTCCCAGTCAACCTCGGGATTCTCGTCGATTGCCTCTATGTGGGCATAGACCCGATAGGTGACCCCGTAAACGAGATGAGCGACATCTGCGACCGGAGGCTGCATTCCATCAGCGCCCATCACGCACATCCTTCTGTGTCGTTAGCTCGCCGGCTCGTCACCTCCAACCATCTCCAAGGAGGTGATGACGTCTAGAGACTTAAGTCCCTAAACCACACCCTCTTCTGCATGTACGGCAATCCAGCCTGTTCATGAGATAGACCAATGGGCTGCACCCATAAGTGCCTTTATGTGCGGTGTGTTTCCTGTGGTGGGGCATTGGTTCTCAACGGTCGGGACCAAAGTCTGTTCCGGTGTTGACTTGGTCCTCTAGCGCCGTGGCCCGTCGGGCCTGATCATGCATGTGCATGTTTTCACAAGGAAAGGAAATCTGATGGCAAAGCGCCTTCAAACACTCGGTATCGTTCTAGCGCTGTTCGGCGTTGGTTTCGTTATCGCCGGTGGAGTTGCGTTCGTTCAAGTACAGAACGGATACGGCTCCCTACAGTCGTTCAGCGAAGCACAGAACGTGACTTTGAGCTACAACGAGGATGGCCAACTGGTCGATCGGGGCACCACCGAAGGTGCCGAAGCGATCATGTCCCTTCTAGTAGATGACTGGGGCTACCCCGTCAACGAATCTCATCTGAATCCCAATGATCCGCTGGTCAACACGTCAACTGAGTACATGTTTCAGATGGCAACAGTCGGCTACCACGTCCTCCACGGCACCCAGACCGTCGTTCTGGACGAAGCCGTCGAGTACAACGGCGAAACCTTCGCCGCCGGCTCGTACGACCTCGTGGTGAACACAGTCGGGAGCCAGGAGCGCGTCGCTGCCGGTCTCGGTGGATATTGGACCGACTTCGACCGCAGCCACCCGATAGAGGGCCCGGCACGCTCACAGGCGTGGAGCGGCACGGCACACGGGCTCTTCGGTGAGCTTGGAGTCGGCACTGTGACCGACTCTGCACTGCAGATGGGCATGGGTCTTGCAGGTGCATTCGCAGGTCTAGGCCTGATCGCGCTCGTCGCAGGATCTGGCCTGGTCTGGGTTAGCCGGTCCAAGGAAGTCTTCAAAGGTATCGAAGTCACAGCACCCGAGATGGCACGTCAAAGAGAAACCGTCAACTAACAAGCCGCCTCGAGGCGCAAGACACGAGACCCCCGCATCAGGCGGGGGTCTCGCTCATCTACCCAACCCCACCACGACAACCGTTGGCTAGCCTCAGAAAGCGATGAGCCGACTAAACATCGACCTCCAAGACGATCCGGAGATTCCAGCCGGAAAAGAACTCATAGAACATCTCGTGGGGGCGCACATGGTCGCCGGAGACGAAGAAGAACTCCTCCACCTCGTCCGTCATTCAATCGACGTACTCCATTCGACCTCTTCAGAAAACAGCATCCGCGTGCTCACCCACGCCGCCTACCGCGGTCAGACGCTGATAGTCAGACTCCTCGACCTGGCAACCAGCCAACAGATCCAGCTCAAAGACGCCGGTATCGACCACCAAGGATCGCCGGCGCAGAACTCAGACCGATTCACAGAACAGCGATTGGACCTCTGGACACACCTCCGCGACGACCAGGACTGAGATCTACCCGCCCATAACCGGCATTATGTATCGCCCATAAGTGCCGGGCCTCCCCTCTCAGAGGGGAGGCGGAGGATGGTCGTTCAGGAGACGAACTGGATGGTGAAGGGGTACCGGTAGTCCTCGCCGTTGGCCGCTTTCACCGACGCCACGATCACCAGCACAAACCAGGTAACAATCACGGCGGGAAGGGCAACGATGCCTACCAGAAGGATGATCGAGATCGCCGCAGCCATGCCGTAGAGAAAGAACGAGATGTTGAAGTTCAGCGCGTCTTTGGCCTGCGCCTCGACGTAGGGGTCGTCCCGGTTGAGGAGCCATACCACTAGCGGGCCGACCAGCGACGGGATGCCGAGGAAGGCAACGAACGCTGAGAGATGGCTCAGCAAGGCCAGGTTGCGAGAGTTCGTGGAAGCCTCATAAGTGGTCGGAAAGGTTTCGGTGGGGGTTTCGGTTGTCATAGACGGTCTCCTTGTCGTGGCGTCTTCTGTCTGTCTCCACGATGCAACAATCGACTCGCCTCGTCCATAGGGTATGACCCCCGAAGACCCCTGATCCCTCCTGACTCTGGTCAGGGATTCCCCGAGGAGGCTCCTCTCAGCCCGGTTGGCCAACAGGCTTGCCTCCTGGCCTACCTCACTGAACCCCTCCGCTGCGTCCTGATCTGGTTACAGGTCAACACCTCCGAGTGTGCGGCTAAAAGCCACTACAAGACGCGAAATATTCCAGCCTTCTGACCAACTATGCAGACGTTTCCAGGCGCAGTTTTCGGCGGGGGCTTGGGAGTGGTCACGGCCTGCTCCCCTGGATCGTGTCCCCGATGGCCTCCCGTCGTCGTACCGGACGGCGTAACCGAAAGGGTTGGCGGGGACACGATCCTCAATGTGTCTGACTGGTGGCGAGTCGTGACAAGCGCAGCGCTTCCATCAGACCCCTCCGGTCGGCTTCGAGTTGGACGCGCTTCCGCTCCTCCTCAGCCTTGATACACATGGTGACCGCCGAGTGGACCATCAGGCGCAGTTCGCCGATTGTGCGACTCCTATAAGGGTCCTCGTGGCTCTTAACGGGAGCAGGCGCCGGCACCGGGTTGCCGGTGTTCATCGGCAGACCACAGAACCCGCAGATTCGGACACCGACAGGTTGGCGGGTGTCGCGTTTGTCGCAGCTCCTGCGGTTGCAGCGCGGCCGAAGCTCTTTCGGTTTCGGCTGGCCGGTCACTATTCGTGCTACATCGTCGGCGCATTTCGCTATTTCACGTTCGGCGGCACGTAGCCGACCCCGATCGGAACGGGCGGACACCGCGTAGCCGGGTGTGGCCAGGTGGTCGCCTACCACCGTTATCCCGTCGTCCAAGTTGTGTCCCCGAGACCGGCGAACGATTTGGGTCGAAGCCGCTTTCAACGGGTCGGCCCGGTAGGAAAGTGTCGCCAGGTTCTCGACCAGTCGCCGCAGATGGGGGTACTGATGGACCAGACCCGAAACGCCGTCATGTTCGATGTTTTGAAGACGGACAATTTCAGCCTGAAGAATCAACGTGTGCTGATGGTCGGTACAGACTTTGGTGTCCGTCCGGGCGGCCTTGGTCGTACACCCGCCGACCTTGCAGACAAGGGTCCGGTTTGCAGACACTCAGCTCCCAAACAGAACCCCCGACCCGAAGGCCGAGGGTTCTTGATTGCTCATGGACGGGTAAGCAGTTAGGACGCTACGCGTCGTCTGTGACAGATTGAAGACGGTTCCTCCCGGGCATCCCGGCAAACCACTTCGGCTGTAACTTCCGAAGCATCGGATCTAACCGCGCCGAAGCCTCGCTGATCGCCGAACCGAGCACTCCATCGGCTAACACGTGGTCGCTTTCATCGGAGAGGGACGCGCCTCCCATCAGCACATGCTCCATTGTCCAGACAGCCAGGAAACGGGCGAACACCGGCCCGGATTGAACCAGGAACTCGGCAATCTCCTCAGACAACTGCTCCGCAGTCTCAGTCTCGGCGACCAAATCTCCGATGCTTTCAACGAAACTGGTTACAGCCTGCAGTTCGATTGGAGTCAATACCACCCCGCGTTTCGCAAGGCCACGGTCGACAGCATCCGGAGTCAAGGCATAACGAGCCTCATGGTCGGTCCACGTGTCCACGTACCGCTCGTCGATGGTCTTCTTACCCATGTTGCACCTCACCTCCATCGTGTGCGTCCATCCTGTGGTGTGCCGGGAAAGATCGGGATGGAAACTCGACCCTTGTCACCACCAACGATCAATCGGCGGCTATCCCGGCGATCAACCTAATACCACGGTGGGACGAATTCGCGGCGAAAAGTAGGCACCCTGAATGGCACCCTGACGCCTTCGATTGAAGACAGTGAATGGACTGAAACAAGCAAAAACCCCCATGTTTATTGGGGGTTCAGTTGTGGGCCCTAGAGGACTTGAACCTCTGACCTCTTGCGTGTCGAGCAAGCGCTCTACCTGGCTGAGCTAAGAGCCCCTTTGTCGAGGCGACGACCGGAATCGAACCGGTGTGACGGGTTTTGCAGACCCGCGCCTAACCACTCGGCCACGTCGCCACTTGGCGGCCATCACGACCGACTGGAGCGGAAGACGGGATTCGAACCCGCGACCTCAACCTTGGCAAGGTTGCGCTCTGCCAGCTGAGCTACTTCCGCAAACTACAGCAGTCATTGTAGACCTCGCCACCCTTCAACCAAAGGTGCTCAGTCGCCGGTCGAGCCAAACCCGCCGGCACCGCGCGCAGTCTCGTCGAGCTCGTCAGTTTCGACCCATTCGACATGCGGCACCGCAAGAATCGCCAACTGTGCGATGTGATCACCCGTCTCGAAGATCACCGCGTCTTGACCATGGTTGATCAATACCACGCTGATCTCACCGCGATAACCCGAGTCGATCAGACCGGGGCCGTTGACCACGCTGATGCCGGATTGCATGGCATGCCCGCTGCGAGCCAACACGAAACCCGCATAGCCATCGGGGATGGCGACGGCGATACCCGTCGGAACGGCGGCCCTCTCCCCCGGCTCCAATGTCACAGTCTTTCGACACTGAAGATCGACCGCAGCATCGCCGATATGAGCAATTGTGGGGATTGTTACTTGTTTATCGAGGCGTTTGAATTTAGCTTGCATGGTGTCGTGGGGCATCGGGCGGGATGACCAAGCGACTGTAAGCGAGAAAACCCGATGACGGCGACAATCCAGACCAGCAAGCTCGCGGCCCCGCCTCGTCGTCGTTTCCGGATCGCCTCGATGGAAGCTCTGGGGTTCATCGACAATCCGGGCACCGCCAGCACCTGGGCCGACACACCATCCCGTCCCATGATCGTTGCCACATCACAAACGTCGCCGAGCGTCCCGATGGTCGACCCCTTCACCGACTGGCAGCCCACCGAAGTCGGATCACGACTGCTGCGTGGCCGGATCCGCTGGGGTCTGCTCTCGGTGATACTCCTGATGGCTGTTGGCATCGTTGCCATCGGTCTGTGGCTCTACCAGCGCCCCGTGGCACTCGCCGCGGAGACGATGCTCGAGGTTCGTACCAGCGCGTCGGCGCTTTCACCAGATCTCATCATGGCGTCGGACCTGAACAACAGCCTGCTCGATCAAAACCAAGTCCCTGCCGCGGTCATAGCCTCGTTGCTCAGCCTGGACGCCCATGCGCGCGACCTCTTCGAGGCGTCAGCGATGCTCCCTTCATCCGAGTCGGCCTCCCGTACCCGAGCCGGCGATGCCGCTAGTAAGGCTCTCGACGCCTCACGGCTACTCGGAGCAAACTACGCGTACCGAGCTGCTGTAATCCCGATCCTTGCTGCCCCAGACTTCGAAACAGACCCAAGCCTCATAGCTCTCGATGAGGCGGCCAGACGGTTTGGAGAGTGGCAAGCGAGATTCGATTCGGTTCGCTCGGCCCTCCCCGCCGGCAGCCTGTCGTCGATTACCGCCGAGCTCGCGGTGGTGTCGGGCGATCTCGACTCCATGCAAACCAGATACCTCGACGCCCTCCGAAGAGACGACATGGCGGGAGCGATCACTGTTGTGGAAGATCTCAGCAAACGAATGACCGTTGCCGAGGGGATGCTCTATTCGGGCCTGTCTGGAGTCCAGGCGACCATCCAAAAACGAATCGACAATGCTCTCTCCGCGATCGAGCTACTGGTCGGCTGACTCCAATTCGGCCATTTCCTTTTCGAAGTCGGCAGCGTCCTGAAACTCCTTGTACACCGAGGCGAACCGAAGGTAAGCAACCTCGTCGAGCCCTTTGAGCCTCTCCAGAACCTCCCGGCCGATCTCTTCCGAGGTCACCTGGGGACCTCGGGAGCGAAGGGACCCCTCCACCTCTGCCACCAGATGTTGCACATCGGAGCCGGAAACTGCACGGTCGGCCAGGGCAGCCGACACCCCGGAGGCGAGCTTTGGAGCCGAGAAAACCTCCAGACGTCCGTTTCGCTTACGAACCACGAGTTGAGGCTCCAGACGTTCATACGTAGTGAACCGATGGTCACACACCTCGCACCGACGACGACGTCTGATCGAATCACCGCCCTCGGCAGGACGACTGTCGATGACCCGGGTATCGGTGGCACCGCATGAGGGACAGAGCATGCCCTCAGCGTAAACCATTGTCCCGGTATCAGCCCTTTGGGATGAGCAGGATCTGTCCCGGGAAGATCGCACTCGACTGAATGCCGCTGCTCTCGCGGATGTCGGCGATGAGATGACGGATGTCCTCACCGGGCAGCACATTGTCGGCGGCGATCGCCCACAGCGTGTCCCCTTGGGTGACGACATACTCGACCGATGGTGGTTGAGGACCCTCGGCCTCGGCAGCCCCTCCGATCAGAAGGAAGACAGCGGAGACGGCTGCAACAAACACCGACAGCCGGACGGAAAGCTGGCGTTTGGCCGTATGTCTCATTTGTCTCCCTTCTGATCGGGCCCGCTGGTTGTTGGACGACGCTCGTCTGAGACGAACGTGTGTTCGATATGATAACGAACGCGTGTTCGGTGTCAAGTCGAACAGGTGTTTGGTTTTACCGACCCAACTCGGTAGGCTGACAGAACATCAGTTCGATGGAGGAGTCAGATGCTCAGCGAACGTCAACAGCAAGTGCTCGACTACATACGTGAAACAGTGCACGGGCCGGGGCTACCCGCCCTCCGTGCGGGAGATCGGCGAGGCCGTCGGGACTCAATTCGCCTTCGACGGTGCACTCGCACCTGAACTCCCTCGTCGCGGCAGGGGCCATCTCAAAGGACCCTTCCAAACCCCGGGCGATCGTGGTCCTCGACGACCCGATGCCGGCCAGGTCCGACAGCAGAGTCCGCGATATCCCCCTGCTGGGGAGGATCGCGGCAGGCACACCCATCCTCGCCGCCGAGCAGGTCGAGAGTGTCATGCCGCTGCCGACGGAGCTTGTCGGTGAAGGACCGGTGTTCCTGCTCGAGGTCAAGGGTGACTCCATGATCGGCGCAGGCATACACGACGGTGACCTCGTGGCCGTCCACAGCCAGCCCGACGCACTCGATGGAGAAATCGTCGCAGCTCTCCTCGACGGTGAGGAAGCCACCGTCAAGAGACTTCGACGCAAGAACGCCAAGTCATCCTCGAATCAGAGAACCCCGAATACGAGCCCATGGTCTTCGCCGACGGCGTCGAGCTCATCGGCAAGGTGGTCAGCGTCCTCCGACGTTACCCCTGAAGACGTACTCGGCCGGGCCCCGTAGCCAGGCCACCCCGTCTCTGAACTCGACCTGACCCGCGCCACCGCGGGTGCCCACGGATATCGGGCTGTCGAAGCCGTCCGTCTTCGTTGCCACGAAGGCAGCGGCAACCATTCCCGTACCACAGGCAGAGGTCTCCCCGACGCCTCTCTCCCAGACCCGCATGTCGACACGACCATCTCTGAATGAGGCGAACTCGACGTTGGTGCCGCCCTCGAACTGAGGGTCTCGCTCCACACGCGGACCGATCGTCGCGACATCAATCGAGTCCGGGATCGACGACCACGACCACAGCATGAGGGGTTGCCGGCGTCGATCAGGTGATAACGATCGCCATCGATCTCGGTGTGGCCCGCGACCTTGATCCTGCCGATCTCAACCTCCACGGCATCGTCTAGAACTTTCACCCCCCGGGACTCCTATCGGAGTCTGGATCGGGTAGTTCCTGTCCCTAGCCCAACCCTTGTCGTAGGCGTAGCGGGCGACACATCGGAGCCCGTTCCCACACATCTCTGCTGGAGTCCCGTCGGCGTTCCAGTACTTCATCCCAATCGAGTCGTTGCGGCTGACTTCCAGCACGCCGTCGGCGCCGATGCCGAGGCGACGATCACATAGCTCGGAGATCTCCTCGGGTGACAACCCCATCGGCCCGTCGACTATGAGGAAATCGTTGCCGAGACCCTGCATCTTGGTGAATGCCAGATTTCTCAACTCAGCGCCTCCAGTGCTCTCTCTGTTCTCTCATCGACACTCTCTACCCAGAGTATCCAGCGAATCCGCGGGTCACGCCGGAACCAGGTCCTCTGTCTCCTGGCGAGCTTTTTGGTGTTCCCTGCCGACACCCGGTAGGCATCGTCCTCGGATGTGTTGCCCTCGAGGTGATCCACAAGCTCCCGATAACCCACTGCACCGCGCGCCGTTCTCCCCATCCGGTCGAGAAGACCTCTCACCTCATCGGTCAGACCGTCCACCCTCATCTGGGTAAGTCGCCCCTCGACCCGGGTCTCCGTCGCATCCTCTGCGTCCAGACCTATGGCTGTGAAGTCGATCTCCGACTCGTACTCGCGAAGCTTCTCGGCTTCCACCGTGGTCGCCCGCCCACTCGGAGTCTGCCCGCTGAGACGCAATATTTCGACCGCCCTGACAACACGACGCCTGTTCGCCAGGTCCATCTCAGATCCGGCGGCGGCATCTGCCGCAGTCAATTCGGCAACGAGGTCGGACAGGTGGGCCCCCTCTAGCTCGGAGCGCAGATCGGTGTCGGTCGGGGCAAAGCTCATCGGATCAACCAGAGCCCGGAAGTGAAGTCCGGATCCTCCGGTGATGATTATCGGAGAATCCGCCGAAGCCATCACCAATCTCGCCTGTCGGCGAAACTCGACAACGGAGAACTCGGACTCAGGATCGACCACATCGATCATGTGATGTCTGATCCCCCGCTGCTCGATGGCATTCGGCTTGGCGGTGCCGATATCCATGCCCCGGTAAACCTGCATCGAATCGACAGAAAGGATCTCGGCGCCTATTCGCTCCGCGACCCTGATGGCCACCTCGGTCTTCCCCGACGCGGTCGGGCCGAGGATCGCCAGCACTGTGCTCAGACGGGACTCCCCAAGAGATGATGCTGGGCGGCAGACACGATGTGCGCATCGAAGAAAGTGCCGGCGGCGTAGTCACCCTCGACATGGACCAGCTTGCCCGTGCGGGTGCGGGTGGTTGCCACCTCAGGGCGTTTCTTGGAAGGGCCTTCCGACAGCACCTGGAACGTCGAGCCCACCATGTCCTCGTTGAGCTCGCGTGTGATCCGGCCCTGGGTTTCGATGAGCCGGGCGAAGCGCTCCTGGATCACCTCTTCGGGGACGAACCTCTCGGTCATCAGAGCGGCCGCAGTGCCGGGGCGCGGGGAGAAGATGAATGTGAACGCCTGGGCAAAGCGAGCCTCCTCCACGACCTCGATGGTGAGATCGAAATCCTCATCGGTCTCACCGGGAAAGCCGACAATGATGTCGGTCGATACCGCCAGTCCCGGAATGATCTCCCGCGCCATGGACAGGCGATTCATATATTTGCGACGGTTGTAGCCACGATGCATGTCACGCAACACGCTGTCGGAGCCAGACTGCAGGGGAAAATGGAGTTGCTCACAAACTGACTCGGTCTCTGCCATCGCCCGGGCCACGTCCTCACGAAAATCGTTGGGATGAGGACTGGTGAACCTGATCCGCTCCACACCTTCAACCGCCCCTACCCGCCGGAGGAGTTCACCAAAGACCGGTCGACGTTTTCCGTCGATCGCCAGGTCTCGGCCGTAGGTGTCGACGTTCTGACCGAGCAGAGTGATCTCGACCACTCCATCGGCTGCCAGTCGTTCCACTTCTCTGACTATGTCCCCGGGCCGTCTCGAGATCTCAATTCCTCTCACAGAAGGGACAATGCAGAAAGTGCACGTGTTGTTACACCCGACCTGGATGGTTACCCAGGCGCTGTGCTCCAGTTCGCGACGAACCGGCAATGACGACGGCATGGCAGCCAACTCATCGACCACCTCGGTGATGGGTCCCCAATCCTCCGAATGATCGACCAGGTCGAGAACCCGGTCGAGATTGTGGGTGCCTATGACCACATCGACCCACGGCGCCCTCTCTCGTATCAGGTCCCGGTCCTTCTGGGCCGCACATCCGCCCACCACCAGCGTCATGTCCGGGTTGACGTCCTTCACCGCCTTGATCATCCCCAGATTGCCGTAGAGACGATTCTCGGCGTTCTCACGGATGGTGCAAGTGTTGATGTAGACGACGTCAGCCGACTCATAACCATCCGTCGCCGTCATCCCGTCCTGCTCAAAGAGACCGGCGATCCGCTCAGAGTCGTGATCGTTCATCTGACACCCAAATGTGCGGATGAAGTAGTGCTTGCCCACTCGCGTGGGAAGACGCCGCGACTGCTCGCGGACGGTCGGCTCCGGAAGTAAGACAGTCTGGGTCATAGGCTCTGACCTCAGCGGGCGTAGTCAGTCGCCCGAAACTCCCGAATCACAGTCACCTGAATCTGACCCGGATACTGGAGGTCCTCCTCCAGCTTACGGGCGATCTGACGTGAAAGCTCCCTCGACTCCAGGTCAGAGATATCTCCCGGGTCCACGATCACCCTCACTTCACGTCCGGCCTGCAAGGCGAAGACCTCATCGACACCGTCGAATTCGAGTGCGATACCCTCCAGTTTCTCGAGACGCTTGACGTAGCCCTCGAGTGTTTCTCTTCGAGCACCTGGCCGCGCTGCCGAGACGGCATCGGCTGCTTGAACAATCACTGCCAGCACCGTCTTCGGTTCAACCTCGTTGTGGTGGGCTTCGATCCCGTGCACCACCGCCGGGTCCTCATCGAAACGGCGAGCAATCTCGGCACCGATAAGCGCGTGTGAGCCTTCAACCTCGTGGGTCACCGCCTTCCCGATGTCGTGCAGCAGCGCTGCCCGCTTCACCGGAGCCGGATCGATGCCGAGTTCGGAGGCGAGCATCGAGGCCAAATGCGCAGTCTCCACGAGGTGATTCAGCACATTTTGGCCATACGACGTCCGATACTTGAGCCGGCCCATCAAAACCACCAGCTCTGGGTGCAGACGCGAAACGCCGACCTCGACCAGCGCCCACTCACCCGCGTCGCGAATGCTTTGCTCAACCTCGTCCTTGGCCTTCTCGAACGCCTCCTCGATCGAAGCGGGATGGATGCGCCCATCGGCCACGAGACGCTCGACTGTGATCCGGGCAACCTCCCGGCGAACCGGATCGAAAGAACTGACAGAGACGGCTTCAGGTGTGTCGTCCACAATCAGATTGGTGCCCGTCACTGATTCCAGGTGACGAATGTTTCGTCCGTCTCGACCGATGATTCGCCCTTTCATCTCGTCAGACGGAAGCGCAACGACCGAGACCGTCGTCTCGCTGACCACCTCGGAGGCGAGCCGTTGGATAGCCGTGGCGAGAATGCGGCGCGCCCTGCGGTCGGCTTCCTCCCTCGCCTTTACCTCGAGATCCCGGACGACGATCATCGCCTCCCGTCTCGCTTCGTCCTCCACCTGGGAGAGCATCTCAGACTTCGCCGCCTTCACGTCGATGCCAGAAACCTGCTCCAGTCGGAATCTGGCCTCCTCCTTCAGCCTCTCCAGGTCGCCACGCGAGTCCGTCAACTCTTCATCACGGGAGATGAGCATCGTCTCGCGCTGGGCGAGGTTGGAAGCGCGTTGTTCGAGGGTCTCCTCACGCTGGGCGAGTCGAGACTCGAGACTGGCCATCTCCACCTTGCGGTGGGCCAGGTCGGCCTCCTCGCGCTCCCGGTACGTCTCTGCCTTTGCCCTTCCCTCCTCTTCGGCTGTGGTGAGGATCCTCTGAGCGTCGGATCGTGCCGCCGTAACCATGTCCTCGGCGGAAACGCCGTCACGCTCACGGCGACGAGTGACGGAGAGCCTGGCAAGCAGATACCCGAATCCAAGACCGAGAGCGACTCCGAGGACCGTCAGTCCTATCGCCACGGTATTCATGTTCGTGGTCCCTTCTTCCGGGACCTATAAGACAAGCGTGGCCGAGCCACGAGGCTCGGCACACGAAATGGAGCAATTCAAAGATACGGGATCAGTTCACCCTTTTCTTCTGTCGCTCCTCCTGTAACTGTCGTCTAGGTTCCGGCGGTTCAAATCAATGTTCTTCGTGTGTCGGTAATCGATGCTACTCGCTCAACACCGGTCGCGAAATAGCAAAGATCGCGAAATCGCACGGTGGCCCGATCACTCTTCGCTTGCAGGGGCCTCCTCCTGAGCGTCTTCCGAGTCGGACTCGTCGTCGGTGAGCCCCAGCGCCTCGAAGGTCTTCGCCTGGAGCTGCATGGCGATTTCGGGGTTCTCCCTGAGGAATCGCTTGGAGTTCTGTCGACCTTGACCAAGCTGATCCTGATCGAAAGTGAACCAGGCGCCACTCTTCTTGACGACACCGGAGTCAACGGCGACATCGAGAAGACTCCCCTCTCTGGAGATGCCCTCGCCGAACATGATGTCGAACTCGGCCAGTCTGAACGGCGGAGCCATCTTGTTCTTGGCGACCTTGACACGCACCCGGTTGCCGACGTCGTCGGTGCCATCTTTGATCGCTTCGATGCGACGGATGTCGAGCCGCATCGAGGAGTAGAACTTCAAGGCGCGCCCCCCCGGGGTTACCTCGGGGCTCCCGTACATAACACCAATCTTCTCCCGAAGCTGATTGATGAAGACCGCCGTCGTCCGGGACTTTGACAGTGTTCCGGCCAGCTTGCGAAGGGCCTGTGACATCAACCGGGCCTGGAGACCGACATGGGTGTCTCCCATCTCTCCCTCGATCTCGGCACGTGGCACCAATGCGGCAACCGAATCGATGACGATGACGTCGAGAGCGCCGGAGCGGATCAGCATGTCGGTGATCTCCAACGCTTGTTCTCCCGTGTCCGGCTGAGAGATCAGCAATTCGTCGACGTCGACACCGATCGCCTTGGCATAGATCGGGTCGAGAGCATGCTCGGCGTCGATGAAGGCGGCAATCCCTCCATTGCGCTGCGCTTCGGCGATTATGTGCAGCCCAACGGTGGTCTTGCCCGAACTCTCCGGGCCGTAGACCTCGATGATGCGCCCGCGGGGCACGCCACCGATCCCCAGGGCAAGATCCAGTGATAGTGCTCCGGTGGGGATCACGTCAATTCGCCGCTGCGCCGACTCACCCATCTTCATGACTGCGCCTTTTCCAAATTGACGCTCTATCTGGCTCATCGCCATCTCGAGTGCTTTGTCACGTTCCACGTTGCGTCCTTCCTGACTCATATCATCAAAACCGTATCGGACCATCCTGACAGATTTCGTGATGCTAGATCGAACATGTGTTCGCAAGTTGGATTTACCTGAAAAACGTGAAGGTTTCAAGGGGTTCGTATCTGACACCACCTCCGTTGAAACGGCTTTCGTAGACCAGGATCTCATCGCACGACCATCGCAGGTCGAGCTTTTCTGCGGTGAGAACGCTGATGTCCTCGGGTGGGCGGATTCGTGACAGGGTGAGATGCGGTCGGTACGGACGCTCCTCCGGCTCGAGGCCGGCGGCTCGGGCAGCCTCTTCGGCGATCTCGTTGAGCCGGCCGAGCGTCTCCACTCCATCGATGACATCGGCCCAGAGGACGGTCGCTTTTCGTTCGTTGGGAAAACCTCCCAACGAACCGAGCCTGATCGGAAATGGGGACACCTCTTCGATCCCGTTCATACCGGCGAGGAAGCGTTCGTAGGTGACCTCATCCACGATCCCAAGAAATCTCAGTGTCAGGTGCCAGTTCTCCGGCGCGACCAGCCTGCCGGGAATGTCGAGAACCGATGTCCGGTCGGCAAGCGCCATCCGGATCTCGGGGGGCAGCGGCACCGCGGCAAAAACTCGCCCTAGCGTCCCCACCACTTGCCGATCAGCGCCAGACGGATGAGATGCAACGCGGAAGTAACTGCGTATGTGCGAACCCTTTCCCGATCCCCAACCATGCGCATCTCCTTTGCCTGCGTGTGCTCCGGAGTTGACACACCGATGACCATGGTCCCGACCGGTTTCTCCAGCGGCTCCGGGCCCGCCGAACCGGTGACCGACACCACTACATCGGCGCCGAGGAACTCGCGTCCTCCCCGGGCCATCTCCTCCGCCGTCTCCAGGTCGACAACCGTCGATGCGTCACTGACCCCGAGCAGACGCTCCTTCAATTCGGAGTGGTACGCAACGATTCCACCGCGAGTCACGGCCGACGAGCCTGGCAGGGAGGTGAGTGCCGCGGTCACCAGGCCACCCGTCATCGACTCGGCCGCGGCGATGGTGTAGTCGAGCTCGGTGAGCAACTTGAAGATGACTCGCTCGATGGTTTCATCATCGGTGCCAAACAGCACCGAGCCCATCCGGGATCTGACCTCAGTTTCCATCGGCTCGATCAGTTTCAAAGCCGAGGCTCTGTCATCGGCTTTGGCGGTGATCCGAATCTTGATCTCACCTCCCGAAGCGAGAAACGCAAGGGAAGGATTGGTCGAACTGCGGTAGAGGTCGTCCAACGAATCGGCGATGTCCGACTCCGAGCGACCCCACGTGCGAAGGAGTCGGCTCGCCAGGACGGCCTTCTCGCCGGACGCGGCGGAGAGACGCGGAATCACCTCTTCGTGCAACAGGTGCTCCATCTCGGCCGGAACCCCGGGCACACAGAAGATCAGTGTGTCTTCGTGGTCGATCATCAGTCCCGGTGCGGTGCCCTTCGGGTTCATCAGAAGCTCGGCACCGGCGGGGTGCTCGGCCTGTTGGAGATTGGACTCGGGCATCTCCCGGCCTCTGCGCTCCCACCACTCCCGCAGATGATCGGCGTACTCGTCGCTGAACTCCATCTCCAGACCGGTAGCCAGGCAAACCGCCTCCCTGGTGAGGTCATCCTGGGTGGGGCCAATTCCCCCGGTGATAATCACCGCATCGGATCGTTTGACGGCAACTCTGATCGATTCTGCGACGCGAGCCTCATTGTCACCGACGACCTGCTGGAAGTGAGCGTCGAAACCCTGTTCGGCTAGAGCCGAGCCAATTGTCGATGCGTTGGTGTTGGTGATCTGGCCGAGCAGCAACTCCGTGCCAACGGCGATTACCTCGACAATCACAGGACAATGGCTTCCATGTCCGGGCCGTAGACTCCGGTGTACTCCACCTTGACCCACTCCCCCGGTCTGCCCCGGTCGACACGGACGACACCATCGATCTCAGGAGCGTGCCGATAGGAACGCCCCACCGGCACATCGTCTTCGACCTGATCGACGAGAATCTCGTCGGCTCGACCCAGCCACGCCTCGTTGTGTGTCGTGGTGACCTCGTCCTGGATGCCGGAGAGATAGCGGAGTCGTTCGAGCATCACCTCCCTCGGCACCTGATCCTCCATCGTGGCCGCAGGTGTGCCCGGTTCGGCCGAGTAGGGGAAGAATCCTGCCCAGTCGATCCGGGCGCTCTCCAGGAAGTCGGCGAGCTCATCGACGTGATCGTCGGTTTCGCCGGGGAAGCCGACAATGAAAGACGAGCGAAGCGCCGACGATGGGTCGAGGTCACGGATGCGTGACACCAGGGCAAGGTGCTTCTCAGTGTTGCCCGGGCGTTTCATCGCTCGGAGCAGCGGCTGGGCGACGTGTTGGAGAGAGAGATCGAAGTATGGGGTCACGATGGCGTTGGAAGTCATCTCTTCGAGGAGACGGTCGCTGATCTCTCGCGGGTGCAGATAGAGCAAACGGAGACGTCGCAGACCGTCCACATCGGAAAGGAAGGCGAGAAGGTCCGAAAGCCCACCCGGGGCGTCGATATCGCGGCCGTAGGCTGCGAGATCCTGAGCGACCAACACCACCTCGCTCACCCCGGAACCCACCAGACCACCAAGCTCATCTCTTATCTCCATCGGGCGACGTGAGCGCTGCTTGCCCCTGATCAAGGGGATGGCGCAGAAGGTGCACGGCTTGTTGCACCCTTCGGCCACTTTGAGATACGCGTAGGGCAGGTTTGAAGAGGGGCGACCTGTGGCGTGGAGGATGTCCATGATCGGGCGCCGTTTGATGTCTACGGGATGCCAACGAGTCAGGTCATCGAGAACGCCCACCAGTTCGCCGTAGCGGTCGATCCCGAGAACGGCGTCGACTTCCGGTAAGGCCGATGACACCTCTGTGCCAAAACGCTGAGCCATGCAACCGATCACTATCGACCGAGCGTCGTCACGCTTCCGGTCTTCGAGGTCGAGGATGGTGTCGACCGACTCGGCCCGGGCCTCCTCAATGAACGCACAAGTGTTGACCATCACGACATCGGCGGTCTCGGGTGAGTCTGCCCAGACGTAGCCGGCCTCGGAAAGCATCGCAGTGACCTTCTCCGAGTCGACCTGATTTTTCGCACAACCCAGCGTGGTGAGCCATAGAGAGGGGGCGGTCATCATCCAAGAGCATAAATGCGTGTGCAGTTACACACGCTCGAAGGTCAGGATCGGCTCGCCTCGACCACCGCCAGAAGGTCTGGCGAGTCGACGGCGTCGGCCAGAATGTTCCAAGTAGCCGTACTCACATCGCCCTCTTCTTCGATCTCCGCACAGGCGAGATAGATGGCGTCGGCTAGGGAGCCGACAGCATGATCAGCGTCGAACGCCTCAGAAACACAGGTGCGAGCCAAAGGCACGTCGCGTCGCCCGATCGCGCGAATCGCTTCCTCGGCGGAAGCCCTCGCTTTGGCCTCCACGTCTATATCTCCGCGAACAGATACCGGCGGAGAATGTCGAGTCTCTCCTCGCGGCGGGAAGGGTCCAGGTACCAGAGCAGCGCTGCCACCGTGGAAAGAAGAGGGTTGCCGTCCTGGGGAGTGAAAGAAAAACCCACGACCTCGTTCCCGTTGCGCACCGCCAGCGTTTCCAACGCAACAACAGCCTGGCTCATGATCCTACCGTAGTAGCCGTGGTCGCGGCCGAAGGAGAACACCTGATTCGCCGACTTCTTGTGTGTCACTGCAATCCGGGTATTGGCCAACAGGCGCTCCCTCACCTCGTCCAGGGTCATGTCGCGATCGAGGGTCAGAGAGAAGTGCAAGGAGTGCATGTACTGCGTATTCATCTTGATAGCCGACGAGAACACGTTCAGGTCGTATCCCAGCGTGCTGAAGATGTCATGGGCGTCACGGGCATGATGGGTACCGAACCTCTCATCGCCATGCCCTCCCACCGTCGGACTCGCCACATAGCCTTTGTCCTGGGAAATGTCGTTGGCTCTGCGCATGCACATGAAGCGTCCGTCGACGAGATGATTGGTCCCGTCGGTGTCCATCCCCAGTGCCTTGATTAGCACCGAGATGTTGTGCGTGTTGCAACTCACGATCTGGAGAAACTTGTCGTCCCCCCGGACCAGGGCCGAGTCGTTGATACCCCTGGCGTACTTCTTACCGAAGCCATGCTCTGAGCCTTGAGCCATGAACCCAATGGGCCCGATCGCATCCAGATAAAACTCGTCTTTGTTCTGGTTACCGACTGGCGTGCAGTCGATGACCACCGAAGCGCGTTCGATTGCCTCTCGCTTCTCGAACTTCGGCGTGTGACCCAACTCCTCAAAAGTTGACCTCTTGTCGTCGTCGACGCAGAGAACAGCACCGCGGCGCACCAGATCCGCCACCTTGGCCCTTTCGGTGACCAGCGGAGTGCGCTTGTGAAACGTGACCTCATCAAGACCGAAGTGGTCTTTGTTGTCGGCGAGGAGACCGATCAGGGGCTCACCTATGGTTCCTGTTCCCACTACGTGGACGATGTTCATGACGGATCCCTCCGGAGCGGCTGTCGTTTGTTGTCCGGTTGTAAATGATAACGCTCACTCCGGAACCGGGCCGAAACTCTTCTTTGTGAAGATTCGCGCGGCCTATACCCGCGAAAATCTTCACAAAACGGGTCAGACGAGAAGCGGGTCGGTGTCGATGTGCACGAGTGAGGGCCCTTCATAGGCAAGGGCCGCCATGATCGCCTCATCCAGACCGGAGGCGTCCCTTGCCCGGAATCCTCGCCCGCCACAGAGATCGGCAAACTCGGCGAAGTCCGGGTTGTGGAGACTCGTCTGCCACACATCGAACTCGGCTCCACGCTGCTCCTTGCTGATCTTTCCCAACTCGTCGTTGACAAGGAGAATCAAAGTGATGTCCATCTTGTGTTTCACCGCGGTCGTGAACTCCATGGCATATTGACCAAACCCGCCGTCACCGGCAATGGCAACCACCTGGCGCTCCCCGCCAACTGCGGCCCACAGCCCCATTGCCGCCGGAAAGGCAAAGCCGATAGACCCGAGATAACCCGACATCACCACTGATTGGCTCTCCACCTCGAAGTAGCGGCCAAACGAGTAGGTGTTGTTGCCGACGTCGACGGCCATCACGGCGTCGGCGTCGATCATCTTGGACAAACTGTCGAAGATCGCCGCCGAGTTGATACCGCGACCCGAATCATCGGCCCGGCGGCTGGCTTTCTCCCTGCGCCAGATGTCCCGGCGTTCCGCAACCTCTTCGGTGCGATCTTCGAATCCACCGTCCCCGGCCATTCGGTTTGCCAGCAGCTCAGCAGTCACCCCAACGTGTCCAAGGATCGGGATCTCAACGGGGTGGAATCGGCCAAGGGCCATCGGGTCGTAGTCGATCTGAATGATCGGCTTGTAGTCGGCTATCCCGGTGTGATCCGAGAACGAAGCCCCGAACACGATCAGCAGATCGCTCTCGTTCATGAACCACGAGGCAACTGGCGTGCCACTTCTCCCCAGGACACCACACCCGAGCGGATGAGAGTCGCTGATCTGACCTTTCGCCTTGAAGGTGGTGACCACGGGAGCGCCCATGCTTTGGGCGCAGTTGATGATGCGGTCCATCTCGAAACGCGCCCCGGCGCCCACGATGAAAAGAGGCCTTTCAGATTCGGCAATCCTCGCAGCGGCCGCGTCGAGTACGTCTTCCGGTGGCGCGGTCTCCCGTTTGCCTGTTCGCCCGGTGGCACTCCCTGCCGGCTCGCTGCTCGGTATCACCTGCACCTCATCTGGAAGCACCAGATGCGCCACGTCTCTCTCGACCAATGCTGTCTTGCAGGCAAGAGTCATGATCTCGGGGTAGTTGCCCCCCGGCAGGACAGTCTCGGAATAGCGGGCGACATCGGCGAACGCGGCCTCCAGGTCGAGATCCTGAAAAGCTCCACGCCCCTTGGTCTTCGAAGGGACCTGGCCGGAGATGGCGAGAATCGGGGCACGGTCCACCTTGGCGTCATATAGACCGGTCAACAGGTTTGTCGAGCCGGGGCCGGCGATTCCGAAACAGGCTGCCAGCTCACCGGTGAGCTTTCCGTATGCGCTCGCCGCGAAGGACGCGGCGCCCTCATGGCGAATCCCGATATAGGTCAGATCACCCCTCGCCTCAGCCTCTCTCATAGCGTCAGCGAAGCCGAGATTGGAGTGGCCGACCATGCCAAAAACGTGGGTGACTCCCCAGTTGACCATCGTCTCGACAAGGACATCACTGACGGTCCTCTCCCGTTCGTGATGTGGGGGAAGCGCCACATAGACGCCGTCGTCGCGAACCTCGGTGGCAAAACACGAGGGGCTGTCAGAGAATCCCTCCGGGGGCTTGCCATCGAGGGGGTCATAGTCGTATCCATGCCATGGGCACCGGAGCCACCCCTTTTCGATCGACCCCTCGCCAAGCGGACCACCCTGATGTGGGCAGCGGTTGTCGAGAGCGCCGTAGTTGCCGTCGACTTTGGTCAGGGCAAGGCTGCGCCTGCCGACAGTGACCGTCTTCACCCGCCCCTCAGGGAGATCATCGAGTTCGGCAACTTTGTGCCAGGTGGTGTCGGAATGCAGGCATTGGGTCATGTTGTGGAAACTTACCCGCGATCGAGGAGCGAGATTCCAACCGGGCTAGGTTCCACCCATTCAACCAAGAGAGGATCTGCGGTGGCGTCGACAGTTTTCAAGGGTGGACAAGCATTCCTAGGTGCCGAGCTGAAAGGGTCCGACGTCCGCATCGAAGACGGCCAAATTGCCGCCGTTGGTTCGGATCTGACCGGCGACGAAGTCGTCGATTGCAGCGGAAAGGCAGTACTGCCCGGATTCTTCGATACCCACACCCACCTGGCTTTCGCCGAACTCGACATGAACCTCCTGAATCTGATGAGTACGGCCCCAGAGGCCGAGATCCTACGATTCCCGCATACGGCGCGCACGGTTCTCGAGTTGGGGATCACAACGGTCAGAGATGCCGGGGGCGCCGGGATCGGTTTCAAGCAGGCGTTGGACCGGGGACACGTGATAGGTCCCCGGATGCAAACCGCCATCACGATGCTGTCGATGACGGGTGGCCATGCCGACGAATACATGGAGTATGGGGCCGACCCTTTTGCGCAAGTCCTTCTACCAGGCATGCCTGACCCGATTTGTGATGGTGTCGATAGCTGCATCCTCAAGACGAGGGAAGTCATCCGGGCCGGCGCCGAGATAGTCAAGATCTCTGCCAGCGGTGGTTTTCTCTCACCCAACGACGATCCGAGGCATCCCAACTTCAGTCAGGACGAGATGGACGCCATCGTCTTCACGGCCGCAGACCTCGGAGTCCCCGTAATGGCCCATGCCCACGGCGCCGAAGCGATCAAGCGCGCGGTCCGGGCCGGTGTCCGCTCCATCGAGCACGGGACCTTTCTCGATGAGGAGGGGGCAGAGATGATGGCCGAGGCAGGCACCTGGCTCGTGGCAACACTCACCACGGGCGACGTAACCGAGAAGATGGCCAACGACGAGGACGCTCCGAACGCCGTCCGGCAGAAGTTCGCCAATCTTGGGTTTCCGGAACGAGGCGCGTTCCGTCTCGCGGTGGAGTCAGGTGTGCGGGTGGCGATGGGCACCGACTGCCCGGTCGCACCGCACGGGACGAACTTGCGCGAGCTAGCCCTGATGGCCGAGAACGGTCTCACCCCGGAACAGACCATCCTGGCGACGACCAGCAACGCGGCCGAGCTCATGGGTCTCGACCACCGCCTCGGCAGCCTCGAAGAGGGCAAGATCGGCGACGTGGTCGTCGTGGACGGCGACCCGTTCGACTTCGACACTCTGCGAGAGCGGATCGATCAGGTCTGGAAAGACGGCATCCGGGTCGTCTAGAACTGGTCCTCTTCGGTGGAGCCGGTGAGAGCGAGGGTCGAGGAGGTGCCCCCGGATATGGCCTGAGAGACCAGATCGAAGTAGCCAGCGCCCACCTCACGCTGGTGCTTGGTTGCGGTGTATCCCTGATCCTCCATGGCGAACTCCTGGTTCTGGAGCTCCACGTAGGCACTCATGCCGGACTCGTTGTAGCCGTGCGCCAGTTGGAACATCGAGGCGTTGAGAGAGTGGAATCCGGCCAAGGTGATGAATTGGTACCGGTATCCCATGATGCCCAGCTCTTTCTGGAACATCGCGATGGTGTCCTCGTCGAGTTGGGAAGACCAGTTGAACGACGGTGAGCAGTTGTAGGCCAGCATCTTGGTTGGAAACTCGGCGTGGATCGCCCGGGCGAACCTCCGGGCCTCGTCGAGGTCGGGCTTGGCGGTCTCACACCAGATCAGGTCGGTGTACGGGGCATAGGCCAACCCTCTGGCGATCGCCGATTCGAGCCCATCACGAACCTCGAAGAAGCCTTCGGCGGTACGGACCCCCGTGGTGAACTCGTGGTCGCGGGGGTCGACGTCCGAAGTGAGCAAGGTCGCCGAGTTGGCGTCTGTGCGGGCCACTATGAGAGTCGACACTCCGGCAACGTCCGCTGCCAGTCGGGCCGAACGGAGCGTTCGGACATGCTGGCTCGTCGGCACCAACACCTTCCCGCCCATGTGTCCGCATTTCTTCTCGGCGGCGAGTTGATCCTCGAAGTGCACACCCGCAGCTCCAGCTTCGATGAAAGACTTGGTCAACTCGAATACGTTGAGTGCACCGCCAAAGCCGGCTTCGCCGTCCGCCACGATGGGAACGAACCAATCCATCTCGATATCTCCCTCGGCCCAATGGATCTGGTCGGCGCGACGCAAGGCATTGTTGATCCGCTTGACCATCGCCGGCGCCGAGTTGGCCGGGTAGAGCGATTGGTCGGGATAGACCTCGCCTGCCAGGTTTCCGTCGCCCGCCACCTGCCATCCAGACAGGTAGATCGACTGGAGCCCGGCCTTCACCATCTGAACGGCTTGTCCGCCGCTCAGTGCGCCGAGGGCCCTTACGTAGTCCCCCGTGGTCAGGAGTCGCCACAGCTTCTGAGACATCCGATTGGCCAATGTGTGCTGCTCGCGGATACTGCCCCTCAGGCGAACGACCTCCTCGGCGGTGTAGTCGCGGGTAACCCCGTCCCAGCGTGGATTTGTCTTCCAGTCGTCTGCCAGGCGGGCTGCCTCGTTGGCTAAATGCGACAAGGTCTCTCCTTCAGTTGATCAGCTCATACGCGGGCAAGGTGAGAAAGTCGACGAAGCTCTCGCCGAGCGCAACTTCCTCGAAGATCTTCCGGGCGGATTGGTGTTGACCCGGGTGGGGATGTTCTTCTTCCTCGATCTGGCGAACAACGTCGTCACCGATCGACCTGACCAGCTCCTCAGTGACCGGAGTGCCGTCGGCAGTGATGATCCCGTGGTGGACCCACTGCCAGATCTGGGACCTGGAGATCTCCGCCGTGGCCACGTCCTCCATCAGGTTGTTGATTGCAGCCGCGCCGGTCCCGGAGAGCCACGAGGTGAGATACCGAATCCCGACCGACACGTTGGTGTGGACACCGTCGATTGTCACATCACCGGGAAAATCAAGGTCGAGCAAGTCGCCGGCGGTGACGTCGACGTCCCCGCGCAGTCGATCGATCTGGTTCGGGTTGCTGCCCAGCACCAGGTCGAACTCTCTCATCGCGATCGGCACCAGATCCGGATGGGCTACCCAGGTGCCGTCGCAGCCGGCGCCCGCCTCCCTGGCCTTGTCGGCGGACACAGCAGCCATTGCCTGTTTCGTCACCTCGGGGTCGCGTCGGTTGGGAATGAACGCCGCCATTCCACCAATCGCGTGGGCGCCTCTCCGATGACATGTCTTGATCATCAACTCCGTGTAGGCGTGCATGAAAGGCACGGTCATCGTCACCTGAACGCGGTCCGGAAGGACAAAGTCAGGCCTGTTCCTGAACTTGGTGATCATCGAGAAGATGTAATCCCAACGTCCGGCGTTGAGACCGGCAGCATGCTCTCTGAGCTCGTAGAGGATCTCATCCATCTCGAAAGCCGCCAGCACATTCTCGATCAAAACGGTGGCCTTGATGGTTCCTTGCGATATGTCGAGATTGGTTTGTGTCCAGACGAACACATCGTTCCAGAGCCGGGCTTCATGATGGGACTCCAGCTTGGGGAGATAGAGGTAAGGCCCGGTGCCGTTGCGAATGGCGGCCCGTGCGCCGTGGAACATGTAGAGCCCGAAGTCGAAGAGCGATGCAGACATCGGCCGCCCGTCAACCAGAAAGTGCTTCTCCGTCAGATGCCAACCGCGGGGACGGACCATGAGCGTGGCGACCTCGGTGTTGAGCGTGTAGTGCTTCTTTTCCGTCTTCAGCTCGAGAGTTCTCCCATAAGCCTCGACGATGTTGAGATGACCTTCGAGGAGGTTTTCCCACTGAGGAGAGGTGGCGTCCTCGAAATCCGCCATGAACACCTTCGCCCCCGAGTTGAGAGCGTTGATCATCATCTTGGCATCCACCGGACCGGTGATCTCGACCCTCCGATCCTCGAGGTCGTCGGGGACCGGGGCGATTCTCCAATCACCATCCCGGATGTAGCTGGTTGTCGGATCGAAGTCGGGCATCTCGCCCCCGTCGATCGCGTGCTGTCGGACCTCACGTTGGGTCAGAAGTTGTCCACGCCGCCAGCCAAACTCGTTCTCCAGATCGATGAGAAAGGCGACCGCATCGGGTGTGAGTATCTTTCGTTCCGTGGCGGTCTGCTTAAACTGGTTCACAAGATACTATCTTCTTCGGTCCTGCTCCACGAATAGCGCCATTCTGAGTATAAGATCGATCTATCTTTCGGATCGGAGCAGATATGGTCGAACCTCGGCAGTTGGATCCGCTGATACTGGGAAGACGGCTTCGTCACTACCGGAACGAAGCCGGACTGACCCTGGATCAGCTTGGCAGGCAGGTGGGGAAGCCCGCCCCCTATCTATCGCTTCTCGAGAACGGTAAGAAGGAGCCCCGGGTGACCCTGGTGATGGACCTGGCGTCTGCGCTCGAAGTCGACGTCTCGGATCTCCTCGAGCCCACTCCCCCGAGTCGACGTGACTCGCTCGAGCTCGCCCTCATCCGATCACAGGAGAGTTCTCTGTTCGAATCGCTCGAACTCCCCGCCGTCAAACCCAACGCCAAGATGAGCACCGAGACCTTGACCCACATCGTTGGCCTCCACGACGCCCTGCGTGACAAGTCGGGTCTCGACTCGGCAGGTTCTGAAGACGTTCGACGTGCCAACGGCGCCGTTCACGCTTATCTCGCCGACAACCATGGATACCTCGAAAGGGTGGAAGCTGTGGCACGTGAGGCACTGGCCGCCTCCGGCTACGCCGGAGAAGGACCGTTCTCTTCGCGAAACCTCCTCGACCTCGTCGCCGACTCCGGGTTCGAGCTGACACCCATCGATGACATGCCGCTGTTCGCTCGATCCATCATCGACACCCAGACTCGCCGCATCTACATCGCCCAGCGCAACGAACTGCGCACCCGTCAAGCCCGCAAGGCGGTACTCCAGACCCTCGCCGGATCGCTTCTCGAGCATGAGACTGATCCCGACCTCGACACCTTCTTACAACAGAGAATGGAGACCGCCTACTTCGCAGGAGCGGTGCTGGTCCCGGAGGAGGCCGTGGTCGGTCGGCTCCGAACCTCGAGGGAGCAGCACGACATCGACGTCGAGGACGTAAAAGAGCTCTATTACGTCTCCTACGAGATGGCGGCTTGGCGAACCGTCAATCTTCTCACCCGACACCTTGGAATCGAATGTCATCTTCTCGTCAGCGACCAGATGGGAACGATCGTCAAGGGGTACGCGAACGATGGGCTGCCCGTCGCTAGGGATGAGTACGGGGGTCTGGAGACCCAGCGTATATGTCGCCGGTGGGGAGCAATGGCCACATTCGGCTCGGTCGACCGCTTCGTGACTCACCACCAATACACCGACACGTCCGCAGGCACCTACTTCTGCACCACACACGTCGAGGCGGGTAGGGATCCGACCTACGCCACCACCCTGGGAGTCAAATTCGCCGATGCCCGCTGGTTCCGAGGGCGGGACACCGAGAACCGGGAAATCTCAGACTGTCCCGATCCTAAGTGTTGTCGGAGTCCATCGGCTGACGCTGCCCAGAAATGGGAGAACAAGGTGATCGTCACCGCTCGATCACAAGCCCGAATCCTGGGACTTCTCGCCCCCGACCCCTATCCCGAGCTGGACATGCCAGAAGTGCTTGCGGTTGTGGAACGTCACTCCGAGGACCGCTAGCAACTAGGCCCAACCGTGTGCGGCTATCAGGTCGTGGCGTTGACGAACTCTCTCAGATGACCGCCCAGAGCCTCGAGCGACGGCTGATGGACATACATCATGTGGCCGGCCTCGTAATACTCCATGCGAACGTTCTTCCTGACGTCGGGATCAAGTCCCATGTGGGAGAAGGTGTACTCAGTCGCAAAATGCGGCGTTGCCAGATCGAAGAAACCGTTGGCCACAAACACGTGCGTGCCTTTCGATCTGGAAAGCACCTCACGCATGTTCTCCGAAGTGTCCACATACCGGTTCTTGAAGTCTTCGAACTCCCAGCGCTCGTTGACTTTCATCGACATGATGTCGTAGATCTCTTTGGAGTCGAACCCGATCTCGTCTCTCAAATAGTGGTTCAAGGCGGACGTGGCAACCGCCCCGGTGGCGTCGAGGCTTGGATCGGCCTCGATGATGTTTCCGTCGCTGTCCCGGTCGATACCGACGTAGCGGGAGTCGATTCGGCCCACCGTGCGTCTTTGATCACGTAGGAGTTCCTTGCAGAATCGAAGGATGTGGATACGGAGGTCGTAGCGATCGATGTACTCGGCACCAAGACCTGTGTACCCACCGAGTCTTTCGGCAACTGATGCCCGCTCCGTGGCATCCAGCTGGTCGCCCTTCGCAAGAGCCGACCAGTAATCGCCCAGTGCGAACTCCTCGACTTCGTCGAGTAGCTCCCGGACCGATTTCGACTGAAACTCGTCAGACAGTTTCCCGTGATACCAGGCCGTCGCGGCGTACGTGGGCAGATACAGCGCATAGGGAAGGTCATTACCCGCGTGAAACATCAGAGACTTGTGATCGAGGCCAACGGTCTGATAATTGAGAATCGACGAGATCAGGACGATGCCGTTGAACTCGACGCCATGCGTACCGAAAAGCTCTCGTGCGATTGCCGCGCCCCTCAGCGTGCCGTAGCTCTCCCCCGCCAGGTACTTGGGCGACGCCCATCTCCCATTGCGGTTGAGGTAGTGGACGATGAAGTGGCTGAAGGCCTCGACATCGTGCTTGTAGTGGTGAAAGTCCTTCTCATCGTCTTTCTCGGCGGTGGTGCTGAACCCGGTGCCCATGGCATCGACACACACCACATCGGTCACATCGAGAATGGAATGCTCGTTCTCGATGAGCCTGCCCTGCATTCCCGTCTTGAAGCCGTCTTCATCCAACTCCATCCGCTTGGGTCCAAAGAGACCGAGATGAAGCCAAACTGTTGAAGAGCCGGGGCCACCGTTGAAACAGAACAGGACTGGACGTGTGGCCGCGTCTGCATCGTCTTTGGTATAGGCCACATAGAAGAACGAGGCCTTCTTGTCGTTGACTTCGAATACCTGGGTCGCCGCCGTCGCTGTGTAGGCGATCTCGTCCCCACCAAAAGACCCTGTGTACTGACGGGTGGCCTTCTTCTCCTTGAGTTCAGGGGACTTTGCTTTTGGCTTCTTCTTTTTCTTCGTGATCTTGTCTTTTGCCATATCTCGGAGGCTATACCGAGCGCGGTGTTCCGTCGTCGGCAAGCCAGTCCTCGACCGGTGTGCCGAGACCCTCGGCTATCCGGTTGATGTAGTTGAAGTAGGCAACCACCTGGACACAACTGGAGATGGCTGCGTCGTCGAAGCCGTGGCGACGAAGACGCTCGATGTCGGCTGCACCAACAGCACCAGGTCTGGCGGTGAGTCTCTCGGTGTACTCGAGCAGTTCTCGGGTTGGCTCATCCAGTCGAGCGGTCCGCCAGTTGTTCGCGAACCGGTCCACCATCTTCTGGTCGTCGACCTCGTCCCGGAGGTCGTGCAGATGGGCAACTATTCAGTAGTGGCAGTCGTTTGACCGTGACGTCACGACAGCGATCATCTCCCGCTGTGCCCGCGAGAGCGGAGACGGGCCATACATGATGGACTGATAGAGCCTCATCGAGTCGCGCATCACTTCGGGAAGCTGGCTCTGAATCGAGACGATGTTCCATATCCGACCGGCACGCCGGGTTGCCGCGTCATATTCACGACGGGCGACACCGCTGGTCTCGTCATATTCGAGAACGTGGATGTGAGCCATTCCTAACCGGCCAGGAACAAGGCCGGTTCTTCGAGATTCTCCATGAGAATCGCCATGAACCGTCTACCCATGCCCCCGTCGATCACTCGATGGTCATATGAGAGCGATAGTGGCATCACCGGGGCAATGACCAGATCCCCGTCATGGACGATGGGCTTCGACGTTGCACGACCGATCGAGAGGATGGCCGTCGTCCCCGGAGGGACAATTGGAGTCCCGTGCCCACCGCCTACTGCGCCGATATTCGAAACGGTGAAGGTTTGCCCCGTGAGCTCGTCGGGCGAAAGTTTGCGTTCTCTGGCACCCTCTCCCAACCGTGCGACTTCGGTGGCGAGTTCGAGAACTCCCTTGGTGTCGGCATCACGAATCACCGCCACGAGAAGCCCATCGGGTGTATCCACGGCGATTCCGATGTCGTGAGAGCCATGCAGCAAGAGGTCATCGCCGTCCACGGTTGCGTTGAACTCCGGGAAGGCGCTCAGGGCGGGAAGCACTGCGCGCACCAGCAGAGCCTCAATGGGAATCTTGACTTCGTGTCGCTCACTTAGCGCGGTTCGGACCTCGAGGAGCCTGGTCGCATCGACGTCGTCGAAGGTTGTCACGTGAGGAATCTCTGCCCAACTCCTCGCCATGTTGGCTGCAATGGTGCGACGCAGACGAGACATGGGGCGACGCTCGTCTTGGCTCGTTGAGGGGGCAACCGTAGTTATTGCCGGCTCGGCTCCTGCCGGAGCCGCCTCTGTCACCGATGGAGAGGCGGTGGTGGAAATTGCGGATTCGACGTCTTCGCGGGTGATCCGTCCTCCCGTCCCGGTTCCGGTGACGGTCTCCAGATCGAGTCCGGCGTCACGAGCCAACTTGCGAACTACTGGCAGGGCTTTCACCGACCTTGTGACCGGTGTGACCGGGTCGGGTACCGACTCGATGACTTCGGCCTCCTCGATCAAGGTTCCAACAATGGGAGGGGCCTCCGATACTGCAACTACCGGCTCTGCGCCCACGGCCTCTTCTTGGGACCCGATCACCACCAACACCGCCCCGACCGCGATGGTCTCTCCCTCGACGCCGCCGTGGCGGACCACGATTCCCTCGTACGGCGACGGAATCTCGACAACCGCCTTGTCAGTCTCCACTTCGACGATCGGTTGATCTGCGGCAACCGGGTCGCCCTCGGCTATCAGCCAACGGACTATCTCAGCCTCGGTGAGACCTTCGCCTATGTCAGGAAGTCTGAACTCGGGAGCCACTAGTGGCCCGCTCCGTAAGTACGCTGACGTTTCGACGGGCAGCTGACGTCCCTCCCGGCGTCCTCCGCCTCGACGCATCTCGCCGATGCGCCTTCGTTGTGCGTCCTGGGGAGCGACGCCCCTGCCCCGCCCAAACGTGCTACCGGACTTACGCAACAGACCACTATTCCTCCAATGTCCTTCTCGCGGCGGCAGTTATCCGATCCACTGACGGAAGGTAGTGGCCTTCCGAGCGCTTCAGTGGGAAGACCGTGTCCCAACCGGTAACCCGTTGCACCGGCGCCAGCAGCGAGTAGAGACATCGCTCCTGGATGGTGGCGGCGATCTCACCCCCAAACCCTCCGGTCAATGGAGCCTCGTGCACCACGACGGCGCGACCGGTCTTCTCGACACTGGCGACGATCCCATCACGATCCAGCGGCGTCAATGTTCGGACATCGATCACCTCCACCGAGATGTCTTCCTCTTCGAGAGCAGAAGCCGCCTGTCGGGTTTCTTTCATCATCGCTCCCCAGCCAAACAGGGTGACATCGTCACCCGATCGCTCGATCCGAACCGGGCCAATGTCAACCCGGTAGTAGATCTCAGGGATCTGTTCCTTGATGGCCCGATACAGTCTGATCGGTTCGAGAAAAATGACAGGATCAGGATCCTCGATGGCGGCAAGCAGCAATCCGCGGGCGTCTCGAGGTGTGGACGGTACAACGACCTTGACACCCGGAATGTGCGCGTAGATGGCTTCTGTCGACTCCGAATGATGCTCGGCTGCGCCTATCCCGCCGCCGTAGGGGATGCGAATCACCAGCGGAGCGGTGAATCGGTGGTTGGAGCGGTTCCGGATCCGGGCAACATGATTGATGACCTGGTCATATGCCGGATACGAGAATCCCATGAACTGAAGCTCGGCCACCGGCCTCATCCCGGCGATGGCCATGCCAAACGCTGCTCCCACGATGCCAGACTCGGCGACCGGAGTATCGAACACCCGATCCGTCCCGTACTTGTCCGCAAGCCCATCTGTGATTCTGAACACGCCTCCGGTACGTCCGATGTCCTCCCCGAGCAGAACCACCCGATCGTCGGAGGACAACGCAGTGTCCAGTGCACCATTCAGGGCCTGGGCGAGGTTCAGTTCATTCATCGGCGGCCCCATCCGGCTGTTGGGTCGGAGAGTGGGATCTCTCCGCAAACATCCGGCCCATCATCTGCTCAGGGGTCGGCTCGGGCACGTCCTCCGCCCACTCAACAGCCTCTTCGATGACCCGGGAGGCAGCTTTCTCCAGACTCGCCTGCCACTCGTCGGTCCAGCCCCCGGCCTTCTCGAGGAGTCGTCGAACACGGAGGAGCGGGTCTCGATCCTCCCAGTCCCTCGACTCGGCCTCGTCCCGATAACGGGTTGGGTCGTCCGCGGTGGTGTGGGGGCCCATCCGGTAGGTGACAGCCTCGATCAGACTTGGCCCCTCCCCCTTTCGGGCCCGATCCGCAGCCTCGCGAACGGCGACCAACACTCCCACCACATCGTTTCCATCAACACGAACCCCCGGCATCCCATATCCTTCTGCCTTGGCGGCGATCGTTCTTGATTTGGTCTGCTCCGCAGTGGGATAGGAGATCGCGTAACCATTGTTCTGACACAGGAAGACAGTCGGCGTCGCGAATACGGCGGCGAAGTTCATTGCCTCGTGGAAGTCACCTTCTGACGTGGCCCCGTCGCCGAAAGAGGTAAGTGCGATCCTTTCGCTTCCCTGGAGTTTTTCCGCCCATGCCAACCCCACGGCGTGGATCATGTGGCCGCCCACCGTGATCGACGGTGGCAGCACGTTCACGCCCTCTGGTGACTCACCGCCACGCTCGTCCCCTGTTCGCCCCAGGACAAGCAAGCGCCACGGGTAGCCGGCGCGCCAGTTGAGAGCGGCGTCCCGATAGGTCCCGACAACCCAATCGTCTTCGTGAAGAGCTGCCGCGGCGCCGATCTGGGCAGCCTCCTGGCCGCGGAACGGCGCGTAGGTGGCCAGTCGCCCTTGACGCTGCATCGCCATCGACTTCTCGTCGTATGTTCGGGCTTCCACCATGTCGGCGTACAGGTCCCGCATGTCCTCCACTGTTATCGGGAGGCGGTCGCGAACCGACCCGTCCGAATTCACCAGTCCAAACATCGAGGGATCTCCATCGACTTGCGCCTGACCGGATAATACGGTGCGCGTCGTCCCGGATGCGGATGGGATGAGGGCCTCGAGACCGCGGCCCAGCCCTGATTTACGTGAACTCAAGCTCGTTCCTTGTGCGTGAAGTCAGAAGTGCGAGCTAGCGAGCATAAACCGTGTCGGAGCTAGCTCAGTTGTGTCCCGCCCTGCCGGCTTCGAGAACGACAGCTCAGACCGCGGCAGTCTCCGAGTTGAGAATCTCCTCTAGCTCCTCGACCGTCATCAGCACGTCGCGAGCTTTGCTTCCAACTGAGGGTCCCACGACGCCCTTCCTCTCCAGAGCATCCATGACCCGCCCCGCGCGGGCGAAACCAATCCTCAGCTTGCGCTGCAGCATCGAAGTCGAACCGAGCTGTGAGCGAACAACGAGATCCGTCGCCTGTCTGATCAGATCGGCGTCGACGTCGTTCTCGTCTTCGGCTCGGGCAGCCGCGGCCGCAGCAGCCACCTCGAGAACCTCTTTGTCCTGATAGACGGCTTGGCGCTGTTCTTTGACCCAGTCGACGATCTCGTGGATCTCGGACTCGCGGACCCAGGCGCCCTGAATGCGCTGGGGTCGAGGATCTTTGGCCGTCACGACAAGCATGTCGCCCATGCCGATGAGCTTCTCGGCCCCCGAGCCGTCGATGATCACCCGGCTATCCGTCTGGGAGGCAACGCTGAAGGCAAGACGACTGGGGATGTTGGCCTTGATGACACCGGTGATGACGTCAACGGACGGCCGCTGGGTGGCGATGACGAGATGGATGCCAACCGCTCGGGCCATCTGGGCGATCCGAACAATAGACTCCTCGACCTCGCGACCGGCCACCATCATCAGATCATTGAGCTCGTCGATGAGGATCACGATGAATGGGAACCGGTCGAAACCCTCGGGGTCCAGCTCGCCGGCATCCCACTTCTCCCGGTAGCCATCGATGTCGCGTGACTTGGAGTCTGCGAGTAGGTCGTAGCGCCGATCCATTTCGGCGACGGCCCACTTCAGGGCCTCGTTGGCCTTCTTCGGATTTGTGATGACCCGGGTGAGGAGATGGGGCACACCGTTGTACTGGCCGAGCTCGACACGCTTGGGATCGACCATGATCAGACGCACGTCATCGGGGTGGGTGCGCATCAGCAGCGACGTGACGATCGAGTTGATGCAGGATGACTTTCCGGCGCCAGTGGCGCCGGCGATCAGGACATGGGGCAACTCGGCAAGGTTGAGAAACTTCGGCTGCCCCGAGATGTCCATGCCCAGACCCACCGACAGCAACTCACTGTCGCCGGTTTGCGTGTTCGAAAGTATGTCGCCGAGAGAGACGAGACGACGTTTTACGTTCGGCACTTCGACGCCGATCGCGGACTTGCCGGGGATGGGCACCAGGATCCTCACATCGGGCGTGGCCAGGGCGTAGGCGATGTCATGGGAGAGACTGGAGACCCGGTTGACCTTCACCCCGGGAGCGAGCTCGATCTCATACCGGGTGACGGTGGGGCCGGGGACGATCTTGGTAAGCGTGGCGTCCACACCGTGTTGGACAAGGGTGTCCTCGAGTTGGCGTGCGGTTTCCTCGAGGGAGCGCTTGCTCACCTCTCCACCGGTGCCTCCCTCCAACAGATGTATCGGAGGCAACTGGTAGTCCGATTGTCTGAGGTCGATGGTTCGGGCCTCCGGCTTATCCACACCTCTCGTCCCGGTGCCAACCCGGTCGTCTGCCGGCTGCTCCATCGTCGGGCGAGGCTCCTCGGAACGACCGCTCCTTTTCTGTTTCGGATGTGCAGCGGGAGGAATCGCCACTGCGACCTCTGGTTTCTTGTTGGCAGATTTGGCAACGAACGCCGAACCCGCCCAACGGCGAAGCGACTTCCACATGTCCCTGATCCCATGAAAGAGCTCACGAACAGTGGTTGAGGTCATGATCAGCACACCCATCCCGATAACTGCGGCGAGGACGACAAAGGCACCCCAACTGCCGAGGACCCTGCGCAGAGGGAAAGCGATCAGCGCCCCGACCGCTCCGCCGCGATCCTGGACGAGTTCGATGTTAGGTCGGAGGGCGATAGCACCGGTGAGCAGGTGGAACAGGGCAAGAGTTCCCACAAAGGTGGTTATTCCGCCGACGACCAGTCGCCGGGCGCCCTCACGTGGCTTGCCGATGATGAGAGCTATACCGACGCCTGCCAGGGCGACGGGGAGAGCAAACCGCCACACGCCAAAGAGAAAGACGGACCCCGACTCCATTCCGTCGCCAATCGGTCCGGCCCGACCGACGAAAGCCAGTGTGACAAGGATCGAGAGTACGACGAGAACGAGACCCCAGACGTCATCTGTCTGGCGGCCCAGAGTCGAGCGCACCGAGTCACGAAAGGCAGCCAGTTTCTGCCGGATCGCTCCTCGGGGTGCTTTCTTGTTCTTGTTCGACTGGGACACCCGTCTCCGCCCGGATCCCTTCCGGGTGGGTGTCCGGATTGCCATGTGAGTCCAGACAATACTCGGAGTTTCGATTGAGTACGGTGCAATCGATGCCTGCCCCGATGATTCCCTACGAGTTCGAGCGACTGGACCCGGTCAGCCAGCTCAACCGCGCCAGGAGTTTCTACGAGGAAATGGGCCGCCGACGCAGTGTTCGCTTCTTCTCGGACGACCCTGTGCCTCGACAGCTGATCGAAGAGGCCATTCGCACGGCATCCACGGCACCCTCAGGCGCGCACCGGCAACCATGGCGTTTTGTCGTGACCGGTGACCCTGAGGTGAAGCATCAGATTCGTGTCGCTGCCGAGGAGGAGGAACGGATCAACTATGAGGAGGGCAGGCTGCCTCTTCACTGGCGAGAAGCCCTCGAACCGTTGGGCACCGACTGGCGCAAGGAGTTTCTCGAGACCGTTCCCTGGGTCGTGGTTGTGTTCGAGGAGAGATACGGCATGAACCCTGACGGCTCGCGGCGGCACAATTTCTACGTCAAGGAGTCGGCAGGGATAGCCGCGGGCATCTTCATCACTGCGCTGCATCACATGGGTCTGGCGACGCTCACCCACACCCCGAGTCCGATGGCCTTTCTGACGAAACTGCTCGAGCGTCCCGAAAACGAGCGGCCGTTCTGTATGTTCCCCATCGGCTACCCGGCCGACGACTGCGTGGTGCCCGACCTGAGACGAAAGAGCCTCGACGAAGTCATGGTGGAGGTCGGCGAGGCGCCGAATAGCCGAACCTGAGGTAGTTACGCCCGGATATGGGCGTAACTACCTCAGGTTCGCGATTTAGAGTTCCATGATGACCGGCACGATCACCGGTTTGCGCGCGGTTTCGGCGCGGAAGATGCGGCCGGTTGCCTGACGGACCGTCTTCTGCAACTCGGCGTGGTCGGTGCGACCGGTCTTGTGCTCCCCGATCGCCGCCCTCACCGCGTCTGCGGCCTTGGCCAGGACTGCACTCGGGTCGTCCATGACCCCGTGGCTGTCCATGTCTGGCCCGTAGAGGAGCTTGCCCGTGTCGTGGGCTACTCCGACCGTTACCACCACCACCCCGTCGTCGGCAAGGTGCGACCGGTCACGAAGAACCGCATTCTGGACGTCTCCCACGGCAGACCCGTCGAGATAGACGTAGCCGGCAGGCACCGCCCTACGCTTCACCGTTGTCTTCTTTCCCTCGATGGTGATCCGGTCGCCATCCTCGAGGACCTCGACCGTCTTCACACCCATGATCTTCGCCAGCTCGGAGTGGGCATGAAGATGGCGGTACTCCCCATGGATCGGTACAAAAGCCCTGGGGCGAAGAATGTTGAGGTAGGTGAGCAGTTCCTCTCGCGCGGCGTGTCCGGACACATGGACATGGGAGTTGCGCCCGTGGATGACCGTAGCCCCCCGCCGTATGAGATTTGAGATCACCTTCGACACCGCAGTCTCGTTTCCCGGGATCGGCTTGGCCGAGATGAGGACGGTGTCGGTGTCATCAAGCTCGACGTATTTGTGTCGGCCCTGTGACATCAGCGACAGGGCAGCGAACGGCTCCCCCTGGCTCCCCTGTGGTTATGAGCAACTGTCGGTCGTCTGCCAGATCGACAAGCTCTTTGATGTCGACGACAGATCCATCCGGGACATCGAGAATACCCAGATCGGTGGCGATCGTGGTGTTGCGGTGCATCGAGCGACCGAAGAACGCGATCTTTCTTCCGGCGGCTACGCCTGCATCGGCGATCTGCTGGACACGGTGGATGTGTGACGAAAAACAGGCGGCGATGACCCGGCCGGGGGCATCGCGGACCACATCGGCGATCGGTCGCCCAACCGAGCTCTCCGAAGGCTCAAATCCGTCTTTCTCGGCATTGGTGGAGTCGGAAAGAAGAAGTCTCACCCCTCGACGACCCAAGGCAGCGAAGGCCGGCAGGTCGGTCGGTCGGCCGTCGATGGGTGTGGGGTCCAGCTTGAAGTCGCCTGAGTGGACGACGATGCCCTCCGGTGTCTCCAAAGCCACGGCTGATGCTTCCGGGACTGAATGGCTCACGGGAATCAGCATGAAGCGGAACGGCCCGTGATCTATCCACTTGCTGCGTGAAATTGTTCGCAGATCCGACTCGACGCCCAACTCGTCAACACGGCCGCTCGCCATCTCCATCGTCAGCTTCGACCCATACACCGGAACCTGGATGTCCCGGAGGAAGTACGCAAGAGCCCCCACGTGATCCTCGTGACCGTGGGTGATGATCACGCATTCGACATCCCTCTTCCGCTTGGTCAGCCAGGACCAATCCGGAAACACCAGATCGACACCCAACATGTCCTCCTCGGGAAACATCAGACCGACGTCGATCAGCGCGATCTTTCCTTCGATCTCGATGGCGGCACAATTGCGGCCGATCTCTCCGAGACCTCCCAGGAATGTGATAGAGACGCTCACAGGCCCTGAAGCGCCCCCAGCGCCTTCTCGATGGCAGCGAGCGTGTCCACAGATGCGTTGACGAGCGGCAACCTCACGTCACCGACGGGCTCCCAGAACGAGTCCATGGCTCCCTTCACGGGTGTCGGGTTGGTTTCGAGGAAACACGCCTCGTACAACGGCATGAGATCGTTGTGAAGACGTCTTGCCTCCGGCCAATCATCGGATTGGGCTGCGCTGATCATTGCTTTGATGACTCTCCCTGCGAGATGGGAGACCACCGAAACGACGCCCACAGCGCCCACCGCGAGCATGGGTAGCGTGAAGCTGTCCTGACCCGAGTAGATCGGAAGACTCGGGACACGCTGGATGGTCGCCGAAGTGAACTCGAGGTCGAGCACGGCGTCTTTCACCGCAACCACGCCAGGATGGCTGGACAGGGTCACCAGTGTCTCCAATTCGATGAGGGACCCGGTTCGTCCCGGAATGTTGTACAGCACCACCGGCACGCCGACATCGGCGATCGCGGTGAAATGGGCAACCAAACCCCTCTGAGAAGGCTTGTTGTAATAGGGGGTCACCGCGAGGACACCGTCGACACCAGTCTCTTGGCTTCGTTGCGTCATCTCGACGGAATGGGCGGTGTCGTAGGTCCCGGTGCCGGCGACGACCCGAGCGTCTTTCTCTTTCACGGCTTCGACGACGGTTCGGTAGAGGGCGATCTTCTCGTCGTCGGAGAGTGTTGGGGACTCTCCCGTTGTGCCGGTGACCACCAGGGTGTCTGTTCCCTGGTCCGAGAGATATCTGGCCAGACGCCAGGCGGTCTCATGGTCCACTTCTCCCGATGAGGCGAAGGGCGTGATCATCGCCGTGGCCAGATGGCCGAACGGTGCGGATATTGTGTTGGTCACATCCACCACGTTACCGACTGACCGACGAGAAACCCTCACCCGAGAAAAACGTTCCCAATGCATAGCGCGTCGCATACGAGTTTCTGCACGTGTAGAAAGCCTCCACTCGAAAGGACCCAACAATGACCAAGCAGTACGACTCTTCGCCCGAACTCACCATTGACCTCGGCAAGACCTATACGGCCACCCTGGACACCAATCATGGTGAGGTCGTGATCGAACTCGACGCAGCCCGCTCCCCGCAGACCGTCAACAACTTCGTCTTCCTCGCCCGGGACGGCTTCTACGACGCTGTCATCTTCCACCGCGTGATCGAGGGTTTCATGATTCAGGGTGGCGACCCGACCGGAACAGGGCGTGGCGGGCCCGGGTACAAGTTTCGCGACGAGATCGAAGGTGCCGCCAGCTATGACCGTGGAGTCGTTGCAATGGCCAACTCGGGACCACACACCAACGGCAGCCAGTTCTTCATATGCCACAGCGACGCCGGGCTGCCACACAGCTACACCATCTTTGGCAAGGTCGAATCAGGGTTGGAGATTGTCGACTCGATTGCTGCCACGGCAACTGACCGGAGCGACCGGCCTCACGACGATGTCGTTATCAACAAGGTGACGATCAAGGAGAGCTGAGCGAGAAGCGGCCGCTATCCGTCCGGAAAGAACGGCGCCGCAATCGGCTCGTATTCGTCCGAGAGACTGTCGGTCAAGCGATCCGCCACCACACCCGACTCGTCAAAGAGCCGGAGAACCTCGGTATCGTCCCGCTCAGCATTGGCCGCGGTGATGGCAACGGCCGTCTGATACTGCTCGTCGAAGTAGCGGACAAAGGCCGCGTTATCATCTGCGAACTCTGAGGGCGGATTGAGCTCAGCCATCTTCTCGCCCGCGTCCCTCAGCGCGTTTTCGATGTAAGTCTGAACCTTGTTGAGTCTGACGGCGCGCTCCTCGGGCGAGAGATCCGCTGGGAAATCGAAGAAACCTTGCGTGTCCAGGGTGAACCGGCGAAGAGCCTCATGTGCGTCCAGCCCATACTGGCCCCCGGGAACTCCCTCACCTGCCACGCACACGTCACCGAAATCAGACTCGGAAAAGGCGAGACAGAAATCCCTGGTTGCATTCAGCAAGATGGCGGCGACACTCCTCAACATTGCATCGTTCACCGCTAGCGCCTCTTCGAGGTCGTGATTGTCCAGGGCGGCAGTCAACTCATCAGCCAGAGCGACAATCGTTATCCGATGCTCGATCCATGCCTCATGATCCCTCTGGAACCCCTCAGGTGGTGACAACGCGTCGGCCCTGACAAGGGCGTTCTCTGAGGCACCCGGTATCCCCGCATCGGCGACAGCCGTCAGTAAAGCCTCGCGTGTCGCGTAGACCTGGTTCATCCTCTCATCGATGCTTCCCATGACAGCACCGAAGTCGCTCGATATCTCGCTGACTGCCCCCAGATAGGCTTCGGCCTCCTGGCTGAGCTCGGCGGCTGCGGGATCAACCGAACCGTCGCCGCAGGCGGAAACCACCAGCGCCGTCGCCGCGATGAGCGCCACGACCCCACCTCTCTGCCGGATTCCGACCATATCGGACAGATTAAGACGTGTTGCCAACAACTCCGCCCTCCTGTGTCGCAATGACGACAGACGTACCCTGTGCGGCTGAAACATGGCGGCGTATTCACGTCGGAGAGCACTTAGGATCATCGACCATGCCACCCACTCTGGGGGATTCCGCCAATCGCACCAAGCTGGTCACCGAACGAGATATCGAGCTGTTCACAGAGATCACCGGTGACCGTAATCCCCTTCACTACGACGAAACCGCCGCCGGACGATCACGATTCGGAGGAATCGTGGTCCAGGGTGGGGTCACCAGCGGTCTGCTCAACGCGGTGGTTGCCGAGGATCTGCCCGGACCGGGCTCGGTCTTTCTCAACGTCGACTGGAATTTCCGTGCACCCGTGAAGCCGGGCGACACGATCACGGCTCGGGTCGAGGTCGTGAAGGTGAGGAAGGACAAGCCGATAACAACACTCGATTGTCTGATCACGAATCAGGATGGCGTAGTAGTGCTCGACGGCACCGCACTTGTCTGGACCGAACCGCTCGGCTGAGATCTTCCCCAAGATCCCTTCAACCGAGAAGCCTCGGATTCTGGGTGTAGGTGCCGGTGACGCTGGCCTCGGCCAGGATGCGTTTTCTGATCGCAGTCCTCACGTCACGGCCCTTGAAGTTTCCGTAAACCAACACCGAACTCATGCTGAGTGCGAAGACCGTGAAGACATAATGATGAACGATGCTGTCGTTCCATGGTGGGGCGGGCCCGTCGTACCCGAAGTAGTTGCCCTTCATCTCGGCGTCTTCGGCAAACCAGTCAGTGAAGTCATTCAACCCCTGTCTGGAGTTGTGTGGGCCCTCCGGCGCTCGCCGTCCGCCCACCACGACACCATCGGCGAACTCCGCTTCATCGATTGCACGAAGGTCAACCGGCAAATCAACGACGACCCAGTGAAAGAAATCCACACGAGGCAGATCGGCCGGTATCTCACGATCCTCCTGGTTGACATCGTTTCCAACACTGGGCACGTCGGGGTCGTGACAGATCAACGCAAATGACTTCGTTTCGTCGGGCACGTCCTCCCAGGACAGAGCCGGGTTGACGTTCTCCGAGAAGACGACGTGCGTGTCCGGGTCGGCTTTGGCAAAGGCATAACGAGAGGGGATAGCACCACCGTCCTCGAAACTGCTGGTTGAGAGACGCATCCACTGACCCTACTCGGCGCCCGCGGCGGACCGATCAGACCCGTCCAAGAAAGCCAGCAAGCTCCTCGACAGCGGCCACATCGATGGGGTCGAGAACCACCTGGATGTGACCGACACCGGCCTCGGTGAACTCGGCAAACCTCTCGAGGGCATCCTCACCTGCTATCGGCTCGGCCCGAGGTCGGTCCTCGCTACCGGCCACTCTTCCCTCACCACGGGACAGCTGCACATACACCGCGGCCGTCTTCTCGATCTCACCCGGGTCACGTCCAACTTCGACACACGCCGCCTCCAACTCGGAGACGAGCGGTCGAAGACCCCTGGCCCGATTCCCGAACCACACGTGCCAGCTGTTCCACATGTCGATGTGCGGGGCGGTAATGCGAAGCATGCGTGGCCCGTTGGACCCCACCATCAGATTCATGTCCGATCTTGCCCGGGGCAGCAGCTCCATCTCCCGATGTGTGTAGAAACGGCCTTCGAAATCGATGGAGCCATCCCTTATCAGGGTTCGAATGATGGTGAAGGCCTCCTCGAATCGCGACACCCGGTTGTCATAAGGGGAACCCGAAGGCGTGGTACTCAGCCTGGTTCCAGCCTGCTCCCAAACCGAGGATCAGCCGGCCTCCGCTGATCTCGTCAACAGTCGATGCCTTCTTGGCAATCATCGCCGGCGAGTGAAAGGATGTCGCCGCGACCAAGGGGGCCGATCTCCACCCTCTCGGTGGCTTCGGCCAGCGCGGCCAACAGCGACCATGCCTCCCAGGGGCCTCGAGTGCCGGTGACGTCATCTCTGAAGATCAGATGGTCGCCCACCCAGACCGAGTCGAAGCCGCACTTCTCGGCGGTGACGGCAATGTCGCGGAACTCGAGCCATCCGACGGCGCGTTCCACTTCGGGTAGTTGGATACCGATCTTCATCATCACTACTCGCTGACCTCGTCCGATGCGGGAAGGGCGGCGCGATCGAAGTTACTGCGCACGTTCCACAGGATCCAACCTACACCCCTGTCCTCTGCCGCCTGAATCGACGCCCGGATCTGGCTGTTGGTCCACCAGAAGGCCTGGAGCCACGGTCGCAGACTGGCACCGGGCGCCATCCTCGGCAGGGCATCGTCGATGGCGTCGGCAGTCACCGCGTACGGGTGATCGTTGGGATTGTCGAAACCGAGCCAACCGTCGGAGTAGTGACTCGGATACACCATCGGGCTCAGCGCGTCCAACTGCGCCGACAGCTCCTCCGGTTTCTGACCAAGACCCTGATCGTCGGACACTGACACAACGATGGCGAAGACGGCGGCGCTCGTCGAACAACCCATCGGTGTCAACACACTCCTTGCTTCGGCGAGAAAGTCCTCGATGGCCGCGACCCGTTCGGCTTCGGTGAGTGAGAGCTGTCCGCTCACCTGAGCGGTCCGTCCGGCGGGGAACCTGACATAGTCGAACTGGATCTCATCAAACCCCAGCTCACAGGCTTCGATGGCCAGATCGATGTTGTAATTCCGAGCCGTCTTCACCATCGGGTCGACCCAGGTCCCGGCAAGCTTCTCGTCGGGACGGGCTTTGACACGAACGGCATCTTCGAAGACCACAATCCTCGTTATCGCATACAGACCGTGAGCGTGTGCCTCGGCAAGTCTCTCGACCGGGTCGTACCAGACATCGACCGCCCCGATGTCATAGGCTTCGCCTACCGAGGTGTCGTACACGACCGTCCCTCCCTCCTGTTTGGTGTCGAACACAAAGGCATTCACCGCGGTGTCGTCTGCCAACTTCAACAATCGTTCGAAGTGAGCGTCATCACCGGCGGCAGCGGCACCGACTCGAAGCCCTCTCACCTTCATTGGGTTGATCGTGACCACGAAGAAGGCTGACCCTTGCTCCCACGGCACCACGGCTTCGGTCCATCCCCTCCTGGACACCAGAAAGGGCTCGGGCGCCATGCCCTCAAACATGAAGGCTCCGTCGGAACCTGTGGTGAGCACGGCTGATCCAATCGTCACCGTCGCAATTGGTACCGCAAGCCCGGAGGCATCGACAACCTTTCCGAACAGGGTGAAGACAGGATGGGTTGTTGTAGTAGTCAACGATGTCGTCGTGGTCGAGGCCTCAGCGACTGTCGTAGGTGGGACAGCAACCGCACTGGTGGTTGGTCCACCCACCTGAGGGCCGACGCAAGCAGACAGGGCAAAACCCAGAGCCAGGAGGACGAACAGGCGGGACCGGGGAGTCAGCTTCACCCCGCCATGGTATGGATCAGGACCAGCGTAGGACCATGGCTGTCATGGTGAACAGCAATAGCAGTGTGTCGACGGTCCCAAAGGTGGCTATCCGAGCTGTGGCGGCCTTGATCCGGGGCTGATCTCCCGATTCGACGGCCTCGGCGACGGCCTCTGAGCCAGGGTCGAACACAAAGATCCCTAGAAGCGCTCCGATGACGATCATCCCGAAACCGATGGTGACGAAGAGACTGCCAAAGCCAACGGAATCATCCTGAAGAACCATGACGATCCCGGTGACGAGAATCAGGATCGAAGCCGGCATGTACAGCCGCTTGCTGAGCTGTCCTGCCACCCGGTACCACCCGGCGACAACCTCGACTCCCTGTCGGGCGGCCAAACCGGGGACGACGGCCTGAATGATGTTGGCACCAAGCCAAACACCGGCACTGGCTATATGTATGACAAGCATTATATCGCGTAGTTCCATGGGCTCTCCTCCGAATCTTGAACCGGCAATTTAGCGGCCCGCTCTCATTACGTAGTGACACACTTACGATCGGCCGTCATGATCGACAAGAGCGAACCTCGAGGCTGTCGCAATGCAGCCATAGCGACGACGTTTCTACTCGGCTTTGCCGTGGTGTTCATGGTCATCGGCCTCTCATTGGTCAACAGCGAGTCCTGCGAGAGCCTCTGCGAGACGCTCGGTCTGACACTTCTGTACGCCGGTGGGCCTCTATCGGCCGTCTTGGGCGTTGCTTTTGGCGGGCTGTGGTTGGCCTGGCCACTCGACGTGACACTCTGGGTGGTTACCGGATTCGCCTCAGCCCGCTGGGCTGAGCGTCGATCCCGAGGGGTTCTCGGCGTCGCCTTGGTGCTCATCATCCTGGCTCTCATCTATGGACTAGTCCTTTCGCAATTCGTCGAAATAGCCGTTTAGAAATCCCCACCGTCACTTACCGTGACCGTGAATGCCAAACACAATCACTGTCCGTCTCGTAGGAATCGGGCTGGCCGGGCTGCTCACAGTGGCCGCCGTCTTCTCCACGACTGCTCTCTTCCAGGCTTCGTCGCCGGGCTCGAACCTCGAGGCTGTCAGCGGGGCCGAGACGATCATCGATCTGGTTCAGGGGCAGAAGACTCTGCTCTGGTCCTCTCTGTCGGGGACTGTCACCGGCTACACGGTGCTTGGCTGGCCCTCCAGCGTCGACGGTCACGACCTCGGCGGCGCCTTGAAGATCGCCAATCCGGAGAACGGATTGGCAGGTGTCATCGACTTCGGCGAGAAGCCGATGTCAGCCAGTTTCGACCTGTCTCCCTAAACCGCCAGGTACTGCTCCAGGTCCGAGTTCTCGAAGGGACCTACCGCCCCGATCATCCGGGTGTCGGCGCCGTAGAGGTCGACCGCCACCGACTGCACGTCCTCGAGAGTGATCGCCTCCAGCTTCTCCAGTCTCTCGTCGACCGAGAGATGAGGCATCCCTGCCAACTCGTCCCTTCCCAACCGCACCATCCGGCTGTTGGCATCCTCGAGAGACAGAGCCAACCCACCTCTCGCCGACCCTTTGGAGCGTTCGAGCTCTTCGGGAGTGATGCCTGATTCAACGACTTTGGACAGCTCGTCGCGAATCACATTCAGGGCGGTATCTGTCTGACTAGGAGTCGTTCCCACATAGACACCCCAGGCTCCGGTGTCGGCGAACGAAAGCTTGAACCCATAGATGGCATACGCCAGACCACGCTCTTCGCGCACCTCACGGAACAAACGCGACGACATGCCCGAACCCATGATGTGGTTGAGCACGTCAAACGCCCATCGCCGCTCGTCCATCCGATCCAGTCCCGGACCCCCCATCACGATGTGAGCTTGCTCGGTGTCCTTTTCCTTGAGATTGATCCGAGGCCGCCCGGCCAAATCGCTGTGAGCATGATCGACAGTGTCACCTGACCAGTCGCCGAAACGTTCGCTGATCATCTCGACAAGGGTTCCATGGTCGATCGACCCTGCCGCGGCCACCACCATCGACCCGGCGCCATAACGACGCCCCCAGTAACCATTGATGTCGGCGCGTGACATGGCAAGGATCGAATCCCTTGTGCCCAGGACCGGGGCCTCGAGAGCATGGCCCGCAAAGACCGCCGTGGTGAAGTTCTCGAAGGCAACGTCGTTGGGATCGTCGTCGTACATGTTGATCTCTTCGATCACCACGTGGCGCTCGGCGTCTATCTCATGTTCGCGAAAGGCCGGACGCTGGATGATCTCGGAGAGAACGTCGAGCCCCGTCGTCAGTTCCTGGTCCAGGATCCGCGTCCAGAAGCAGGTGGCTTCCTTTGAGGTGAAGGCGTTGGACTCTGCGCCTATCGCGTCGAAGGTCTCCGACACGTCACGCGCGGAGAGCTTGTCGGACCCCTTGAAGAGAAGATGCTCGAGGAAGTGGGAAACACCCTGTTCGTGAGTATCTTCGTCGCGGGTACCCGTGTCGATCCAACAGCCAAGGGCTACAGATCGCAATGAAGGCATCGTCTCCGAAATCACTCGGAGACCGTTGGGAAGGGTGGTCAGGTCGTAGTGCACAGACCGGATCGTATTACGGAACAGCGCCAACGCCGAAACACTTTTCGTCTCGGTTTGACACGGCATGAGACAATTGGCGGCTAATGCGCGGACGTGACCAGACATTCCTTGCCGATCTCATCGGTCCCGAGGACAAAGCGATCGAGGCTGTCGTCAGCCGATACCAGCGGGTTGCCCCCGCGGTCACCAGGCTTGCCCGAAGTCTTTCCGACAACCCCAACCTCAGGGTGCGTCTTGGCTCGGAGAGCGCCGCCTCAGCGGACGAGGTGGTCTGTGACCCACGGATATTCCAGGCCGCGTACCACCGCAACGCTCCGGTCACGCCCGACGAGGTTGCCCTCGCCTCGGCTCTCCACGAGGTGATGCACCTGGTCTCCACAAACCTCGATGAGACGAAACCTCTCCCTGACGGGTGGCCCATCGAAGGTGACGTTGCCCAGGATGTTGAGATCGACCTTCTGACGGCTCTGGAGCGGACCGAAAGACCGGTGGCGGAGATCATCTTCTTCAGTCTCGAAGACGCCCGTCAGGAGGCGCAGGGTCTTTCGATGTACCCGGGCGCCAGGTCGGTCCTCGAGGACCTCTACCTGTCGTCACTGAGTCAGGCCATCTCCAAGTCGGGAGCGCTCAGCCAGTTTGTCCTGGGATGTTTTCTTCTCACCGGCGGCTACGTCGAACGCGAGGTGCTCGAACGGCGCTTCGAGGCTCGGGCAGCTGTGGCCATCGATGATGCAACTGAGCACTGCCGTCTCGCCGCGGAGACGACAGACCCCTGGTACGTGGCCCAACTCGCTCTCGAGCTCGAGGCAATCGCCCGCACTCACGGCCTCATCACCGAAGTGCCCGACACCGCGACGAAGTCTCAGCGCCAACTGGCCGAGGACGAAGATGCCGAAAAGGCGGCAAGCGGCCTGGATGCTGTCCGTCTGACTTCGCCCATCGTCTCGGACTCGGATTCATATCAGGACACCAAGCGTGCCGCGGAATCCCGTTCGGGTCTGTCCGATCGCAGAGGGGCTTCCGATATTGCCGGCGACGAGCCGACCGATCAACTGCTCCGTGTCAGCCAGGCACCCGAAGTTTTCCTGCCGACAGGTCAGAGTGGAAAGCTCCTGGTGACAGCCATCCCGCACTCCTTCAGTGCTTTCAGCAAGGAAGGTCTGGAATCGATGGAGGCAGCGGCCAAACGCTGGGGGGTCGCCCAGCGCAAGGTTTCCGGCGAGCTGTTTCCCCTGTTCGCCGCCAACCAGCGACGTGGCCTCCGCTCCGGATTCGACCAGGGCGACGTCTCTCCACACGCCGCCCTCTTCATTGGTGCGGGGCTCTACCAGAGGCTGTACGAGCGACGGGCTGCAAGGACCAGACGCCGTTATGCGGTTTCTCTTCTCGTGGACGCGTCGGCGTCGATGCTCAGCCCCGGTCGCGGCCACGGCCCGGGAACATCATGGGCGATGCCTGCCGCCCTCCTCGGCGCCTGGACCATGGCTCGACTCTGCGATGAGCTCCAGATCGACTTCGAGGTCGCACTCTTCAACCGCGGTTTCGCCGCCAAGCCAGAGGACACCGAAGACAGCTTTCGACGAGCTCGGTCCGCCGCGACCGCCGGTCTTCGCCAAACTCAGGGGACGGCAGCCGACAGACTCACGAGCACAGTGAACCACTACATGGTCAAGCCGTTCGATTGGCGATGGCGTGACGCTCAGCACACTCTCGCCGGCCTCTTCTTCACAGCGGCTGAGCCAAAGAAGGCCGCCGCATCGGCAAGACGCAATGGCAGCTCTGCACCACCCGTCTCTCTGTTCGAGAAGGCCGCCAATGTCGATGAGTTCAACGTCATTCACGCCGCGGAGCGCATGGGACGTCTCGGCGCAGACGTCAGGCTTCTCATGGTGCTCGCAGATGGCATGACGCGCGGATCGATGGACTCTCTCGCCAAGTCCGTCTCGTCCGTTGAGGCCGGAGGCACCACCGTCATAGGGATAGGCATCGGCGACCACACCGTCGACGACGCCTACCAGCGCCATGAGGTGGTGGAAGAGCCTGAACAGTTGGCCATGGCGATGGTCGACGGCACCCGAAGCGCCTTGCGACGAGGCCTGGCGATGTCGGGCATGGACAGTTGGTGGGCGCGCACACCCCAGTTTCTAGCTAAGGAGAAGACAAGTGCCTGAGACCGTGATATTCGAGGACCCGGCTGCCGAGGGCCGGCCTATAGAACTCGAGAAGTTCGAAATGCCCGACAACGTGGCCGATGTCGAACTCCGTCTCCGCAAGGTACCCGAACCCGACCCGCACTACATAGATCTCGGGATGCTCTACCGCTTCGCCCAACTAGAAGAGGCCCGTCGAGCCGAGGCCCAGGGTCTGGTGCCGTTGCACATCGCGGTTCGGGGGCACATGGGAACCGGCAAGGACCACGACATCGAGCAGTTCGCTGCCGCGATGGGTCTCCCCTACTTCCGTATCCCGCTCACGGGCGAGGTTCGCGACGTCACGCTCATTGGCTCGACCCATCTGCATGGTGACGGCAAGGGTGGAACCGAGAGTCGTTGGGAGGATGGCGACATAACCCGTGCCCTCCGTGGACCGGCGTTGCTCAACCTCTCCGAACTGAACGCTGCCGGCGCCGAGACGCTTTTTGCCCTCCACGGGCTTCTCGACCGCTATGCCGCGCTCGATCTTCCCAACGGGGAGACTGTCCGCCTGAGAGACGACGTGCGAGTGTTCGGCACCATGAATCCCACCGACATCAGGGATTACGCAGGCACCCAGACCCTCAACAAGGCCTTCGCCGATCGCTGGGTGATCTGGGAGAAGAAGTTTCCCGAAGAAGACCAGGTCAAGGCGATGCTGGTGCGACGTTATCCCAAGTTGAAGGACGAATACGTCGAGGCCATCGCCAGGCTCACCATCGAGATCAACGCCTCCTTCGAGGAGTCGGACACCGGGGTTCGTGTGGAGACACCTCTGTCGCTCCGCTCGGTCCTCGATCGAATCCCGACTGGCCTTCTGGTCTACGCCGATCGCGACGACCCGTTGCGCAAGGCGTGGGACGAGTTCGTCCTTCCACAGGTAGACGCCTACGACCGTGATCACTACGAGACGGTTTGGAACGCCGTCGTTCGAAAAGGCCCATCCAAAACCCCCTTTTAGGACCGGAAGCGCGGAGTACGGCGACGGGGCAGTACGTTACGGACATGGCCTATGACTTGGGCAATCCCGAACTAGAGGAAACCATTCGACAGTTGGTCGCCGCCGCGTCGGATAACGACAACCAGGATTTGATCGGAGAGCTGATCACGACTGTCCTCAAGTTGCATCGAGACGGCGCCACCCGGGGAGATCTCAAGCTGCTCAATACCGCGGTGAAGGAGATCCGCTACTCCAACCTCGTCTTCTCACGTCATGACGAGCCCAAGGTGACCATCTACGGGTCGGCGCGCCTTGGTGAAGGCGATCCCAACTACGAGTTGACGGTGGAGTTCGCCCGATTGATGACCGATCATGGTTGGGGTGTGATCACCGGGGCCGGCCCGGGAATCATGGAGGCAGGCAATCGTGGCGCCGGTATCGACAAGTCATACGGCGTCAACATCCGTCTCCCCTTCGAAGCTGCAGCGAACCGCTATCTGTCCGAGGCACGCACCGTCAATTTCAAATACTTCTTCACACGCAAGCTCGGGTTTGTCAAAGAGTCACATGCCTTTGTCATCCTTCCCGGCGGGTTCGGAACCCTTGACGAGGCGTTTGAGCTACTCACATTGATCCAGACCGGCAAGAGCGATCTACACCCGATCGTTCTTCTCGAGTCGGAGGGGACGAGCTATTGGGGCCCGGTTCTCGATTTCGTCGAAAACGTCCAACTCGCCGGAGGCCTGATATCGGAGGCCGACCTCTCGCTGTTTCTTCACACCACCAGCCCGACAGAGGCGTGCGACCATATCCGCCACTTCTACAACAACTATCACTCCCAGCGATATGCCTCCGGCAAGCTCATCTTGCGGGTACGGCAGGCGCCGTCCACGGAACAGTTGGCTTCCTTGAACGACGAATTTGCCGATATCGTCGTCGACGGGAAGATCGAGATAGCCGAACCCTCACCACCCGAGATCGTTGACGAGGACGCCCTCGACTGTGATCGCATCGCGTTTGTGTTCGATCGGAGACAGTTTGGGCGGCTTCGACAACTGGTCGACCGGCTCAACGAGATCGTAGAACTTCCGGAGGCAACCCGCATTCCGACGCCAATGAGCGAGGAGCAAGCCGAAAGACCCTGGTAGGCGCGCACCTCGTCTTGGTACTACGGCAGGATTCACTATTAGAATCTGAGGGTGCGCGACATACTCTCTGATCTAGTAGCCGAGCAGCAGTTCCTCGACCAGTCCTTGCAGCGCATCCCGATCAAGGTTTGGGATCTCAAGACGCCCAACAAGCCATGGACTGTCAGGGACACCATCGCCCACCTGGCCGACTTCGAAGAGCTTGGCGCCGACGCAATCAACGGAGGCGAGAGGGTCAGGGAGTGGCAGAACACCTCGGACCTCGAAGCCTCCAAAAAGAAGGCGATCAAGAGAGGCCGCGCCATGCGCCCTCAGGATGTCATCGAGTGGTGGCGAGGCGGCCGCGCCAAGGTGGTGGAGCCGTTGTCCCACATGAGCGGTGAGGACCGGATCAATTGGATCGCCGGCGACATGAGCGCCCGGACGTTCGCCACGTTTCGTCTGATGGAGACGTGGATGCACGGTCTTGACATCTACGCCACGCTCGGAATCGAAGTCGAAGACACACCGCGTATCCGCCACATCTGCTGGCTGGGATGGAAGACGCTCCCCTACGCCTTCAAGGAAGCAGGCGAGGACTACGAGCCGGTTCGGGTTGAGGTCATCGGCCCCGGTTACTCCAGGTGGATCTACGGGCCGGAGAACACCGATCAGCTGATCAAAGGGTCCGCTTCCGACTGGGCACGGATCGTGGTTCGCCGTGCCAAGCCAAAGGACACCCGTCTGAAGGTGACAGGCGAGCATGCAGAAACAGCGATTCAGGTAGCCAGGGCCTACCTGTGAGTTCCATTCCCCACGTTGTGGGGATGGTCCATCTGCTACCTCTTCCGGGTTCCCCCAAATTCAACGGCTCAATGGATCAGGTCGTCGAGACGGCTGTCTCCGACGCCTCAGCTCTGACAGAGGCCGGGTTCCCCGCTCTGATGGTGGAGAATTTTGGAGACACTCCATTCTTTGCCGACGGTGTTGCTGCCGAGACGATCTCCGCCATGACGATCGCGGTGATTGCCGTGGCGGATGTGACTGGAGTGCCGATGGGCGTCAACGTCCTCCGCAATGACGCTCTTTCCGGCCTCGGAATTGCGGCCGCCACCGGCGCCGCTTTCATAAGGGTCAACGTGTTGACAGGCATGATGTACACCGATCAGGGCCCCATCGTGGGCAGAGCATCAGAGGTTCTTCGCAAACGCAGCGCACTCGCACCAGAAACCGAGATATGGGCAGATGTGATCGTCAAGCACGCTGCGGCGCCGGCTGGGATCGACGCCCGACAGGCTGCCGCCGACACTGTTGAGCGCGGAGGGGCAGACGCGGTCATCGTCTCCGGTTCGAGCACCGGAGCGGAGCCCGATATTCATGAGACCAGCGTGGTGAGGGCTGCGGTCCCAACCCAAACCCGCGTGGTGATCGGATCAGGTGCGAACGCCGACAATCTGTCGAGGCTCCTCAGCGCCGCTGACTCGGTGATTGTGGGATCGTCGACGAAGGCCGATGGCGACGCCCACAACCGGGTTGATCCGCTTCGCGCAGCCGGATTCATCGAGGTCGCCCGCGGTGAGGGGTTGCTGTGAGTTCTGTCAAGACAAGCCTCGCCGATGGAGTTGCCGTAGTGACACTTGCTCAACCCGATACCCGCAACGCACTGACTGGCGGAGAGATGCTCGAGGAGCTCCTCGACGCCATCGACGACGCCGAGACGGACCGGGACATCGGTGTGCTGGTTCTCCAGGCTGAGGGGCCGGCTTTTTCGGCCGGTGGAAATGTCAAGGACATGGCTACCAAGGAGGGTCTTTTCGCCGGCAACCCGGCCCAGATCACGGAGAAGTATCGAGAAACCATTCAGCAACTGACACGGTTCATGGCCACGACCGACTTGGTCACCATCGCCGCGGTCAACGGACCTGCGATCGGCGCCGGTTTCGATCTGGTTCTTGGCTGTGACCTTCGCGTCGGCACTCCACGTGCCCGCTTCGCTCATACGTTCATCGAGATGGGAATCATCCCCGGTGACGGTGGCGCGTGGCTGCTTCCCCGAGTAGTGGGGTGGCAGCGTGCCACAGAGCTCTCACTGACTGCCCGCTCCATAGACGCCGACGAAGCGGTCAGGCTCGGTGTCCTCCTCAGCGTGGTCCCGGAGAACAAGATCGAAGACCACGTCACGAAACTGGCGAGATCCATCGCCTCGAAACCGCGACCGGCAGTGGTATTGGCCAAACGTCTCCTCCGTCAGTCGAGGACCATGGATCTCGACCCCTTCTTGGAATTCTCGGCCGCGCTGCAGGCGGTGGCTCATTCAACGCCTGAGCACGAGACAGCAATCAATCAGTACATCGAGCGACTCAAGAGTCGCGACTGAATCGGAACCCCGTCTTGTGCAGAAGCTTCAGCATTGCCGCCGCGGGACTCGACGAGCGAGCCGAGCGCAAAAGGGCGTCATGGCTCTCGAGAGCGTCGAGTGCGCGCTCGAGGATCACCTGTAGCGGTATGACGTTCATGGTCACTTCAGACGCCTGACCGAAAGCGACAATGCGGGTTCTCACCGTGCCGCCACCTCTCGCCGGTGTGTAGCACACACCTTTATCCCGTAAGTCCTCGACAACCCGATCGAGATCACCATCGGAGTAGATCCAACTCAGCCGGTGCAACGCCGTATGCAGCGTCTCGTGCTTGGTCAACGATGGGTTGAATGCCGCCTCGCCTTGTTTCACTTCACCGACGATGACATCGATGGTGTCTTCTTCGAGGTAGAGCGGGACACCCGGAACCTCCAATTCGGACGCCAGGGTCGGATCGTGGGCATCAGCGATGAACACCCGTCCGGGGAACCGCAGTGCGAGAATGTCCACATCTGTGACGGTTTCCCAATCGCCTCTTTTGTTCAAGGACTGGATCTGAAGTTCCGACAATGTCAGATAGCCGTTAGACCGCAAAAAGACTTCCACCAAGTCTGTTGCCACATCCATGACGGCCATTTAACCAATTGAGACGGGCGACCCATACACTGACCGCGTAGAGTGGGCAAACTGAGCATTCTGTGGTGAGCAAATGAAGGAAATACCAAGAGACATACTGATCGAGGTCATGGAGGACGTGATCGAAGACCTCCACGGTCACGTTCATCGGGTTTCCGACCTGTCAGTCGACCTCGGCACCGGAATCGGGCTCGGGGAGAGTGATCTCGACCGACTCGCTCTGGCGGGCGTCCTTCACGATGTCGGCAAGATCCACCTCGATCCGGGGATTCTCGGCAAACCCGGCCCGCTGAACGAAGAGGAATTCGAGTTGATGAGAAGGCATCCCGAAATGGGATTCGCCATGACGCGAAATCGCCTAGAGCCCAAGGTCGCCGAGGCAATCCTCTACCACCACGAGCGTTATGACGGTGGTGGCTATCCGTTTGGGCTGGAGGCGGACAACATTCCGATCCTGAGCCGCATTGTTCTCGTTGCCGACGCCTTCGACGCGATGACATCGGTTCGGGCCTACCAGCCGGCTCTCCCCGTCGAATACGCGATCGAGGAGATCCGCACAAACGCGGGCACCCAGTTCGATCCGACGGTGGTCGACATCTTCTTGGAGCTTGCCGCCATCGACAGACTCCCGCTGGAGCTCATCGCCTAAGACGGGTCTAGTGCCCCGACCATCAACGTTTGCCGCGTTCACGACGGCCAGTGACGCCCCTGGCCGTGTCCTCGTCCTCGACGAACGGCCAGGTGCGCCTTCGGCCTGCGTCCTTGCCAGAGACACCACTGCCTCGCCCTCAACATCGCCAACGTTGGTGGCCAGAGCACTAGTATTCCGGCCCGCAATGAGAATCGCTTCCTACATCTTCTACGGTCTCGCCGCCCTGTCGGTGTTGGCCGGCATCTCGGCCGCTTCGTTCCTCAAAGACGAGATAGGTCAGGTGTTTGGCACAGGGACAATCTTCGTATATGGCGGCGCAGCCGTTCTCTCTGTGCTCGTTGCCGTTGCTGCCCAGAGTCTCGCCAACCGCAGGATCTGAGAGACCCCGGCGCAGTTCTTGTCGCCACCCCCTGATACGTTGGGTGTCGTGGATCCGCTGAGGGCTTTTACGCCCGCAACCAGGACGTGGTTCGAGGCTTCGTTCAATGAGCCGACCAAAGCTCAGGAGTTGGGTTGGCCGGCGATCGCCGACGGAGATCACACCCTGATCCACGCCCCGACAGGGTCAGGTAAGACGCTGGCCGCTTTCCTGTGGACATTGGACCGTCTGCTCACCGATCCTGTGCCGGAGAAGCTGGAACGCTGTCGTGTTCTCTATGTCTCGCCAATGAAGGCCCTTGCGCACGACGTCGACCGCAATCTGAGAGCTCCACTCGCGGGTATCCGCCATGCCGCCGAGCGCCTCGGTGGTGATCCCGCTACCCGAGCTGACGACTTTCCTCCGGACCGGCGACACCCCTCAAGAGGACCGTCGTCGAATGGAAAGACATCCTCCCGACATCCTCATCACCACACCGGAGTCGCTCTATCTGATGCTGACCTCCGCCGTTCGATCGGTGTTCCGAAGCGTCCGCTGGGTGATCGTGGACGAGGTTCATGCCGTCGCCGGAACCAAACGCGGCGTCCACCTGGCCCTCTCTCTCGAAAGACTCGAGGAGATCACGGATTTATCACCACAACGGATCGGCCTATCGGCGACCCAACGTCCATTGGACGGGATCGCCCGATTCCTCGCGGGTGGCACCATCGAGGACGATGAATGGAGCCCGAGACCGGTCACCATCATCGACGTGCCCCACGATCGCGAGCTCGACCTGGAGATCGTTGTCCCCGTCGAAGATATGGACGAGCCCGGTGAGCCTGACCCTCTCGATCCTGACGACGTGCCCATCCGGTCGATTTGGCCGGCAATCTACCCCCGACTGCTCAGACACATCAGGGACCACAACACCACGATCGTCTTTGCCAACTCGCGTCGTCTCGCCGAGCGAATCTGCTCGGAGTTGAACAACCTTGCCGGAGAAGACCTCGCCCGCGCCCACCACGGATCGGTGGCAAGAGAGCAACGTCTCGAAATCGAGGAGGCGCTCAAGCGCGGAGAGATAAAGGCGGTAGTAGCCACATCGTCATTGGAGCTTGGGATCGATATGGGCGCCGTTGATCTGGTGCTCCAGGTGGAAGCGCCAATCTCAGTCGCCTCCGGGCTTCAGCGGGTTGGAAGATCCGGGACATCATGTGGGTGGCATTTCAAGGGCAAAGGTGTTTCCGAAATACCGGGGGAGATCTGCTCGTGGCAACCGTTGTCGTCGGGGAGATGACCAAAGGCCATGTCGAGCAGACGCGAGTGCCAACCAACCCGATTGACGTCCTTTGCCAGCAACTGGTGGCACAAACCGTCTCCGGAGACACAACAGCCGACGATCTCTACGAGATAACACGACGAGCATCGCCCTACTCAGAACTGAGCCGTCAGGTCTTTGACGAGACCCTCGACATGCTGTCTGGCCGGTACCCATCCGATCTATTCGCGGAGCTGAGACCCCGCATCACCTGGGATCGCGCCACAGGGGCGGTGACGGCCAGACCAGGGGCCAGACAACTCGCGGTGACCAACCCGGGAACGATTCCCGACCGTGGTCTCTATGGGGTGACACTTCCCGACGGAAGTCGGGTTGGCGAACTCGATGAGGAGATGGTCTATGAGTCTCGAGAGGGCGATAGTTTCCTCCTCGGCTCGAGCGCATGGCGTATCACCCGAATAACCCATGACAAGGTCGAGGTGGTTCCTGCACCGGGCAATACCGCGGCGAAGATGCCCTTCTGGCATGGAGACATGTTTGGTCGACAGCTCGAAACCGGCCGCGCCATAGGGAAGTTCGTCCGAGAGACAGCCGGGCATGATCGAGAGACCGCCGAGACGATCCTCGGAGACGAGTACGGCCTCGACGAATTCGCTGCGCGCAATCTGATCTCATACATCCACGAGGAGAAAGACGCCACAGGAGTCCTGCCCACCGATCACACCATCGTCGTCGAGCGCTTCCGCGACGAGATCGGCGATTGGCGTGTTGTGCTCCTCTCTCCGCTTGGAGCCAGGATTCATGCCCCGTGGGGCATGGCCCTTCGCCATCGTTTCAGGAGTCGCTACGGGACCGACGTGGACGTGATCTGGTCGGACGACGGCATCGCATTCCGATTCCCCGACTCCGACGATCCGCCGGAGGCCGAAGATCTGGTACTCGATCCTGAAGAAGTCGAAGCGCTTCTGTTCGATCATCTCGCCGACACCGCCCTGTTCGCAGCACGGTTCCGTGAGGCTGCCGGTCGAGCACTGCTTCTGCCCCGCAGACGGCCAGGCGAACGCACCCCCTTGTGGTTGCAGCGACGCAAGTCGGCCGACCTCCTCGGCGTCGCTCGCCAGTTCGGATCATTTCCGATCCTGCTCGAGGTCTACCGCGAGATTCTCCAAGACGACTTCGATCTCCCCTCGCTTCAGGAGGTCCTTGGCCAGATCCGTTCACGGAGGATACGGGTGGCATCCGTTGACACCCATGGGCCAAGCCCTTTCGCGTCTTCGCTGCTCTTCTCGTTCGTGGCCGCCTACCTGTACGAAGCCGACGCCCCGCTCGCGGAGAGGCGCGCTGCAGCGCTGACACTCGACCGGGACCTGCTCAGAGAGCTTCTAGGGGAAGGTGAGCTACGGGAGCTGATCGATCCGGAAGTCGTCGCTGCGGTGGAACTCGAACTACAGCATCTGACAGACAACCGCAGAGCGACAAGCCCGGATCGACTCCATGACCTCCTCCGTGACCTGGGGCCGCTTTCGATCGAGGACATAGAGGTACGGACGTCGAGCGTCGATGTTCCCGATGCCCTGGAGGATCTCAGGGATAGGAGAAGAACTGTCGAGGTCGTCATCGGTGGAGAACCGAGATGGGCAGCCATCGAGGACATTGCCCGGCTCCGGGACGGTCTTGGCGTCCAACCTCCCCCCGGTGTCCCCCATACATTCCTCGAGCCCGTTGAAGACCCTCTCGGCGACGTCGTCGGCCGCTACGCGAGAACTCATGGCCCCTTCACGTCGAAGGAGGCTTCGACATCCCTGAATCTCCCAACTGGCGTTGTCGAAGCCGCGCTCGAGAATCTCGAGCGGGCGGGTCGAGTCGCCGAAGGTGCATTTCGACCCGGAGGTGAGGGACCGGGAGTGGGTTGACAACTCGGTGCTACGGCGACTGAAAAGACGCTCGTTGGCCGTCTTGCGCGATGAGATCGAGCCCGTAGAGGCCTCTGCCCTTGCTCGATTTGGGCTCGCATGGCAGGGAGTCACCACTGACCCACCACGTGGCAGAAACGCCCTTTCAGATGCCGTTCTCAGGCTGACCGGTGCCGCCGTGCCTGCCTCGGTTCTCGAGCGAGACGTGCTGGCGTCCAGAGTTGCCCAGACCGGAAACGGCATCGATGCTCTCATGATGGCCGGAGACCTCGTCTGGGTGGGAGAGGGCTCGCTTGGCTCCCGTGATGGAAGGGTTGCGCTCTATCCACGCGACACGCTCACCTCGCTCTGGAAAGGACCCGACGCCGATTCCGAGTTGGACTCCAAGGCAATCGAGATCCTGGGTGTGCTGGACAACTCCGGCGCCAGTTTCTTTCGGGACGTATACGAGGGGACTGGTGGCGGAGATCCCGCGGAGACTCTCAAAGCTCTCTGGGATCTGGTCTGGGCTGGTCATCTCACCAACGACACGTTTGAGCCTGTTCGAGCGTTTGTCGCCAAACGCCGTAGTCCGAACTCGGGACGCGCCTCGCTCTCCAGTCGGTTTCCGGCTCATTCAGCCGGTAGATGGTCACTCACCAAGGGACTCATCCGATCCCGCTCCTTCAGAGACAGAGCGCCATGCAGCATGGGCGGAGTTGCTTCTCGATCGCCATGGTGTGGTGACGAGAAGCACGGCGCTCGCCGAGGGCTACCCCGGAGGTTTCACAACCCTCTATCCGGTCTTCAGTCGTCTCGAGGAGACCGGACGGATTCGTCGCGGCTACTTCGTCGAGGGGCTCGGTGGCTCACAATTCGCACTCCCCGGCGCCGTTGATCGTCTTCGCGGTGAATCAGATCCGTCCCTGTTGGTCCTTGCCGCCACCGACCCTGCCAACCCTTACGGTGGAGTTCTTCCCTGGCCAGAACTGTCAGAGACCCGACTGGCTCGCGACGCCGGCGCTTATGTCCTCCTCTGGGGGGGTGACCTCATCGGCTATCTCGACAAAGGCCGCCGCGGGCTCACCTTGCTCGACCCCTCGGTCGAACAGTTCAGCCTCGTATCCCGGGCCATGGCAGATGTTGCCGGGAAGTACAGACGTCTCACCTTGGTCACGATCAATGGCGAGCCTGCATCGGCCTCGCCGCTTGCTTCTCCCCTGTCGGAATGGGGCTTTGCTACCGCCCCGCGCGGTCTGACCTACCGCGGCTAGCACCCCGAGCACTAGTGCTGGTTAAACGCGATTGAGCACTTCGTAAGTCGTGTTGCGGAGTGCCGGAGTTCGCCCGGCGGCCTCGATGACGGTGCGAAACTCTTCGGTCGTTACCTCCTGGCCGTGCTCTGCACCGGCCGCGCGAGTGATGATCTCACCCATGAGAGTCCCCCCCAGATCGTTGCATCCTGCGTCGAGAAGACGCCGACCACCGTCAAGGCCCAGCTTGACCCACGAGGCCTGAATGTTGTCGATCAGCCCGTCGAAGGCGATGCGGGACACCGCGTGGATCAGCACCACTTCGTCCCAGGTCGGTCCCGGGCGAGATCGTCCACGAAGATAGATCGGCGACCCCATGTGCACGAAGGGCAGTGGGACCATCTCGGTAAACCCGGCGGTACGGCGCTGTATCTCGCGGATGACTTCGAGATGTCTTGCCCACGAGCGCGGATGATCGATATGACCGAACATGATCGTAGAGGTCGTCCTGAGGCCGAGCTCGTGAGCGGTGATCATCACTTCGGCCCACTGCGATGTCCGGATCTTGTCGGGACAGAGATGGGTCCGAATCTCGTCGTCGAGAATCTCGGCTGCGGTCCCCGGCAACGTGCCCAACCCGGCTTCTTTCAACTCACTCAAGAACTGCCTCACCGGAAGACCAAGGGTCTCGGCGCCCTGCCAGACCTCCAGTGGGGTGAAACCATGGATGTGCATGTCAGGAAGTTCTTCCTTGATGGCTTTAACCACTTCGACGTAGAAGTTGCCTGTGAAATCTGGGTGAATCCCACCCTGAAGGGTCACCTCGGTTGCGCCCCGGTCCGATGCCTCACGTGAGCGATCCACAATCTCGTCGAGCCCCATCAAATAGGGCTCGCCACGCAGGTTCAAGGACTTGGGCCCTTTGGAGAAGGCGCAGAAGCCGCACTTGAAGTAGCAGAGGTTGGTGTAGTTGATGTTCCGGTTGACCACGTAGGTCACCGTGTCTCCCACCGCTCTCTTCCGTAGATCGTCGGCCGTTCGGGCAACGGCGTCGATCTGATCGCCTCTCGCCATGAAAAGCTCTTCCAACTCGGTCACCGTGGGGGCATGTCCGTTCAGGGAACGCTCGAGGACCGGCGCCAGATCACCGGCGCCACCGAGACCTTCGGCTCCCGCTCCGCCCACCCATGTTGCGTCCATCCACTCCGCAGACAGACGCCCGACTGGCACCGGAGGATCCATGTCCTTGCCCGGAGCCCACCCATAACGCGGCCGCGCCGCGCCGGACCCATCGACCTGATCGAGCCAAGTTGTGAATATGTCCTTGGGCAACACCTCCCTCGCCTCATCGATCTCCACACCGGGCGGAAAGGCAGTGCGCTCCACGAACTGCACTCCGGGCAAGGAGTCACGCAATTCGCCGAGCCTCTCGCCGCTCCAGTCGCGGAGCAAGAGGTCGGTGGCACCGTCCGAAACTGCCTTCCCAGCTTGAGTGACATCGTCCACAAACACCGAGACCGAGATCTCGATACCGGGCAAACTCGAGATCTGTGTGGCTCCGGCGACCGCCGAGCGGGTAGTCCTCAGATAGGCCGAACCACTGCGCGCGATCGCGTCGAGCACTTTCTCTCTTGGTCCGCTGTCGACGACTGTGAGACGCCACGGTGCCACCTGTCTTGAAGCCAGCAGGAGAGCTTCGCTGGGGTCGACCACCCACGCCGCCGGGGCATCGTCGCCAATCTTGCGCGCCACCACCAGCACGCGACCTTTGAAACCGGCTGCGATGTCGGCGGAGGTCGGGATGTCGACCTCGACGGTCGTCGTCCCTTCGCGTCGTCGACTGACTGCTGTCGGCTCGGCGAGGGTGTCGGCAGGACGAACGCGGAGGTAGGTGACTCTCATGCCACTCCAATCTTGGTCGTTATCGCCGCTAGACCCGTGTCATCGGCCGCGGCCTGCACATCGACGAGCAAACCCGGATCGATCCACTCGTCGTTGATGTACCCGGGATAGACGGGAAGACGGGGTCGGAGATCGAAACCCGCGGCCTGCGTCCGACTCCCGAGCTCCTCGAGATGGGGCCAGGGAGCCTCGGGATTCACCCAGTCGATCGTCAAAGGCGAAACACCTCCCCAATCATTGATCCCGGCTTGAAGATAGATCTCGTAGCTCTCGGTGAGGTTCGGGGGCACCTGGATGCTCGCCTCCGCTCCCATGATCCAGCGGGCAAGGGCGACAACCCGTGCAAACCAGCGTGGCACCGGTTCTGCCGAGCGTCTCATCGGCGTGTCGTCCTTCGCCCGGAAATTTTGGATGATCATCTCTTGTATGGCGCCCGTCGTTTCGGCCAGGTCTCTGAGCGCAAACAGCGAGTCAACGATCTCCTCATGGCTCTCTCCGATGCCCACCAGGATCCCGGTTGTGAACGGCACCTTTTGTCGCCCGGCAGCCTCGATCGTCGCCACCCGCCGGGCGGGCTCCTTCGTTGGAGAGTTGTGATGCGCCATCCCCGGTTCAGTCAATCGAGACGAGATGTTCTCCAGCATCATCCCCATCGATGGATTGGTTGGCCTGAGAAGGGTCATCGCCGCATCGTCCAGGAGACCCGGGTTGGCGTGAGGAAACAGCGATGTCTCCGACCTGACCAATGCTGACATCTCAGCCACGTACTCGATGGTGGTGTGGAGACCCCTCCCTTCCAGGAACTCTCGAGCCTGGGGCCATCTGTTCTCAGGACGGTCCCCCAGGGTGAACAGCGCCTCGGTGCAGTTGGCGGCGTCACCCGCCTTGGCGACAGCGAGCACCTCTTCGGGTTCGAGGTAGACGCCGCCGGCACCCGGTCGCTTGGCAAAGGTGCAGTAGGAGCAACGGTCGTTGCAGAGTGTCGTCAGCGGGATGAACACCTTCCGGCTGTAGGTGACAATCTTCCCTCGGCCGTCATCCCGCAACCGGGAGGCATGGGCGAACAACGACGCCTGGTCCGTCTCGCCGTTGAGATAGCGCAGGGCCAGACCTGGGTCCGGGGAGGGATGAGTCACGAGTGCCAGACCACGAGTGCAGCTTCGCGACAATCTGCCGGCGTATCGGTCAGCGAACTTCCGCGAAGCTGCACTAGGAGATTCCCGAAGAGCCGGCGCCGATCACACCTCCATCAACCGGCACGATGGCTCCCGTCATCCAAGAAGCTGCGTCAGACGAAAGAAACACGATCAATCGTGCAACGTCTTCGGGCTCACCAACCCGGCCCAGCGGATGCATACGTGCCGTGGCGGCCTCGTCGTGAAGAAGAGCCCCCGCGAGTCTTGTCTTGACCACGCCCGGGGCAACAGCGTTCACCCGGACCCCCGGAGCCAACTCCATCGCCATCTGTCGGGTCATGTGGACCAGCCCGGCCTTGGAGATGTTGTATGCGCCCATGAACGGACTCGGTCTGAGACCGGCCACCGAGGCAACGTTGACCACGGCCCCACCGTTCTTCTCCATCCACGCGTGAAAGGCGGCACGCACCCAGAGCAGAGGGGCCCTGAGGTTGACTGCCCAGGTTTTGTCCAACGCTCCGAGATCGACGTCCATGAGCATCCCGGCCGCAGGGTTGGTTCCTGCGTTGTTGACAAGAATGTCACAAGAGCCAAATCGCTTCACAGTCGCCTCGATCGTCGCGTTGGCGGCTTCCTCGGAGTCGGCTCGCGCCGGCAGCGCAAGAATCCTGTCCCCATCCACGCCTGCCTCGATGAGCTGAGCCTGGGCCGTCTCGACATTCTCTGCCTTGCGTGACGTGATGGTGACCCCGGTCGCCTTGCTGCGGGCGAACTCGAGGGCGGTGGCCATCCCGATGCCACGGCTCCCGCCCGTGACGACAGCGACTTTGCCTTCGACCGAAACTTCCATACCTCTCCTACGAGTCTTGACCCTGAACCTACCTGCCGTGTCGATCGATCATTGGCCGCCCGACCTCACTCCCCCCTGTTGATCAGTTCGTCGTCCATAACGTTCCTGTCACACAGCGAAGTGGGGAAACCCTAATGTTCTTGCTGTGCGGATCCTCGTTGCCACCACAGGTGTCCTACCCGCTGCTCCGGTCGCCGGCTTTTGCAAAGCTCTGATGGGCGATGCCGAGAGGATCACCGTGATGACGGTGATACGCGTCCCTCGGTCCTTTCTCGAATCGCTTGACGATGACATGCGACGCTCTTTTTTCGATGACACAGGGGACGAATCGTCGAGTGCCGAAGAAAAGGCGGCCCTCTACTCTGGAGGAGAGAGGCCAGAACACGGTAGACCCGATTTGCGCCGCTCTGGCTGCGGAAGGAATTGAGTGCGACATTCGTTTTGTCGATGGCGACGATCCCGCCGAGGCCATCATCCAGACTGCAGCAAAGGTGGACGCCGAGATCGTGATCATGGGCGCCACCCGTCGTCTCTTCACCGAGGAAGCCTGGCGAAGCGTGTCGGCCCGTGTGATGACCAACTCCCATCTCCCGGTTCTCTTGGTGCCGGGAGCCAAGATCGAGGACACCATGGAGATGCCAATCATTGAGGCGTAGATGAGCGACTGGAACAAGGGCATCATCGAGGAGTTCCGCGCCAACGGTGGAAAGGTCGGTGGAAATTTCGAAGGCAAGCCGCTTCTGCTGCTCCACCACGTCGGTGCCCGGACCGGAACTGACAGAGTCAGTCCACTGATTTATCAGACGGTGGACAACGGTTTCGCCGTTTTTGCATCGAAAGGCGGCGCCGATCACCACCCCGGGTGGTTTCACAATCTGAAAACGCACCCGGAGACATCAGTGGAAGTGGGCACAGAGGTCATTGACGTCAGGGCACGGGTCGCCGCCGGTGACGAACACGACCGGATCTGGACAAAGCAGAAGCAGGACTTCTCGTTCTTCGCCGACTACGAGAGGAAGACGGCCCGGGACATGATCCCGGTCGTGGTACTCGAACCTCGATAGCCACACTCCTCGAGTGCAGGGTCTGAGAATCTGTCCCAGCCGGTTCGTATCTTGTCGGTATGGACCTCAGACAATCAGAAACCTGTGAGCACAAGCCGATCTGGGTTGGCCGAATAGCGGTCTCAGCATGTGTTGACTGCGAAGAGGTCGAGTGGTTCTCCAGCGACGGGCCGGTCGACCCGGCCGAAGCAATTGCCGCCCTATTCGGCAGCTACGACCTGATCGGACCCCTCGATGCCCTTGGAGCGCCAACATCGCGAGTCCTTGCCTACGCACCTCCATCGAGTCGGAAACGCAAGAACCTCGAAGCGTTGCCGAGAAGGGTATGGCTTCAGGCGGGGCCACGTCTGTGGATGTCACACGACGGTGTCGTGCTGCTTCTGGCTACCACACAGCCAATGCTGTTCGAGAATCTGACTCGAGGCGCCTAAGCCTTCACCGACTCGAACTGCGTCTCATAGAGCTCCGCGTAGAGCCCGCCGGCGTCCATGAGCTCGGCGTGATTGCCCCTCTCGACGATTCTGCCTTCGTCGATCACCAGAATCTGGTCGGCCTTGCGCACGGTGGAAAGACGGTGCGCGATCACGATCGAAGTCCGTCCCTCCAACAGAAGCTCCAGCGCATCCTGAATCAACGCCTCGGATCGTGAATCCAGATGAGACGTCGCCTCGTCGAGTATCAGAACCTTGGGGTCCTTGAGAAGGACACGGGCAATTGCCATACGCTGCTTCTCACCGCCCGAGAGTCGATAACCGCGCTCGCCCACAAGCGTCTCGTATCTTTCGGGGAGCTTGTCGATCATGTCATGGATGTTGGCCGCCGAGGCTGCTTCGATCAGCTCGTCGAGTGTCGCGTCCGGTTTGGCGTACCGAAGGTTGGCCGCGATGGTGTCGTGAAAGAGATAAGTCTCCTGGGTGACCACTCCGACCGTTGCCGCCAGCTCTTTCGGGTCGACGTCGCGGACATCCTTTCCGTCGATCAGGACCCGCCCATGGGTGACGTCATAGAGCCTCGGCACCAGATATGAGATCGTGGTCTTGCCTGCCCCAGAAGGCCCCACCAGTGCCACCAACGTGCCAGGTTCCCCGACGAAACTGAGGTCTTCGAGGGCCCAACTCCGGGTGGATGCCTGGGGCACGACGTCATCGCCACCAGGCGTCGCATGCCAGCTGAACCGCTTCACTGCCTCCAATCCCTCGGGACCATCCGATTGATAGCGGAAGGACACGTCAGCCAACTCGATGCGGCCGGTTGCCGGCAAGAGGGCAACAGGATCGGTAGGAGCGGGGATATCGGTCTCCAAATCGAGCACCTCGAAGACTCTTTCGAACGAAACGAGCGAGGTGGCGAACTCGACCCGTGAGTTCGAAATGGCCGACAAAGGCCCGTAAAGCTGTGTGAGCAGAGTGGAGAACATCACGATCGTTCCGAGTGATATCGAGTCGTTGATAACGAGAAGACCCCCCACCCAGAAAACTGCCGCCGTGCCGACCGCAGATACCAGACCAAGGGCGGCAAAGAAGCCACGACCGACCATTGCCCGGCGAACGCCCAGATCCCGCACCAGGGCGGCCTGTTCCGAGAAGCGTTCCTTCTCCTCGTCCCAACGGCCGAAGAGCCGAATCAGGAGTGCACCGCTGACATTGAACGACTCCTGGAGGATCCCCGACATCTTGGACTCGTGCTCCATCTGCTGTTGGGTCACGCGACGCAAGACCTTCGCCACCCTCCGGGCCGGAAGCACGAAAAGTGGCACCGCGGCGACTGCAAGCAGTGTCAGTCGCCAGTCTGCCCGCACCATCACAACAAGGATCACCATCACCGAGATGACATTGGAGACGATTGACACGAAGGTTCCCGTGATGGCCTGCTGAGCCCCGACTACATCGGAGTTGAGTCGATTCATCAGCTCACCCGTCTTTGTGGCAGTGAAGAAGCGCAGCGACATCCGCTGAAGATGGGTGAACAACTCCCGGCGAAGGTCGAAGATGATCCCCTCCCCCACTCGTGACGAGATCCACCTCTGGACAACGCCGACGAGGGCGTTGATGAAGGGAACCAGAATCATTCCGATACCGAGCAGCGTCAGTTGGGCGATGTCCTTTTCGGGAATGGCCTCATCGACGAGCACACGGATCAGAAGAGCGGGGAGTACGGACAATCCGGAGATGACGATGATGGTGAGGAGCATCCCCACAAGGCCTCTCGCATAGGGGCGTCCGTAACTCCAGACCCGCTTCAGCAGGTCGCGGTCTATCTCAGGCCGGTCTTGCTCCTCGTCGTACTTGAGATAACTCCACCAGCCACCTGAATGAAAAATGCTTCTCTACCTCCTACCAGGGCACTAAGTGCCCCCCAACACAAATACGATGACGTTTCGACGGACAGACGACCCCGCTCGCGGCGTCCTCGTCCTCAACGCACCGCACCGGGTGCGCCTTCGTCCTGCGTCCTGGTGAGGCGACGCCCCTGTCTCGCCGAAACATGCGACCATACTTATGTTGGAGGGCACTAGAGGTCGAGGTTAGGACGAAGGTGTCTCTAGCTCGTCCAGGAAGACCGACTCGGCCGCCATGGCCACCAGCGCGTCTTGGGCAACGAAACTCCGCCCATACAACTCATATCGGTAGGCGTCTTCGAACCAGACCAGGGTCGTCCCCCCGGCTGAGCTGAGTCTCCAGACTTGCTTGCCGCTCACATCGAGGATGTCGCATTGATCGGTGGACCGGTCGGCGAATCGGGCACACGAAGCGTCACCCTCGCCCTGGGCCAACTCGGTCGCCGTTTCCTTGTCGTTTGTCACCTGGAGCACGGCCATCTGCGCCACCGATCGCGAGCGGCTGTAGGGCTCGGCCGACCAGATCCCGAAGGCGGCGCTGGGATCATCCGACAGTAGGCCAGAGTTCTCGATCACAAGCTGAGAGGAGACCCACTCGGCCCCATACGGCACCTCGGCGGGAAATCGCACGCGCTGAAGCACAGCAGCGATTTCCGCCCTGCTCGCCTGTATGAAGCGATCCCCCTCACGTCTCGCGAAAACCTCGGCAATCAGTTCCTGCGGGTCATAGAGAAACTCGGTGACGATCTCGTCGTTGAACCACTGGAGGCTGGCAGCGCTCGAAGAGGTGGGAACCGTGACGACTGGCGGTGTGGTGGTCACCACCTCTGGTTCGTTGATCCACTCCGAACTTCTCTGTCCGACCGATCCAAGTGGAGCCTCGGCGCAGGCCACCAGCAGAATTGCTGCCGTCAATACCAGAGCGATGCGAGTCGTCAGACGAGACAAACGAGTTTCCCTTTCAATGTTTCTCCCATCAGTGAACGACCTGGCAGTAGTTGGACGTTCCCAACTTTTCCTCTGGATCCGTGGAAGGTCATTCTCCCCTACTTATCCTCCAGACCGTGTATCACTTCACTTTGATCCCAGAGGCATTCTCCGACTGCGGCGCAACGGACTTGGCGGAGGGTCATTCGACTCTGTCGATGACCGCTCACGGCGACACGGATGGAATGTTCGGACTTCGAGAGGTGGCGCGATGAGAGTTCTTGTTCTCAACGGCCCCAACCTGAACCTCCTCGGCAGCCGCGAGCCTGAGGTCTACGGCAGCGAGACGCTCGCGGACCTGGAGCAATCGATCCCCGGGTGGGGCAAGGCACTTGGTATCGAGACCGAAACCCTCCAGTCGAACCATGAAGGCGCCCTCATCGACGCCATCCAGCAACACGAGGACGATGGAATCGTTATCAACCCCGGAGCGCTGACCCATACGTCGAGAGCACTGGCCGACGCCCTCAGATCGGTAGAGGGCCCTGTGGTCGAGGTTCACATCTCCAATGTCAAGGACCGGGAAGCCTGGCGGGCCGAGTCGATGATCTCGGATGTTTGTGTATTCACCATCTACGGACGGGGCTTCAACGGTTATCGAGACGCTCTTCGTCACCTTGCCAACCGGGCAGCCGGTCCTTTCGAGACCGTTCGGTATGGTCCCCACGCCGAGAATGTGGGGGATCTCCGACGTGGTGGTCGAGGACTCGTCGTCCTGATTCATGGCGGATTCTGGCGTCAGGAGTGGCAGCGAGACACCACTGAGTCACTGGCTGTGAACTTGACCGGGCGCGGATTCAATACCTGGAACATCGAGTATCGACGGATCGGCAACGGTGGCGGATGGCCCGGCTCGGCACACGATGTGCTGATGGCCCTTGACTTCGTACCCCAGCTCGGACTCGAAGTGGAGAAGATCGTCGTCGTTGCGCACTCAGCCGGCGGACATCTGGCGCTCTGGGCGGTGAGGCGGTCCCGTGCTGACATCAGCCAGGTTGTGGCCATGGCTCCCATCACCGACCTCGTGCAACACGCCGAGTCGGGGATGTACGGCGCAGCTGAAGCTCGGTTTCTGCTCGAGTCCGGGGCACCGCCGGTATCCGACCCGGGTGCCATAGCCACGACCCTGGTGCATGGTGGCAATGATCGTCATGTTCCCCCAGAGCACTCATCTGAGCTCGCCGTTCGGGGCGGGTTCGATCTGATCACGACCAGTGACGGGCATTTCGACCTTCTCGACCCGGAGCGCGACCACTGGTCTCGGATCGTCGAGGTAGTCGACCGATCGATCTGATCGACACGCCACACATCGCGTTGTCCCCAGATCGCCAACCCGACCTGTTGACCGCTTTCGACATTGTTCTCCACAGAGGGGTAGGGTTTCAGCTCCTGGGAGCGGACGCTGGTCCGCCGTGGAGTCACTTTTCATATGCGTTCGAGACGTCTTTCGTTTATCGCCGGATGGGCTGCAGTAGCCCTGCTTGCGGTTGCAGGTTTCGCAACCTTCGCCAACCCAAGCCCGTCCTCACAGGAGGTTCAGGTGGTGGCTGCCGCTGCTTCTATGGGTCATACCAGTGGCGCCTACGCCGGTCTTGCTTTCGCCCTGCTGGGTGAGAACCAATCTTCGACCGGCACTGATATCGAAGTCGCCGAGGGATACCTCGATCCCACCCTGGAGACTCTTGAAGCAGCCGTTGCGGATTCACCGACTGATGCCGGCTCAGCCGATGACACCCATCTGTCAGACGGGACCATCGCGTCGCCGGCCTCCGGTTGGCTGTCTGAGGTTGAAGTGAGGGCGCTGCTGAGTCTCCATTTCGAGCCCGAAGACGTGAACCACGCCATCCGGGTCGCCTGGTGCGAATCACGCTTCGATCCCAACTCGGTGAATCTCCGCACCGGAGGGGTGGGCCTGTTCCAGCATCTGCCTCAATACTGGAACGAGCGGGCGGCCAACGCCGGGTTCATGGGGTTTGAGCCGACCCACGCCGAGGCCTCGGCGGCGGCGGCGGCATGGGCTGTCTACAACGGTGGTGGCTGGGACGTTTTCGGTTGTCGCGGCTAGAAGCGTGTGCATCGGTCACCGAAAGTCACGGGACTTCACGGTGCGCACTCCTATAGGCTGGAAGTCTCGGGCCACGATGTTGGTGACACCGTCGTAGAACTCGAGACGTCCATAGATCACCAGGGCCGGGCTTTTTCGCACCACCTTGCGATGTTTGGCCCACACCTCGGGCAGAACCACGATGTTCAATAGTCCGGTCTCGTCCTCGAGGTTGAGAAAATAGACACCTTTGGCCGTCCCCGGTCTCTGTCGGTGGGTGATCACCCCGGCAACCTTTACCCGGGACTGATGACGCTGAACCTCGAGGGCCGCCGCCGCGGTGAGACATCCATCGAGTTGGTCCCTGACGAAGCTCATCGGATGAGTGGCTGACACCGAAGTCGCCCACAGGTCGGCACGATGAGACTCCTCTTCGCTCATACCCGGCAACTCGGGTGCCTCTACACCCGGCGAAAGCGGTAATCGTTCCGGGTCGATCTCGGCGAGGGCTCCCGCCGCCCACATACCCTCCCGACGCCCCAGACCGATCGACTCCAGGGCGCCCGCCGCCGCCAAGCCCTCCAACGAGTCCACATCCAAACCGGTGCGAAAAGCCAGGTCCTCCGGTGAGACGAACTCACCACCCAAGACCCGCGCCGCTTCAACGCGGGTGATTTCGGACTCCCCCAGATTCCTGACATAACGCAACCCCATCCTCACTCCGACAGCGGGGCGAATCGCATCTTCGACGTGGCCCCTCCCCCGTCGCCACCGCTGGCCGAGATAGGACACAACGTCCTCGGGATCGGCGTCGATGGGCTCGACCGTGCAGTCATGCCACGACACATTCACATCGGGCGCCAGCACCACTGCACCATGGCGTTGAGCGTCCTGGACAAGGGAGTTGGGGCTGTAGAAGCCCATCGGCTGGGCATTGAGCAGACCCGCCAGGTACTCGGCCGGATAGTGAAACCGGAGCCAGGTCGACATGTAGACGATGTAGGCAAAGCTCACCGAATGACTCTCGGGAAAACCAAAACTGGCGAATCCCTGGAGCTTCTCCCAGATCTCGTCGGCTGCTGTGTCGGTGATCCCTTTCCCCGCCATCCCGACGTAGACCTCCTCCCTGAGCCGGCCCATCGCCTCCCTGGAGCGTTTGTGTGTCATCGCCTGCCGAAGTCTGTCGGCCTGTGATCCGTCAAAACCGGCGCAGACCCGGGCCAGCTCCATCAGTTGCTCTTGAAATATGGGAACGCCCAGGGTCTTCTTCAAGATCGTCTCGGTAGAAGGATGCGGATAGCGGATCGGCTCCTCTCCGTTTCGGCGACGCAGATATGGGTGAACCGACTGGCCCTGAATCGGCCCTGGTCGGATCAGAGCCACCTCCACGGCCAGGTCGTAGAAGGTCTTCGGCTTCATCTTGGGAAGGGTCGCCATCTGCGCTCGCGACTCGATCTGGAAAACCCCAACCGTGTCGGCCCGGGTGATCGACTCATAAATCGCCGGCTCCTGGGGGATACGGGCAAGGTCGATCTCGACGCCGTGGGTGTCCTCAATCATGTCGGTGGCCAGATGCAGCGCATTGAGCATGCCAAGACCCAGCAAGTCGAACTTGACGATGCCGACCGCGGCCGAGTCGTCCTTGTCCCACTGGATGACAGTCCGGCCTTCCATCCGACCCCACTCCAACGGCACCACCTGCCACAGCGGCCGGTCGGCGATGACCATCCCACCGGAGTGGATGCCAAGGTGACGTGGGTAGCCGTCCAGCCGCCAGCAGATGTCGTAGATCATCTCGGCGGTCATCCCCGCAGGCAGGGAAGTGTCCATGCTTCTGAGCTGGGCCGGGTCGCGGGTATCGACGTATTTGGAGAGCCCGTCCACCTGGGCCTGGGTGAACCCGAACGTCTTGGCCACATCGCGCAGCACCGACCGCGCACGGTAAGTGATGACATTGGCCACCATCGCCGCCCGCTCCCTTCCGTAGCGGCGATAGCAGTATTGAATGACCTCCTCGCGACGATCAGCCTCGAAGTCGACGTCGATGTCGGGGGGCTTTCCCCGTTCCTCGGATAGGAAACGCTCGAAAGGAAGTTGGAGACGGATCGGGTCAACCCGGGTCAGTCCGATGCAACGACACACTGCGGAATCGGCCCCCGATCCCCTGATCTGACAGAAAATGTCCTGGTCGCGGGCAAAGTCGACCAGATCTTTGACCACCAGGAAATAGCCGGGGAACCCGAGTTTCTCGATTATCTCCAACTCATGGAGCAGCCGGCTTCGGGCTACCGGGTCGATGCCGTCGTCCGACCCCGGATAGACGTCCCGGGCGCCCTCCCATGTGAGATGACGCAGGTAGTCCATCTCATCCCTGAAATGACCGGGCATCGGGAAAGTCAGGCAACCGCGGAGCGATCAGACCGAGGTCGAAGGCGAGACGACTCCCCAACTCGGCACTTCGGGCCACTGCACCCGGATAACGGGCGAATCGGGCTGACATCTCGTCGGGATGCTTCAGATAGCGCTCGTCGCTGGCGGGACGAAAACCATCCGCCTGGGCAAGGGTGCGCCTGCCGGCAATGGCGGCCAGCACTTCTGACAGATAGGCGTCGGCCTGATCGTGATAGTGGGCCTGGTTGGTGGCCACGACGGAGAGTCCCAGTTTTTGGGCCACCTCCCAGAGCAAATCGTTGCGGAGGTCATCCTCGGGCATCCCGTGATGCCATATCTCGACATGGAGACGAGGCCCGAAAATCTCACGAAGACGGGACGCTCCACGAATTGTGCCACCCAGGTCACCGGACGCAGCCGCCCTGGGGACCGCCCCGGAGTGGCAGCCGGTGAGAGCATGGACGTCGTTGTTGTCGGCAGCGGTGGAAAGGTCTTCCCACGAATAGATGGGGTGATCCTTCTCCCCCCTCATCTGTGCCTTGGTAATCAGATGAGAGAGGGCCCGATAGCCGTCAGGGGAGCCTGCCAGCAACACAAGATGGTCGGACCTTGGTAGATCGGTGGGTTTGATCCCGTGGGCCCTGACCGACCGGCCACGACGTAACCTGCCCTGGCCACCCTTGACCCGGGCATAACGCTGTTTGTCCCATTCCTCGGCTTTCGCCACCGGGTCGGCATGGCCAGACGGATTGACCTCCAACCCGATTTCCACTCCATAGATGGCGGGCAACCCGGCGCTCTGAGCAGCTTGCCAGAACCGGGAGACCCCGTAGAACCCATCATGATCGGTTACGGCGAGTGCCTCGTAACCAAGTTCGATGGCCCGTTCCACCAGGTCTTCAGGATGTGATGCCCCGTCCAGAAAGGAGAAGTTGGTGTGACAGTGGAGTTCGGCGTAGCGAGAAGACACCACATCACTCTATCGAACATACGTTCGATATACTCTGTCAGGGCAGAATCTTGAATCCCCCGGAGTTGGAACGCAAAGGAGACCAAGGCCAGTCACCGGCTACCGTCGGCTCTGGAGGTCAACATGTCATCAATCACAAAGACAATTCGTCTGTCGGGTAAAGCAGGTGGTTCCATAGAAGACGCGGTACGGACGGTCCTTGCCCGCGCCGCCACAACCGTGTCCGATATCCAGGAGTTCGAGATCGTCAAGGTCGGCGGTGAAGTGGACGACTCCGGTGCGCCCACTCTCTTCACGGTGACTGTCGACATCAAATTCGGGATCAAGGACCCCGTCGAGCACGGATGAGCGTTGCTCCGCCCCAGTCGCTGGGCAGCGGAATCCATCTCATCCCTGCTCCCCTGCCTTATGAATCACCACCCTGGGTCAACACCTACGCCGTCGAATCCAACGGTGGGCTTCTTCTGATCGACTGCGGAACCGATTGGGAACCGGGAAGAGAGGCTGTCCGTCAGGGCTTCACCTACCTCGGTCTCGAGGAATCGGCCGTTCACACCCTTGTTGTCTCCCATCTTCATCCTGATCACGTAGGAATGTCTGCCCGTCTCGTCGAAGAATGGGGGTGTCGTTTCGTCATGCATGAGCGCGCTGCCAAGCTCGTGGATAGCTACAACGACAGCCCCGGATACATGAGCCGGCTGAAAAGGATCGCTTCAACTCACGGAATACCAGATCCGATCACCCACGCCGCGACACAGGTCGAGCGCCCCTACTACATGCCGTTGATCGAGCCGCCCGACCATTTGGTTCGCGACGGTGACACCATCGACCTCGGTGACGGTCGGAGCCTCCATGTGCTGCACACTCCCGGCCACGAACCGGCCCACATATCTCTTCGCGACAGCCGCACTGGCATCCTCTTCTCCGGTGATCACATCCTCCCCCGGATCTCCCCGGTCATCATGTACGACCTCGATCTCGGAGACGTGTTGGGCGACTACCTCACCTCGTTGCAGAGATTGATCACGATGGAAGTGGGTGTTACCTACCCCGCCCACGGCACCCTCATCGACCAGGGTGACGAACGGGCTCGACAGATCCTTCTCCATCACGACCGGAGGCTTCTCGACATGGCGGAGTTGGTTCGATCTGAGGACACAACCGCATGGCAGGTAATGCTGAAGTCATTCCGGCCAAACCTGGATCCTCTCCAGTCGCGGCTGGCCTTCCTGGAGACGATCTCCCACCTCGAGCATCTCAAGCTCACCGGCCGTATCCGGGACGAGACCAGAGACGAAAAGGTCATCTATCGCGCCTGAACCAGTCCAATGGGTTGGCATGTCGGGAAACATGGACGAGTATGTGTCCAGCAGCGGTGACACCGCTCTGCGCATGAAGGAGCTCTTTTGATGATATTTGCCTATTTGGACGCCGGCTCGGGAAGCCTCATTCTCCAGGCCGTCCTCGGCGGTATTGCCGGCATCGTCGTCGCCTTCAAAGCGTGGAAGGCCCGAATGATGGGCAGAAGGGCCGTGGCGGCGGTTGAGGACACCGATTCGATCACGGACGAAACAGCACTCACCTCAGAGCCGTAACCCCGATGGTCTCGGCCGATCCGGGCTCTTTCCGGGACCCGGCATCCAGGGTTGTCTACGACGGCGGTCGCGTATTGCGTCTTCTCGACAAGCGGGGACTGGAAGCATGGCAAGCGCTCAAAGCCACCTCCTTTTTCGGGAAGGCCGTCGCTGACGGCCGACTGATTCAGACGGAAGAGACATCTGAATTCCCGGGGGACGCCACCGGGGCGCTGGAGCACCCACGACTGCCTCTCATCACATATCCCTACGAGTGGACTTTCTCGATGCTGAAAGACGCTGCTCTCCTCCAACTCGATCTTCTCGCCGACGCCCTCGCCGACGGCATCACAATCAAGGACGCAACCCCGTTCAACATCCAGTTCGTTTCGGGAAGGCCCATCTTCATCGACCTTGGATCCTTTGAGGCGTATCGGTCCGGCGAGCCCTGGATCGGCTATCGCCAGTTCACCCGTCAGTTCCTCTTCCCTCTCATGCTGAGAGCGTTGGTAGGTCTCGCCTTCCAGCCATGGCTGCGCGGAGACATGGAAGGGCCAACCGCCGGTGAGATGAAACTTCTGCTCTCCAAAGGGCAAAAGCTCCGGCCCAGCGCTCTGATGCACGTCTCGCTTCAGGCACGCATGGAGGATCGAATGTCCGGGGCCGCCGTCCGGGAGGACCTCAAGGAAGCCGGATTCAGCGCTGATCTCATACTTGCCAACGTTCGCAAGCTGAAACGCCTCATCGAGTCCCTCGAGTGGGACCACGAAGTGGAGGGATGGTCGGACTATCGGTCTTGTACCCATGTCGGGAGAGACCGCGATGCCAAGAGCGAGTTCCTTTCGGGCGTCCTCGATCGAGCGCAGCCTGGGGTAGTAGCCGACTTCGGGGCCAATGACGGTCACTTCTCCGACATCGCCGCAGAATCGGGAGCACACGCTGTTGCCATCGACGGCGACGAGGCGGTACTCGACGACCTCTACCACCGCAGTCGTGGCAAGAACATATCGATCGTCGTCTCGGATCTGGCGAACCCAACCCCCTCTCAGGGATGGGCCGGCAAAGAGCGTCCCGGGCTCTTCGAGAGAGTGAAACCCGACGTTGTCATCGCCTACGGAGTCATCCATCACCTCATCTATACGGCGAGTATCCCGCCGCGGGCAGTCATGGAATGGTTGGCAAGCTTCGACTGCGTGGTGGCTGTGGAGTTCGTTGCGCCCACCGATGAGATGGTTGCCAAGCTCACCGCCAACAAGCTCACCCGCGAGTTGCACCATGGGCGCACCGAGAAAGAGTTTCGCGGGATCATCGCAGAGATTTTCGAGGTGGTATCGGAGCGGACGCTCGAATCCCGCACCCGCATCCTGTTCGAGCTGAAACCCCGACAGAAACACTAGGAGCCCGCTCCTAACGGGTCAGGCGCGCCGGGTCTCCGACTGCGTAAGTGCCAAACTCCGCGACAACTGTCAACTGGTCGACATCCAGGGGCACTAGTCGGCCCTCGATGTCGAACGAGAAGCCTGAAAGGAGCAAGTCGTCACTGTCGAACCACCGAACCACGTTCTTGTTCTCCCGGTCGGGTGGGCCATAGGCGATGAGAGCTTCACCGGCGAACACATAGATCATGTCGGGTGTCTGCTTACGGGTGACATCGGCGGCCCAGCCGGCAACCGTCCAACCATCATCAGTCGATGCGACATTGTCCACCTGGATCCGACGACTGCCCTCTGACCGGACATCGAGAACCCGACCCTCGTGGGTGACGAGTTCCAGTGACAGGACATCCGCCGAGCCGGACACCCATCCTCCTCCGTCCACGGGCACGAGTATGTCGATCTCGTTGTGCCCATTGACCAGAAGTGCCTCGTCGATCATTCCCCGGATGGCCCCTCCGCCCGGATTATCCCGGGCGACAAACCCGACTCCGCCAACCCTTCCGTTCACGATCAGAAGCAGATTGTTCGATGTGACTTCGGGGGGGAGCTCGATACGACCGGTCAGCAGTGTCTGGACCATGCCGGTATCCATGTCCAGCTCCGCGAGAGACGCGCCGTGCTCCAGAGACCAGCGCAGTTCATCGCTGTCGTTGACGATGAGCCCATCCACCGACTGACCCACCAGGGCGCCATGGGGCCCCACGGCCGCGACGCCGGCCCAACTCGCCTGATCGGGGATCCAGACGTGGTTTCGATTGACCTGTTCGAACAGAACACTGAGGTCGGTATCTGCACCATTGGTGTTACAGCACCAGGGAACCGGCTCGTGAGGTCTGTCAACACCCTCGATGTGAAGCAGAGACACACCATCGAACGCCCACGTGTCAGATACCTCCAGAACCTCTGCAATCGTTGGCATTATGTCGATACCGAAGACCGGTTCGTCTATGACCTCCCCGACCGTCTGGAGGGGATACTTGACGAAAAGCGGCACCCGGTAGAGATCGTCACGATTGTCTTCATATGGCCAGCGCCGATGCTCTCCCGGCACGAATGAGGCGCCATGATCGGCGACGACCACAATCATCGTCTTGTCCCAAGTGCCGGTTTCGTCGAGCTTGTCGAACAGTCGATCGAGCATCGTGTCGAGAAACCCGAGTTGATAGAGATGGCGTTGGAACCCCATGAGGGCAGGATCCGAATCCAGGGCCCAGCGCCCGTTTCCCTCGACACCCTCCACTTCGGTGTACTCCTCGGGACGGTCGTAGTGGGTGCCAGTCGGATTGATTTCCCACGGTACGTGCGGGGCCTGAAGATGGACGTAGCTGAGCGTTGGCGGGCCGCCCCCCTCGATACCGTCGATGATCCGCTGCATCCAGTCGACCCACCTGGCCCTGGTCCCCGAAGGGGGAACCGGCAGACCATCGATCTCGACACCTCCACCGGTCGGCACCCTCGTCTGCCCGAGGAAACCCTTCCAGGCATTGTCGATACTCGGCAGATTCTCCCTAAGCACGACCGGGAGGGAAAGATGACCAAAGACCACTCCTACATCTTGGATCAGAGCGCTGAACCGGGTTGGGGGGCGTCCCGCATAGTCAGGGCAAATGTCTTCGGGGCACATGTCGGCGACCCACTCGATGACATGCATCTCATATGTGTTCGCCAACAAGGTGAACAGGTTGTCTGGATGGTCGACCGACGAAGGGCTCATCCCCTTCTCCCCCAGAACTCCGGTGAGGATGGCGGGGACGCTCTGAGTTGTGGCGATGGAGCTTGACAGGGAGTTTCGGTACCAGGTGCCCTCTTGGCTCAAACGAGCAAAACCGGGAAAGAGATCGGCGTTGACGCTTCCTCCTCTGTCCATCAGCGAGGCGATCGGCATCTCATCCAGTTGGATGATCACAATCGGAGCCGGGTTGCCGATTTCGACAGTGGCGTCCGCAGTCTCCAGTTCAGTCCAGATCAGTCGTGCCGACGCCGAGGTTGCCACGAACATGATGACAGCGAGGGGAAGCGAAATCGCAAACCACGCCAGCACGCCTTCAAACCGACGAACCATCAGAACCACAACCAGCATGACGCCGAGCGCTATGGCAATTGCCAGGATGGTGCTGGCGGGAAGAACCTGCCGGCTGATCACGAGTCCGATGGCTATCGCCAGAACACCGACGATCACCTTGTAAGCGATATCGGGAGCACGACCGCCGATCCGATCTGCGACCAACAGAATGACCAGAGCCGCAGCCGGCACGACAAGGGCTATCAGCAGACCGAAGAGGATGATCTGCACGGGGCTGGTCCGATTGGCCACAAACACCTCCGGATTGCGGCCATAGATGTCCAGAAGCGGCGCGGCGAAGGCAGCCGCACTCAGCCCACAGATCACCAGAAATCTTCTCCAGACTCGATTTCGCCCATTTGGTTCCGAAGCCACCACAGAAAGCTAATTGCCCGCGACTGCAACCTGACATGTCAATCTGGGTCAGCGGCGATGAGACCGAGCGGCCCGAGTTGGACCCGGCGAACCCTTACAATCCGGCAATGCGTCCCATGAGTCGACGAACCCGCCGTGGTGGCGCCAGCGAGGAAGATTCCGCTCCTCCGCTGAGAGGACAGATCGGCCAACTGACAGAACTGCTCCGGTTTCTTCGTCCCTATCGAGGGTGGCTGGCGATCGCAATTCTCGGGGTCACGGTCGCATCCGCCTTGGGTCTCGTCTTCCCTCTGATAATGGGCGGGCTCGTTGACACCGCCATCGGAGCTGAGACAACCACTGAAAGCCTGGATCGTCTGGCTCTGATACTTCTCGGTGTCTTCCTGGCTCAGGCCGCTTTCAACTACATACGCTCCTACGCAGTGGCCATTGTCGGTGAGGGTGTGGTCGCTGACTTGCGACGCACGGTCTACGAGCGCATCGTGCGACTTCCGGTGCCCTTTTTCGACAAGAGAAGAACCGGAGAGATCACATCACGTCTGACCTCGGACGCGTCGGTGATTCAGGGAACTGTCTCCAGTGCGGTGGCACAGACGTTGGCCCAGGGCATCACTCTCGTCGGAGGCGTCGCCTTGATGCTCGTGCTGAGCCCGAGGCTCTCGCTCACTGTGCTCACCTTTCTACCGATAGCGATCCTTGCCGCCGCGTTTTTTGGCCGCCGTCTCAATCGCATCTCCACGGTTTTTCAGGATGAGATTGCGTCAGCAAACGCCTTCGCCGACGAGTCGATCGCCTCGATACGAGTAGTCAAATGGTTCTCTGCCGAGCCGGACGCCACCAACCACTACGCAGCGGGAATCGCTCGATCCTACGAGGTCGCTCTGAGACGAGCCCGGCTGCGGGCATTGTTCGTGCCTGGTGTCACCTTCGTCGGATTTGGAACCCTGGCATTGGTCCTCTGGGTTGGCGGTCGACAGGTGCTTGCCGGGTCAATGAGCGCCGGGGAACTGGTTTCCTTTCTCTTGTACACCCTGACTGTGGCCGGGGCGATCGGAACGTTCACCGGTATCTACTCTCAATTGCAAGAGGCGCTCGGCGCTTCCCGTCGCATATTCGAGCTTCTCGCCATGCCCGTCGAGGTCCACCAAGCCGCCCATCCTGAGGTTCCGTCACATCAGGAGGGCTCGGTTCGTCTGGAGTCGGTGAGCTTCAGTTATGAAGGACGGGACAGCCAGGTCCTGACGAAGATCGACCTGAAGCTGGAACCCGGTGAGGTCATAGCCCTCGTGGGTCCGTCGGGTGCCGGCAAGTCGACGATCACACAACTGATACCTCGCTTCTACGACCCCACCGGTGGTCGGGTTCTGGTGAATGATGTCGATGTCAGAAACCAGTCTCTGGCCGACTTACGAGCTCAGATGGCAGCGGTCCCTCAGGAGGTCCAGCTCTTCTCCGGGACGATTAGCGAGAACCTGCGAATATCGAAGTCCGAGGCGACCGACCAAGAGCTCGTGAATGCGGCCACGGCTGCCAACGCTCACGAATTCATCACCGAGTTTCCCGACGGGTATGAGACCGTGGTGGGCGAGCGTGGAATCCAGCTCTCGGGCGGGCAACGCCAAAGGGTCGCCATCGCCCGAGCACTTCTCGCCGACCCCCGCATTCTCATCCTCGACGAGGCTACGAGCTCGCTGGACGCCGAGTCCGAGGGTCTAGTTCAACAGGCTCTGGAGCGCTTGATGATCGGACGCTCCACTCTCGTCATCGCCCACCGTCTCAGCACGGTGCGCGCAGCTGATCGTCTGGTGGTTATCTCAGATGGCCGGATCGTGGAGGAGGGAGCGCACGAAGATCTCGTCGCAGCCCGTGGGGTTTATGCGCGACTCCTGGAGCGTCAACTCTCCGATTGAGATCAGTCTCCGTCCGGCAAGACGAGGCCGAGGATCCACCCGACAACTGATACCACAACCGAACCCCAGAAGGTGGCCCAGAAGAAGCCCGTGGAAGTCAGACCGAGATCGAAGACGCTGGGACCGGACAACCAGACAACCAACTGAAGCACCAGTGCGTTCACGATGAACAGGAACAGCCCGAGAGTCACCAATATGAAGGGAAGGCTGAAAAAGGTGATGATCGGCCTGGCTATGGCGTTCGCCAGTCCCATGATCGCGGCGACAATCAGGAACTGCCACCAGACACCCGAGAACTCGAGTCCGCTCACCAGCAAGACGGCCACCCAAAGCGAGGCTGCCGTGCTCAGGAGTGTGATGATGAATCTCATGAGAGAGACTGTACAGATTCCGTCATTTCGACGCGGCGAGTACCGACTCCACAGAGAACTCGCCAATTGAGTAATCGACCCTCTCCGCCCGTGCCGCAGCCCGCAGATCCGACTCCCCCTGACGCAGGTGCTCGACCCCCGGGTCATCGGTGGTAACCGACACGCTCTCGACCTCGGCGCGCATTGACACTTTGGCGTCCGACTTGACTCGCCGCACCGCGCTCAGCACCTGGCTGGTGATCTCCAGAATGGCACTGTCGGCGACGAGACCCTCGAACTCATCGGTCGACGGCCAACTCGCCCGGTGAATGGAGCCCTCCCTCCACCAACTCCACACCTCCTCGGTGACAAAGGGAAGAAACGGGGCAAAGAGCCGGAGATAGACCGACAACCCCACTTGCAGAGTTGCCTGTGCCGACGCAGCCTCGTGACCCTCGCCGTAAGCGCGTGTCTTGACCAGCTCCAGATAGTTGTCGGTCCAACTCCAAAATGAGCGCTCGGTGACCTCGAGGGCCCTTGCGTAGTCAAATCGCTCGAACGCCGCCGTCGCCTGCCCAACCACCTGGGACAGCCCGCCGAGCATCGAACGGTCGATCGGTTCGGTGATGTTGGCCGGATCGACGTCCCCGGAGAATCCGAGGGCAAACCGGGAGGCATTGAGAATCTTGATGGCGAGACGGCGTCCAATCTTGATGACACCGAGGTCAACGGCCGTGTCAACACCGGGCCGACCATTGCAGGCCCAGTAACGCACGGCCTCAGACCCGTACTCCTCGAGCAGAGGGGCCGGGGTCATCACGTTGCCCTTCGATTTGGACATCTTCTTTCTGTCCGGGTCGAGAATCCACCCGTTTATCGTGGCGCTTCTCCAGGGAAGCTTCGAATGCTCGTAATGACCACGCACCACCGTCGCAAAGAGCCAGGTGCGGATGATGTCAGAACCCTGTGGGCGGATGTCCATGGGGTAGACCCTCTCGAAGAGATCGGGGTCGTCGTCCCAATGACCGGCGATCTCGGGTGTCAGCGACGACGTGGCCCACGTGTCCATGATGTCGGGATCGCCGACGAAGCCACCGGGCTGGCCGCGTGAGGACTCGACGTAGCCTTCAGGGACATCACTGCTCGGATCGATCGGCAGATCGGCCTCGCCCGGGATGAGCGGCCTGTCATAGACAACGCCGCCGCTGTCGTCGATCCGATACCAGATCGGGATCGGCACACCGAAAAATCGCTGACGCGAAACCAGCCAATCCCCGTTCAACCCATCAACCCAGTGCTGATAGCGAACCGCCATGAACTCCGGAACCCACTCCAGCTCGGCGCCTCGGGCAAGCAGAGCCTTCCGCACCTCATCGTCGCGGCCACCGTTGCGGATGTACCACTGCCGGCTGGTCACGATTTCCAGCGGGCGCTCGCCCTTCTCGTAGAACTTGACCTGATGGGTGATCTGTTTTGGCTCCCCCATCAGATCTCCGGATTCGGTGAGCAACTCAGCCATCTTCCGCCGTGCCTGGTTGGGATAGAGGCCTGCAATCTCTCTGTAAACCTTCTCGCCACCACCGCTCAACCAATCAGGAGTCTCCTCCTGAAACCGCCCGTTGTGTTGGATGACTGAACGTGTCGGCAAGTCCAGCTCACGCCACCATGTGACGTCGGTGGTGTCACCGAAAGTACAGATCATGGCCACACCCGTTCCCTTCTCGGGATCGGCGAGCTCATGGGCAACCACCGGCACCTCGACACCAAACAGCGGCGAGGTGACTGTCGATCCGAACAGGTTCTGATAGCGGTCGTCATCGGGGTGGGCCACCAGGGCAACACAGGAGCAGATCAACTCGGGTCGGCTCGTCTCGACATGAAGCGAGCCGCCATCGGGCTTGTGAAAGGCCACCCGGTGATAGAACCCGGGCCTCTCCCTATCCTCCAGCTCGGCTTGGGCTACCGCCGATCTGAAGTCGACGTCCCAGAGAACCGGAGCCTCCTGGGCGTATGCCTCTCCTCGCCCCAGGTTGCGCAAGAACGCCTTCTGCGAAGTCCTCCGGCTGCGGTGGTCGATGGTGGCATAAGTCTGGGCCCAGTCGACGGACAGGCCAAGGGCCCGCCAAAGCCCTTCGAAGACCTTCTCATCTTCAACGGTGAGCACATGGCAGGCATCGACGAAGTTGCGACGACTGACCGGCATCGGTGGATCGTGGGGCTCGTCCGGCGGCTCGAAATCGGGGTCATACGGGAGAGATGGGTCGCACTTGATCCCGTAGTAGTTCTGGACCCGACGCTCGGTGGGCAGACCGTTGTCGTCCCAGCCCATCGGGTAGAACACCTCTTTGCCGGCCATGCGCCGATAACGGGCGTGGGTGTCGGTCTGGACGTACCCGAAGACCGATCCCATGTGCAGCGAACCCGACACGGTTGGCGGAGGGGTATCGATGGAGAAGATCTCATCGCGGGTCTTGGATCGATCGAAACTGTAGGTGCCCCCGGCCTGCCATCGGGCATCCCACTTCGCTTCAAGGCCCTCCAGACCTGGTTTCTCCGGGATGTTTCGAGTCATGGGGACGGAAGCGTAATTGGGGAAGGAGACCTACATGTTCCGCCGGTACTGGCCGCCTACTTCATACAGGGCGCGACTCATTTGACCCAGGGAGGCGACCTTCGCTGTCTCCATCAACTGATGAAAGATATTCTCTCCGTGGACTGCTCTCTGCTGGAGGTCGACGAGAGCCGCTTCCGCAGCTTCTTGATTCCGATCCTGGAACGCCCTCGAGTTGGTTATCTGACGGGTCTTGTCGTCGTCTGTGGATCGAATCAGTTCCATCGGCATCTCGAACGGTGATCCCTCCTTGGAGAGAAAGGTGTTGACCCCGACGATTGGATATTCGCCCGACTCCTTTTGCTGCTCGTAGTACAGCGACTCCTCTTGAATCTTGGTTCGCTGGTACTGCCGCTCCATCGCCCCCAGCACTCCCCCACGACTATTGAGCCGCTCGAACTCGGTGAGGATTGCCTCCTCGACGAGGTCGGTGAGCTCGCTGATGATGAAACTCCCCTGGAGCGGATTCTCGTTCTTCGCCAATCCGAGCTCCTTGGTGATTATGAGCTGAATGGCCAGGGCCCGACGCACCGATTCCTCGGTGGGCGTGGTGATTGCCTCGTCGTATGCGTTGGTGTGAAGGCTGTTGGCGTTGTCGTACAGCGCGTAGAGCGCCTGAAGAGTGGTGCGGATGTCGTTGAAGCTGATCTCCTGGGCGTGAAGGGATCGTCCGGAAGTCTGAATGTGATACTTGAGTTTCTGGGATCGTTCATCACCACCGTACTTGCCCCGAATCGCCTTGGCCCATATCCGGCGGGCAACCCGACCGACCACCGCGTACTCGGCGTCGACCCCGTTTGAGAAGAAGAAGGAGAGATTGGGTGCGAACTCGTCGATGTCCATGCCCATGGCCAGGTAGTTCTCGACAAATGTGAAGCCGTTTGCCAGGGTGAAGGCGAGTTGGGTAATCGGGTTGGCTCCTGCTTCCGCCATGTGATACCCACTGATAGATACCGAGTAGAAGTTGCGAACATCGTTGGTCACGAAATACTGCTGGACATCTCCCATCATCCTCAGGGCGAACTCGGTGGAGAAGATGCAGGTGTTCTGAGCCTGATCTTCTTTGAGAATGTCCGCCTGCACGGTTCCGCGGACACGTGTCAGGGTCCTGGCCTTGATCTCCTCATAGACCTCCGCAGGCAACACCTGATCGCCGGTGACACCGAGAAGCCGCAGACCCAAGCCCTCGTTGCCGTCCGGCAGGTCACCGTCATACTCGGGACGGGGACGCTCCCCATAGATCTCGTCGATCTTCGATTCTGTTTCAGCCCACAGGTTGTTTTCGCTGATGTACAACTCGCAGGCCTGGTCGATGGCGGCGTTCATGAAGAACGCCAGGATCATCGGGGCGGGCCCGTTGATGGTCATCGACACCGAAGTGGTCGGATCCGAAAGGTCGAACCCCGAGTAGAGCTTCTTGGCGTCATCGAGAGTGGAAATCGACACACCCGAATTGCCGACCTTGCCATAGACGTCGGGGCGTTCGTCGGGGTCCTCTCCGTAGAGGGTCACCGAGTCGAAAGCCGTGGAGAGTCGTTTTGCCGGCATCCCGGCGGCGACATAGTGGAATCGGGCGTTGGTCTGCTCAGGAGGGCCCTCACCGGCGAACATCCGGGTCGGATCCTCCTCTTCCCTCTTGAACGGGAAGACTCCGGCCGCGTAGGGGAACTCGCCCGGGACGTTCTCCTGGAGCAGCCACCCGAGTCGGTCACCCCACGACCGATATCGGGGCAAAGCGACCTTCGGAACCCGAATGTGCGCCAGTGTCTCATGATGGAGCGGGACTCGGATCTCGGTGCCTCGCACGTAGTAGACGAATTCCTCACCCGAGTACTCGGCAACCATCCCGTCCCAACGCTCCAGTGAGCGAAGGTTCTCCGGATCCACCTCGGCCGTGACCGCTGCGATGTCCTCGGCGAGATCCACCGACGTCAGATCGGCCGCACCTTGAAGCCGGTATAGACGGTCAGCGGCCGAAGCCTGACGAACCGCCCAATCGTTGTAGCGGCGCACCGTCTCGACGATCTCGGCGAGGTACCTGGCACGGTGTGGCGGAACGATATGGCGTTTGGATTCGTCAACAGTCGGCAGGTCGAGGGATGACTCCAGCGGAACGCCTCGTGCCGCCAGGGAAACGATGAGGGCCTGGTAGAACCGGTTTGTTCCCGGGTCGTTGAAGTCGGACGCAACGGTCAGGTAAATAGGCAGATGCTCGTCTTCGGTGTCAAAGGCGAGATGGTTGCGTTTGTACTGCTTTCGAACGTCACGAAGGGCATCGAGCGCGCCCTGCTTGTCGGCCTTGTTGATTGCCACCAGGTCGGCGAAGTCGAGCATGTCGATCTTCTCGAGTTGGGTTGCGGCCCCATACTCCGGCGTCATCACATACATCGTCAGGTCGGAGTAGTCGACTATCTCGGTGTCCGATTGCCCGATCCCCGACGTCTCCAGGATTACCAGGTCATAACCGGCGGCCTTGACCACGTTGAGCGCCTGATGAACGTGAGGCGAAAGCGCGAGATTGGCCTGCCGGGTGGCCAGGGAGCGCATGTAGACGCGGGGGTGTGGCAGGGAGTTCATCCGGATCCTGTCGCCAAGCAGGGCACCTCCCGACTTTCGCTTCGATGGATCGACGGAGATGATCGCCAGGCGAAGATCGGAAAAGTCTGCCAAGAATCTGCGGATGAGCTCATCGATGAGACTTGACTTCCCCGATCCGCCGGTGCCGGTGATCCCGACCACCAGGGCGTTCGACTTGGCGGCTTTTGCCTCAACCTCCTCGAAGATGTCGGCGTACTTGTCGCCGTAGTTCTCCGCCGCCGAGATGAGACCAGCGACCGAGGATCGGTTGTCTACCGAAAGCTGAGAAAGTGCAAAATCATCGGCCAACTGGCCGGTGGCGAAATCCGAGCTCGTCAGCATGTCTTCGACCATCCCGACCAGCCCCAGCTTGCGACCATCGTCCGGTGAGTAGATGCGGGTTATCCCGTACGCTGCCAAATCCTCTCCCTCGGCCGGAAGGATCGTGCCTCCGCCGCCTCCAAAGATCCGGATGTGTCCGGCGCCCCGCTCCACCAGGAGGTCTCTCAAGTAACGGTAGAACTCCATATGACCGCCCTGATAGGAAGTCACCGATATGGCATGAGCGTCCTCATCGATGGCGGCCTCGACGATGTCCAACCCGCTCCGGTTGTGTCCGAGATGGATCACCTCGGCACCCGACGACTGGAGGATGCGTCGGAAGATGTTGATCGACGCATCGTGACCGTCGAAAAGGGTGGTGGCAGTGACGAATCGGACCTTGTTGGTCAGCCTCACGCCGTTCTCAGATAGTTCCGTCATAGCTCCTGGTCAAGGGACTAGTACAACTGTACTTGCGAATTGGACATTCTTCCCTGTTCCACTTGTGGAAAAGTCCGCTACATTGATGGTGGGATGGCTCAATACACCGGACGGTTACAGGGGACCAACTTGGATCCCACGACGGTCCTGATCGATATCAGCGACGGGCGCTTCCGCGTGTCGGCCGGTCGCATGCAGATCGGGTCCTGGCCGATTGAGAAGATCAGCGCCGAGAGAACCTCCATATACCGCTTCGACCTCGACATCGATGGAGACCGTTTCGATTTCACGCCGGAGGATCCATCGGCATTCTCCGACGCAGTTGGGGCTGTCGTCGACCTCACGGAACCCGTGGGTCGATTCGGCCTCAAAGCAAGGATCGAGCGGGCAGCCAGCGGCTGACCAGCCGCCAATCGTTGCCAAGGGAACGTCATGGTCCGAAGTCTGATAAAACGCGGCGCCATCGCCGGAACCATGATCGTGGGCCTCGAAACTGCCTACGCTCTGCTGCGACCCTCTCCTGTCCAGCCCGAGTTCGACCCATCCGGAGAGTTTGGCGACCCTCTCCTCCCCGACCTCCGCGTGGCGGTGCTCGGTGACTCCTCGGTCACAGCCCCGGGCGTCGCCGGCCCGGACGAGATTTGGGTCACCATCATCTGCAATCGCCTCTCCGAAGATCGACATGTGATCCTTCAGTCATTCGCCATCGGCGGATCGTGTGCAAGCGACCTGATCAAGGAACAGATGCACGCAGCCATCGACTTCGGCCCCGACATCATCTTTGTCTCGGTCGGCGCGAATGACGCCATCAAGGGTGTGCCCAGACGGCAGTTCGAGGAGAATCTGGACCATCTGATCGGTGGTCTTGTCGAGACAGGAGCCGTGGTTATCCAAAGCGGGGTAGGAGATCTGGGATCGATACCCCGGCTGTACCCCCCACTGAGCAACATGGTCTCTGCCAGGGCGCAGGGATTCGACCAGGCACACTGGAGAATTGCGGAGAGACATGGGACGGCGGTTGTTCACCAGCGCAGCGACAACAGTGGCCCGTGGTACAAGGACCGCAGATTGTGGTCCGCCGACCTATTCCATGTGAGTGCGGCCGGTCATGCTCGGTGGGCAGAGACCATATGGAGGACAGTCGCACCGCTCATTCCCGGGTCGAATGGATCGCGCTGAAGCTCTCTTCCGTCTCGGCTCCGCCAGGGTCGGGCATCTCGTCACCGTGCGCCCAAGCGGAAGACCACACATCGTCCCCGTGACTCACGCCCTGGTAGAGAACTTCTTGGTCACGATGATCGACCACAAACCCAAGACCACCGATCGTCTACAACGACTGATCAACATCGAGGCCAATCCCACTGCCACCTTGATGGCTGACCACTACTCGGAGGACTGGAAAGCGTTGTGGTGGGTCCGGGTTGACGGAGAGGCGTCGATTCACGACGGGGATCGAATCTGGGAGGAGTCGGTGGTCGCACTCAATGCCAAGTACCGCCAATACGACGAGAATCCTCCCCGGGGGCGAGCGGTGGTCATCTCGATCGACAAGGTCACGTCGTGGGAGAGCACTCCCTGACTCCAGATTCGGTAGCCAGCCAATCAACACGCTGGTCATGGTCGTAGACCGGAACCGACTCGATGATCTTGATTTCCGTTGCAACACCGACGGCAACGGCATCTGACCTCCGTTCCGCCAGCAATCGGTCGTAGTAGCCGGCCCCTCTACCCACTCGTGCCCCGGTCCAGTCAAAAGCCATCCCCGGTACCAGAAACACGTCGATCTCGTGAGTTGGTGTCACCGTGCCCTGCTCTACCGGTTGTTCCATTCCGAATCGATGAATCTCCCTGGGCACTTCGCGGTCTCGAAATGTAAGTGTTCCGTCGCCCTCGACCCGGGGAAGAACCCAGCGCCAACCGGGAAGCCCCTCGAACAGAGAGGTGACGTCAACCTCATCGGGAAGCGCCAGGTAGGACGCGACCGTCCCGGGCAATCTCGGTGACAACCAGACGAACAGTCCCGAAACGACGAGATCTCCGACAGCAGGGTCAATACCAGGATGACTTTTGGCGCGGTCTCGAATCTGATCCTTATCCATGGTTTCAGGGTAAATGCTGCACAACTACGCTCGCCTCTCATGCGCTGGCTCATCATCGGATTCAGGACTGCGGCAACGTGGATCGCCGGTGTTGCAATGACGATCGTCTGCGCGGTGCTGGTCCTGATCACGGCATTCGTCAAAGACACCTCACCCCTGATCGAGAAGATCATCCGCTTCTGGAGCCGGACCTGGATCGTGATGAGCGGAGCAAAACTCACGATCGAAGGTCAGTCTCACATCGACCCCAGCCGCTCGTACGTGGTTGTGGCCAATCACCTCTCGACGCTCGACATCATGGCCGCCTTTCTGGCGATCAGATTGCCGATCCGCTTCCTGGCAAAAACCGAGCTTTTCAGGATCCCACTCTTTGCCCAGGGCATGCGTGCGGTCGGAATGGTCGAGGTGGACCGCGAGGCAAGGGGGGCCGTGCACGCGACGGTCAATCGCCAGGCCAAGGAACTCATTGCCAAGAAACGAAGCTTGATCATCTACCCCGAAGGGACCCGACCTCGCAATGGTGTCATGAAACGATTCAAGAAAGGCGCTTTCACCATGGCAATCGCCAGCCAACTCCCGGTTCTGCCGATGTCGATCCACGGCAGCTATGAGGCGTTTCCACCAGGCAAGCCGTGGGTACACGGCGGCCCGATCCACATCATCATCGACCCACCAATCGAGACTGCCGGTCTGGATCACTCCGACACCGGCGATCTCCGCGATCAGGTCTACAGAATGATCGCGGACCGTGTGACCGCTATGGGTGGCACGGTGGCCTAGAACGCTCTCGAAGCCCCGGGCTCCTAGTGCTCTGGCCACCAACGTTGGCGATGTTGAGGGCGAGGCAGGGGTGTCTCTGGCAAGGAGGGAGGACGAAGGCGCACCTGGCCGTTCGTCGAGGACGAGGACGCAGCCAGGGGCGTCACTGGCCGTCGTGAACGCGGCAAACGTTGGTGGTCGGGGCACTAGTCATAGACCCCCGCCAGAAACGCTTTTCCCTCCGACACCACACACAGAAACGCACCCACCGAAGTGACCAGTTGATAACGATCGGCGTCGCGCTCTCCAGCCCACCATCGGCCCACTGAGTCGCCAGGGCCCACTCCAGGTGAGAACCGGCTCCCAGCGCGACCCGAGACGGATCCGGCTCGGCATACCATCATCCCACTCCACGTCGATCGGCTGGAGACGAGGTGGGACCAACGCCGGACTAGGTGAAGGAGTGGCTCCCGGCCATGGCGCATCGGGATCTCTCTCCCTCTCGACCTCTGGTTCACCCCACCGTGACCAGACCACCCTCTCTCCCGGCATCCGGCCGCCCTGGGCCCGCCCTTGAAGAACCCGATCGGGTCCGAGCAGGGCTTGGGCTCGGGCTAACGCCCGGTCCACTTCGATGCCCGAGGACTCGTCGGTTGCCATCCCCAACTGTCTCCCTTCTCCTGACAGATCGGTCGGAGTGATGCTCAACCCCACAATCCCGCCGGGAATACCGGCGGTCTCCACCCAGGCTCGCAACTGCCACCACACCCGATCGGTCAGGGCCTTCTCGGTAAAGGGATCGGCAGAGCGCCAGATCCGCTCACGAGTGGGTCCGAACGCGGCTTCGGCTGTGACAATCACCGTATGTGGCGCCACCCCGGCGGCACGTAGCCTTTTCAATAACCGCTCAGCCAGGTTTCGACCTGCAAAGGCCACGGCGTCGAGACTCTCCAGGGGCTCCTCGAAGGCCATCTGCACCCCGAGTTCAGGAGGAATCTCTCGGGGGTTGACGGGACGGTCCTCTCCGGTGGAAAGACGGTGAGCCAACACCCCCGGATTCCCGAACCGGGAGGCCAGCGTATCCCTGGGTAGCCTTGCCAGATCTCCAAGGGTGGATATACCCAACCACCGGAAGGTATCGATCATCTCCTCACCGCCCATCGTCTCCCGAAGGGTGGAGAGGTCGAGTTGGGAAAGGAACCCGATCGTGTCGGTAACCACATGCGGTTCGTCACTGGTGGCGGTGGCAGCCGCCCAACGGGCTGCGAATGGACCGTCGGCTATCCCGACAAGAGCCTCCCCACCCCTCCGATCAGCGGTGAGACCGCCAAGATCCTTGGCTACTTCGGCGGCAAGTGGGCCTTCTCCCCCGTAGAAGCGAACAGCGCCGACCACTGGCACGAACAACAGACCCGGTGACATCACCTCCACCCGCGGAACCAGATTCTCGACCATCTCGACGATAGGTTCGAAACAACGCGCTTCCTCGGCCAAATCACGGACCAGCACGGTGGCGAACGGAGCCAGAGCCTCGGCATCCCGACGCGGCATCCCAAGAGTGACCCCGGCTGCCAGGACATCTTCGGTTGCTCCGGTTACACGCTCATCGACTACGAGAACCGGCGCGTTCGACGACGCGTCCGACCTGGTCAACGACCACATCGGAAACCACACGCACAGCGTTCGTACCTTCATCCTCCACCTCGAATCGGCGGGTTATCCCGGCGGCGCCTCTGCCTGACGCCTCCAGCATCAGACGTCTCTTCTTCAACTTGCCGTGACCTCGATTGGCACCCTCCCAGGTGACCCCCAGGGCACGGAGCCTGAGATGGGCGATGCCCGTAGGAAGACCGTCGCCCATGGAACGCATCACCACAGCCACCTTCCGAGCACGAGCCAGCGCCGTGAGACGACGGAGGTCATGGTCTTTGATTCGGGCGGGGACCTCGGCGTACACAGCGCGAACTCCCTCGAGAAGCGCCGCAGTGACCTTGGGCCAAAGGATCAGGTCGTCACAACGGACGATGATCAGTCGCTCGGCGAGAACACCCGTCTCCCAGGCGGCTTCGGGTGAGATCCATCCCCGGGTATCCAGGGCAACCACCGGCGCAACACGAGAAGGCTCGGCAAGCAACTTGAGACCAAGCCGAGTCAACCCGGTGCCGGGGACACCGATCAACTCGGTCACCCGGCCGGGTTGAAGATGCAGAAACCCTTCTTCCCGGGTGTGTCGAGGGGGGAGAGAAGCTGTGATGTCCGCAGCAAATCCTGCTGAAGTGACACCGTCGATGCCCAAGTTTGACTCCTATCGGGGGGTTCAAGGGGCGCCCCATCATATCGAACATATGTTCGATAGCAAGAGGATGTGGTCTAGTGGTCTATCGCTGACCACAGCGAGGACAATCGAAACCTGACTCAGACCTCTTCGAGATCTTCGATGCTCTTGGGCCAGTCGTCCTTGAGAAGTCTCGAAAGGGAGCGGTCGGCCAACAACTTGCCCCCGGTCTGACAGGTTGCGCAATAGTTGGTCTCGTTGGAGGCGTAGACGATTCGCTGTACCGGTGACCCGCAACGTGGGCAGGGCTTGCCATACTTTCCATGCACGGCCATGTCGGGACGAAAAGCTGTCACCTTTCTTGGCCAGTCGTCTCCGACGTCGTCACGAAGCCGCTCTGTCCAGTCGGTGAGCGCCTCGACCACAGCGTCATGAAGACGGTCCATCTCCTCATCACTCAGTTGGGAAGTCCGTCGTACCGGCGACATCTGCGCCCGCCAGAGAATCTCATCCGAGAAGGCGTTGCCGATGCCGGAGAGAATTCGCGGATCGGTCAAGGCCCGCTTGAGCGTGCGGTTCTCGGAACGCAGGGCCTCACCGAACTCACCCGCCGTGACTTCCAACGGCTCAACTCCCCCACGATCGAGTGCAGCAACACCGTCCCAACCACGAAACAACCAGATCCCGGCTCTCCTGGCAGTCCCTTGCTCGGTCAGTATCAGAGAACCGGAGTCGAAGTCGATGGAAGCTAGACCAATCTTCTTGGGAATCGTCTTGTTTGGCATCTCCCAGCGAAGACGACCGGCAACCATGAGATGGATCACCAAGTAGAGATCGTCCTCGAACTCGAAAACGATTCGCTTGCCGACCCGGTGGATGTCATCGACCGTCAAGCCCACCGGGGCGTCGAAGGGTGGATCGTATGTGCGCAAGACCGACGGAGATGCGATCCGAACTGCTTGCACCTGGCTCCCGAGCACCCGCTGGCACAGAGCCTCGATGTAGACGACGATATCGGGGAGCTCGGGCACGAACGGTTGTCAGTCGGAGGTGGCGAGAGTCCCGCTGAAGAGGACAGCCACACCCACGACGAGGCCACCGGCTATGAATCCGTACGCCGTGAGATGGCCGGCATCGGCTGATCCACGGCTCGCCACGACTGCAAACAGAACGATGACACCCCCGAGAATCAGCAATGCGACCGGTCGCGCCCATCTGACGCGTATCGACATGACGAACGCAGCTGCAACCATTGCCAACCCTCCAACGATGAAGTACAGCCAGGACTCTCCGTCCGCTCCAACACCCGATGGCTCAGACAACGGAGCGCCTCTCGTGCTGGACGCGACCCGCAAGAGTGACCCACCCACGAGAACGAGCACGCCACCGAGCGCAAAGGCGATCGCGCCAACATTTGATTGCTCCCGCGGCATGTCTTCATTCAGCACGGGTTCTGGAGGGGGCTCGGGGATTGTGGGACACAGCCACCTTCCGGGCCAGACGGGGGGAGGTGACCATGAGACCCATCTCCTCGGCAAGACCGACTTCATCGGTTGCCTTTCAGGACGAATTCCTCACCCTCGGCGCGAATGGCAAACCCTTCTTGGAGAGCCTGAATACCGATCTCGTCCAAATCCCATTCTCCGACGAGATCAGCCCCGGAGATGATGCGAAGACGACCCTCGTCGACGAGCACTACGACGGCCAAGCCGGGTTCGCTCTCCCCTCTCATTCGCACAGTGCCCTTGGTCTTGACAGCCACTCGAGCAGCCCCAATCAGTTTCCAACCGATCTGAGCAATGACTTTACGACCAATAAGAGACGGGACGGGCCTTTCGGACCATCCCGTCTCCAACAACAACTACGGACTTCTAGCTGTCGCTCATCTTCTCAAAGGTTTCGTCGAAGCTCGGTGCCGCCCTTCTCTTTCCGCCGGATTCGGCGACAACCGCCTTTTCGACACTCTTTTCGGCTTCATTACCGCCGCTGCTGTCCCGTCGATCATCCCGGTTGTCACGGCCTTGGCCGCCTCTGCCACGATCCCGGTCGCGACCGCGATTGCCGCCCTTGGGCGCCTCACCATCAGGAAGAGTCGCTCCCGAAAGGGCGTTGACCAGCTCGAGGCTCACTTTGCCACGATCGATTTCGCGAACCCTAACCTGCAATTCGTCACCGTCGGAGAGATAATCCTCCACCCTCTCGACACGTTTTGAGCCATCGAGGCGAGAGATGTGGAGAAGACCATCGCGTCCCGGGAGGATGTTGACGAATGCTCCGAACTTGGTGATGTTGACGACCTTGCCGTCATACACGGCCCCAATCTCTGCCTCAGGCGGAAAGGCGATTTGGCGGACCCTTTCCATCGCAGCGGCAAGTGCCTCGCCATCATTGGAGGCGATACGCACGATGCCGACACCATCGCCTTCCTCGATCTCGATTTTTGCCCCGGTCTGTTCCTCGAGCTCACGGATGACCGCTCCCTTGGGGCCGATGATCTCGCCGATCTTGTCCTTCGGGATTTCGACGGACTCGATGCGGGGCGCCCACTCGTTCATCTCAGCGCGGGGCTCCGAGATCACGTCGGCCATCGCATCGAGGATGAGCAGTCGGGCGTCGCGAGCCTGGTCGAGAGCACCTCTGAGTACTTCGGAAGGAAGACCCTGGATCTTGGTGTCCATCTGCAGAGCAGTGATGACCTCTGCGGTACCTGCAACCTTGAAGTCCATGTCGCCCAGAGCGTCCTCCGCACCAAGAATGTCGGTGAGGGTTGTGTACTCGCCGTCCTCGTGGATGAGCCCCATGGCGATCCCGGCGACTGCATCGCTGATCGGCACGCCGGCATCCATCATCGAGAGACTGGAGGCACAAACGGAAGCCATCGAAGACGACCCGTTCGACGCCAGAACCTCGGAGACAAGACGCAGCGCATATGGGAAGTCGTCGGCGTTCGGCACCACAGGAAGCAACGCCTTTTCGGCAAGGGCTCCATGACCGATCTCCCGACGCTTCGGCCCACGCATGAATCCGGCTTCTCCCGTTGAGAACGGAGGAAAGTTGTAATGGTGCATGTATCGCTTGGACTCGGCAATGTCGAGCGTGTCCAACATCTGCTCCATCTTGAGCATGCCAAGCGTGGTGATGTTGAGCACCTGGGTTTCGCCACGCTGAAACAGCGCCGAACCATGGGTCCGCTCCACTGCTCCGGTCTCAATCGCGAGGGGTCTGACGTCGGTGGCGCCACGACCATCGAGCCGGACGCCTTCGGAGACGGTACGTTGACGCGCCAGCTTCTTGAAGACTGCTTTAAATGCGCGCTTCGCCTGTTCGAGAGACTCGGTGTCGTCCTCGGCGATCTTCAGGCCGGCAATCACATCATCCCTGGCTTCAGATTCCGCTGTTTGACGCTCCAGCTTGCCGGCAATCTCGAGAGCTGCAGCAATTGCGGATGAAGCAGCGGCCTCCACCTTTTCGTACATCTCGTCGGAATAGTCAACGATCAGAGGCCATTCCGCTTCGATTATGTCGACCTTTGCCGCCAACTCGAGCTGAAGATCGATCATCCCGGCGATGTGAGGCTTGGCCTCTTCGAGCCCTTGTGCCACAGCCTCTTCATCGGACGGGCGGTCTCCGTCGGCCACGAGACGCAGGCCATTCTCCGTCGCTCCCGCCTCGACCATGGTGATGTCTACCCCACCGTCTTGGTTACGACGGCCGGCCACGACGAGCTCGAACACGGACTCGGTCAGGTCGTCCTCGGTCGGGAAGGCAACCCAATCACCTTTCTTCAAGCCAAGTCGAACGGCCCCAAGCGGGCCTTCAAATGGGATCGAGCTGATCGTGAGCGCAGCCGAGGCACCATTGAGCGCCAGTACGTCGTACGGGTTCTCCTGATCGACGGACAGGGAAGTGACAACGATGTGGGTCTCGTTGCGATAACCCTTCTTGAAGGACGGACGGAGGGGACGGTCGATGAGACGACAGATCAGGATTGCCTGCTCGGACGGGCGCCCCTCACGACGGAAGAACGATCCCGGGATCTTCCCGACGGAATACATCCGCTCTTCGAAGTCGACGGTGAGCGGGAAAAAATCTATGCCTTCCCGCATTTTTCGGTTGGCCGTGGCGGTTACCAGCATTTTGGTTCCGCCCAGGGTGGCTACCACGGCGCCATCGGCCTGACCGGCGAGTTTGCCGGTGCTCAGGACGAAGTCTTTACCGCCAATGGTGCCTTGAACAGTGTTCTCGGGCACGTTGTGCTCCTTGTTGTAGATGTTCTGGAGCCGTGCCTGTTGGCAGTAGTCATGCCTCCGCCGGGGAGAAGGCATCGCCACTGTCAACCGACCTGGCTCTCCTCTTGAAACGGGGTGGCTTGCCACCCCGCATGACATGAGAAGCGGTCTGTCCGCTCATCATGAAACCTGTTAGCGCCGCAAGCCCAACTTGGCGATGAGGCTTCGGTACCTATCCGCGTCTTGACGACGCAAGTAGTCGAGAAGCCTTCGACGCCTGCCCACCATCAAGAGCAGGCCACGACGACCGTGGTGGTCATGGCCGTGATCGCGGAGATGCTCGGTCAAATGGTTGATCCTCTCAGAGAGGAGCGCCACCTGAACCTCAGGAGAGCCGGTGTCGCTCTCATGAGTGCCGTACTCGGCAACAATCTCAGTCGTTGTCTTCATTGCGCGATAAACCTGAATAAGTGAGGGGGAATTGGGTCCGAACTCTAACAGAAATCGGACGTCAACTCATATTCGTTGCCGTCGCGGCCAACCGACTCCGTGTCTCTTCCACATCTGATCGCATCGCGGCAATCAAATCGCCAACAGCATTGAACTTCAACTCTGGCCTCAGGAAATCGACGAACTCGATCGTCATCACCTCGTCATATATCTCATCTGAGAATCCGAGGACATGGGCTTCGACGAGAAGATCGCCACCGCCGAACGTAGGTCTCACTCCGACGTTCACGGCAGCTTGATGCACCTCGCCGCCCACTCGGGCAAAAGCCGCATAGACGCCGATCGCGGGAATCACCTTTCGCGCCGGTGGCATCAGGTTCGCAGTCGGGAACCCGATCTCGCTTCCTCTCCTGTCACCTCTGACAACGATGTTCGACATCTGGTATCTGGAATCCAAAGCACTCTCGGCGTCCCTCAGGCGACCCGACTCGACCATTTCTCGTATCCGGCTGGACGACACCACGCCTTCGTCGTCATGGATGAGATCGAGTACGCGAACGTTGAACCCGCGCGACTTCCCGAGAGTCTGAAGAAGTTCGACGCCGCCCGCCCGCCCTTCACCGAACCGAAAATCGGGGCCGACGACAAGATCTTCAACGCGTAAAGCCCCGACAAGCACCTCGTCCACAAACTCCTCCGGTCCAAGGTCCTTGATGCCAGCCAGGTCCAGAACGCCCACTTGATCGATGCCCAACGACTCCAAACGCTCGATTCGTTCTTCGATCGTGGTGATCAGACGGGGGTTGGTGCCGGGGCGGAGCACCTCGATGGGATGAGGATCAAAGGTGAGGACGGTCCGTAAAAGACCTGAATCCAACTCGGTGAGCAGTGCCTGGTGGCCTCGATGGACACCATCGAGCACACCGATGGTGATCGAGGACCGTTCCGTAGCTGGGCCCCAACCGCTCCACGAGCCTCGCAATACCCTCATGTCGGCAGTACGACCTCAGGTCGAGCCTGATCACCATCAAGACGGTAGATGGCCGCCAGAGAGCCGAAATCATCGAGGACCCGGTATGGCTCACCTTCGGGGCCGTCGACAATGTCACCTCCCACAAACCTCATTCCATGTCGAACGCCGCGCAAAGTCTCCGGGCTCACTGTGACCGCGGGCAGATCGACCAGTGCATCGGAAGGAGACAGCAGATAGGACGGCCAGTCGACCAGCGACTCCATGGGCAGGCCGTTGGCCGCCTTCAACGAACCGATGCGTGTTCGCCTCAGCGACGTAAGATGCGCCGAACCGCCAAGAACCGCCGCCATATCATCGGCCAGAGATCGGATGTAGGTCCCCTTCCCACAGACCACTCTGAACTCGACTTCGGGATATGGTCCTGGGCCGATTTGAAGAATCTCGAGCTCGTGCACCGTTACCCGGCGCGCTTCACGCTCTATCACCTGTCCTTCTCGCGCCAGCTCATACAGACGACGGCCGTCCTTCTTGAGTGCTGACACCATCGGTGGGATCTGATGAATGAAGCCCGTGAACCTGGGCACCACATCCATGAGCTCATGTGGCTCGAAGTCCATCGGCTCGCGAGAGAGCACGGCTCCATCGGCATCGAGCGTGTCTGTTGCGACACCAAACTGGGCCGTTGCCAGATACTCCTTGGGTTGATCCTGAACAAAGCGGATCAGCCTCGTCACGTTTCCCAAGGCCAGAACCAACGCTCCGGTCGCCATCGGGTCGAGGGTTCCCGCATGACCCACCTTCTTGGTCCCGGTAGCTTTCCTCACCTCTCCGACGACCCGGTTGGAGGTGATTCCCCGAGGCTTGTCAACGATGAGGAATCCCGCGGTCACCGATACTCCTCCATGGCCTCCCGGACTTGTCGTATGACGGCTTCCGCATCAGCCTCTGTCGTGAAACCGGCAGCCAGACGATGGCCCCCTCCACCCATCGCGACCGCAAGCGACCCAACATCGGTGTCTCCACGCGAGCGCATGCTCACTCTCACACGCCCGTCTTTGTGGACTTTCACCAGAGTGGCGACGTCTGCTTCCTCCGCGAGACGAAGGGTGTCGATGAGGTTATCGATGTCCCCCCAATCGATCCCGGCCGCCGTCAGATCTGCCTGGGTGACAATGGTTGAGACAAACCGGGCGTCAACATCGAGTTCGGCGCGACCCAGAGCTACGGCTGCCACCTTGAGGTATCCGAAAGGGCTCTCCTCATATACGTGACGCCCGATCTCGGTCGGTTGTGCGCCTGCGCCGACAAGCACCGCTGCAATCTCCAGTGTTCGCGGAGTCGTATTCGCATAGAGAAAACGGCCCGTGTCGGTCACCAGGGCAGTGTGCAGACAATTCGCCACATCAGGCGTGATCTGCCAATTCAGCAGCCCCAAGAGGTCAAACACCAGCTCTCCCGTGGCCGCGGCCTTCGGGTCGACGACCGAGATATCTCCAAATCCCTCATTTGTCACGTGATGGTCGAGGACTATCACGCTGGCGGCTTTTGAAGCGTTCGAGGCCAACTCACCGAGACGTTCGGCCGAGCCCACGTCGAGTACCACCATCAGTTCGGGCGTGGCCGGGAAGTCTCCGGGGGCAACCAGCAGTCCGGAAGGGAGAAAAGCGAGATTCGGGGGCATGACAAACGGCGAGCCAAAGCTGGCAGTGACCTTCTTCCCGGCGTTTCGTGCCGCGATTCCGAGGCCGAGCATCGAGCCGAGAGCGTCCCCGTCCGGCCCTACGTGACAGGCGAGTGCCAGTTCTTTGGTCGTGGCGATCGCCCTGGCAGCTGCGTTGAGCTCCTCGGTGCTACCCATTGTTCTTCGACTCCCCCGCTCGAAGCGAACGGAGAATGGCATCTATCCGCTCGCCGCCGACCACACCCGGATCCATGACGAACTCCAGTTGCGGCGTGTACTTCATCCGCACCTGGCTGCCGACGACGGCTTGCAGCCTCTTCGCAGCACCGGTCAGGGCATCCAAAGCCGGCTGATGACTCTCGATCTCGAGGACATCTATGTAAACAACGGCACTTCGCAGATTCGGAGCCGTGTCGACCGCCGTCACGGAGACCATCTCGAGACGAGAGTCGCTCATTCGCTTGATCTCCTCTGCAATCACCTCACGCAGCGTGGAGTTGACCTTCAGCATCCTGTCACTCACTCGGGTTTCTCCAACTCGCTGATGAACACATCGATCACTTCGATCTCGAAACGGGAGTCAAGGTAGCGACGGAGCTTTGAGATTTGCATGTCCAGCCCACGCCCATCTGGAGCGACTACTGCCACGCCGATGGTCGCTCTCTGCCATACATCGTGACGGTCGACCTCTGCAACGCTGTACGACCCAAGACGCCGCACACCTTCGATCACCGGACGGAGAACCCCCCTCTTCTCCTTCAAAGACTGCGGCGTTGGGAGATGAATCTCGACCCGCAGGGCCGCAACCCGCATCAGGTGCGAGCGACCTCACGGATCACATAGACCTCGATGTTGTCGCCTTCCTTGATGTCCTGGTAATCGTCAAAGCCCATGCCACATTCGAATCCGGATGCAACCTCACGAACGTCGTCCTTGAAGCGTCGCAACGATGAGACCACGCCGTCGTGGATGACCACGCCGTCGCGAAGCAGACGTGCCTTGGCGCCTCGCTGCACGACACCCTCCACCACATAACAACCGGCCACGGTTCCCATCTTCGGGACTTTGAATATCGCGCGCACTTCCGCCGTTCCGAGGACCTCCTCCTCCTCATCGGGGGCAAGTTGGCCGACGAGAAGCTGTTCGATCTCCTCGAGAAGCTCGTAGATGATCCCGTAGGTCCGGATCTCAATACCTGAGTTCTCCGCCAGTTTTCGCGCTTTTGGCTCAGGCCGGACGTTGAAACCAACGATCACCGACTCGGTCACCTCGGCGAGGGTCACGTCGTTTTCGTTGATCCCTCCGACCGCCGTGTGGATGATCTGGATCTTTCCACCCTCGCGTTCGATCTTGCTGATGGACTCGCGCAGGGCCTCCAGCGATCCCTGAGCGTCAGCTTTGATGATCACGTTGAGAGTCGCATCCTCGTCTCGCAGCGAATCGAGAAGGCCCTGGAGCCGATCTCGGGCGCTTGGAGCAACATGAGTCAGGGACCGAACGGCTTCACTTCGTTGAGCGGCCAGCTTGCGAGCCTCTCTGTCATTCTTCACAACCTCGAAGTAGTCACCGGCAGCAGGGACCTCTTCCCAACCCATGATCTGGACCGGGTCAGCCGGGCCCGCGGACTCGATCTGGTCTCCCTCGTCGTTCATAAGGGCACGGGCGCGACCGGCCACCGGACCGGCAACGAACGAGTCGCCCTGCCTGAGTGTCCCCCTCTGGACGATCACTGACGCGACCGGCCCACGGCCACGCTCGAGTTGGGCTTCAACGACGACCCCAGATGCTTTCGGCTTCCGGTTGGCCCTGAACTCCTCGAGCTGGGCAATCAGGTCGATGACTTCCAGAAGCTCGTCAACGCCGTCGCCGGAAAGGGCGGAAAGCTCGACGCTGGGAACATCGCCACCAAGATCCTCGGTGACGACATCGTGATTCGTGAGCTCGGTGCGCACCCGAAGCGGATCCGCGCCTGGAAGATCCATCTTGTTGACAGCAACAATCATCTTCACCCCAGCCGCCTTGGCGTGCGAGATGGCTTCGACTGTCTGGGGCATGACCCCGTCGTCCGCAGCAACAACCAATACGACAATGTCGGTGATGTTGGCTCCACGAGAGCGAAGGGCGGTGAACGCCTCGTGCCCCGGCGTATCGATGAAAGTCACACTATGACCGCTGACGTCGACCTGGTAGGCACCGATGTGCTGGGTTATGCCTCCCTGTTCTCCATCGACGACGTTGGCTTTGCGAATCGTGTCGAGAAGGGTCGTCTTTCCATGGTCAACGTGGCCCATGATCGTTACGACCGCCGGGCGAGGCTCCAGGTCTGACTCGTCGTCATCGAACTGGGGGCTCTCCGCCACGGCCACCGGCTCGGGTGCGGCCTCGACCTCGATGATGTATCCGAAACTCTCTGCGATCGGGTCGACCAACTCGGCTGGCATCTGCTGTTCGGCGCCGGCAGGCACACCCCTTTCGAGCAGAGCCCGCACAATTTCGCTGACGGGTTGGCCGACGGCCTCGGCGAACTCCGCCACCGTGGTGGGATCGGGGAGAGAGGCGAGCTGAATCTCCTGGGAGGGTTCCGGCACATCCTCGACCGATTCTTCCTCTTCCTCGATGTCCACGGCTTTCTCTTCAACCATGGTCTCTTCGGTGGTCGTCTCCTCCAGGGGTGCTTCCACAGCCTGGGGCTCGTCTGCCGGGGCAAAGGCAAGCCGAAGCAGTTCGGCGGCCTCATCGCTAAGACCCGATGACGCTGTCTTCACGTCGATGTCGAGGTCCTCGGCGTGTGCCAGAACCTCCTTGGAATCGACGCCCAGATCGCGCGCCAGTTCATAAACCCTCATTCAGCGATCACTCACTCTCGTCGGTAGCTGCGTCTTCGGCAGCGTCCTCATCCGTAACTGGCACGCCTGCATCGGCAGGCGCATCGACAGCGTCCTCGTCATCGACCACATCTGGCGGCGTCTCCTCGGTGGGAACGGCAATGTCCTCCACCGGAGTCTCACCTTCGGCAACTGCACCTTCGACTACGGGCTCGACATCGGAGCGAATGTCGACTTTGTAGCCAGAGAGACGGGCTGCCAGACGGGCATTTTGACCCTCTTTCCCGATCGCCAGCGACAGTTGATGCTCCGAGACGATGACTTCCGCTGCCTTCTCCTCTTCATCGATGCGAACTTCTTTCACTTTGGCAGGGCCCAGGGCCTCAGCAATGAACTGAGCGACATCGTCGCGCCACTGGACAACGTCCACCTTCTCGCCACGAAGCTCGTTCACAACCTGGCGGACCCGGGATCCGCGGGCGCCCACACAGGCACCCTTGGGGTCCACGTTGGGATCGTGAGATATCACGGCAATCTTGCTGCGATGGCCGGGCTCTCTGGCGATGTTGACGATCTCAATGGTCCCGTCGGTTAGCTCCGGCACCTCGAGTTCGAGGAGCCGCCGAACAAGGTCCGGGTGACTTCGAGAGACAACTATCTGCGCTCCCTTGGGCTCGTTGCGGACCTCGAGGATGAGCGCCTTGACCCGATTCCCCCGCTCCAGACGCTCGAACGGAATTCGCTCGCTGCCGGGGAGGATGGCTTCAGCGTCACCGAGATCGAGGATGACCGACCGATAGTCCACCTGCTGCACAATGCCGGTGACCAGATCTCCCTCCCTACCCTCATACATCTCGTACACGAGCTCCCGTTTGGCCTCACGCAGCTTGAACTGCATGACCTGCTTGAACGACTGAGCCGCGATCCGTCCGAATGCCTCACCCTCGGGTGTGTCCTCCCACTCGTCTATGACGTTTCCGTCCTCGTCGAGCTCCTGGGCGTAGACCATCACTTCCCCGGATTCGGGATCGATGGTGACCCGCGCTTCCTCGGCCGCCCCGGGGCTCCGCTTGTAGGCGGCCACCAGGGCGTTGGCGAAAGCATCGAGGATGGTATCGACCCCCACGCCTCGCTCCCGGGCGAGAACCTCGATGGCCTCCATCATCGTGTCAAGCTTCATGTTTCTCCTTCAATGACCCGGCTTGGGGGCCTTCTCCCACCTGAACACCGTTTTTGCGGTGATTACATCTTCATAACTGACCACGCTCGGACCGTCTTCGGCCTCGATCGTGAAAGAGTCATCGCTGGCATGAGCGAGAACCCCCCGGATGGTGGCCTTCGCCTCGCCAAGGGACACTTTGGCGACGAGTTCTCGACCAAGCGACTTCTGATAGTGCGATGGTCGCTTGAGTCTTCGCTCCAAACCGGGAGAGCTCACCTCGAGTTGGTACTGGCCCTCGAGATCGGTTTCGTTATCAAGCAATCTCGATAGCCCTCTGGCGAGCGAAGCGAGACGATCGACCGTGATGTCCTCGCCATCCACAGTGACGCGCAAAATCCGCCCCTGGCCAGACCCGGCAAGCTCGAGATCATCCAGCTCGAGTCGTTCCGCGGCGAGATAGGGCTCTACCACATCCCAAATGTCGGCTACCTGCGTCACTTATGTCACTCCACGACAAATCAGATGAGCGCCCCTGGGCGCCCACCTGATGAAAAGCGTCCTGTTGTCTGCCCCCGATTATAAGGCCAATCGAACCGCAGCCCTAAATGCCAAAACGGTGCCTCTCGACGCCATCTACAAGGGCCGCCACCGCCTCACCTAGAGCCACATTCTCCTTCACGAGCCCCCGACGTTCGGTGAGCTCGACGACGCCCTCTGCTATTCCCCGAGGACCAACCGTGACCCGGTAGGGAATTCCGATCAGCTCAGAGTCTGCGAACTTGACCCCCGGACGCTCCACCCGATCGTCGAGAAGGACATCGATCCCAGCATCTTCAAGTTGGCTGTAGATGTCCTCGGCGACGGCTCTTGTGCTCTCGTCATCCACTCGAACAACAGTGATCACAACTTCGTAGGGAGCCACCGAAACAGGCCAGACGATTCCGTTCTCATCGTGGTTGGCCTCGACAACGGCTGCGACACCGCGCTCGACTCCTATGCCGTAGGAGCCCATGATGATCGGCTGACTCTCTCCATCCTCATCCTGGACGAAGGCACCAAAGGCCTCTGAGTACTTGGTCCCGAGCTTGAAGATGTGGCCAACCTCTATCCCCTTCCACAACTCCAGAGAATGGCCGCACTCGACACAGCTCTCGTCGGACGTGACTTCTCGTAGATCGGCCCACTGGGTCACTTCGATATCCCTCGAGATGTCGACGCCTTTGTAGTGCCAGTCATCCTCATTGGCGCCAGTGGTCATGTTGACCCTGCCTTCGAGAGCCAGATCGGCGATCACCCGGAGACCCTCTGCGCCGACTGCTCCAAGACTGCCCGGATCGGCGCCAAGGAGCTCACGTATCTCCTCGGGCTGGCCCGGCCTCCCGTCGGAGGCTGCCGCCGCATCGAGGAGTTTCTGCCCTTGGAGCCCGTGATCGCCCCGAAGAAGGGTCAGGACCGGATCGCCGTCGACGAAATAGACCAGGGTCTTGATCTGCTGCTCAGGGGTGGCTATTTCGGGGTGGGCTTCTGCTAGCGCGACGATGGTTCGCAAGCCGGGTGTCGGGAATTTCTCCAATTCGCCGGACTCACCGTCGTCGATCTCAGCCAGCGCCGAGGCCGCTTTCTCGAGATTGGCCCGGTAATCGCAGTTGGTGCAGGTGACAATCCAGTCTTCACCCGCATCGCTTCTCTGGATGAACTCGATGGACTCCGAGCCTCCCATTGCTCCCGACGACGCCTCGACACCAACGGCTTCGAGGCCCATTCTCGAAAAGATCCTCTTGTAAGCCTCATGGTGCTTGTCGAAACCCCGGTCGAGACCGGGGGCGCCGATGTCGAGGGTGTAGGAATCCTTCATGGTGAACTCTCGAACTCTGAGCACGCCCGACTTCGGTCTTGGCTCGTCGCGGAACTTGATATGCATCTGGTACCAGATCTGCGGCAGGTCCCGATAGGAGAAAAGCTCCGTAGCAAGCATTGCGAAGATCTCTTCCTCGGTAAACCCCAGAACTAGATCCGTGCCTTTGCGATCCTTGAGCTTGAAGAGGTTGTCACCGATCAAGTCATAACGCTCGGATTTCTTCCATATCTCGGCGGGATGGAGAGTGGGCAACATCATCTCTTGACCACCAATGGCGTTCATCTCCTCACGGATGATGTCCATGATCTTGAGACGGACTTTCTGTCCGAGGGGCAACATCGTGTAGGAGCCGGCAGCAAGTTGACGGATGAAACCGCCCCGGACCAGCAGCTTGTGGCTCACCGCCTCGGCATCGGCGGGAGCGTCTCGGAGTGTTGGTATGTGTGCTTCTGACCAGCGCATAGGCGACGGGAACGGTAGTCACCAATCTTCGATTAGCTCTGGTTGTATTCTGTCGATGATCCGGAGGCGGGGGCGGCCCCTATGGAGGTCGGGGTTGGACCAGGTGTTTGAGCCGGGGGTGTAAGTCTGGTTTGGGTGGTGGGTAGAGAGTCCAGTCGGGTTTGCGAAACTGGAACTGTTTGTTTGAGTTCCGGGTGATATGCCACCGGTGTTCGTGGAGGTACCGGTGGTGAAACCCGCAGAGGAGGATCAGATTGTCCAGATCGGTGGGTCCGCCTTTCGACCAGTGGACAATGTGGTGAACCTGTAGCCAGTTGGTGTTGTCACATCCGGAGAACACACAGGTTCCTCCGTCACGATGATGAACCAAACGTCGTAACCATCCGGGAACAGTTCTGCTGTTTCTACCCACACCGATCACTTGGGATCCGTCGGTGATCACCGTTTCAACAACACAGTCACAGGAGAGTCGTCTTGCTGTCTCGTTGGGAATCAACGCTCCGGAACCGAGTTCGGTGACACCACCATCCTCTGTGATCAGAGCTTCCAGGTCGGCGTGAATGGTGATTTGAGGTGGTGTGGTGGTGGACTGGTCTCCGGTGGTGGCACAAACTTCCACCAACCCATCCGCCATCCGAGCCGAATAGGCGTCAAACAACCCGGTTTCAGGGTCGACAGGAATCCGGTCGGCCCGGTCACGGATCGCGGTTTCTACTATTTCGAGTTCGAGATGGGGCAGATGAGCAGTCAATTTCCCCGAGGAACCATCCAACTGACGTTGTATCCACAGCGCACGCAACCGGTGAGCCTCTTTCTCATCTGAAGCGGTAGGAGGGTTCGCTCTCCGGGCTTTCCTATCCAGCAGAGCGTTGGACAACCCGAGAGCTTCTTCGATCAACCCGGTTTCGGTGTCAGGGGTGGCCATCCGTGAGATAGCGTCGACCTGATCGAGAGAAAGGTCACCGGAAGCGAAACGGGCAGACAGTTCAGGCAGGTCCTGCAGACGTTTCGCTACCCGCACCAATTGACCGGCGGTGTCAGGACGCAGCCGAAGTCGTGCCGCCACCCAATCCACCAGACTGCGAGCACCATCAGTCATCCACGACTGACGGACGTCGACCTCGACTATCAGCTCACAAACATTGGCCAACCCAGCCGACGACAACCCATGAAAATGGGCCAACGCCTCATCAATCTGGTCGTTTGAAGACTCTCCCCAACTCATAGTCTCCACTCAACAAGGGGGGTGTGACAGATTTGACCGAAAACAGACCGATTCAGAAAGAAAACTGAGAAAGCCTACGACAGCGAGGGCCGTAGATCGGGCCAGCCGATGACCTCCTCCATCTGCGACGACAGCGAGATCACCAGATCCTCACGGTTGGGTGGCACGATCAGCATTACCGAGAGCGGAAGTCCGTCCTTAGAGAGTCCCATCGGCACCGAGGCCGCCGGTTGACCGGTGTAGTTCCAAGTCGCCGTGAACGGATAGGTGCGACTCATCCCCAGGAGTGTCGAGAAGGCCCCCTTCCCTTCCCACTTGCCTACCGGCACCGCTAGCTCGCCGACGACCGGCATCACCAATACGTCCACGTCGTCGAAGATGGCATTGATCCGGGCCTCGTATTTCGCGATCGCGTCGATCGCCGACCGAACCGTGCGACCCGGAATTGCCCGTCCCATCTTGGCGAACCCCCGCGTCCGTTTGTCCAGCCGTTCCGGGGAGGGGACGGTGCCGAAATGCTCGGCGATCCCGCTGAGATACAGGGTCACGATGTTATTGGCCACCATCCCGTAGTCGGGGTCTCGCTCGACCACGATGTGACCGGCATTACGTAGCACTTCGCCCGCCGAGGAGACCGCACCCTTTACTTCATCGGTGACTATGGGAGGCGCCAGGGCCCGGGCCGTCTTCGTGGATAGGGCAATTCGCAACTCACCAGGGTCTGACCCGGCCGCTTCGAGATACGACCGCTCGGGCGGAACCGGGCTGTGAGCGTCACCCGGCTGCGGACCATTCGTCACATCGAGCCAAAGGGCGGTGTCCTCAACCCGCCGGGTTAGGCAACCCTGCACCGACATACCGTGCCAATGCGAGGCCTCGGGCATGAGACTGATCCGCCCTCGCTGAGGCTTCAATCCGAAGAGCCCGGTGTTGGCCGCTGGGATACGGATCGATCCGGCGCCGTCGGATGCGGTGGCGGCCCCCACCAGACCAGCTGCCACCGCCGAGGCCGACCCACCGCTCGAACCGCCCGGCGTCCTCGAGGTATCCCAGGGGTTCCTGGTTACGCCGTATTGCTCGGTCTCGGTGAACCCAAAGATGGCCAACTCAGGCAAATGGGTCTTTCCTATGACGATCGCCCCGGCCTCCAAGAGCCGACGCACATGCTCGGCATCCGTCTCGGCCGGCTCCTCGTATCCGCGTGTCCCGTGTGTCGCCACCTCTCCGGCGATGTCCAACTCGTCCTTCACGGCCACCGGAACACCGAGAAGTGGTGCCGACTCGCCTGCCGCCAAACGCCCGTCGGCAAGAGTCGCGGCCTCCCGCGCCCCCTCTCCGAAGACCTTGCTCAGGGCGTTCAGGTCGGGGTCGATTCGCTCGATTCGATCTAGATACAGGTCAACAAGCTCGCGTGAGGAGATCTCACGCCTTGCGAGCAGTCGTGCTTGCTCGGCAATCCCGGCGAAGGCGAGTTCCACGACGTCCACGGGCGTTCACTCGACTCCGGTTGGGTAGACGTTATCTTCGTGGTCTTCTTGGGCGATCTCGGTGATTCGCTCGCGTGTGATGTCGTACTTCTCGTACTTGCCGTGGTCGAACATGACCTCGCCAATCTTCGGGTAGATCGATCGGTCGATCTGAGCGTCGGCGTCCCACAATCGCCCACGTTTCGGCGCCTTGCCGCAGTGAATGAACGCCTCCTCTACATGAACCAACATGGCGAGGACCGGGGTGTGGCCCTTGTACTCCATCGTCGCTAGAAGTTCCGGATCAGTGGTCAACGTGGCTGTTCCGTTGATGCGCATGGTCTCGTCCATTCCCGGAACGAAGAAGATCAGCCCGACCGAAGGAATTTGAAGAACATTCGTGAAAGTGTCGGCACGCCGATTGCCCTCACGTTCGGGGATAGCGATGGTGCGCTCGTCGACGACCTTGACGAACCCGGGCGGATCACCCTTTGGCGAGACATCCATCCGACCCTCGGCGTCGATGGACGCCACCGTCAAGAAGGTGGAGAGCGCCAGAAAGTCACGAATGTGCTCATCGATCACAGTCATCGACTTGTCATAGATCATCTGGTGGCTGTCTCCACGAAGCTCCCGATACTCCTCAACCGTCTTGATCCGGTAATCGGCCATTGCTCTGCTTTCTCCTCGATAACCCGAACGGTCAGCGGCCTTTGGCAACCTCGGCGACCTGTGCGCGACGCTCTGCGGATTTGTTGGCGTCACCCTGAATCTCGATGAGTTGACGCCGTTCCGCGGCAGCGATTTCTTCGGCGTTGGCGTCGGCATGGGCGAGTCGGGCTTCCACACCTTCGTCCACCAGTTTCTGGGCCTCGTCGAGAAGTGCGTCGACCATCTCAGCCTCGGGCACAACCCGGACCACCTGGCCTTTGATGAAGAGATGGCCTCTCCCCCGCCCGGCCGCAATGCCGATATCGGCTTCCCGCGCCTCACCGGGGCCGTTGACAACACAACCCATTACAGCAACCTGGATCGGCAGATTGGCTTCTTCCAGGGCCTTCTGCGCGGCTGTGGCCACCTCGATGACATCGACCTCCGCCCGCCCGCAGGACGGACATGCAATCAGGTCCAAACCTTTCCGCTCCCGCAACCCGAGGAACTCGAGTAGTTGGCGCCCGGCTTTGGCCTCTTCAACCGGATCCGCCGTGAGCGAGAACCGAATCGTGTCTCCGATTCCCTCGTTCAAGAGGGTTCCAATTCCGGCGACCCCTTTGATGAGGCCTGCCGGTGGCGGGCCGGCCTCGGTCACGCCGAGATGAAGCGGGTAGTCGATTGTGTCGGCGAGCAAACGATACGACTCGACCATCGAGGGAACGTTGGAGTGCTTGACGGAGATCTTGATGTCGGTGAAGTCGACTTCCTCGAGGTATCGGATCTCCTTCTGGGCCGATTCCACAAGAGCCTCGGGAACAGCCGAGCCATACTTCTCCAATATGTCCCTATCGAGAGATCCAGCATTGACACCTACCCGGATGGGTAACCCACGGTCCTTGGCTTCCCGTGCCACGATCTTGATCTGATCCTCTTTGCGAATGTTTCCAGGGTTGAGACGGAGGCCCTGGACGCCGGCCTCGATGGCGGCGAGGGCCAATCGATACTGATAGTGGATGTCGGCGATGATCGGGACCGGGCTTCGGGGCATGATCTCGGCGAGACCCTGGGCGGCCTCGACGTCGTTGCAGGTGATGCGAACGATGTCGGCACCAGCCCCAGCGAGGGCATAGACCTGGGCGAGGGTGCCGTCGACATCCGCTGTTTTCGTAGTGGTCATCGACTGGACGGTTATCGGTGATCCACCCCCGACAGGGACATCACCAACGTGGAGCTGTCGTGTCAGACGTCTCTCAAAGGTCACGGGCTAACGGTAGACCGATGACTCCGCTTGCCGAAGGGGTCGAAGCGAGCGGTACCTACCTACAGGCTGATCGGGTTGGTCACATCGAGGATGATGGCGACGAACCCTAAGAACAAGAAGAGTCCGATGACCGCTGCCGCAACCGGTGCCAGCCGGCGGATGTTCGCTGCTCTGCCGGTCAGCTTCTCGTAGAGAGCCACCGCGAAGTGGCCGCCGTCGAGCGGAAATATGGGCAGAAGATTGATGGTGCCAAGGATCACGTTGACATACGCAAGAATCCCGAGAAAGGCCGCTGCGTTCTCTGCCTGGCTGCCTATGGCCACGATCCCGATCGGGCTCACCGGTCGGATTTCGTTTGGTATGTCGGTATCACCCAGGAAGACCCCAAAATACTGGGCCAGCGAAGACGGACGCATCATCTGGGCCAGAGCAGCGAACGTGTCCGTTATGGCACCCCAGACCAGTCGCCCGGCCAGTCCTATCGACTCGATCGGGCCAACATCGATCTGCTCCCGTGTCGGAGCCACCCCGAGGAACCCGGCCCCGGCTATCAACTCGTTCTCGTCCAGATCAGCCTGGAGACTGATCAACTCACCATCCCGATCAACGGTGACCGTCGTCGCGCCCGGGCCCTCGGACTCAAGAGCCATGACGAGCTCCTCCCATTCGGTGACCTCGTTGGGACCGATCGCGACGATGACGTCACCCTCGGCCATCCCCGCCTCAGCCGCGGGAGATTCTTCGACCACGAGTCCTACCTCGAGTGTCGGCCCACCCGGCACTCCTATCGCCAGAATGATCCCGTAGAACATGATGAAGCCAATCAGGAAGTTCATCCCCACCCCGGCGAGGACGACAACACTCTTCTCCCAGAACTTCTTCTCCCGGTAGGTGCG